>Ga0194135_10000238_pt1 | contig 31713 bp, 32 predicted proteins | sample LitLau_LLRF_2013_FD_134024 | JGI IMG/M metagenome (GOLD analysis project Ga0194135, IMG submission 134024) | Freshwater sediment microbial communities in response to fracking from North America - Little Laurel Run_MetaG_LLRF_2013 (version 2) | ecosystem: Environmental > Aquatic > Freshwater >... | reverse complement strand
GGTGACCCCTTCATACATGTCTACGGATAAGACCCTTTCAAAAATTGTTGTTAGGCTATTGCATGATGTTTCTAATGGAACTTTTTGTCTTTTTGATGACCCACTAAAGGAGCGGAGCAGTACGTTTCACAAAGACAAAGTTTACTCATACAAGTGAAAAGGTTTACTATATAGTCCTATAAGCTCCAGCATTTGATAAATGACTTCAATTGCATCAAGTTTATATAAAGCTTCTAGATTTTGTACTTTAAAGTTGTTTAAAGTGCTGTGTTTGCAAATTCTAAAACATGAAGTATTTTACATAAATCCTCCTCCAAAGCAAAGTTGGTAGATGTGGGCGAGATGTAGGCAGAGTGGAGATCGATATGAGGATTATGTGGGTGGAAACTGGTGGAAAAAGGAGACACACTATGGACCTAAAGAATATATGGATGAGAGAAAGAAAGGCCTCCTGGATATTTCTGCCAGTTCCAAGAAAGGAGGCGTAGGTCTTTATGATTTTACGTGTCAGCCCTTCATAATCTGTAGAACAGAAAAGGATATAAAGACACGTTCTTCGGTCCAATGGCTTATGTACCGTGAAATGAGCTGTATCTGTGCATATGATTAGGCTTTCATAATTTGTACATGACATTATTCATTAAACGATGAATAAACTGAATGACACACACACAAGAGAAACTGAACGAAAAACAAGTGAACTTTACACAGTTCGTTTGGCCCAGTGAATTGTGAGACAACCTATTTCTATTTCTCAGTGATTATGCTTACGCGTAGTTAGTACTGAAAGTTAGTCGAATGTTACGTTCTGTTGTCTGTGCAAGTTACTTAATAAGTTACAGCATATAAGAAAGCCGGAATATATATGTTAGAGAAAGTAGTTGTCTTCGAATCAAGAGAGAAATGGGACCAAATTAAGTAAAACCTACTCAAGAGAGACAGAAATTGGCTCAAGAGTGTGTCTATCAGACAAATTGCATTAAGGATTGGTGCCAATGCTAATAAAAGCCTTTGCTAATAAAGTTGAAGGTTCGGAATTACTTCAACTTGTTTTCTTCATCCTAATGTCTCATATAAGTTCACAAGTCTGACACAGTGTCCGCGTATTCATCAAGATAAAAGAACTGCGAACAATAAATGTGTCTCCAGCATTCAATGTTTCCAATCAAATTTATGCTGTAAACCACCAAAAGTCATCAGAGCAAGGGTAAAGAGTAAGAAGAAGGGTAAAGATCACTCATACTGGTCTGATTATATCTTGTGCATTTAATGCATAGCAGTCAATTGTGTACAAGAAAATGCTGCATGGACATTGGACCCACTTTGGCTAAAAATAATCACTTTATTTCGCCCATGTAATATGCTACTTAAAGCTTTCGCCTAAAAACCATTGTTTAAGTTCTCACCATACGAATGTATTGACGTAAGTAAAAGCGAGCTTCTCACCTGGACCGTTTATTATTATTACTTTGTGGAACTTTCATGTGGAGTAGGTGTTGTCCATTATTATGATTTTCTGAAGGAAGAACTCAAACTATGAGTTAGAAAAGTGCTTGCGTCAAACACAATATTATACTATAGAGGGAGAGTATACAAAGGTCGCTGGAGAAGCTTTTCATGTTAATATAATTCTTAAAATAGCCAAGAGCCCGAAACAATTTTAGTAAGGGTGGCGAATGCAACAGTGGGATAATGCTATTTAAGTTTGCACACGCTAATAGCACATATATAGTCAATATATCTTTAACAAGCAGTCCTATTCAAGATTTGTTAGTGTTGCGTACAACGTATAACTCAAATTAAAGAGAGCAGAGACCTTCAAAGTAACTACATCAGCGATGATAGCAGTTATTACTGTAGGGTGCACCCAGAACGCGTCTAGCTATTTCATTTTTGTTCACTGTTGCTTTTTCCTTTCATTTGCATTTCACTCTGCTGCCTCCTTTTGCGTCATCATTGGCAGTGAAAGCTGGTGAAAATGAATGCTTTTTGGTGAGGTGAGATAGGAAAGTATTAAGCTGTAAGAACGAATGATGTACAATAAAGATAAGAAGGTTGCTGCCATAAACTCAAACTCAACTAAAGGAATAAAGGAAACTCATAAATCATGAGTTTCATTTGTAATCTCTGTGTCGTATCTTTCTCTTATATATATATATATAAGTTCTTTTACAAGTTTACTTCTGGTAACTTTGCATAGTGTCAGTAATGTCACCTACATCGTATATTTATTGTCGACAGGTTTATTACTTGGTGCGATGCCGTATAATTTCACATAGCGTGTTTATTCGTATTCACCGGGGCAAGAAGAACCTGGAAGTCAGGTTGTACTGGCAAAGAGAAATTCGGCTTTTGTCACAAATCAGAATGAATATCTCATTAGGTAGATACAAAAAGAAAAGGCAATGAAGTCAAGTAAATGAATGGTTCCTACATGTTCTTTAGTTACTGGTTCAAAGTTTAAACCTCTGTAGGGTGGAGGAAGGAATCGGATAGCGTATTTAATCAGCACTAATAAAAGAGACTTTCAATGCTATTGAGCGTTATGCAAAAGTCAAATGAAAGTTTTGATGAGGAAAAGTCAAAAGTGCTTTAGATCGCTCTGTGAAAGATGTTCGATTGAACTATTTCAAGAGCTGAGTACAATTGTACAATAGGAAGCGTATTAAATTCATTTATGCAACTTAATTGATCCCTTTCTACAGCCTACCCTTTCTACAGAGTTAAACAAGTCTGATAGTTAGTTCACTCAGCATAAATATATAGTTAGTCGTATGTCTTGACTAACACCTTATAGTTAGTGTATAGTTCCGGTTAATACTTACTTGTGAAGAATCAGTTACTAGCCTTTGCTTGTCTATTTGTACTTACATAAACTCGCTTGGATAAAGCATTTGAGTAAAAAATATCACAATGTACAAGCAAAACAGGCCGGGAATAAATGAAACGCATGAAGGTTTAATAGAGCCGAACGTAATATTTCCATACATGCTAAAAACTGGTTTGTCAAAGATTTTATGATCTGACTATGCCACAATCATTCCTTAAAGCTCTTGGGCATTTTACCATTAGGTCGTACACGATTTGTCAGTACTGGTAAACAAGACTGGGTTAACTACTGATTATTTTTTGTTCGTTGTGATCTTACGAAGGCGAAAATCAACCAGGATTTCCCGTCATACATCTCCTCGATGGCATTTCCAACGACAGAGCTATAACGCGTTTAAACACTTTACTAAGAAAATAGAGGCATAGTGAGACAATCCAGATCTTAAAAGATCACTCTCACGTCTAACAAAATGTCAGTTAAAAATTGACCCTTCTTCAAATTGATCCGCACGGTTCTTCATCGAATTTAATTTTACAGTAGATTATAAAGACTGCGTCTTGAATAATAATGGGATTTAAAGACATTTGCACCTCTTTTCTACTAGGATCAATACTTTTTGGATTTAAAATTTACTCAAAAGTAGCGACTGTAGTTCTTATAATCTTCTTTCCTTTGACAAAATCAATTGTGAACAAGAAACTGTCTAGCTTTGGTATTGAAGTAAACGGTCGCAATCGCTGGGATATAAAAGTGCATAATGAGAAGAGATTCTACACTAGATTAGCAATTGAAGGCACATTTGGCTTAATGGAGGGTCGAATCGATAAGGACTGGTCGACTGAAGACCTCACGGAATTATTCCGACGATATTTTGCAACAAGACGGATAAAGGAAGCTCATCATCCTTTGACATGGACACTTAAGTATTTCAACTTGCAAACGAAAGCCAGAGCATGGGAAGTGGGACAGCAACATTACGATGTTGGTATGTAATACCTGCTCGAGTAATCTGATAGTTTGTGTACTTAATGTTATTGTTAGTACCTAAATGTGTGTGTAAATTATAGGCAATGATGTGATTGAGTCAATGCTGGACAAGAATCTTCAATACACTTGTGGTTACTGGAGGAATGCAAAAGATCTAGATGAAGCTCAGATTGCGAAGATGGAATTGATTGCCAAAAAGCTCCATTTGAAACCTGGAATGACTGTCCTTGACATTGGATGTGGCTACGGCACCCTTGCTTATCATTTGGCTAAACATTACAAGGTATCGGTAGTAGGGAACTCGATTTCAAAAGAACAAACGAAATATGCTGAGACTCTGTGTGAGGGTCTACCATGCAAATTCTTATTGTGTGATTATCGAGTTCTTAACGAGAAATTCGACAGAGTTGTAAGTGTTGGGATGTTTGAGCACGTCGGAGGAAATAATCACAAGGAGTTTTTTGAGGTATGCAATCGATGTTTGAAAGACGACGGTATCCTCCTTTTACACACCATCGGAATATCTCACAAATCTGTTATGGGCCTCGATCATTGGATTCATAAATACATTTTCCCTAATGGATACGTGCCTTACTACATGGAGGTTTGCAAGGCAATTGAGGGCATGTGGGTTATCGAAGACTGGCATAACTTTGGGTTCGATTATAGCAAGACACTTGCAGCTTGGGAGAGAAAATTCGAAAAGAATTGGCCGAGTCTTAAGCATAAATACGCTCCAGAGTTTCACACAATATGGCAGACATATCTTCAAGCTGCTCAAGCTGCATTCTTATCAAGAACACTTCAACTATGGCAGATTGTTCTGACTAAAGATGGATTTAAAAATGGATACTTATCATACAGGTAGACTTTCCTGTTTTTATTTGTAAGATTATGCAGCAAATAACTGATAAGGTTTATGAAAAATGTATTGGAACTGAGCCCCACCACCCTGTATAACGTTAAATCTTAATCGAGTTGTATAAATATGCATTACCTCTAACGTAAGAATAAAACTATTGAATGGTATTAGCACAATTCGCGTATTAGATTTTTTATTTAGCGTCGTTGTGTATTGGGTACGCAGAAGCGCATGCACTGCCGTCTATTTGCATGAAACCTCTTGAGATATGGGTAATTGCATGTTAAAAATTGTTTTCTACCGGAAGATAATGAGGTAGCGATGGACCACTTGAAATGTCCTCTTCCTGAGAATTTATATACAATCTAGATTTACTAAACTATATCAGCTCAGCTAGACAACATTGAACCAAGAAGTCTTATATATCACGCACAAGGGACTCCGAGTTCAGTAAAACCCTTTTTTGCAGACTTGCTGACGCAAATTCATAGAAACTGAATGAAAGCAGTTTGACTCGATCCATATGTGAAGTTTTAATCCGCTGCGGAGCTGGGGATTGGGGATAATTCTGTGAATTGACAACTTATGTGCTCTGGTGTCCACTTCACATAAATTGACACCCGTAATCCAGCTGTATACTTGGAGCATAATGAGATTAACGACTCTTCCCGTGTCTCATAGTATCAAATTATGCCTCAAAATAGAAAGGCTGCTGTCATGAGCGAATAAATGAAGTATGCAATTGGCGAGAGAGGAAACCAGGAAAGAGCTTACACGAGAAGATTAGTTTTGGTCACTCAAATAACAAGTTTACCACGAAAGAAAACTCTTTGCTCCTTGATAAAAGGATCAATCACATTGTACAAGCTTTCCTCAGCATAAAAACTTTTACTTCCTTAAATACTGCGCAAACGAATTAGCTTGCGTCATTCGCAGTAATCGTTCGTCCTAATCCCATTTATGAAGCAAATACACAAAAACCACCGAGAGTCGCTATTAGCTTAATGAATAAATACAGAGCCCAGTAGGAAGCATCATCTTAGTCTTATGTAAATTCGTTGTATTTGCATTACAAAATGATGAGCTACATACAAGTATTACAAGAAAGCTCCTTCTCTCCAGGGTGTCTATGTATACACTCACTGGAGAGCCAAAGAAACTTCTTCTCGATTGAAATGCAAACATACACTTAACTCCTACATGTATAGAATTTCAAGACCAACTCTATCACTGCTACTGCTGCTTCTTTTCCAAGGAAAAAATAATTTGGAATCCACCCGCACTCTCGTCGTCGTCGTCTTACGACACTTTTTCTCCAGTCCGACTTTTTCTGATTCTGATCATTCTCATAATATTATTTTGCTCTTCCTCCGCCGTATACACCGTGACATTTTGCTTTCTACTAAAGCAATACTGGCTTTCATTCACTAAAGAGGGAAAGCAAACAAGACTTCTCGAACTTTTCCCTGTCCCGTGTGTTGTTGTTATACGACGACGTTGGTACTATTAAAGTCATAAATTCTTGGCACCCGTTCAAAAAACTTTCTCCACAGTAGCCGTATGGACTGGTAGACGGGAGTTCTATTTTTGGCCCACTTTCCACCCACACATTATGTTGATGACTCTGAGAAATGCGTCACTTTCTCACGACCCGAGAGCAGCCGACAAGCCCTTGTACTATATAGTACTATATACTCTGTATGGCGTCATATCTGTATATATACATGGAAGGAACCACAATGAAGGTCCGGGAGACTTGCTCTCCCTCGACATCGAAGGTGAGAGCGGGTGCGGAATTCATTCAGAGAAAGCTCTCGGAGTTGCTCGTGAATTTCTCAACATATTGCAGGTTGGTTGAGGAGCTTCGCCTGTTGTGACAAATGGGTCTCCTGTAATAGTACCGTTCATCTCTTCAAGTACCTACTCTTCTTGCGTAGGAGGAAAGTGGGGGAGATGGAATAAAGCTACTACACACACGCTGCTGGATGTGTTCCGTGTTACATACCTACCACCACCAATGGTGGTGGTGGATTCTGATCCTGTCTGTGTATTTACACTTACCGTCTACTTTCTCCAGATATTCCTATATGCCTCCTACCTAGTAATAGTGTAGCAGTTGGTTCCACGTATTATGATGCTGTACGCTTGTTCCCCAATGTCGCCCTCACTTTGTTCTTTTTGCTGTTGCTTTCTCTCCTCGTATGCATGAGGAGTATGGACATCATCATCATCCAACTGCTGGAAACAGAACGGCATCTCAAGATTTGAAACAACCAAATCCATTTGGTCTCGTACCTCGAAGCTGGTCACATCATTGATTCTTATTACTTCTTCTCATCCTTACTTATACACAAGTGTCAACAACATTGTCCACTACAGGAAGTTGTAATTTGATACGCTTTGGCCTGAATATACTGGTCACGCACGTTGATTGCCCACTAACTAACGAGTACACTCTGGACGTTGTCTTTCCAGAGATACATATAGGATTTGTCCTCATTGGGGCTACACAATACTGGATACACAAAAATTGGGGCGTTTTGAAACTGCCTGGAATCCACAACTCTTGCACATACGACTTCTTAAAGGTAAGCTGCACTGCAACGTTACTTGTTACCTATTTATTCCATGAATGTGTAGAGGTTTATGGCATCATTCAATTGTGTCGGTCCTTGCTCTAGTTCGTTGTTTTCGTGAGAGCTTATAAAGAGTTCTACGAAAGGCTATGCATTTCGCTTTCCTTCACATGTGATCCAAAATAGAACAGAGTTTGGTTGTAACAGAGAGAAAACACGCGATACATCAATACTGTAGGTTAATTAGAGAGTAGTGCAAGAAAAAACACACTACAGCAGTTGAAGGATAAACGAGTTGAACTTCTGTTTGTTTTGTATTTTTACACGAATGTCCCTATAACAGGCAACAGGGAAAACTTGTAGGCAAACCGCAGAATCACACAAAGTTTAATTTAAATGGAAGAAAGTTGGAGAGATGTAAGTAAAAAGGAGGAAATAACATTTGGAGTTTTAGACTGATCATCATGAATTTGTTGAGGGCAAACGTAGAATTCCACTATCCATAGCGAACACGGAGTTTAAGAACACTTACAGGAAAGTTACAAGCAATTTTAGGATATGACGCAAATCCTGAATGTTTGGAAAGCAAGCGAAGCAATCCCCTCAAACCAAAGACGATTCTGGTAGAGACGGAAGAAGAAGAAGAAGAGTGCTTTTCCAATTTAATTGCTTTAGTTCCAGCGATTGCGACTCCCAGGTTGTATAAGGATGAGGCTTCGTTCCATAGACCTCTTCAATCGTGGTTCATTTTGTCATCTTAATGTCACTCACTCCAACTGGTTCAGACTCCAAAAGTAGATGGAAGATGAGCTAAGAAATGCTACGGACCAAACCACTTCAGAGGAAATTTGATTTCCTCCCTGATGACCTCGCTTCACAGTCCCTCGATAACTTTTGTACTGTGCTAAGTAACACACGCTAGTGAACTCTAGAAATTCCGAGGTGCTTAAATTAAACTCCCTGTAGATGACAACGTGTCACAATTCATAAAGACATCATCAGCTCCTCAAATAAGATCATGTACAAATCTACTAGATTTTATATTTTCTGTTTAGCAAGATATTTGACATTCCACAATCTCTATATTATGAAACTTGGTTTACTTAACACGCGCGTAGTACACGCGTGAGATGAGTTTCAATACTTTTTTTAGCATTATAGTAAGAGGAAGATTTTAATGACAGTGGAAACTTTATAATAAATGAGGCTTTCACAATGATAAGGATGAAAGCACTATTTCTCCCACTCCTCTAACTGCCGATAATAAACACACTTTGACATTTGAAACTTCTAGTCGTCTAATAAATTATGCATGCATTAATGATGGTTGTAACTTGGCAAGGGCATAAACAATTTAAAGATTGGCAAGTGTGGTTTTCTCGGGTTCTTCATTTTCAAGCATAATAACACATTCCGAATTGAAGCCTCTGCTATGTACATATGAAGTGGTGTATAAATGAATAAAAATTAGAAACAGGCCAACATTGCTATGAAGTGTTAATAATGAATTAGTCTGCCTAACTTGCACTAACACATTGCTTAATTCTTTCACGAAGCTGACAATAATGCGGTACTTGCATCTCAAGTCCTGATATGAAAGATGCAATAATAGTATCTTAAATCATGATTTACAACATGCCTTATTTCTCCGGCATATATGCAAATGTTTCTACATAACAGATGAAAAGACGTGTCATTCATGTTTTTGTTTGCATTACATCAGACATTTCCTTCCTTTTAGAAAAGTTTGTGAAAAGGTATTGGTGCATTTATCTTGTCGCGTAAAACTATATCTAAACAGCAATTGAAAGCTACAGAAGAAGCAGTATATAGTAAGTTGAAGTGACTTTTACAGAAAGCAAAACAAAATAGACAGTGACAGCGTAGTAAACAAGTCCCGAGGTTTAAAAATTGAAATACTGCTGCATATAAAATATATATTTACAAGTTAAAGAAAGAAAAATTGCCAGCAAAGCAGGATGTAACGAAAAGATACATAGAATAAGGGCTTACAACAAAGAACTGAACACGTGGGCGTAACAATAATAATAATAATAATGCTCTTGATGTAGATTATTCTCTGTGTAATCATGAGGAAGGGTACAGAATCCCCTTTTTTATTGTGTTGCCTAATCTCACATGAGAAAAAGCTCTGGAGAACGAGAGAAAGGATTTTGTACTTCAAAGATCACACATAGTACGTGTGTGTATGTAGTCAACCTGACTTCCCAACAATCTATGCGTCAGAAAAGGAACATGAAATATTAAAAACCACTACAACGTCTTATGATTTTTGCTTTTGTGTTTGTTGAATCTATAGAAGACGGAAGAGGAAACTCGGTGAAAGCATTATAGAGCTCTCTGCTGCTTTCTCTCGAACTTGTTGACAGAGGAAAAGAACAGAAAAAAAGAAGAAGGAGAATAAATTCATCACCCACACTAATACACTGCTACTAATTCCATATAGAAAACTGAACACACATTTCTTCAAGATGCTTTCTTCCTTCACAGCAACGAAACTACTTTCTCACAAAACCCCATTCATTCTCCTGGCCTACCTGACTTGCTGCGTTTGGGCCTACCCTGCCGCCTCATCGTCATTAATGAACAGAAATTCTTATCGCGTAAACAGCGACAACAATTATAATGGCAATGCAAAGTATTACGGATACAATTTAAGTCCTTACTCATCAAGCAACTTTGATAATGAAGAGTTTGAATATCAACCACAAGGAAGTTACAATGAGTGGGATCGAGCGATCGATCCCCCAGCACAACAGCAGACTTATGTTGATGACGAATTAACCAACGATTACTGGAGTGATTTAGAGGTAAGCAATAATTTCAAAGCATCAATAATGTCAATTAACACGAAACAATGAGCCACCAGTATTGCCACACATACTAGCATTAGCTCGATAGGGTTTTAGTAGCGGAGGAAGCGTTGATTAATTTTTGATATGGAACCCGATGAGATGATTAGTGGAGAGCAGGTATATGTGGGTGTTAATGTAATTAAAGATTGTTCCGGGATCTGCCGTGTCTGCAGATATCTGACACGGGACACAGACTATGTATGTATATGCTTACAATTATTGTGTTAGGCACTCTTTCGATCATATTATATGATCTATTGTTTCTGAGAAGCGTTTAGGGGCTACGTGCGTAAAATTAATGAGCCATTTCATTGATGTTTTGTTCATTCATAACAATATAAATGGGTTTTGTCCAGGCTTATGCAAATCAACTGTACGGTGAGGATCCAACTGCTGTCTTCGGCCAAACGGTGTACCAGCCAGAGCCAGAATCGGAACTGGAAGCGTTGAAAGCAGAAGAACGACGAAAAGAAGAAGAAGAAAGGGAACTTCAACAGCAGAAGCTAATGTTCCAAGATTTCCAGCAATTGCCGTCCACCTTGGATGATCCGTACAGTCGGTACTACTACGAATCTATTCCAAATCTCTACTCCCACCAGAATAAACGAGACTCCCTCATGCCAAAGCACTTCAAGCAAAACCAAGTAATGCAACAACACGCGTCTTCAGATGCCCCACATAATGCAGCTACTACCCCACAATCTACACATGAGACATCCACAAGCTCCAAAACCATTGCTACAACAGTGACCACTCCAACGTCGACTGCCGGAAGAAAGCCAATTCATGTACAACCTGGTCAGAAGGAAATTCCAATGCTTCGTCCTCCAAACAAACCAAAGGCATCATCAGAGACTCATCCTGATGAAGTGGAAGACGACGAGCCTATCATTCAAGTAGCACAGAGGTCATCTTCTGCAGACAAGCCATCGGCTTACGACACCCTAAGGAAATATCTCAGCTTAGAGGACGCTCTGAAAAACGTAAGAAACAGTTGATTCGCTGCTTATTAAAAGTATCTCAAGCTCAAGTTCTTGCTAGCGAAGTAGTTGTATAAGTTTAGCTTGTGCTGAATCAGGCTCATGATTTCCATAATCTGCTTGAAGCCCTTTGTATGAATACACGCATAATTGCTCTCCATGCAATCTTAATAATAGATTTTCAAAATCTTAATGTCATGAATTTTATGCAGGAAAATGTAGAATCATTTGAAAGTGTTCTGGGTGACACTGAGACAGAAGAATTTCCAAGTGTGATTCGTAGTTTGTATTTTCCATCAACACAGAAGCGTCAGTTTTTCAATAAAAAGGAAATTCGACATTTGCAACCACTCCAGCAATTATTTTGGTAAAGATCGTCGCGAGAGAGGGACAGAAAGCAGGATGACTCTGTTAAGGCCAAAACGACGACACTTTTGAGTCAAATTCCTTTAAAAGATCCTGATGCATGAACTCATAAACCAGCTACTTACTATTCAACAAAATGCTTCTCAAACTCAACTTCAGATTCAACAGAAATGTGAATGCCAAATAAATGTTGTTGTGAAACATCATCACATATCAAAATTTCCCTCATTTTCCCTAGACTTAATCAATAATTACGATATTACGAATAACTCTGTAAGCCTGGATATTTGGAGCATATATTTTTATCCTGAGGAAAACGATGATGATGAATAATAATAAATAATAAATACTAAATCATGTTTTCGTGCTTTTGCATGACATTTAATGGCTTTTAATGAAACCTACCTTGTGGGAGTCTCGGTCTGTTTGGTCTTGGTCTGAATTTAACTCTCTTAAACTAATAATAGGACTAAACGCAATAACAAGCTTTATGAGGTTGACTGCACGCTTTATCAAAAGTGATTACTCGTTGAGGCTTATGCAATGTCTTTTTCCATGTCTGATTGAATCCAATTTCCTCTTCATCCGACAAATGACTGTCAAATGGTACGTCCCTGTGATCAAAAAAGAAACCTTGAAACATCCTGTGCAAGACATTTATTACAAAAGAAAAGACTCCTTTGCATCATTTTAGTGTCGGAGAGGCCGCGTAGGCGTCTTTTGTGCAGGTGTATGGGATTCCAAAAAGCTCCGTTCCAAAAAGTTCTACCATATAAAATAGGGTAGTGTTGAGGGATACCACGTACATGAATTTAATCAGTTATTCTTTTCTACTACAAGAAACAAGACTACATAATACATCTGTTTTAAGCTGGAAGATTGATGCTAAAAAGTATTTGATGGAAAGTTAAGGTAGAACCACCGCAGAACATCTGCTGCACAAAGTTTTAGTTGAAACACAATCCTACTTATGAATATCGATTGCTTGCTTTAAAGAATCGCTAGTACAGGAATTTATTTATTTAACGAGTAAAGTTTGAGTTTTAAAAACATTTTGTCTTAGAACTCATTTTTCTTGAGTTTTCAACAAATACACCGAGAGTACATGATAAAAAATCAGTTTAATTAACCAAGGCCAATATATAACTTGTATTTCAAGGAGTATTTTATTACTCAATTCTTATGCATTGCGGTGGCGTAACATGAGAAACAAAATCTGCAAACAGTAATGTAAGCATATCAATTGCAAAATGGCTAGTGTGCATATTTAACAAAATGTAGAGACAAGGCTTGAAAATTGTTATTTGTCGAGGTAATAATAAGGGAGCGTTTCCATATCCTGGTGTTTGTTTACTTACACTGTGAATCTGTTTATAGTTTAGTTGGTATTGAGAAAGACTGAAAGAGTGAAACAACAACATATGTACATACGTATAAAGGTGAAAGTTGAGAACCAATTTGTCCGCTAGTTAAGTGAGCCGAATGTAGCAACACACAGCAAAGCTTGTAATACCCTCAACTCCACTGCAAGACATGAACTTACTGCCTTTCCTCAAGTATATTATCTGTTTGCACACTTTCATGGATATATATACTTATTTCCTTTCCGCTGTCTCCTTTCGTTGAAGTTCAAAAGGTCATGTTCTCTGCAGTCACAACCTGAATACAACCATTAATATCTATTTCAATTTTATTTCAATTGCAAATAAGCTCACGAAAAGTTGTACCTTTGATGGATATATACTTTAAATCTCTTCCGTGAGGGTTAATATGTAGAGAGATTCGTTTTATTCATGCTGAGTTGGCTGGGTACACAAAAGAGAAGAATTTTGAAAGTTATACTTGAATATGGGTGAAAGTAGTTTAACTAGTGGAGATATATAATAAAAAACCTTTCCTCTGTAGTTAGCATAATAAAACTGCTCCCCTGTCTGCTCAAGCGAAAGGTCTTTCTTCGCCCACACTCGACAGTGTACACCACCCACACAATATCATAGAGACAGCTTTGTGGGATTTTGTGGGTTCCTTTCTACCTTCCATATCAAAACTCACCTCACAATGAAAAGTAGGTTTTATGGCTACAAATTAAATGTCTCGAACAGCTCTAGACAGATATTTCTTCATCAGTTTTAAGACTTCTTCGTGCCATTTCGTAATTTATCGATGAACTTTGAACTTTGAAGGAGAGCTTGTGTTTTCATTTTTGTACAGATTGTACAGAAGCATTGAAGAAATGCTCAAATAAAAAGAAATACCAAGAATTCGTGGGACTCATTGGGCATTTTGTGGGCACACCTGTAGTTAGTGTTTTGAACCTTTTCTTTTATTCTCTTTCTCCCACGTATTTGTCAGATGCAATTTATGTCTGGGTTGATAAGCAGGGCAAAACAACATATAATAAAAGACAGCGTGTAGGAAGTATGAACAAATCTCAAAAGAGAAGCTAAAAATAAGGAGGACATGTCACAGACTCTTAATGCATCCAGACTCTTTAAGTGCATGAATGATACAGGATACAAAAACAATTTACGTGGTTTCAAAGTATTATTGAAGTTTCATGTTTCGGGACAACAGAACTGAACTCTCTCTTTGTATGCTTATGTTTATCTAAAATGTAACTGACGCTTACGCTTGCAAGTAAAATTCTTCTTCAATAACGTATTACCTTCAAAGCACAATTAAAGTTTAACTAACAATTACAAATTTCTGTAATTCAGGAGGCGGAGAAGCGAAGAGCATCAGCAAAGAGCAGATTACAAAAACGAGCACCTGGAGCTGCAGCGCCAAAGAACAAGCAAATTGTCTCAGACTTGGAAAGCTTAACAGGACAATTACACAACTTGAAAAAATCATCAGTGTAAGTTGAGAAGTCGTGATCAGGAGAGCGTTAAGAGTTAAGAAGGTGAAAGCTCATCATCTTGACAGTACTGAAATTGGCTACAAAACATTAAATCACATTCCATATCCAACAAAGTATTATATAATTTAACTTACACTCGGATCTTTCAAATACTGTCAAACTATACAAAAACCTGAAATTACTTAAGTTGAATTAATTATTCCAAAAGTTTCAACCTCGTTCACAACCTTTCATACGCAACTCCAATGAACCTTTGCGGAAAGTCCTGATATTTAGATATTTCCAAACACACAAATTAAGATTTTAAGATATCGATTAATTGCGTAGAAATCAGGATGCATAAGAAGTATAATATACATTTTCTAGTACTCCATTTATCTATTACGTTGGTGAACTTATTGTTAGTAAAAAGCAAAAGCGTTGGTGAAAAATAAAGTGTAGTATAATATATTGTTGTAGCAATGTGAATAAGAGAAAGCAAGAAAATGGACTGGTTGGGGCAACGTGAAAGCACAAAGTATGAATCCTACTACCTGACATGACAAATACGAATTTGAGGCAAGTTAGCAGATTAACCCATGTGGCAGAAGTACCTTCTTGTTTTCTAATTCATCATCATCATTATCCTTCTTCGTTTTGGATTAAATTTAATATCGAAAACACTAATCTGATAGGATATGTCAAAGGCAAGGACAGAATACATACATACAGGAATGTAAGAGTGATGTTAAGTACAGGGTGCAATTGTGATTAACTATGAATGTATGTTGAAGCTGAAAGGAAGCTTGTTCTTATCCACTTATATATATAGACACATTTGAGCACCCCGTAATCTCATTAAAAGCAAGTATTCCTGCATTGTCCACACATACTACAACAAAAACATTTTCCAAACTAGCTTAGACTAATACTGAATGGAAACACATTTCCAAACAAGACATTTACAACTGCAAACGACTGATTTATTGTTGTTAGATTAGGTGTTATACTGTTTAACGCATAGATTATTGATCTTTCAAAGGTCTAAATTATTACTCATAGTTATGAATTGAACTAACTTAAATCGGACAGTTATGAGATAATTACTTAATGTTAGTTTTAACTATAATCTGAGAAGAACCATAATATATAGTATATAGTATTATTTTAATTCACGGATACTTGTTACTTACTTAAAAACTGAAATCATATTTAGTTCGTCGTATTGTCCACTTGTAAAAATCGGTTTGCGAAGTTGTCTATGATTGGACATATCCTTTTGTAAATATTATGATATCAAGAATTGTAATTTTGTAATTTTGATTTAACTGCAACCCAGAAATACCTCTAAACTGTAAATTATAAAGGTACTATGATTAAAACTAACGAAAATACTTTATAACAATCACTCTCAGATTCTCTCTCGTATAGAATGACTGAACTATAATTAATGCATTACCAACTCATTTATTTGAATAAAGTAAACCTACGTACAGTTACAGAAAGTAGCATCAGGCTGTATAGTAGAATTTATTGCGTATTTATATTGTTTTAATTATAGGTAAATTAAAAATCAGGATGTATAAGGAGATATCGAAGACTTCCAATTAAATATTTAGCCATAATATAATCAGCCATATTATTACATTAAAAAATATATATATATCTGTGTTGTGTTGGTGTATAAGTTACCATTTATTATTACTTATTAGCTTCGTGTGTCAATGTGGTTAATGCAATGTCTACAATATTTATAACTTTGTCAGTGCTGTTGTCTGCTTAACATATTAAAAAATAACTTTCAATTTTGGATGTCATACAGTCAATATAGTAGTTATAAATGTTTATTATATGGAAGTCCAGATTTTACTAGTGTCTGTTCGTAATAAATATTAACTAAATATCAAGAGATTCAATAAATTACTTAAAACTTACTATACCCTATGAGAAAGTCTCGACCTTATACAACCCTATATAGTGCTTCTATGAATTATTGTCTTCTATATAACTTTATGTGTACGAGAGAGGAGGAGGTTGCAACCAGCATGATTTGAATGGTGCTATCCAGAGTAACTCAGACATAATTTTGTGTATAAAGATAGAGTATGCTAGAAATAAGCCCTATGAACTTTAATGCAGATTTATTTGCTACAAACAAATACGCAAGTTCGGATTGATCACTCCAATTTATTTTTCTGAAATTAGGATGAAACGGGACATATAAATGCGACCTTTGAAATTGTAAAAGAGTAAAAGTAGTTAAAAGTGATTATATTGGTTTCTTGATCTTTGTCAAGTTATTTTATTATCTTTGTGACTTATCGGTCATTGTGAAGTATAAATGTATGTATCAAAGGTTATTAAACATGCAGATAAAGTGATTCCATTTTTGTTCTCCAGTCGTCATATTGTTTGCAGAGTGTCCTTATTTTCCCAAAAATATGGGTTTGGCATTTGACACACAAATATTTCGCACTCTTTCTGCTTTATCAGTCTGCACAGTTCAAGACGGAGTAATACTTGGCTTAATCATATTTATTGACAGTACTCATCTTCATATATATATATATATATATATATATATATACATACATACATACATGCACACAAACAAGACTTCTGACATCTTATTTTTGATACACAAGTACTTCTGTCTGCAACGACGACGTGCCAGTTTCCAATCTTTGAGATAAGTAAGTTAAAGGTTAATCAAGTTTCTAATGAAGAGGAAGATGAGCTCGTGCAGAAGTGAGTTCTAGAATGTTTCCGTTTCTCTTACTAGTATGTTGAGATGGCAGTTACGCGATTTACCAACGAAGCAACACGTACAATGGAGACATTGAGAAGTATGAATTTCCTAGCGAAATGAAACTGATGTAAATGAAGTCATCTGCAATTTTGACATGTCAAACGCAATTAATCTTGCGCTGATAAGGCTCAAGTTACAAAATGTGTAAATTTAGCTTTTGTTTACGAAACATAAACTTTCCTATTTGGAATAAGAGAGGATAAAATATCCCCAGAAAGATATAGTTCATACCATACATGACTACGCATTTACCAGACCTCCTTAAAATGATAAGTGTTTATCTCAGTTTCAGATGACGTATTGAATTAAATATTTAGCTTCTCGGAGAGTTAGTTACATGATCTCTTCATGAAGAAGCTTTTGTCAGATGTCATTCACAAGTATCGACATTAAATGAAAGTCAGTGACAGCATCATAACTACACACAACACACAATTGACAATCTGAAGCAGAACTGGAGTCTGGATTAAACTATATATAACTACTTAACAGGCAAATATCTCCAATTTCACTCAAGACTTGAACACTCTTCTTATTTAGGAGTTTTTGGAGTCGTGTTTGATTCACACGGACTTATAATAAAGCTTTCATACGTGTGTGCAAAGAATAATCCTTTGGACTCTCCAGTAGTGTAACCCCAAAAGGAATTCTTCGCATCGAAGAAGCAACAAGAAGAAAGTGAGACGACAGGCTGGAAGGAAGGAATTACCGTAGTCACCTCTTCACATCCTCAATTCGGAATTAAGATGGGCATTGATACATCTCCTAATAAAGAAGCAAAATCCTTCCCTGGGGAAATGACTTCCTCTTCGGAGATACAAACGAACGTGACAACGAGTGGGGAAATTGTTAAGGACAGAAAGAGTTTCTTTTACAGGAGGAGAAAGCGTGAGCTTATTGCGATAACTATTGCTCTACTTTCTTATGTCGCCTACACCTTATTCAAACCTGATGCCAGTCCTGTGGTTCAGACTAATACGGGAAAACTCGTAGGCACTGTTGGCAAGTCTCGAATTGGAAGAGAGTATTATGAGTATGTAGGCATTCCTTATGGTCAGCCTCCTGTAGGAGATTTAAGATTTGAGGTGAGACCTCATGCAATTATTCAACAGGATTTTAAACGTGTTAAAGTCAATTGAGCAAAATCCATTTAATCAAATCCTCCGCCGGTCTATTATTAGCCTCCAGTACCGGCTAAAAGTTGGGAAGGAATATATCGAGCCACCACTTATGGATCTCAATGTCTTCAAATCGATATCATAACAAGCTTCCTGTTGGGATCCGAAGACTGCTTGTACCTGAACGTGTTCGTGCCAAAGGTAGCAGACTATATGCTAAAGTATGATAATATTACGATGACATAAAACCGGAAGCAAGCAATCGCAATTCTTAATGCTGGGAAGAGTTCTTCCCCAAGCATGTGCCATGTTATAGGAAGAATTGGATAAATGTCACATATATTTGTATACGTGGATGCTTAAGACACGAACAAAACGACTTCTACACCAATTAACTTTCGTTCAAATGACTCATAAAGATAATTGCAACATGTCTTTTTTCAGCAAGCCAAGGATAGTGGAAAAATTCTTCCTGTTATGCTCTGGATTTACGGAGGCGTAAGAATGCCTTTACTTTATCTTTATAACTAATGGAACTGCACCATTTCATTTACAATCTAAACTTAATATAATAATGTTCCAGGGATTCCAGTCAGGTGAGTCATCTCGCGTTCCGCAGAAAGCCTAAGAAGACGCAGGTATGTGCGCTTTTAATAGAGCAATCAATTTATTACCTTGACTTTACTGCAGGCACATCTGACATTTATCGACCTACGTACCTAATGGATGAAGATGTAGTTATTGTGACAATTAATTACAGATTAGGAGCCATAGGTAAGTAATTAAAAGTGATGTGCAGTTGCGCACGGATCTCATCTGCTGTCAGCAGGAGGATATCACAAGATGAAGACTTTTAAGATGTATTGTTTGCTTCTAGGTTTCCTGAACTCTGGAGATGAATTGATTCGGGGCAACATGGGCATGAAAGACCTTGTATTAGGATTAAAATGGGTTCAACAGAATATCCGAAGCTTCGGTGGAGACCCAGGATCAGTAACAATATTCGGGGAGTCTGCTGGTGGTGGAGCAGTCCATTACCTGATGCTTTCTCCGATGGCCAAAGGCAAGAATAATATCTCTCATTGTTTCCTTCCGTCGTTTGTTTAACCTCCGCCTATATATATGTATCCTTCTCACGCGTGTCTTCCTGTAAATACCGATAAGTATTCCGCACTTGGTTCTCACACACTTCCCTCATCTATAGGATTATTCCATCGAGCGATTTCTCAGTCTGGGTGCGTTTTGAATTCATGGCTGTATGCTCGCTATCCAAAGCAACAGGCACAATCCTTGGCGAAGAAAGTGAACTGCCCGACTCAGTCATCCCAAGAGATGGTGAAATGCCTGAAAAATGTCAATGCTAAGGACATCGTGTCAACTCACAGAGAAATGAGGGTACAGCTACGCAAACATTCTAGATTGACTTTGGTCTGCATGTTGTTTGTTCCGTACTAAAAGTATTATTCTCTGTGTGTTTAGCTTCCACCAAGGCCGTTGTTGGGAAAGTATGCTCCTTCGGTCGAAGCTGTTATTGACGACACGACCTTTTTGCCGTACGAGCCTCTGGAAATGCTTAAAAATGGTAGTTTTGCTAAAGTACCGTGGTTAACAGGAGTAGATTCACAAGAAGGAATGCCATTTTCTCTTGGTAAGTGAATGACAAGTACCACCACCACCAAAAGATCTCCCCCGTAGTCAACAAACAAATCTATGTTCACTACTCGGCATCTTTCTTTCTGAACTATGTAGAAATTCTTGAGCAGCAGCATCTCGTCGACTGGGCGAATCGTGACTGGGATGATTTCATAACTCAAATAGTTTTCTTATCACTCGCACCACAAAGACCGAAGAATACAAGTCAAAGACTGAAGGAATTTTATTTTAACAACGCAACTCTTTTAGATCCAGTCAAAAGCTTTGATGGACTCGCTGAAATTCATGCAGCGAGGTTCTTTCTTGTTGCAGCTCATCATACTGCGAAATTTCATGCCAAGCACGCACCAGTCTACTTGTACTATTATGATTATCCGACGGAATTTGGTTTTTTGAAGCTCATGCACTCGCTTCGGGGCAGGTACCTTCCTGTAGTGGAAACAGCCTATGAAATTGCAAAACACTGGGTTCTTAAGATTCTAGGGATGGAAATCCACAGACGAGGTACACGCTAATAGTGTTACCTAATTACATTTTTTAGCTTGGATGATTAAGCAAAGTTTTTGCAAAGGTTTTGCTGTGAGAGAGTGTTTGCATTTTGCAAATTATTGTGTCATTCTTATATAAATACAACATTTGTGTTGATTTTTTCTCAAAGGAGTTTCTCATGGGGAAGAAATGCTTTTGCAATTCAGTTTTCCTTTTGTTCCGGGTGCTCCGTTGGGCTCTTCCGATTACGAAATTTCTAAGGATTTGATTCGGTCGTGGGTGGCATTTGCTACAAATCCGTATGTACCCCATTACACAGTCCTCATATTCAACAGCACCATTTTTATTATGATTATTGTGTCTGAGATTTGTTTTTATCGTTTTGGTGTAGCTCAAAACTGTCATTTCAAAATCACCCATGGCCATCTCATGATAGAAAGCAACCTAAATTAATGTACATGGAAATCAAACCCAATTCCAGGGGAATGATTAGCGAGCCATTTGCAAAGCAAGTGGAACTCTGGGACTCGCTAAAAGTTCTTTGATAATGGAAAACCAAAGTCCAGTGACTGACCTTCTGAACTATCTGCTCGTGGATTGAAAAGAAATGTGAATCTATGATGTTGTGTACAAGAAGTATGATATTAATTATTATCGATTATTATTATAATACTGAAGAGATGCAATGTATGTGATTTTATGTTACCCATCTCTCTGTGTACTACACGCAAATGACTCGCAATAAGTGAATACTGTCAAATATTAGAAATGGAAGTGGGTAATGATGCATCAATCAAACTTGGAATACTGATCTGTGATGCCTGAACTTTGTACAGGAATATTAATGTGTGTACTATATAGTTATATATTTAACAAATAAAAGTATTGTTGGCTATTTCTCAAGAAACTGTTCATATAATGCTTCATGCATAAAAAAGAAAGTATGGGCAGTAAAGTAAAATCGGCGACTATACATAATAATAATGTTATCATTTATAGAACTTATAATGGATTGTCATTACGCGATAACTCAATGCTACATCTGATAAAACCAAGACGTTTACAAGCGCGTGCATTATCTAAATTGAAAATTGACAGCAATTAATGGTGAATGAATGGACAGAACTTTACCCATGTACAGAAAGAGAACAAAACTATACAAACATTGGAAATAACTGTTTGCGAGGACTAGTACTTTTATTGTAACTAAACAAGAAGAAAAACTGAACATAAAAATGTACTTTGCATTTATTTGACTTTGGTACATGCGATTGGGCTATATAAGTTGGGATTCTCCGAAAAAGCCATCTCCATAAAAATAAAGCACACGTTTATATATACACATTGCATAGAAGAATCTTACATACTACGTACATTCTCCTATGTACGAGTGTGTGGCTTGTTCGTGAGGATCATGTAAGAGACGATACAGCATATAATCACTTATCATAAAATAGAGCTGAAGAAGGAACACGAAATGAGATAAAATGAGGTAAAGAGAGACATTAAGAGTCGGAGACATAATGTAGACTGGAGATTGCATGCATTTACGTGAGAACTTGTTTGAGGAGAAAGCAAGCGAGATATAGGGAAGGGGAGAAAGTCGAGTCCATTTGGATCAATAAACTTCCCACATGACTGAACTATAGCAAAACTTTCCCTTGCCACGGGACAACCACACTCTTGCTGCTTTCTTCTTCCTCGACCCGCCATCAGAACTGTAAATAAATACGTAGTTCACCCAGTGAAAGCTTCCAAGAAAATTGCAACGTAGTAGCTTCCTCAAGAATTTACCGCAAACAAAATTCCATTCTTCCCTGCCAATTAAATTATTCAGAATGTAATAGGAGCTGATTTTTACATTGACTTTTTGCATTTGGTCAACCCTGCATGGGCACACACAGGAGTAGTCATAATGAACTCTGGAAACTCTGCTCTGGAAACTAAGTTCGTCATTGTCAGAGTCATTAGTGTTTTTTACTCTCTTTGCGTATGAATTCGTGAAGAGTTTTCCTGAAATGAAAATTCGATGCTACATATAGCGAGTGCACAGATATAGTTCCCAAGAAGAAGTAAAGGAGGAAATTATACAGGTGAGTATATATTTCAGTATTGAAATCTGTGCATGACCTTTTTAATCCTTAGTTGCAGTTGGGAACAATTAAAGGTAATTCGTAGTGTGTGTAATTTATAATATCACACGTATAATCATGTACTGCCATGTAAATCGTAGTTTGTGCAAGTGTATCCTTATGTAACAATGAATGTATATAGGTACTCCAGGTTTACCTGAAAGAATCAATTACTGAATTCCCAACGAAATTGATTCACCTGACCCCGAATTACACTGAGAGAGATAGAGACATGCAAGGATTATAAATTGATGATACTATCAGATTAAATTGGTAGCTGTGGACATTTATTTGAATAGAATTGTTATACAGAGGTAGATTGATCGTAGAGATGTGCACAGAGTGACCACGAAGGGTTTAGTCTCTTTTGAATATAAGATCGAGTGGTTATTGCTAGTGACTATGTAATAACCTTTCAATCAACATGGCATTGAAATAAATCTGCAAAATATTCTTGAACCTCTATTGTAGTGTCTCTTCTTACTAAACATACACTTTAACCCATCCTGTATATTATTATAATTAATTGTGTATATCGCGTGCGTGATTCATCTTCGTTTCAAACACCAAGTTGCTATTGCAATATAACATATTATATATCTACAGAAGTTGACGAAGATGTAGGGGTATGTGATCCTATGGATTCCTATGCAAGGTCACCTTCATTCATCTGGCGAATTTAATTGTCTACTGTATATATGTACGAGTGCATTCTTTATTTAGGCAAAGGACAGTTCATGTCTATCTTTAGGTTAGGCTGCAATTAATACACGCGGCCTGTCATCATGAGTGCAAAACCGTTGAGATAAATCTCTCAAGTTTGGTAGCGCACACATGACACCTAATAAAGAGCTGACAGTAATTTAAATTGAACTCATAATCACTACCAGATAGTAACTTGGAATATTTCGGAAAACACAAACTATCCCTTGCTCCATCAAGAAATCTGGAGTTTCCAGTGTTGCAATGGTTGTGCTAAATCTGCGGTTTACAAAAGGATATTGCAAAATTCAATAAACCCGTCTTCTTATTTCATGTGGCAAAGAGTGTGTTAAGGTAGGCAATAACAAATAACATGTTCATACGATTGCCAAACAATTCTGTAGCTGGAATTGAAGTTTGTACTAAGGAGAACAAAGAGTTTTCCTCAGTGTACAACAATTTACGAAGAAGCCGATTGTCCATGAATTTGTTTCAGTGTGTGATTCTATTTCCCAATATGTGTGGTGCAAAAAATATACCTGCTTGTTAAGTTTGTGATTTTCATTGCAGATATTCGAGGAACCAGTTTACCTTCTCCACGCATAAACTGTACGTCGTCGGTCACCTCTGGAGTAATAAACTGGGAGTGTGTGAATGATCCCTGAGTACTACAATAATAATATTGTTTAGCAATCAACGGAGCAAAAGAGCTGGTATATAGGTATATATTGCTCAATGAGACAGGTCGAGTATTAAACTCTGATATTAAACCAAAAGATATATAGCATCAGCCAGAAGCTCCTGTAAAGTTTCCAAGATTTTAAAATACCAACTTCCTATACGGCGTACAATAAGGAATTCTACAGTACACATAATGATTTTCGGAAAGAAGACAATCGCTTCGTTAACTGTTGTGATCACTGCAGTCTTTTGGAGAAATTACAAAACTTCCACAAATGTTCAGGCACCTGTAGTAGAAATAACAAATGGCAAACTCCAAGGAATTGTCTCCCTTTCCAGAGATGGACGACCCTATTTTGAATATCTTAGAATTCCGTACGCTAAGAGTCCGATAAAAGATCTCAGATTTGAAGTAAGCTATATTATTAATGCTCCTTTCATTATTGTTGTATCTTTCTATTCATAATAATATTGACAATCTCTTCAGCCTCCAGAACCTGCAGATAGCTGGGAAGGAATTAGAGACGCAACAGAGTATGGACCCAAGTGTAGCCAAGTAGATCTCTTTATAAATAAAATCGAAGGTGAAGAAGACTGTCTGCATCTTAATGTGCATACGCCGCAGGTATAAATCACGCATAAGCAATTAGTATTAGTGAGATTTGTGATAATTGGTTATTAATTTATAAATTTTCTTCAGATTAATCTCAACGAATCTTCAACGAGTTTACTACCTGTGATGGTGTGGTTCCATGGTGGGCTGTTTATTTTCGGGTAATGTGAGACTTGTTACACACTTTGCAAAATCGCGAAGTTATCGTGTTACTTATCCTTCGTTAAGACTCAAACAACATATTTATATTGAATTACATTGTTGATTGTTATAGATCAGGGAATTTGTACAGACCGAGCTACTTTATGGACCGAGACACTGTGATTGTTACAGCGAATTATCGTCTAAGCAGTTTAGGTAATCGCATATTTGATTTCATGCTATGGATTTAGAAGATTGCGTCTAACAATCTTGTTGTTTCAACTTTGTGCAGGGTTCCTGAATACGGATGACGGGCTAATTCGTGGGAATATGGGATTAAAGGATCAGAATATGGCTTTGAGATGGATCCAGGAAAATATCCAAAGCTTTGGAGGAGACCCAAATTCAGTCACAATATTCGGCGAGTCTGCTGGAGCTGCTTCAGCCAATTTACACATGTTGTCTCCCATGAGCAAAGGTAATAATAATAATAATAATAATAGATTGAATGACACGAAAAAATTGCACCTAGTTGAATCTTTATGACATCGCACTTTTATTATGTATTTCCAATAGGCTTATTCCATAAAGTAATTGCTCAAAGTGGGCTGGCTTTAAATCCTTGGTCAATTTATAAATCTCCGAAGGAGCAAGCACTTCGCTACGCAGAGAAACTTAATTGCACCACAGCTAATTCCAAGTCAATGGTGAACTGTCTGAAAAGTTTACCTCTCTCGGAAATAATGGAGATGCACACAGAAACCGCAGATCCACTCAGAGAAGTAATTAGTGTATTCGTTCCCACTATAGAAAAATATATTCCAGACGGTAAGACATTTCTGGCAGAGGATCCCAAAGTGCTTTTGGAAAACGGAATGTTCACAAAAGTCCCGTTGCTTACTGGAGTAGATTCCGAAGAGGGACTCATTAACTCTGCAGGTCTGTATATATAGTGCACACACATAGATGTATATATTTCTAGAGCATTTCTTGGAAAGAAGTTTCATTAAGTCGACATTTATTATTGTCACTTCCAGTGATATTTCGCAATGAATCCATGTTTGAGTTTGTACGAGCTAACTGGAAGACAACAATCCCAAGGCTGCTGTATTTGCAGGATAGCGTGGATCCTGAGATTTTGCAAAAAATCAATGATTTCTATTTCGGAGGAACTATAAATCCAAGACCAGAATTCATTGGAGATTTACGAAATATGACAAACATGTTCACCGACAGATTTTGGAATATGGGATTTCACAATGGCGTACGAGCTCAATTGCATCATTCCAATCAGTTGTACCTTTACTATTACACATACGCTGGAGAGTTTACTCTCACAGACGTCCTCGTTGCCCTGAAGGGAGAGTCTCATCCACTGATCGAAATATTTGGCCATCTTCTATCGTCTTGGGTCCAGCGTGTCTTATTCCAAGAAGAACTTCCAAGATTTGGTTAGTTCGTATGATTTTTTCTTGCTGCTCTATAAATGTCAAGTATATGAACAATATGAACAAGTGAACCTCTTTCCCTTTCAATTTACTACACAGGAGTCTGTCACGGTGATGAGATAGCTCTGCAGTTTTTAATTCCCTTAGGAGGTCCAATATTTCCTAATGTACAACCTGGACATAAAGACTACGAGTTTTCCAAAGAAATTATTAAATTGTGGACATCCTTTGCATCAAAAGATCTCAGAAATTCCAGCAACGCTAATTTAGAGTTTATGGGACAAGTTTGGCCACCACAGAAGACAGGGGAGCCGTTGAAGTACATGAACATTGGAGAGTCTCCTGGAATGATTGCAGAACCTTTTAAATTTAGAGTGGATTTCTGGAACTCACTAAATCTTGACTAAACCATATATCAATAGGGATTCCGCCTTACAAATACAATCCTTCTAATAATACTTCCCCACCTAGTAGATGGTGACGAGTTTATTACCTTTTAAGTTATGAGAAACCTCATCTGTCCAAACCTCATGTATTAACAAAAATATATAATGGGTTGGCGTTTGATTTCATGGTGCACGCACACACGTTTATGCAATCTAAAGTATTATACCGCTGTATTATAATAATTAATAATATTAAGTATATATCGCGTAAAATTCTCCACACACCTCCTATTCAGTCAGGTAGATTAGCTAAAGAAGACATTCTTCAGAAGTGCTTGGTCGAACTTTATGTTTATCTGTGATCGTAAGATAAAAATAACCTCCGGAAGCGTAGACAAATAAATATTCACAAAGAGTCTTATTAATCACTGGCACTGTCATAATTATTGTCCCCCATGTTACACATCATAATACTTAGCATATTCTTGGCTAAAAGCTTGCTAAGAAAGTATGCTCATGAGTATCATGTATATATGCGTGTAGAAAATTAAAATGATCATGATTTGTGAATAATAAATAGGACATACAAAGCTGACTCAATTGAAGAGTACTGGATAGCCTGCCTGGAAGAATATACGAGTGCAACTTTGAAACAAAAACTCAATACAATTGCTTGTGATGAGTAGAGACAGGAGGACAAATATGAATGAAGTGTTTTATGGAACTTGGCTAACGAGAGACAGTAATAAGAGAACAAGAGAAGGCCTCTCTGTATATGATGACTCGAGGAGCTTGTTCCTACCAAAGTGGATGGCCATGAAAATGCTGGACAAAAAACTAAATTTACCTTACCAATGTCAGTTAGCATTAATAAGCATCATCATCATCAGTTCTCATAATTGAGCTCAACTTACTGACCCACTCGGGATGCTTCAGCTGATCATCATTGTGTCAATTGCATATCAAACTCATCAGAAGTGTCGTAATAATATTCAGTTCTCAAGAATACGCACTTCTGAAGCGATTGATTGTTATTCGTGAGTTATTCTCAGTGCTCAATATAAATTTTCCTTCTGTGATACTTTACTTGTATACTTATTGTAAAATAGCAAAAATGTTCGGTAAAAAGTCCTTCCTTGCCATTGCAGTATTAGTATTAGCTTATGGATACAACACATACAAAACTCACAATAGAGAACGGACACCAGTAATAAAGACAGATTTGGGGAGTATACAGGGAATTGTGTCTGAGTCAAGACAAGGCAGAAGATTTTACGAATTCCTAGGAGTTCCTTACGCTGCGGCCCCCGTGAAGGAACTCAGATTTGAGGTAAGACCAGTTAAAATGGCACAAGACAACAGCAATCTGTCAGTTTTTGATAGAAATAATAAAAATAACCAAACTTCTACGTTAAACAGCCACCCCAACCTGCAGCAAAATGGGATGGAATAAAAGACGCCAGCAAACTTGGATCAGAATGTGCTCAGCTGCAGTTGATTACAAAAAGATTCGGAGGGTCAGAGGATTGTCTGTTCCTGAATATATTCGTACCTGAGGTATATAATACAAAGTTTTTCTACAATTAGTTTTCTAGGTCTGGTTATGAATTCAGCTCAAGTGGGCTTTCGGTTTTAGGAGAGAAAGCAACTTTTACCGGTGATGGTGTGGATGCATGGTGGCATTTTTGTGACAGGTTAGTCAAAGTTTAAAAATTCAGTGAACAAAAAATAGCGTAATTGGGCTGAATGTGCACGCTAACAATAATTCATGTTCATTATAGGAAGCTCAAATGGATATAGACCAAGTTATTTCATGGACGAGAATGTGATTTTGGTAACTGTTAATTATCGGTGAGTTTTATTTTCTACTGCTCACGATTTTACAATTGCTTAAAAGTTTTAACGACACGACTTAATAAAGTTTTGCTAAATTACACTCATTGTAAATCTAGACTTGCTGCTTTAGGATTTTTGAACACAGGAGATGAAGTAGTAAGAGGAAATATGGGACTTAAAGATCAGAACATGGCTTTAAAATGGATTCGGCAAAATATCAAAGCCTTCGGAGGTGACCCTGGTAAAGTGACACTTTTTGGAGAGTCAGCCGGAGCTGCTGCAACGAATCTTCATATTTTGTCTCCCATGTCCAAAGGTGAGCAACTACAAATGAGCTAGTGAACTCAAAATTATGACTCGCATGGAATTTTCTCATGATTGTCATAATTCATTGCAGGCTTGTTCTCTAAAGCAATATTACAAAGTGGAACTGCCATGAGTAGCTGGGTTATATTCAAAGAACCTGCAAAGCAAGCAAAGAGGTTTGCATCGAAATTCGGATGCCCTACAGACAATTCAAAAGCCATGGTCAAGTGTTTGAAGGAAGTAGATGTCGCTGAGTTTGTTAACATGCATCAAGAAATGACAGTAAGCAAGTTTGGAGAGAATTAGATTAGCTTAATTAAATATTATGTGTGTATTTCGTAATTTATGTTTCCCAACTTGATTAGGTTTCCTTGCGAGAACAAATAACCATCTTTACACCTACTTTGGAGGCTGTGAAGGATGAAAATGCTTTTCTTGTGGATTATCCTATAGATATTTTGAAGTCTGGAAAATTCAATTCAGTTCCGGTCATAGCCGGGGTTAATTCAGACGAAGGGTTGCTATCTTCTTCTGGTATTAAAATATGATTCATTGATTACTCCCTTACATTCTGTCGTGAGTTTTCAATCATTACGGAATTACTTTGCCACAGTTATTACTGCAAACCAGACAACTCTTGACCGTGCCAATAATGATTTTTATTTCTGGGCTTCTCGTCTTCTTAACTATCCCGAAGACGATAAATCTACATCAGATAAAATAAGGAAGTTCTACTTTGGAGATGATAAAAATATAGCGAGGCCAGAGCTAATTCGAAATTACACGAATTTGTTTTCCGACAGACAATTCTTCGTACCTCTTAATAGATTTGTTAAAAACTACTCTAAAAATGTTCCAATCTACTTGTACTACTTCAAATACGAAGGAGAGTTTAGCTTCAGTCGATTACTCGTGTCAACTCAGAAACCGTACCTGCCTGTGATAGCTAACGTACTTGTGGACATGGCCGTTCGTTGGGTGAAGGAAAATGTCTTCAGAATGACATTGGATCATCCTGGAGTTTGTAAGTGGCTTTTCTAAGGTTCCATAATAAGGTAGTTTCTTGCTCAATTTTAGATATACTAATATATTTTAGGTCATGCTGATGAGTTGGCATATTTCTTTGACTGGCAATTAAGTCCCTCGATCAAACCTTCCTCGAACCAGTTTTCCATTTCAAAGGATCTTGTCAGCCTGTGGGTTTCCTTTGCTTCAAATGAGTATGTCTCACAGAATCAATCAAATGAACTAAAGGTAGCAATGTGAAGAAATGACTCTTTTTTATTGCTTTGTAGCAAACCTTTGAAGTTCCAAAGCCAAGAATGGATCAAAGTAAAACCCTCGGATCCGGTTTTGAAATACCTCCAAGTTGACAAAGTTTCATCGATGATTGACGAACCATTTACAGATCGTGTTAAATTCTGGAATTCGTTAGATGTTTAGATGTTGAGTAAAAAGACGAATTATGATAAAAATGACCATAAATGACATTATCACCCTTAATGTTTTGCATGACACAGACCATTCAAACAGAGCTGCTAGAATAAGTTTATTGAAACAAATACGCGTGAAGAAAATGACAACTGAATAAACTGCGAGACAGATTGTGAGGAATAATCGACGTCATCTTGTCATATGTACATAATTTAACGTCGCATGCCATGCATGCCAGATCCCATACAGACTGGGCGTCGTATGATATTATGAGTGTCCATGATTATAGTCTGAAAGTCTGAACTAACAAGTATATCCTGTAGTAATACTTGTAAATGTGTTAGCAATGTCACCAGCGAGGCAATGAAGGTGAGTACTATTATTATTTTGCATGCATAACACTTGGTGCTTAATGAAACCATTCGTTCAGTCCGTGGAATACTTGTCTTGTTTATCATCGTCTACTACATTCACTTCAATCAAAGCTCATCATCATCACCTGATAAGACTATAAGACTGGTCGTGGCTTGTGGCCAGTCTGCCCACAATGTCAAGTGTTTTGGATCAGATTGATGTGCCAAAATTCAGTTTGCATCAAGAAAATGTTGGGGAAAAAGACACTTGTTTCTGTTTTAGTGGTTATCGTAGGATATTTCATTAGTGCCTATTTTACAAAAGCTCCAAAGATAAGTAGTAGTCCCGTGATTGAAACCAAGTCTGGGAAGGTGCAAGGTATAGTGTCCTATTCTCGATTGGGGAGAAAGTATTACGAGTTCCTTGGGATCCCCTACGGCCAGCCACCAGTAAAAGAACTCAGACTAGAGGTATGAAAAAATTACGAAACCTAATATTCGTAATACTATATTTACATTTAACTCTAATGATTACACAACGCATTAGCACGACAAGTAATAATAAGTAATATGACTTTGACTTTAATGCATATATGCAGCCTCCAGTCCCAGTTTTAAAATGGAATGGAATTAAAGACGCGAGTAAATATGGAAATCAATGTGGGCAACTTGTTCGATATACTAATGCTGTCACTGGAGATGAAGACTGCTTATTTCTAAATGTTTTTGTCCCAGAGGTATCACACAAATTAAGTTTGGTAATGATAAGGATAAGGTTGATAGCTTCCAATGAAACGAATCAAATAAATTCCAACAGACTAAAGCAAAACAGCTTCCTACCATGGTATGGATTCACGGTGGAGCTTTCGTCTCAGGTTAATCATAGTCATACAGAATACAATCTCATTGTCAATGAAGAAAGCATCGCTAACTTCGCAAAGTTAGTGGTAAAAATCGCCTCTTTGTATTTTCGTAACCAGGGAATTCAAATGACTACCGACCAGAGTACATAATGGATGAAGAGGTGATTCTTGTCACTCTGAATTACAGGTTAGTATTTAATAGTTGTGGATGTGATTCAATGTTGCGATTCGAACGTGCTCGACGAACCGGTCCCGCAACATTTCAACAACGCAACAATCCGAGTTCAGTCTCACGAACGATCATGGTTACAGTGAATCACATCCACAAAGAAAAAATAGAAAAATACATTTTTGATCTGGTCACCGGTCTGATCACTTATCAGAAGTCTCTTAGCTTAAAGTTTATTTGAAGTATTAATGCAAAACAAGAAGT
>Ga0194135_10000237_pt1 | contig 31755 bp, 22 predicted proteins | sample LitLau_LLRF_2013_FD_134024 | JGI IMG/M metagenome (GOLD analysis project Ga0194135, IMG submission 134024) | Freshwater sediment microbial communities in response to fracking from North America - Little Laurel Run_MetaG_LLRF_2013 (version 2) | ecosystem: Environmental > Aquatic > Freshwater >... | reverse complement strand
AGGAAGAAATCAAAGCTTTACAGGCGCAGCATCCGGATGCAAGCGTAATGCTTATTGCTGAAAAAGGAACGATGGGTGTAGGTTCATCAAGAATGTCAGGAGTAAATAATGTGGCTCTTTGGACAGGAAAACAAGCAAGTCCATATATTCCATTCGTTAATATTGCTCCAATCGTAGGTGGTACAAATGGTATTTCTCCAATTTTCCTTACTACTGTTGATGTTACAGGCGGTATTGGATTAGATCTTAAAAACTGGGTAAAAAAGGTAGATGCAAATGGTAATGTTATTCGTAACGAAAATGATGAACCAATCCTGGAGCAAACATATTCTGTTGCTACTGGTACAGTTTTGACAATCAATATTAAAGAGAAAAAACTTTATAATGGTGATAAGGAATTAATTGATATTTCTAAGGCATTCACTCCTCAGAAAATGGAATTCATTAAGGCTGGAGGTTCGTATGCTATTGTTTTTGGTAAAAAACTTCAAACATTAGCAGCAAAAATTCTTAATATTGAAGCTCCGCTGGTATATGCTCCATCAAAAGAGGTTTCTTATGAAGGGCAAGGTTTAACTGCAGTAGAAAAAATCTTCAATAAAAACGCTGTTGGAATAACTCCGGGTAAAGTATTACACGCTGGCTCTGATGTTCGTGTAGAAGTTAATATCGTAGGTTCTCAGGATACGACAGGTCTTATGACTGCTCAGGAATTAGAATCGATGGCTGCAACAGTGATTTCGCCAATTGTTGATGGTGCTTACCAATCAGGTTGTCATACTGCTTCGGTGTGGGATAAAAAAGCGCAGGCTAACATTCCAAAATTAATGAAATTCATGAATGATTTCGGTTTAATCACGGCTCGTGATCCGAAAGGCGTTTATCACGCAATGACCGATGTAATTCACAAAGTACTTAACGATATCACTATAGATGAGTGGGCTATCATTATTGGTGGTGACTCTCATACCAGAATGTCTAAAGGTGTTGCTTTTGGCGCTGATTCAGGAACAGTTGCTCTTGCTCTTGCAACTGGTGAAGCTTCAATGCCAATACCGGAATCTGTAAAAGTGACGTTCAAGGGAGATATGAAAGGGTATATGGATTTCCGTGATGTGGTTCATGCTACTCAGGCTCAAATGCTTCATCAGTTTGGTGGAGAGAATGTATTCCAGGGCAGAATCATTGAGGTTCATATTGGAACACTTACTGCTGACCAGGCATTTACATTTACAGATTGGACTGCAGAGATGAAAGCAAAAGCTTCTATCTGTATTTCTGAAGATGATACTTTAATTGAATCATTAGAAATTGCAAAAGGCAGAATCCAGATTATGATCGATAAAGGAATGGATAACGAGAAACACGTTCTTCAGGGATTGATAAACAAAGCAGATAAGAGAATTGCAGAAATTAAATCTGCAGAAAAACCAGCCTTAACTCCAGATGCAAATGCGAAGTATTATGCTGAAGTTGTAGTTGATCTTGATCAGATTTCAGAGCCAATGATTGCTGACCCAGACGTAAATAACGCTGATGTTTCTAAAAGATATACTCATGATACCATTAGACCTTTGTCGTTCTATGGAGGAGAGAAAAAAGTAGATCTTGGATTTATCGGATCTTGTATGGTTCATAAAGGAGATATGAAAATCCTTGCTCAAATGCTTAAGAATATAGAAGACTTGCACGGTAAAGTTGAGTTTAAAGCACCACTTGTGGTAGCGCCGCCTACCTATAATATTGTAGATGAACTTAAAGCCGAAGGTGACTGGGAAGTTTTACAAAAATACTCTGGTTTTGAATTCGACGATAATGCTCCTAAAGGTGCAGCACGTACAGAATACGAAAACATGTTATATTTAGAGCGTCCGGGATGTAACCTTTGTATGGGTAATCAGGAAAAAGCAGCCAAAGGAGATACAGTAATGGCAACTTCAACTCGTCTTTTCCAAGGAAGAGTTGTAGAAGATTCTGAAGGTAAAAAAGGAGAGTCATTGCTTTCATCTACACCAGTTGTGGTCTTGTCTACAATTTTAGGAAGAACTCCTACATTAGCTGAATATACAACTGCAGTTGACGGTATTAACTTAACTAAGTTTGCGCCTTCTAATAAACAGTTAGTCATGTAATTATATGATTATTAATATTTCAAAAGCCCGAGTGATAAACTCGGGCTTTTTCTTTTATAGCTACTCTATTTTTTGTAACTTGTGATGTTCTAAATAAAATAAAAAAACAAAAACAATTATAAACTTATGGCTTTTGATATCGAAATGATTAAAAAAGTGTACGAAAACATGCCAGGTCGTGTTGACAAAGCACGCGAAATTGTTGGTCGTCCACTTACCTTAACAGAGAAAATTTTATACAATCACCTTTGGGATGGAAATCCAACAAAGGCATTTGGAAGAGGAGTTGATTATGTTGATTTTGCACCGGATCGTGTTGCATGTCAGGATGCAACAGCACAAATGGCATTATTACAATTTATGCATGCTGGAAAATCTAAAGTAGCAGTTCCTACAACAGTACACTGCGATCACTTGATTCAGGCAAAAGTAGATGCTGCAACTGATTTAGCAAGAGCAAAAACACAAAGTAATGAAGTTTTTGACTTCCTGTCTTCAGTTTCTAATAAATATGGAATAGGTTTCTGGAAACCGGGAGCTGGAATCATTCATCAGGTAGTACTTGAAAACTATGCTTTCCCGGGTGGAATGATGATTGGTACCGATTCTCATACTGTAAATGCAGGAGGTTTAGGGATGGTCGCTATTGGTGTTGGTGGAGCCGACGCTGTAGACGTAATGTCCGGAATGGCCTGGGAACTTAAATTTCCTAAATTAATTGGAGTCAAATTAACTGGTAAATTGTCAGGATGGACTGCTCCTAAAGATGTTATTCTTAAAGTTGCCGGTATTTTGACTGTAAAAGGTGGTACAGGTGCTATTGTTGAATATTTTGGAGAAGGAGCAATTTCTATGTCTTGTACAGGTAAAGGTACTATTTGTAATATGGGTGCTGAAATTGGAGCTACCACATCAACTTTTGGTTATGATGCTTCGATGGGACGCTACCTGCGTTCTACAAACAGAGCCGATGTGGCCGATGCTGCAGATAAAATTGCACCTTATTTAACCGGAGATCCGGAAGTGTATGCAAACCCGGAAAAATATTTTGATCAGGTTATCGAAATTAACCTATCTGAATTAGAGCCGCATTTAAACGGTCCTTTTACTCCGGACTTAGCTACTCCAATTTCTAAAATGAAAGAAGAAGCAATTAAAAATAACTGGCCATTACAAATTCAGGTTGGTTTAATAGGTTCTTGTACCAACTCTTCTTACGAAGATATTTCTCGTGCAGCCTCTTTGGCAAGACAAGTTGCAGATAAAAACTTAAAAACAAAAGCAGAGTTTACCATTACTCCCGGCTCTGAAGTAGTTCGTTCAACTATTGAAAGAGATGGATTTATTGATACTTTTCATAAAATTGGAGCAACTGTTTTTGCTAACGCCTGCGGACCATGTATTGGTATGTGGGATAGAGAAGGAGCAGAAAAAGAAGAAAGAAACACAATTGTTCACTCCTTCAATCGTAACTTCTCAAAACGTGCAGACGGTAACCCGAATACACTAGCTTTTGTTGGTTCACCGGAATTAGTGACCGCAATGGCAATCGCTGGTGATTTAAGTTTTAATCCGTTAACAGATACTTTAATCAACGAAGATGGTGAAGAAGTAATGTTGGATGCTCCAACAGGAGATGAACTTCCTTCTAAAGGTTTCTATGCCGAAGATCCGGGATTTCAGGCTCCGGCTGCAGACGGTTCAGGTGTTCAGGTTGTAGTAAATCCTGCCTCAGAACGTTTGCAATTATTAGCTCCGTTTGATCCATGGGATGGCAAAAATATTACAGGTGCTAAATTGTTAATCAAAGCATTCGGAAAATGTACTACGGATCATATCTCTATGGCTGGACCATGGTTACGTTTCCGCGGACATTTAGATAATATTTCAAACAATATGTTAATTGGAGCTGTAAATGCTTACAACCAAAAAACAAACTCTGTTAAAAACCAATTAACAGGACAATACGATGCCGTTCCTGCTGTTGCCCGTGCATACAAAGCTGCAGGAGTTCCGTCTATTGTTGTAGGAGATCATAACTACGGAGAAGGTTCTTCTCGTGAACATGCAGCTATGGAGCCTCGCTTCTTAGGTGTTAAAGCAGTATTAGTGAAATCTTTTGCCCGTATTCACGAAACAAATCTTAAAAAACAAGGACTTTTAGGATTAACTTTTGCTAATGAAGCAGATTATGATAAAATCCAGGAAGACGATACAATTAACTTCTTAGATTTAACCGAGTTTGCTCCGGGAAAACCATTAACGTTAGAGTTCGTTCACGCAGATGGAACAAAAGATGTAATTCTGGCAAACCACACATATAATAATGGTCAGATTGGCTGGTTTGTTGCTGGTTCTGCATTAAACTTAATTGCTGCAGGAAAAGCTTAAACTTTTAAATTTTAATTATACTAAAAACGCGCTGTGTAAACAGTGCGTTTTTTTATTTAGAAGCTAATCCGGCTGTTCGCTGTATCTTTTTATTTTTAAAGAAAAAATAAAAAGGATGCCGCTTCCATCCGGGCTAGGACATTAGTTTTTACAAGAAAATTATCCATTGGTTTTTACTGTATTTACTTTTTGTGATAAAATTTTAGTTCTGGTCGGTTTTGTGGTTTCAAATTCTTCAATGTCAATACTAAAAACATCTGCAGAAGCTGTTTTAGAATAGTTTTTATCATTAACTCCTCCTAAAATATATAATTTGTCATTGTCAAAATACATAGCGCTATATTTTAAAGGTAACTCAATTTCGTATTCTTTTAATTGCTTCGTATTTAGATTATAAACATATATTTTTCGGGCTTCAAAAAAATAAACAGTATTATCATGATAAGCAATAGCAGGTCTTTCTATTCCTGAAAATAATTCGCCTTCTGTTTGCCATTTCTGCGTGTTCAAATCAAAAGTTTCAATTTCTGATATCGCGTTTCCATTAGTACCTCCAATTAGATAAATTTTGTCATTTATAGCGATTCCTGTAGTTTCTTTAGCTGTAGGCATATTAGCAAGTTCATACCAAAATCCGGAAGTAATATTGTATAAATGTACTTTATCCGTGAAATCTTTTTTGCCACTTTCTGTCATTTTTACAGAACCTCCCATTACAATAATGTTATCCTTATAGAGAAAAGAAGCAAAGTTAGAAGCCTGATGCGGATTTGTATTGTCTGTTTTAATCGTATTCTTATTAAGATCCAAAACTTCAATTTTATCTTGCAAATATTCAAATTTTCCATTTACAGAAATTCTTTTTCCGCCTAATACATAAATGGAGTTGTCATATAAATGAATATTGTGATAAGCTCTTTTTGTGAATTTAATAGGCGAAATTTCCCAGCTATCGGTCTTAATATCATAAGTAGAAAAATCACCTTTATAAAGTAAAAGTGTAGAATTTTGTCGCAGTTCATCCTGAAGATCTTTTAAAGAAGGATCAGGTTTTTCTGTAGTGAGTTTTTTCCATGGATCAGATTCACGAGATCCGTCTCCGCCAATAATATAAATTTTATCATCTTTAAGGAAGGATCCAAATGCAAAAATGGGATGTTTTAAAGGAGAAAGTTTCTTAAAAGAAAGTTTTGATTTTAATGTCAGTTTTTGATTGGCGGGAACGGTTACTTCAGATAAATTTTCAACGTCTTCTTTAAGCGAAACTTTGAACTGTTGCTTTGATAAATCACTCAGAGAAATTCTGGTTGAAAGATAACCAATATGAGAGAATTCTAATATTTCATCATTATTATATTTTGAAAGAAGCTTTAAAGTAAACTCACCGTTTTTATTCGTTATAGTTCCTGCTTTACTGGATACTGCAAAAACGTTAGTGTCTTCAATGGGAAGATTATTTTTCTGGGAAACGATAACACCATTTATAGTTTGAGCAATTGAGAAGAAAGGAAGAAGAGCTAAAATTAAAAGTAATTTTTTCACAATATTTTCAGATTTGGGTTAGTTTTAGTTCACAAAATGTCTTTTTGTGTAAAAAGCATGGTCTCAAAGTGTTGGCACAATTTCTATACCACGCTTGTTAAATTGAGGTAAATTTGTTGTTAAAAAAGATGTATTATCGACTTTAAAAAGTTAAATTCGCTTTTTAGGTAATATATTTGTCTCTTTTGGGTTTAAATTATTGTCTTAACTTAAAAAAGTATTCATTAAACTTTAATAGGTATGGTTTTTAGATTAATTATAGTATTGTTTTTTTTTAGTGTTGGTGTTTTTTCTCAGGAAAAGTTTATCAAGCACAAAATATCAAAAGGAGAAAACCTTACTGTAATTGCTAAAAAATACGGAATTAAAGCTAAAGATATTCAAGAGGCGAATCCTAATGCTCCTACGGTTTTAAAATTAAATTCAGTTTTATTAATCCCTAATAGTAATAAAAAAGGAACTTCAAAAAAAACTGAAACTGTTGCAAATACTACTCCTGCATCAAAATTAGTATCAACCCCGGGTTTACATGAAGTTTTAGCAAAAGAAACCCTTTGGGGAATTTCAAAAAAGTACAATGTTTCAGTAGATGATTTAAAGAAAGCCAATCCGGTTTTAGAAACAGAAGACCTAAAAATTGGACAACAAATCAATATTCCGTCAAACTCAATTGCATCTTCTTCACCAGTAATTGAAAACACTCAGACTCCCACTCAAAATAAGGTAGAAATTTCACGGGAGGTTTTATCGAAAGAAACAAAATATGCCATTGCAAAAGAATTTGGAATAACAGTTGCTGAATTAGAAAAGCAAAATCCTGCAATCAAAAAAAGGTTAAAAGTAGGTTCAATACTTAAAATACAGGTTGATCAGGAAAAAGCAGCTGCATTACAGGCATTAAAAACAGAGCAGACTATTTCAACAGAACCAACAATTCAGGTTGCTGAAGAATCAACTGTAAAAAAGGATTCAACCTCAGTATTCAGAGTAAGTAATCATTCGGACTTAATTAATCAATTGATTGTTAATGCTACCGAAAACATAGGTACACGATATCGATCGGGCGGAACAACAAAAGCAGGTTTTGACTGTTCAGGATTAATGATTTGTACTTTCAGTAATTTTGATATTAAGCTACCAAGAAGTTCTATAGAACAATCAAGAATTGGTATAAAAGTCGGTACAGAAGAAGCACAAAAAGGGGATTTAATCTTCTTTAAAACTAACGGAAGACGTCATATTAATCATGTTGGAATGGTAGTTGAAGTTATAGATGGCGAAATTAAATTTGTACACTCTTCAACTCATGGCGGAGTAATGATTTCTTCGACCAAAGAACCTTATTATCAAAGGTCTTTTTCTCAGGTAAATCGAATTTTAGAATAATTAATTAGAAGTCAATTTAATTATAGTAGTAAAGTCTTCAATCTGAAAAGGCTTATTTAAAAATCCGGTTACATAATTATTTCCGTTAATTAAATCAATTTCTTGTGGATCTAAAGTTGATGAGAGCACAAAAATTTGAGTTTCTTTTTTTACTTCATTTTTAAGCTTATCAAAAGCATCCAAAAATTCAAAACCATTCATAACAGGCATTTGAATATCTAGCAATATAATTAAAGATTCATCGCTTTTTTTGTTGCTGAGCCAATCAATCCCTTCTTTACCATTATTTGCAATTACAATTGAATTAATATTCATTACTTTTTTAAATAATTGCCTGATGATAAGTTGATCAATTAAATTGTCTTCAATTAATAAAAATGTAGCTTTAAATTCCATAAGCGTGAGGTATAGTTACAGTGAATTTACTCCCGATGTTACTTTCTGAAACTACAGAAATCTTTCCTTTAATATTTTCTACAGCCTCTTTTACAATATAAAGGCCAAGTCCGGAACCTTTATTTTTATTAGTACCAAAGTACATTTCAAAAATAGAATCTTTAAACTCATCATTAATTCCAATTCCGTTATCAGCCACCTCAATATTAGGAGAGCCGTCTGCAATATAACTTTTAATACTAATAAACATTTCCTGTTTACTATTGTCGGCATATTTTATAGCATTCGAAATTAAATTACTGATAATAATCTTTAAACGTAATCCATCACTCTGAATCTGGTCAACCAATACTTCTTGTTTGAAGGTTATTTTGTTTGCATTTTCAATATGCATAAGTTGCGCAATGGCTTCATTAAAAAGTTCCTGTAAACTAACAGGTTCAATTACGACTTGTTTTCGTTTGTTTTTAGAATAATCGATGATGTCGTTAATAAACTGGTCTTGTTTTGCCAGACTTTGATACATCAAACCCAAATAATCTTTTATCTGATCAATATCATCTTCCAATTGTGTAATTTCGATTAAACCTTTTAATGAAGTTATAGGAGATCTTAAATCATGTGAGGCACTATAAACAAAACGATCTAATTCGCGATTTACGAGCAATAAATCTTCATTTTTAACTTCGATTTCTTTTTTAGAAACAAGCAGTCGTTTTACCATTATAGAATAGTAAGAACAGACGCTTAGGATAATAATGAGAATAAAAACAATATTGGTTATAATAAGAAGACTTTTAATTTTTCGGGTTCCCTCACCCAAAGTATTCGAAAAATTACGTTCGTTAATTGTAAGTTTGTCACTAATATTACTAATTTGATTAAGATATTTTTGCTGATCTAAAGCTGTTAGTGCGTTGTGCTGAATTTTTGCATTAATCTCTGTTCCAATAATAAAAAGCTCATTAATTAAATTATCTCCTTGTTCCCATTCATGAATTGCTTTTGCCAAAAAAGGAATCTGTTTAAAATTTACAAACAGCCAAACAAGATCATCTAGATCATCTTTATGATTGCGTCCGGTCGTAAAGCCTTGTCTTGCAACTTCATTATCACCTGCTTTTAAAAGAGTTCTACGTGCAATACCATCACCCTGCGGAACTTTAAGTTCTTCGTTGTACAATTTCCATTGATTAGGCTCTTTGGTATATAAATAAGTAATCAAATGACGGGAGGCATCTTTTTGTCCTTTTGAATAGTGAGATTCACCATTAACATAAGCTCTGTTAGCAGATAATATTTTAATCGTAAAAAAATTGATGCAGATTAATAGAGCACAGGAAATGAAAACAATTAACAATAAAACAAAAACATTGGGAAGACGAAAATTTTTTAAAAAATGACCTTTAGACATAATGCTTCAATTTGTAGGTTAATAATTTAATTTTCTGCCTTAAAAGTCTGCTTTGGCTGGGTAGCTGTCGTAATAAATCGTTTGGGAGTAATCTTTTTACCGTGTAAATGATGAACAATTGTTAATTAAATTGTTCAGTATTTTATGACTTATAGACACTTGTATCAAATTTAATAAAAAAAATGCATGTTTTTACTTATAGATTCTTTTTTCTTTTTAAATTTTGTTTAAAGCATAAGATGTTGTTTATTAAGTGTTTATGTTTGGTTTTAAATTGACTTTTTCTAAACTGACTTAGCTAAAATATCCTTTTGGAATATCCTTTTGTTTAACTCAAAAAAAAGCTTTTTTTTTAAATTAATTTCAAAAACAAAAATCAGATAATAGAAACAAAAATTATTGTTGAGGTATTCTTTTAATTAAGATTCATACCAGAAATGACCACAGCCATTTTTGCATTCTCTATTACGTCTTTCAGTATCTAGTATTTTAAAAATCCAGACCAAAGAAATTAATGTTTTTATATGCTCGTTTTCAGGAAGTTCGGCTAATTTGCTGAGTGCTGTCTTTGTTGGGAGTTTTTTTAGAAGAATGATTGGGGTATAGGTTGGTTTTAAAGGAATTGTACTTATAGCGTTTTGATACGTTTTTGAATTATAATCTGTTTTATTCGGAATAGCGTTAAAAATGAAAAAGGTCAAAGTAAGATGAAGTTTCTTAAAATTATATTCAGGATGTTCTAATAATAACTGTATACCAGGATCAAAATCTAATTTGTTTTGAGCAATCTTGTTTATTATTTCTTCTTGTTGGCTATCATTATTTTTATGAAATTTTACTATGGATGAAGGTATAAAATATAGTTTTGAATGCTAAAATAATGTATGATCTTGTTTAAAGAAATTTGAAATGGGATTTAATTTATACCTTCAAATTTGAATTTTGGTTGAGGAATTCTAATTCATAACTTAAATAATCTAAAATCTGTCATCTAAAATCTAAAATTTCAGAAAAAAGTATATCTTTAACCAACCCAAAAAAACTAAAAAATGCAAGAAAACGACCAGGAAAATTTTAAAAGAGAACTCGGATTATTAGACGGAACCATGCTTGTTGTAGGTTCTATGATTGGATCCGGGATATTTATTGTAAGTGCTGATATCGCCAGACAAGTAGGATCTGCGGGATGGCTAACATTGATTTGGCTAATATCAGGACTAATTACAATTATAGCCGCAGTAAGTTACGGCGAGCTGAGTGCAATGTTTCCCAAAGCAGGAGGACAGTATGTATATTTAAAAGAAGCATACAATAAATTAATTGCCTTTTTGTACGGCTGGAGTTTTTTTGCGGTAATCCAGACCGGAACAATTGCGGCAGTTGGAGTTGCTTTTTCAAAATTTGCAGCTTATTTATACGAACCATTTAGCGATGAAAATATACTTTACGAATTAGGCTCTTTTAAACTTAATGCAGCACAGCTTGTTTCGATTTTTACGATTGTTTTGCTAACGTATATTAATAGTAGAGGAGTTAAGAACAGTAAAATTCTTCAAACCGTTTTAACAATCATCAAAATTTTATCATTACTCGGGTTGATTGTCTTTGGATTAACGCTTGCAGCAAAAGCTTCTGTGTGGGATGCAAACTGGGCAGATGCCTGGAATACACGTTCGTTTAATAAAGAAACCGGGTCATGGCTGCCAATTGGCGGAACAGCTTTAATTACCGGAATCTCGGCAGCAATGGTGGGTTCATTATTTTCTAGCGATGCCTGGAACGGTGTTACTTTTATTGCCGGAGAAATTAAAAATCCAAAACGTAATGTTGGGTTTAGTTTGTTTCTGGGAACTTTTATCGTGACGATAATTTATGTATTAACAAATATTATGTATTTGGCTGTAATTCCGCTTGACGAAATAGCAACAGCAAAATCAGACAGAGTAGCAGTTGTGGCTTCACAATATATTTTTGGAAATATAGGAACGCTTATTATCGCCATTACAATTATGATTTCGACTTTTGCCTGCAACAACGGATTAATTATGGCAGGAGCGAGAGTTTATTATACAATGGCAAATGACGGATTGTTCTTTAAAAAAGCTTCTGTTTTAAATAGTTCAAGTGTTCCGGAATGGGCGCTTTGGGTACAATGTATTTGGGCTTCGGCTTTATGCTTAACTGGTAAATATGGAGATTTACTGGATTTCGTAATCATCATTGTTTTGATTTTCTATATTTTGACAATCTACGGAATCTTTATTTTACGCAAAAAAATGCCGAATGTCGAAAGACCTTATAAAGCATTTGGATATCCATTTTTACCAATGTTATACATTATTACGGCAGCAGCAATTTGCGTTTCATTGTTAATCACAAAATTCTCGACTTGTGGCTGGGGAGTATTAATTATGGTAACAGGAATTCCGGTTTATTATTTAACGAAACCTAAAGAAGAATAAAAATTGTTTGGGTTTGAAGTTTCAAGCTCAAATTTTTATAAATAACAAAAGCGTTTTGTTCATCACAAGACGCTTTTTTTATTTTAAAATCACATTTGACAAACATGAAATGTTCTCAGTTATATGATTCGGCTTGAAATTAAACCTGTGGAGAAAAATCAGAAACAAGAAAAGAGTAAACTTTGTTTATCCCGATAGTTATTGGGATTACTTTCGCAGTTAGCATAAAAAAAAAGACACTGCTTAGAAACAATGTCTTTTTGATACCAAATAATCTATCGAGGTGTTATACAACAGCTGGCTCAACAGATGATTTTATAGTTGAATTAATAATAGATATAGTAAGCGGGTCTGATTCTCCAGAGAAAAAAGCTTCTAATACTTCCTGAAATATCGGATTGGTATTTTCTGCCATCGAAAAAAGTGTCATCGAAGAACGCAGTTTTCGGGCGTCTAAATCTCCAAAAATTCCATCAGCTGATTTTCTTCTAAAGGTTAATAACAATTCTGAAATTTCTATAAGATGCTTTCCTAAAATAGGATGTTGTAAAAATTCTGAAGCTTCTTTTAAATCGGCAATCGCATAAAGATTTGAAGTATCACTAGTACCCAATCCTTTTATTTGAGGAAAAATGAACCACATCCAGTGTGTTTCTTTTTTTCCTTTTTTAATTTCAGAAAGAGCAGTAAGATATAGTTTATTTTGCGCATCCAGGAAACGCATTAAATCATTGTTTGAATAAGCCATTATAATATTGTAATTTACAAAAAGGGTTGCAAAAGTAGTAAAAAAGAAAGGGTCTGCCTAATAAAAGGTGCATACAATCAGTAATTTAACTTTTTTCGACAGAATTTTCCTTATCGCTGTTGAGTTAAAAAAATGATGCTGTTTTTAAGTTTTCAATAAATCATTCTGTTCGTTTAACTTGCCTAAATGTTAAGTTAATTCGGGGTAAAACATTCCGTGCTGTTTTAGGAACCTGATGCTGCCAAAAACTATTGGTGGTTCCTCCCATTAATAAAAAAGAACCATGATGCAACGGAATTTCAATTTGTGGGATCTCCTTGCTGTATTTATGACGAAGTCTGAACATTCTCGTTTCTCCAAAAGTCACCGAAGCAATAATAGGATTTGGGCCGGTATTATGTTCCTTGTCACTATGCCAGCCTACACCATCATTTCCGTTTCGGTATAAATTTAAAAGCAGGCTATTAAAATCAAGTTGAGTTTCTTTTTCTACACGACTTCTGATCATTAATAATTCATAAGTCCAGTCAGGCCCTTTTGGATCTGCACCCGGATTATCTTTGTCTTCATACCAGGAAATCATTCGGGGAACAGTATAAGTTTTATCGTAAATCTCCATTTCATATTCTCTCCATTTTGTCTTGTGAAGTATTCTTTCATAAAAACGATCAGATTCTTCTTTCGTAAAGAAATTATCTATCAAAATCAATTCGGAATCCGGAATATCAAATATTTTTTTTCCTCCCAAACCCGCGGTAAATAATTCGGTGTCGTTAAATAGTGTCATAACTTTATTTTTTACAGCTCTATTTTTTTAATTTAATATTGTTTATTAAAGAATACTTTACCCGGATATTTTTCTGCAAAAGCAAATATCAAATGCACAATGTACTGATTGCTTTTATAAACCGTAACATAATTTTTTACTTCTGATGGATCATGAATCGAGGCATCTGACGGAATATATCCCATGCCATAAAAATGTCCGTTTTCGATCCAGATACAACTGCGTTCGTCTTTAGATCTTCCTTTATCTATAATCGCAAAACTGGGTCTGTTACTTAATAAAAAATCAATAGCATTGTCAACTTGCCTGTTGTGAAGCGAAACTTCAGGTAAATCTTTAATGTCATTATTTTGAAAAAAATCTCCTTCTTCAGATTTGGTATATTTACAGAAGCGATGATCAATTTTAAACTTTTCAGCCAGACTACGCAGTAAATTTATGCCATCATATTGGCTGTTGAATTCATGAATACAAACTTGAAATTTGCTCACTTTTCCAATAGCCAGATATTTATAACCGCTTCTTGCTTCATATTGATAAAGCCCAAATTTGGGTTCAAAACGCTTTAATGCCCGATTGTAGGTGGGCCAAAGTTTTTTAATTTCTGTGCATTCCAGTAAAAGTGCCATTAATTCGGTTGCACAAATCTCAAAGGAAATTCCGTAAATATCTCTTAAAAAGTGCTGTCTTTGAGGATTGATATTATTACCGCTAAAATGAGAAGCAACTCGTTTTTTTACGTTAATGGCTTTACCCACATAAATCACTTTTTTGGCCTGATTATAAAAATAATAGACTCCTGGTTTTTCGGGTAAATTATTAAAATCATCAGGAGGTAAATTGGGCGGCAAACGCTGGTCTTGTGCTGTTTTCCTGATCATTTTTTCGATTTCTCCTGCATCATCCCATTCCAGTAAAAGAGAAAATAATATAGCTGTTGCATCTGCATCTCCGCCGGCACGGTGTCTGTTTTCTAAAGATATATTTAAGGAGCTGCAAAGATTTCCCAAACTGTAAGAGCCTAATCCGGGTTTTATTTTTCTTGCTGCACGAACCGTACACAGTTTTCTTGCTGTCCATTTAAAACCCGCCTGTTCCAGCTGATGATGTACAAATGAATAATCGAAGTTGACATTGTGAGCGACAAAAACACGATCTGTAAGCATTTCTAATACTTTTTCTGAAATATCATCGAAAACAGGTGCATGAGCCACCATTTCGTTATTGATGCCTGTTAAGCCAAAAATAGACAGCGGTATATCTTTTTCAGGATTTACAAGCGTTTCATAACGGTCAATAACATTTTTACCATCATGAATGATAATGGCAATTTCTGTAATGCGGCTGCCACTGGCATTACCGCCTGTGGTTTCTATATCGACTATGGCGTATTCCGTATTTTTCATCTTTGTATAACGTAAAAACCGATTATTTTTTATGTTCTTTATTAAAATTTAGACTTTAACTGTAATAACATCTTTGAGTAAAGTAGAAAACTTAGGAGATAATCTGTCCTGTTTCATTTTCCATTGCCGTCCCAAAGACTGTACGCCGAATTTAATTTTGTTATTACCATAACTCTGGTTCATTTGATCAATTGCCCTCATCAAAGGCTGATGTTTAGGATTAGACGTTTCGAATAAATTAAGCTGTGTTTCATTATTTGGCGTTAAGCCCATTACAATTACACCTGCTTTTTTATAACGATAACCGGTTTTAAAAATAGCTTTAAAGCCTTTTTGTGCGGCCTCATTAAGTTCTATTGTCGAATTGGTCGGAAAATCAGTAGTAATGGTAATACTTCGTGAATATTGCGATTGCTCATTTTTTAAAAAACTAGTCTGGATAAAAACAGTTACCATATTAGAATGACAATTCTGGCGTCTTAATTTTTCAGCACAGGAAGCTGTAAACGTGCTGATTCGCTCTGAAATCTCCTCATAAGTAGTATATCTTTTTTCGAAAGATCTCGTAGTGGCAATCATTTTACGATCTGCGGCTTCTTCTAAGTCTAAAGTTGGTTTTCCTTCTAATTCATGTTTTAACCGAAGCCCAACGACAGACATTTCTTTTCTTACCCACGTATCCGAAAGCTGAGTAAATTCATAAGCCGTATTGATTTTTTTTAATTTAAGCCGTTTAGCATGCTTTCTCCCAATTCCCCAAACGTCTTCAATTTTAGTCCACTTTAAAGCTTTAATTCTTTTTTCTTCAGAGTCAATACAATAAACGCCCTGTGTACGATCTGCAAATTTTCGGGCAATTTTATTCGCTACTTTAGATAAAGCTTTGGTGGGGGCAAAGCCTATACTTACCGGAATGCCTGTTCCTTGAGTGACTTCTTTTCGCATTTTTAAACCCAGTGTGTTCAGATCAAATAAATCGTAACCTGAAAATTTAAGAAAAGCTTCGTCAATACTGTAAATCTCGATTTCGGGAGTATAAGTCCGAAGGAGGTTCATGACCCGATTGCTCATATCGCCATATAACGGATAATTAGAAGAATAAACAAAAATGTTTTTTTCTTTAAAAACAGATTCATACTTAAAAGCAGGAATAGCCATTGGTATGCCCAGTGCTTTAGCTTCATCAGAACGCGAAATAACACAGCCATCATTGTTAGAAAGAATAACGATAGGTTTTCCTCTTAAACTGGGCTCAAATACTCTTTGACAAGAAGCATAAAAATTGTTACAATCGACTAAAGCAAACATTTCTAAACGTATTTTTTTATTTTTATTTTGTCAGTCTAAGCGAAGTCAAAGACCTTTCTTACTGTGAAGTCCTTCGACTTTGCTCAGGATGACTATAAGCTTAAAAGGATTTAATACTATGAATCACAATTCCCCAAATCACAAAATTATTTTCAGGAGTCACTTTTATAGGCTGATAATCTTCATTTTCGGCAATAAGCCAGATGATGTCTTTTTCTATTTTAATACGTTTTACAGTAAATTCTCCATCAATTTGGCAAACAGCAATTTTATTGTTTTGAGGCTCCAGACTTTTATCAATAATCAATAAATCGCCATCATTGATACCAGCATTTTTCATAGAATGTCCTTTTACCCTGGCAAAATAAGTAGTGTATTTATGTTTAATGAATTCTTTGTTGAGGTCAATCGATAACTCGATAAAGTCATCAGCAGGCGAAGGAAAGCCTGCGCTGATACCAACGTCAAAAAAAGGCAGTTTAACTTCAGAACTTACATCCGGAGTATACAATTCTATTGATTGTGTGGTATTTATATTTCTCAATTTCATAATCCCTTCAAAAATTTCTTTTTTTGTACATTACAAAATTAGTACAGATAATAACAATTTTTCATATATTTGCTGTTCCAAATTATAACAAATTAATTATGTCCTTATTTTCAGACAATATCAGAGCATTAAGGGTTAAGCATAAAATATCGCAGGAGAAATTAGCTGAAAACCTAAAGATTACCCGAGGCAGATACGTTAAATATGAAGACGGAACTTCAGAAGCACCGTATGATATTTTAAAGCAGATTGCTTTATATTTTCATATGAGTATTGATTTATTATTGTCTGTTGACATTCGTAAAATAGACATTGAAAATTTGATTAAACTAGAAGGTAACCGACTTATTTTACCGATACAAGTAGATCGATTTGGAGAAAATTATATCGAAATTGTATCTCAAAAAGCAAAAGCAGGTTATCTAAACGGATATGCCGATCCTGAATATATTGAAAGTTTACAGCAGGTTTCGCTTCCGTTTTTAGGTCCGGGAAAACATCGCGGATTTCCTGTAGAAGGAGATTCAATGCCGCCGCATGAAGACGGATCTATTATTATAGGCCGTTATGTAGAAAGGCTGGGAGAGGTGATGGATGGTAAAACCTATATTTTGATTACCAAAAATGAAGGAATGGTTTACAAACGTCTCAATAAAAACAAAAAGAACGCATTGGTTTTAGAATCAGATAATAGTTTTTATCCCAATTATGAAGTGAAAGCTTCTGATATTTTAGAAATTTGGGAATACGAATGTAACATTGGCCGATCAGATAAAAAACAACAATTGTCTGAAACCGAAAGTATGAAAGAATTGCTTCTCGAAGTAAAAAGAGAAGTGATGGAGATTAAGAATAATACTTCGAATGCATAAAAAAAATCTGGAAATGAAGTTTTCTGTTCTGAAATCCAAATAGTAGTCTGAGCAGAGTTGAAGATCTTTTGTGCTATAAAGGCTTTCGAGTTTGCTCAGTGACAATAGAAATTAAAAAATCTAAAAAATCTTCACAAATCCTAAACCATATTGCTGCCCGTTATAAAAAGGCATCACCATAGAAGTAGATTTACCTTCAGAAGAAGATTTGAATAATTTTTTAGTAATATACGGATTCATCCAATAGGCCAGTTTAGTGCTTAAAATCCCAATTCCGGCTCCTGCCGCAACATCTGTCAACCAATGGCGGTTGTTGTAAATTCTAAACAATCCCGTTCCTGTTGCAACGGCGTAACCTGCAATTCCGTACCAAATCGATTTATCTTTGTATTCCTGCCATAAAAATTCGGCTCCGGCAAAAGCTGTTGCAGTATGTCCGGAAGGAAAGGAGTTTTTAGAACTTCCGTCTGGTCTTTCTTCGTGTACAATCGATTTTAAACTCAGCACCGTTGTAGCCATAATAGCGTAAGAAGTCAAAAATATTACCGAACGATCCCGCATATTGTTCTTGCCTTTTACACCAAAGGCATTCAAAGCATAAACAGATGCTGCAGGCGCGTATTGCGAGAAATCATCAATAGTGATTTTCTTATCAATATCTTCGGTGACCTCATTTTTAATTTGATGATTAAAACTTAAGAGCTGATCATTTCCAATTCCAATAACACCATATCCAATTAAAACACCTGGAATAATTAATTGTTTGTAATTGAACTTTAATTGATGTGATGTACTGTCAATTTTTGTTATGGAGTCATTTTGTTGCGCATTTGCATTCAAAAAAATGAATAAAAATATCAGGGAAATTGCTTTGTAAAACATCTTGGGTTATTATTATAATTTACAATAATAACGAATGTATGATCTAACTATTTTTGGCTTAATCTAACCTTAAGCGAATATTAATTTGATGGTTTTAAATGAGGTCGTTTAGTTAAGATTGGCTAAATATTGAGTTGCTTTTAATGCCCGTCTGAGCGAAGTCGAAGACCTTTAGTACAATGAAGCTCTTTTATTTCGCTCAGACGGATAATAGAAATGGTAATAGCAAGAATGTTATTTTAAATTCCGGAGGAATACTTTATATTGTAGCAACGGATTTTATTTCGTTGAAAAATTTAAATGTTTATATGTTTTCTGTAGAACTGGATTATAAAACCAGCCCTGCAAAATTAATTGAGCCAATGTTTTTTTTTACACCTTCAACGAAAACCAAAACGTGCTTCCCAATCCTAAATTACTTTCAACACCAATACTGCCGTTTTGAGCCTCGATAAATTCTTTGCTAATCGCCAGCCCCAGACCGGTTCCTGATTTTTGACTGCCTGGAATCTGGAAATACTTATCAAAAACCTTGTCTTTATATCTTGAGTCAATTCCTTTTCCGGTATCGATAACCTGAAATACAATCTCATTATTTTCTTCTTTTAATCGGATAATAATGGTGCTTTTTTCAGATGAATACGTAATCGCATTCGATAAATAATTAATCAAAACCCAGCCTGTTTTTTCGCTATCTGCTTTTACATTTTGAAGGTTTTCATGTGCATCAATAATAAGTTTAATTTGTTTTTGATCGGCCTGAACTTTTACAGCTTCCACAGCATAATCTACAATTTTATGCGGATCGCTTTTTTCAATATTCAACTGAATATTTCCCGTTTCTAATTGCGACAAATTGAGTAATTCTCCGGTAATTTTCAATAACCGCTGACTGTCATCTTTGATGCTTTCAACCAATTGTTTCTGATCGTCGTTCATCTCGCCCGTTTTGCCATTTTCAAGTAATTGAAGGCTCAGTTTTATAGAAGCAATTGGCGTTTTTAATTCGTGTGAAACGGTGGCAATAAAATTGGTTTTAGCAAAATCCAGTTCTTTAAAAAGTGTAATATTTCGAAGAATGATCACATCACCAATATTGATTTCTTTTTCTTCTCCTGTTGGGATTATGGTAATGTTGAGAATTTCTTTTTCGAAATAACTTTCTTTTCCGTGGGCATAAATTTTAAGAGGCTGTTTTTTAGGAGAATCAGTATCTTGTTTTAAAATTAAAGAACGAATCAAATCATTTGATAAAGCCAAATCTGAAGTTGATTTGCCAATAACATCTTCCAGTTTCAGACCAACAATTTTAAGTGCCTCATCATTGACAAACAAAACAATTCCTTCATTGTCCAGACCAATAATAGGATCGTGCATATTATTGATTAAAGTTTCGAGTCGTTTCTTTTCAAAGAAGAGTTTGTATAAATTACTGTCATTGTATTCCTGAAGTTTCTGCGCCATTGTATTAAACGATTTGGCCAGATCACCATATTCATTATGATTGGTAAAATGCACCCGTTCCGAATAGTTTTTATTGGCAATTTCCTTAATACTCAGCGTTAATTCTTTTATCGGATTGGCGATATTATTGGGCAGATTAACCAGTAAATTAAAAGCAATCAAAAAGCATAAAGTTCCCACAATAGCAATCCATAAATTGGCTGTTTCGGCAGTATGTTTCGCGATATCACTTTTCTGTTTTATGGCATCGAGATTGAGTTTCATAATTGAAAAAATGTCCTGCCTGATTTGTGTTTTTATAGCTTCATTAGAAATGTTTTTTTCTAAAATTGCAAAGCTTTTTTCGAGACTGGCTGTAGCTTCTTTTTCACCGGGTTCAGTAACATTTTGTGTTTGCTTTTCCAGATATTCTTTAAAAACACGGATTTTATTGTCATTATTTATCTTAATTTCATCCAAAGACAAAATCATATTTCTGGAATATTCAAGCGTATTATAATTTGCTTTCAGAATATTCTCCGTGTCTGCTTTTATCAAAAAAACAGAATATCCACTCACTAGCGAAAGTATGATAATCATTAAAAATAATAATCCAACTCCCAGATTCAATTTAGTTTTAATTCTCATGATGTTTGTTTTAAAAACATTTTATTTTTTTGAACCATATAAGTGATCTAAGATAATATAAGAAATGAATAATTAAACCAAAGAGAGCAAACTTTGCGAGCAAAAAACTTCAGTGAACTTTGTCAAAACCTTTGTGCTCTTTGTGTTTAAATTTTTAAATGAACTTATATGACTTATATGATTTTAGAAATTTTAAGACAAAATAACAAGGTCTACATTCGATAAAGACAGACTATTCAATAATCGTCTGAAAATCGTTGTAGACAAAATTACTTTAAATAAATTCAAATGCGGTTTTCCGATACAAACAGTTGTAATTTGTTTTTCTTCTACTGTAGTCAAAATAGCATTTGCAATATTTGGATTTTCAAGTTTAATAACTTCGGCGCCTAGTTGTACTGCGAGTTTAAAGTTATTAATTAAATGTCTTTGTTTGTCTAATGCGATTTTCGTACTGCTTTCTTTAGGTGTTTCTACATACAAAACATACCATGATCCGTTGTAATAACTTGCCAGACGTGCTGCTTTTCTGATCACAATTTTAGCAGTTTTGTCATTACTGCTTATACAGGCCAACAGTTTTTCATGTCGTAAAGCATGCAGATTGGGTACTTCATTTTCTACTTTTCGAACCACCTGACTTGCTACTTCTTTTAAAGCCAGTTCGCGCAATTGCAGAATTTGTTCCGATTTAAAAAAGTTTGTTAAAGCCGTCTGAATTTTATCCGGAGTATAAATTTTTCCTTCCTTTAAACGTGCAATCAAATCTTCAGAGGTCAAATCGATATTCACCACTTCATCTGCCAAACGCAGAACATTATCCGGAATTCGCTCCTGAACATCAATTCCGGTGATGCGTTTTACATCTTCATTCAAACTTTCAATATGCTGAATGTTTACTGCCGAAATTACATTGATTCCCGCTTCCAGAATTTCCAGAACATCCTGCCAGCGTTTTTCATTTTTGCTTCCCTCAACATTTGTGTGTGCCAATTCATCAACAATTACCACTTCGGGTCTAAGATTGATAATGGCCTGTACATCGAGTTCTTCGAGCTCTTTCCCTTTATAGAAAATGGTTCGCCGTGGAATCACAGGCAAACCAGATAAAAGTTCATGCGTTTCCTTTCGCATATGTGTTTCGATGTAACCAATTTTCACGTCAATTCCGTTCTTCAACAACGAATGTGCTTCCTGCAGCATGCGGTATGTTTTTCCCACACCGGCGCTCATCCCAATATAGACTTTAAACTTTCCTTTTCGTGATTTCTGAATTAAATCGAGAAAGTGCTGTGCATTATTTTCTTTTTCCTGTTCCATTTTTTTGCTTTATGCCTTAAGCTTTAAGCTTTAAGCAATACAGCTTTTTGAGAGCTTATTGCTTAAAGCCTGTAGCCTAAAGCTAGAATGAGATTGCCAACGAAGTCGTTACAAAGGTATTGGTATCCGTTGGAAGATTATTTTTTGTAAATATTTCATCTTTACCCGAAAGATTTCTTGCTTCTAATCTAAACATTACATTATCAGTTACTAAGTAGTCAAAGTTAGCTGAAAATCCGTAAGTTTTAAAACCATTTGGAGTTCCTGTTGCAATAATAACTCCTTTTTCATCACTATAATATTCGCCACGAGCTGCAAGCTGAATTTTATTAGTTGGTTTGTATTGCAAAATCAAAACTGGCGAAAACCAAGTGTCGTATTTGTTACTGTTTTTAACTGCTTGTTGCGAACCAATATCAAAACCAGCTGTAATATTCGTTTTATCTGTTACCCTAACTTGTCCGTAAAAGTTATTAAAGTAACGCCATTTTTTGTTAATATCCGGTTGTTCATTTCCAACATAAGTACTCCAGTTCAAAACCACTCTGTCCGATGGTTTGTATGTAATCTGTGTACCAAAAGCAGGCGTATGATTGCCTTCCACTTTCTCAATACGCTGCCAGCCATTCAAATACATTCCGGCCAAATACCATTTTCCTGATTCAGATGTGTAACCAATTTTTACACCCGTTTCATAATAAGGAGAATTTTCAGCCATAATGCTTCGGGTCAAAGTCTGGCAATCTTTTCCAATAGCACTTTCAAAACCAATGTGTGCTGGCATAATTCCCGCATCAATCCATAAATTATGGTTTTGTGAGATCTTTACACCCACATTCGCTTCATATACATTTTTTAATAAACCTTGTTCAGCCGCCATATTATATTCCGCATAAGTTCCGGCCATTAAAGCAAAATTTCCACGAATATTGTCTTTACTGTAATTCACTTTGGCCATACCTAAATTAATATTCACTTCATTACTTTTATTATAATTATAAATAAAGTTTGGACGTGTATGATTGTCCGGTTTTCCAAAATCATAGCTATAATAAACGTCTACATATCCTGAAAATGTAAACGGACTTTTTGTTTCTTCCTGAGCATGTAAATTGCTAAAACCAAAAGCGATTAAAGCGGTAAGTATTATTTTTTTCATTTTTTTATTGAGGTATTCAAACCCGACAGATTTCAAGAATCTATTAGATTTATTAAATTATTTGGTAGATTTTTTAGGAGCTATTTCCCGCTATCCGTTTCAATCTTTTGTGCCGAACCCCGGCACAAAAGGATTTCCACTACTATCGGGGCTAGGCCTTTTGGGACAAAAAAGGGCGTTCATTATCTTAACCGGTTTTCAAAACCGGTTAGGCATTTAGTATAAAAATTGATTTTTAATTTTCGTTTTTCATTTCGACGCAAGAAGAAATCTTCACAAGAAACTCTGCAAACAAAGTATCAATTTGTATCGATCCTGCAACAGAGATCTCTCCTTGCGTCGAAATAACAAAACGAACGAAAATCTTTCACAAACCCTGCAGGTTTAAAAACTTAGAATCTTAGTGACTCAGAACCTCAGAACCTTTTTTCGAAAGCTCATCCAAAGCCACATTCAATTCCAACACATTAACCGTTGGAGTTCCCATAACTTTTGGAGTATTGATTTTAGATTCAACCAAAGCTTTTACTTGATCTTCAGCTAATTTTCGTTCTTTAGCAACACGTTTTACCTGAATCAAAGCACCTTGCGGAGAAATATTCGGATCTAAACCGCTACCAGAAGCCGTAACCATATCAGCCGGAATCTCAGATTTTTTCAAATAAGGATGAACGACCAAAAACGTATCAATTCTTTTTTGAACCAAAGTCAGATATTCGGCATTACTTGGTCCTTTGTTGCTACCGCCACTTCCGGCAGCATTGTAATCAACTGCCGAAGGACGTCCCCAGAAATAATTCGGTTTATCGAATTTCTGACCTATTTTCTGGTATCCAACCACTTTTCCGTTAACCGAAATAGTTTCTCCTTTTCCGTGATTCGGAGCAAATTGTGCAATTCCGTAAATCGCAAGAGGATAAATAACTGCAAACAGAATTAAAGTAAGCAGTGTTAATTTTAAGAGTGAAAATATAGTTTTCATTTTTTTTAAAGTTTCTAAGAGACTAAGCCTCTAAGTTTCTAAGATTTTTTTAAAATTCTGATAAGTTAAGTTTTGAAGACTCTAAGAAAAACTTAGAATCTTAGCAACCTAGCGCCTTAGTATCTTATATAAAAAGCGCAACAAGTAAATCAATTAATTTAATTCCGATAAAAGGAACAATCAATCCGCCTAAACCATAAATCAAAAGGTTTCTTTTAAGGATCGCACTTGCACCAATTGGTTTGTAATCAACACCTCTCAAAGCCAGCGGAATCAAGATCGGAATAATAATCGCATTAAAAATTACAGCTGATAAAATTGCACTTTCAGGACTATGCAGACGCATAATGTTTAAACCTTCAAGCGCAGGAATTGCAGTAATAAAAAGAGCAGGAACAATCGCAAAATATTTCGCAACATCATTTGCAATCGAGAACGTCGTTAAAGTTCCGCGAGTCATTAAAAGCTGTTTTCCAATTTCAATAATCTCAATAAGTTTTGTAGGGTCATTGTCAAGATCGACCATATTTCCGGCTTCTTTAGCAGCCTGCGTTCCGCTGTTCATGGCAACACCTACATTTGCTTGCGCAAGGGCAGGAGCATCATTTGTTCCGTCACCCATCATGGCAACCAGTTTACCCAGGTTTTGCTCATTTTTGATGTAGTTCATTTTATCCTCAGGTTTGGCTTCGGCAATAAAATCATCAACACCAGCAGCTTCTGCAATAAATTTCGCCGTAAGCGGATTATCTCCGGTAACCATTACTGTTTTTACACCCATTTTTCGCAAACGGTCGAAACGCTCTTTCATTCCGGTTTTAATGATATCCTGTAATTCGATAACACCCTGAACCTGATTGTTTTTTATCACAACTAAAGGAGTTCCTCCTTTAGACGAAATATCAATTACTTTTTGAGCAATGTCTTCAGGAAAAGAATTTCCGGCTTGTTGTGCAATATTTTTTGCAGCATCCTGAGCACCTTTTCTAATATTAGTTCCGTCTTTTAAAATAACTCCAGAAGTTCGGGTTTCAGCAGTAAATTTGATTAAAGTAGCACCTTCAATAGATAATTTATTGGCAGTTTCGGCACCTGCCAGTTCCACGATACTTTTTCCTTCCGGAGTGTCATCTGCCAATGAACTCAATACAGCAGATTTTATAAAATCGTCTTCAGTAATACCTTTTGCAGGGTAGAAGTTGGTTGCTTTTCTGTTTCCAATTGTGATTGTTCCGGTTTTATCCAAAAGCAATACATCAATATCCCCGGCAGTTTCAACCGCTTTACCGGATTTTGTAATTACGTTGGCGCGCAATGCTCTGTCCATACCCGCAATACCAATTGCTGAAAGCAATCCTCCAATTGTAGTTGGAATCAAACATACAAACAAAGAAATAAAAGCCGCAATCGTGATGGGTGCATTTGCATAGTCGGCAAACGGTTTTAGCGTAACGCACACAATCACGAAGATTAAAGTAAATGCGGCTAATAAAATAGTTAATGCAATTTCGTTTGGTGTTTTCTGACGGCTTGCACCTTCAACCAAAGCAATCATTTTGTCCAGAAAGCTTTCGCCGGGTTCTGAGGTTACGATTACTTTAATTTTGTCAGACAGTACTTTTGTTCCTCCGGTTACAGATGATTTATCACCTCCGGCTTCCCGAATCACAGGAGCGCTTTCTCCGGTAATGGCACTTTCGTCGATGGTAGCCAAACCTTCGATAATTTCACCATCGGTTGCAATTAAATCACCGGCTTCACAAATGAAAATATCTCCTTTTTTCAACTCAGATGAACTGATTTTCTTAATTTCTCCGTTTGGTAAAATTTGTCTTGCAGGAGTTTCTTCACGTGTTTTTCTTAAACTATCTGCTTGTGCTTTTCCTCTGGCTTCGGCGATAGCCTCTGCAAAATTGGCAAACAAAAGTGTTACCAGTAAAATTAAAAACACAATTAAATTATAGATAAAACTACCCTGATCCTGTGCTCCAAGCAAAATGGAAACACAAACAGCAAACATAATGGCAGTTCCTATTTCAACGGTAAACATTACCGGATTTTTGATCATCATTTTTGGATTCAGCTTCACAAAAGACTGCACTAAAGCTTCTTTTACCTGTTTGCTTTCAAACAATGAATTGGATTTATTATTAGTCATTTTTTATATTATTTATTTAGTTGACTGTTTCTTTTAACACACAGAAACATAGATTTGTTGTTTTGAGATTAAGGCGTTTCACTTTTCATATAAACACATAGTTATGTGAAAAATGAGTTTCTTTATTTCTTTCGAATTTATTTTGCCTACGTTTCTATGTGCTCAAAAAAATATCGTTTAGCATTGAAAAATGAATTCTTATTTTAGTGTAAAATATTCGGCTAAAGGTCCAAGTGCCAATGCTGGGAAGAATGATAAAGCAGCAATAATCGCGATCACGGCAAAAACCATTACACCAAAAATAGAAGTATCGGTTTTTAAGGTTCCTGCACTTTCAGGAATGTATTTTTTACCGGCTAATAATCCTGCAATTGCCAATGGCCCAACGATAGGAATGAAACGACTCAACAGTAATACAATTCCTGTAGTAATATTCCAAAACGGATTGTTATCTCCCAAACCTTCAAAACCAGAACCGTTGTTGGCAGCGCTTGAGGTATACTCGTACAACATTTCAGAGAAACCATGATTTCCCGGATTGTTTAACCAGCCTGTTGCGTTTCCGTTGAACCAATATCCCATTGCAGTATCATGTGCAGCAAAATAAGAGGCTAAAGCAGTTCCTGATAATATTAATAAAGGGTGAAGAATAGCAATAAAGGCAGCAATTTTTACCTCACGGGCTTCGATTTTCTTTCCTAAAAATTCAGGTGTTCGACCCACCATCAACCCAGAGATGAATACAGCCAGAATAATGAAAATGTAGAAATTTAGAATACCAACACCACAGCCACCATAAAAAGCATTGACCATCATAGATAATAATTGCATAGCGCCAGATAGAGGCATTGAACTATCATGCATGCTATTTACAGAACCAGTAGAAATTACAGTAGTAGCAATACTCCAGAAACCTGAAATAGCAGGTCCAAAACGAACCTCTTTTCCTTCCATAGCCCCGGTTGTCTGAGCAATTCCCATTCTTTCTATAGCTGGATTTCCATTCATTTCGCTCATAACTGTTGGCACAACAAGTAGCAAAAATCCAACGGTCATGACTCCAAAAATGACGTAGGATAATTTCTTTTTCTTTAGATAAAAACCTAAAGCAAAAATCATAGCAAACGGAACTATTAATTGTGCCCAAAGCTCAACAGCATTGGTAAAATAAGTAGGGTTTTCTAATGGATGTGCCGAGTTGGCTCCAAAAAATCCACCACCATTAGTACCTAAGTGTTTGATTGCAATGAAGGCAGCAGCAGGTCCGCGGGAAACTTCTACGTGATCGCCTTGTAAAGTTGTAATAGCATCTTTACTGTCAAAATTCATTGGCGTACCGCTAAAAGCTAAAATAGCAGCTACAATAACAGAAAGAGGCAATAAAATACGAGTACAGCTTTTGATGAAATAATTATAAAAGTTACCTAATTTATCTGTAGTTCTTTCTTTCATTGCAGTAAAAATCATTGCTGCAGCAGCCATTCCAACACCAGCAGAAACAAATTGCAGGAACATTAAGAACATTTGCGATAGGTACGAAACTCCGCTTTCGCCTGAATAATGCTGTAAATTACAATTTACGACAAATGAAATGGCAGTATTAAAGGCCAGATCCGGGCTCATCGACGGGTTGTTGTCAGGATTTAAAAACAACGATCCCTGAAACAATAAGACAAAAAAGCAAAGAAAGAACCAAATCATATTAATACTTAAAAGTGCTTTTAAGTGTTGTTTCCAGTTCATTTCTTCAGAGGAATTAATACCGCTGATTTTAAAAATAAATTTTTCAATTGGATTGAAAATCGGGTCAAGTAATGTTTTATCCCCTAGATAAACTTTAGCGATATATTTCCCTAGTGGAATGGCTAAAACTATCGTAAGGATAAAAATACTGATGACGCCAAATAACTCTGTGTTCATATTTTGTTTGTTAGAAATTAAATAAATTTAGCTTTTATAAAAACGCAATAAGTGTTATAAAGGCTAATGTCCAAGCCACATAAACAAATACTAGCTGCATTTTTTTTGATTGTGACTTTTTCATTTTTTAAAATTTTTCAGGTTTGATTAATACATAAACCAAATAACCAAAAACGGCGATGGAAATAATAAATAGTGCAGTCATGATTTAGATTTTTTCAAAAAATTCAACTGATTTAAAACAGATTGCAAATAGCACAACAGCCAATGCGAGTAAAAGAAAAGTGATTAACATAATTTTTATTTTAGATTTTAGACTTTTTATTTTAGATCGTACGATTAACCAGATAAGCAGTTAACCGATTAAATATTTTATACACCTGAAGTGTTTATTTGTTTGATGTATTCAGCTTTTAGCGTTTGCGGAAAAAGATGTGAGATGTTGCAATGGCGAACTTCCATAAAAGAAGAAACAGAGAAAACATAAACATTAGAAATGGCATTTTTAGTTTCGATGCTTCCGCTAACGAATAAGCGTTCAGCAAGTGCCAGACATTTTTTTGCCCGAACAATATTGCCAGATATTATAGATCTTTTGGTAATCTCAGCAAAGCGTTCAGCTTGTTTGTAGATTGAAGTGACTTGATTTTTCATGAGAATGAATTTTTGTGTTCTCCCTCCTTATGACAAAAGATGTTCCGAAAAAGTTAATTTGTAGCTAAGATACTGTAAATAAAATAAATATGGTTTTGTGCCAAAAATTATGCATAAAAAAAGCCTATCAAAATGATAAGCTTTTATTAAAATGATAAGGTATTAATTCAAAACAGGTATTCTTACTGCAATTTGATATTGTTATTGAATCCCGTATTCTTCCAGTATTCTATACAAAGTAGCAATCCCAATTTCAAGAAGACGGGCAGTTTCGGCTTTATTGCCTTTTGTATAATTTAAAACTTTCTGAATGTGCAGTTTCTCAACACTCTGCATAGAGAAAGCAGACATGGGTTTAGTGTTTTTTTCTGTTTGATGTTGTATTTCGTAAGGCAAAACATCAGAATTTAAAGTTTCTCCATTACTCAAAATAACAGATCTTTCGATAATGTTTTTAAGTTCACGAATATTTCCCGGCCAGGAATAATGTTCTAATTTCTCAATAAAGTCATCAGTTATGTGTAATGCTTTTTTATTGGTTTTTGTAGAAAATTGGTTAGCAAAAGAATGAGTTAAAAGAGCAATATCTTTTATTCTTTCTCGTAATGGTGGAAGTTTAATTTCGAAAATATTTAATCGAAAATACAAATCAGATCGAAAACGATGTGCTTCACTTTCTTCTTTTAAATCCCGGTTTGTAGCGGCAATTAATCTGAAATTTGATTTTTTGGGAGTAGTATCTCCTATAGGAATATATTCGCTGGTTTCTAAAACACGTAATAATTTAGCTTGCAGTTCGATTGGCATTTCTCCAATTTCATCCAGAAATAAAGTTCCGCCATTAGCCTCCTCAATAAATCCCTTTTTATCTTTCAAAGCTCCGGTAAAAGCACCTTGTTTATGGCCAAATAATTCACTTTCGAGAATTTCTTTACTAAAAGTACTGCAGTTTAGCGCCACAAAAGATTTTCCAACACGATTGCTGTTCTCATGAATTGCCTGTGCAAAAACTTCTTTTCCGGTTCCTGTTTCTCCGGTAAGTAAAACAGTCGAATCGGTTTTGGCAACTTTTTGAGCTAAATCAATGACCTGTTCAATTCCTTTAGATTTTCCAATTATAGTGTTAAAAGAATATTTATCACCAATTCGTTTTTCGAGTTGTTTTACCTTTTTTTGTAAATGTACTTTTTCAACGGCTTTATAGAGCAGCGGAATAATTTTATCATTATCGTCTCCCTTTACAATATAATCAAAAGCACCGTTTTTCATCGCCTGAACACCATCAGGAATATTTCCAAAAGCAGTTAGCAAGATAACTTCGGTAAGCGGAAAACTTCCTTTTATATTTTGAAGAAAATTAACGCCATTTCCGTCGGGTAATTTTACATCACATAAAACCACATCAACATCAGTTTGCTCCAGTTTCTTAAAACCTGATTTTAAATCCTTAGCTTCGATAACTTCAAACCCTTCTGATTTTATAATGCGTGCCAACAGACTTCTGAGTTTTTCTTCATCGTCTATAATTAAAATTTTATGTGTCATTTTGAGGAAAAGTCTAGGATCGAGATTTAGTTTTGAGATACAAATTTAGTTTTTAAATCATTCAACTTTTTTTATTAGTTAAAAATTCTTGCAAAAAATCAATCTTCAAAAACGTCGTGTTATGATTTGTTAAAAGTAATTTGCCTTTAGAAGCTTAAAATCAGTTCCTTTAAATAAAAATACCACTCAGGTATTTAGATATTGATCAATTTCGCAAGCAGTTGATACTTCATTAAAATTTGAAACAGAACCAGAGACTACTAATTTCACAATTTATAATGACTTAAAAAACATCCATAAAGTAATTACCATTTAGTCGAAACAATAGTTGTAGCTACAAATATTATAATTCTATTAACATCAAAGAATTTAGGCTTTATATCAAATGAAGTAATTTTGCATAAAAGCTACATTATATATGAAAGACCCAATTTCAATCTCAATATTAGAATTAGCTATCATTACCCAAGATAGCAATGCATCCGAAACGTTTCAAAAAACAAAACAAATAGCTCAACTCGCAGATAACTTAGGTTATAAACGTTTTTGGCTGGCAGAACATCACAATATGGCACACGTTGCAAGTTCAGCAACTGTAGTATTGATAGGTTATATCGCCGGACAAACACAAAATATAAGAGTAGGTTCTGGCGGAATCATGTTACCAAATCACTCTCCTTTAATAGTAGCAGAACAATTTGGAACATTGGCAACACTTTATCCCAACCGAATCGATTTAGGATTAGGAAGAGCGCCCGGAACAGATCAGCCCACCGCCGAAGCGATCCGAAAAGACTTTTTTGAGCAGGCACAGCGATTTCCGCAAAACGTAACCAAGCTTCAGGACTATTTCTCAGTCGAAAATGCCACAGCAAAAGTTCGTGCCTTTCCTGCCGAAGGAACAAAAGTTCCAATCTGGATCCTGGGTTCAAGCATGGAAAGTGCAGCGCTAGCCGCAGCTTACGGATTACCTTATGCATTCGCCGGACATTTTGCACCACGCCAAATGATACAGGCGTTCGAGTTCTATCGCGAGAACTTTCAGCCTTCCGGGGTTTTAGACAAGCCCAAAACAATGGCTTGCGTTAATATTATTGCAGCAGATACAAATGAAGAAGCAGAGTTACTATCAACCAGTTTGTATCAAATGTTTCTTAACCTGATACGTAATGATCGCAAAGGGCTTCAGCCTCCAGTTCCGTCACTAGACGACATCATGAGCGAAGAAGAACGTTTTCATGTCAATCAAATGACCGCATGTACCTTTACTGGGAACAAAGAGCAGCTAATAATAGATCTTAAAAAATTCATTAACTACGCACGTATCGATGAACTAATGGCAACAAGTCCAATTTTCGATCATCAAGCCAAACTCAAAAGTATTCACATTACAAAAGAAGTAATAGATAGTATAAACACCATATAAGAATCGTTTTCTCTATCCTGCGATATAAGGAAAGATTCAGTCATACAACCCGACAAGTTTTAAAAACCTGTCGGGTTTATTCTTTATACATATATATTATGTATATAAGGATAACCTTTTTCAGAATTTTCAGCTTTGAAGTTCAATTAGAATAATAGGAAGCTTTATCCCGCTATTCGTTACAATCTTTTGTGCCGAACCCCTGCACAAAAGTATTTCCACTT
>Ga0194135_10000236_pt1 | contig 31859 bp, 32 predicted proteins | sample LitLau_LLRF_2013_FD_134024 | JGI IMG/M metagenome (GOLD analysis project Ga0194135, IMG submission 134024) | Freshwater sediment microbial communities in response to fracking from North America - Little Laurel Run_MetaG_LLRF_2013 (version 2) | ecosystem: Environmental > Aquatic > Freshwater >... | reverse complement strand
GTCCTTAATCTACGCTACTGCGAAGTTATCCACACAATCATATTCAAATATTTTAAACAATGGGAGACTTACGGACTTTTGGGTATATCTTACTCTCTGTCTTGCTCTCTGTCTTACTCTGATCTGTCTTACTCTCTATCTTCACGTCTGTGGACATCACGAAGACGACACTGACGCTCCAATATTTTGTGTAAACAAAGTTTCGAAATAGATGAGGACGAAGGAAAAAACTGTCAAAGAAAGGAACGAGCACGAGCCAAATCAATTACTGTTGACATCAAGTTCCGTGCAGTTCACAGTTCACGACCCGTTCGAGCGCTGCAGTCGTTCCACAGAGTTCTTGCCAATTCTGCTGTTTTGCTCATTTGCTTTTTTACTGTATTGCTTTGTCTTCCTCCATGAAATCAAGGTACCCTACTACAATGCTCGTACGAAAATGCATCTCTGCTTTCTGTTCATAGTAGTTTATTTTGGCACCTTGTCTATCAATTTCTTACGGACTAATTTACAGAACACTAGACAATATAGACATATTCTATGTGCATACAAATATGTACAAGTTTCAAACTAATTACTAGTTATCTAGTGCAGCAGTGTTCTTGTCTATTCATAAAAACTCTTGTGTTCATTCATGGCATTTAATAAGATTGTAATAATAATAATTATACAATTTCTTAGCACTTTAATATTAATCGAACTACTAATTGATTGATAACATTGCTAAAATGGAGTTGTGTGGAGTATAATAACTTGCTAAAGTTCGTCAGTGTGTAAGAAATCCTATTTGTAATATTTGTATAAATACTGTCATGCTACAATAAAGGACTGAAGCTTTGAAAGAAACTTAAAGTTCGTATAATACAAAACGTAAAAAGTATATTATAATGCTATGAAGAGCAGGAAGTACTTTCTTTTTGCTTTCCTCATCTCCTTTTGTCAAAAGAAAGTAAATACCCAAACAAGTTTGCATGCATTTTGTAACTCTCTATATATCTGTATAGTCAACATGGATTATGGCATAGCAGTACCTTATGTAACTTTTGTTATTTGACATACTTTATGTACATAAGCTGGAGTCTACGGGGGTTCCATTGCTTTGCTTTTCAAAGTTTACACTAGAACCCATTAATATTCCATCCCAAAAGTCTGGAAAAGTATCTGGGATAGATTTGGTGTAGGATAATAATAATAATAATAATAATAACAATAATGCTCTCAACCAGAATAGAGATGACTTCCTATCAACTAGTACTAGCAGAAAATATATAACTTTTAAATCCCACGGAATAGAAATATTAGTTCTATACATATCGTAAAGTCTACGAGACACTCCTACACTAAAACGCTGGGAATAGTACAATAATACAACACATTTGAAATAAAGAGTTACAATTATTCATTTGAGAATATGACTGACAATTGTGACTAAAGATGAACAGCTATCGTGTCCTCGCCCAGAATGTTAATATTATCATAATCGTCCGGGTGTGGGTGGAGAGTCGCGTATGCGTGGGAGAACTGCGGAGACATTTGTCTTGCAGGGTGTGTCTTTTGAATTGACATTCCATCCTCTTCTTCGTCAAGTTCTTCTAAAGTGTCATCTTCCATGACACTCCCGTTTGAGTTGTCTAGTTCACTTGCTACTTGCATAGTCAGCTCTTGTTCCTCGTAAGTCTTCATTTTGCTGTAAAAAGATTAAACACAAGTTGATTAATGTGTAGTCATTGAAAGGAGAGCTTTACCAAGCACACTTAAAACTGCACTGCAGAGATAGTAGTTCAAAGACAAAAGGCAAAAAAGTTAAGTGGGATTAAATATTTCGAAATATACAGGAAATCTAAGAATGTATCAGGCCAAGGGTATTGGGTCAAGGGCACCTACGAGGGATTTTGAGACAACGCTTATTATTACTAACTGAAATGAGAGTTCTATGAGAAATTTAAGACTATTTCGAAATGCTAGTTTGCTAATATGCAAGTCTAATTAAACCTACCACACACTTATCGTTTGTAGTGAAGAGAGATTGACATTTCTCACGATAAGTTTCGCATTACGATTTTTATTGTTTATTTCCGTTATCTTATCAAATATTCATATAGATCTTACGAAATGCTTATCAATTTTAAAACCATCAAGAAAATTGACTAATGGATGGGTCTTATTACGACATATTACACTAACGAAACGGAATTTACATATATAAAATGCCTACAAACGAAGACTAGCAGTTTACTCTTTGCCGTGAGTGTTAAAACGATGCTGGTTGGTAATAAAGTGTGTGTGCTCAACAGAAATAAAGTTCTCACGGTCTGTCATGCACACACGAGGAAGTATTGAAAAGAACAAAGTATAAAAAGTAATAGTAATAGTAGTAAGCTTGCATCTCTGTGCAAAATCTCCCATATGTATTGCCTTATTTAAGTGAGACTCTCGTGAAGATATATTTAGCTCTGTGGATATGTCTAGAAGTATTGCTAATAACTGGCCCTCATAAAAATAATTGGGTTTAAAAATCGATATCCGTTTTGGGATTGTAAGTACTGTATTGGGATGCGTGATGGAGATATCTAAATCTAGGGTTGCCTTCAGAGCGATAGTACGAGGAAGCATTAGAAGGTCTGTAGGCAGGAAGGAAGTACTTCTTTTGGAAAATTAGTTTCTTAGGGGAAAATGTATTGAAGTTGTGGTAGGTGGTCTTAGGAGGTCCGAAATGAAAGTTTGACATTGAGAGAGTCGTTGCAGTTGAAGGGGATTTTTTAAGTGGAATTAGTCTCCGAGCTACTCGAGCATATTTAGGATGAACTAACTGGTCAATCCAGAGGGGATTATCTGTAGCCATATCTTCAATCATGTCGCTTGGGTTGTGCCGGACTACATTAGGCGTTCCTGGAATTGAAGGATGGCTGGCGTGGAGTGGATATTTCATTCCTGGACCGTAGATCGTTTGTTTTTCGCTGTCAGCGCTAGAATTTACAGAGATAAAGTTCCCACAATCAGATTTTCCATTATATTAAACTGCATTTAACCAATCACTTTCTGTCATAACATGAAATCAACTGCTCGTAAGCATTATTTTTGGAAACGTACTCTTTCTCGTACATCTTGTTGAGACAACAGCAGACTGCAATAATTGCAGCCAGTCCCATGCAAAGGAGTGCAACAAGAGCAATCAGTCCTGCAAAGGCTGTGTCAAAAGTGTCCTTCCCATTGAAAAAGTACTCCCCATCTGAGTCACCTCCGAGAGCTGGAACTGCACTGTGAAGTACTATGGGAGTTTCTGCTGTCTTTAATTGGTCATGACCCCGGTCCAGAGCTTGCAAGAATTGACTAACTGGAATTGTTTGTAAGCTCTTCTTGTCCACGGCAGTCACATAGACATCACTCCTGCATAAGTGTACAGTGTGACATTACAGATTACAGACTATTGTTTTAAAATCTTAAATAAATTGTCACGTTAGTCAACTGACCATTCTTGATTGACAGAAGCATCGTCGTCCACATGCGGAGCTATTTTCGTTATCAGGACAGAGTTGCCAGTAATATTACTGAAAGTATCTATCAGAGAATGCTTCACTAGACTCTTAGGTGGGGACTTCACTGTAAGGACAGTCTCTTGAGAGCTTTCTACAACCCACACCTGAACTTGAGTGTGGTCACTGTGGTACGGTGGAATGGTTTCTCTCACTCCAATCTTCACTTGGAATCGATTATTTCCTCCAGCGTATTGTCTCATAGCTGCCGGTGATAAAGTAAGGCGGCCTGTGCCAGGATCAACTCTGAATGGAGACGGAATGACCGACCCTCCTGACTTGAAGTCATCCAAGATAAGAGTTGCTGAGATGAGGGAATATTGAACAGGACTTGATGAGTCGGCATCCACACTTTCAAACGTGAGGATTTCCCGACCTGGCTCAGCATCGGAGTTGATTGCTGCATAATATTGCTTCTCAGGAAACTTCGGTCCATTATCTAAAATATTTCCGAAAGTTGTACACTTGTCGCTCTGAAGAAATCTTTTATCAAAGTCGTACACTACTAGTCTTACCATTTTCATCAAGAACAGTGATATTGATGGACGCAAGAGTAAAATCTTCTTTGAAATCTTCGGGATTCATAATCTCCATTGATTTCTGTTGGGTAGTAAATAAGAGTATTATTGTAATAACATTTACTTTTCAAGACCTTCAACATCAATTTTGGAAATACGCACGTTAATTAAAGGTGTAGAGGTGGCACGAACATACAGCCGATAGTATTCTAGTCGTTCTCTGTCTAAAATAGCATTGGAATGAATCATTCCCGTTTTGATATCCACTCGTATATCATCTTTCAGATATTGATCTTTGGGTTCTGTCACGAGGAAGTAAAATATCTGAGCATTCTTCGATTCATCTTCATCGATGGCTTGCACTTGGCCGATGAAACTATTCTCCAAAGAGTTCTCCTTGATTGTGAAGTCATAGTGGCGTTGCCTAAAATACGGTTTGTGGTCATCAATATCCTGAATCTCAATTGTGAGAATATGTTGAGATTCTGTTGAGACTGGAACTCCTCCATCCTTGGCCACCACTACCAACTGCAATTTACACAAGGATTATTAACAACAAACACTTTCGAATTAGAGTGTGAATGATTATTCACATCGTTTTACAAGTGGTTGAAAGGATATATTTGACAAATACATTTTCTGAGGTTTCTTTGGTTAAACAGGTTTAATCTATTATTCCTACAAATATATAATTTGTATGTTATTTTGACACTTACGTTATGCTTGTTCATTTCTTCTCGATCGAGAGGTTTGATCTGATGAATCTTTCCAGTGTCTGTTTCTATTCTGAACTTCCCTGTTTCTTTCACAAGACTGTCGCCTTCTTTGAAAAAGAACTCAATTTTTCCAGCATCTCCTTCGTCAGGGTCGAAAGCTAAAACTTGTCCCAAGATTTTAGAAAATTCAGGAGAAGCAAACTTTTCTGTTTCATCGACATCCGACTGCAATACGAGAAATAAGATTTAGCTCCATGTACATGTAATACGTAAATATCCACCATAACATACTCGTGTGTATAGGAAACTTACCTCCACAGCCAGCAAAGTAGAATTGATTTTGTTGGGGAAAAGGAACTCAGGTTTCTTGAAATTTCCAGGAAGAATGTGGATAGTGACTTTCGTGGTGTCAATGTGAGTGTCTGAAAACGCAACTTCTCCTTGGTCAGTCACTTCTACACTGAGAATAACTTCACCCGGCTTTTCGAAAGTTTGTGTCGCTTTGATGACACCGTTGTCTGCTTTGATTTCAAAGATACCTGAAATGTACAATACACAATAGCAATGGTTATGCTAACAAATCCAAATCGACTCCACGATCAACCAATTGATCACTCTACTCTGAATTATACTACTCGGTCGTCGTACCTTCTTCATTTCCATCGACAATCTTGTAGTGCATTCTGTCAGTGTCGTCTTCCTTATCTCCACCATGAGCAACAACTCGAATGATTTCTTGTTGAGCTCGCAAAGGAGCGTGGACATTGATGTCGTAGTTCTTCTGCTCGAATTTCGGACTCACATCATTGACATCCCGAATTCGGATTTTGACACTTGTGTATCCAGCTCGTGTCATGTCAGACACGAAACTCGATGCCTCAGAGTCCGTGGCTTTGATACTTAACATTATGAAAGGCTCTTCCATAAGTTCCCTGTCGACCAGTTCAGGTCCTTTGCTAGAAACGAATATCTCTCCAAGTCTGCTGACAGTGAAGGCTTCAGAGAACTTGCTGGGAACAATTTCATACGAAATGACGTCATCGACATCGGCATCAGTTGCAGTGACTTGCTTCACAAGCGTTCCTTCTGGTGCGTGTTCATCCATTTCTGCCTCGTACTCGGTCTGTTAAGGAAAAAGCGTAAGCTACTTATTATTAAGTTGTTGGAACGCGCATTAACTAAAATTGAGCTGAAGTTAAACTTACGAATTCGAAATGAGGGTTGTTATCGTTGATGGGTGTGAGTGAGAACATAATCGTGGCAGTGGACGATCGTTGTGGAACTCCACTGTCCACTGCAACCACCGTGACATTGTACACTGGACTCTCTTCGTAGTCAACTCGACCTGCAACTCGAATTTCTCCCGTTTTGTTGTCGACACTGAAGTGATCGGCTCCTTCTTCCACGTAGTAATGGGAAATCTGCCCTCCCTCTGGATCTTCAGCTTCGACAGTAAGTACTACAGTGCCTATTGGAACTTCCTCGGGGAAATCGATCTCCATGTCTGTCACTATTGGAGGAGCATCGTTGACCTACAACAAAGTTCAGTAGTTTTATTTGTTGTACTTTGTAGCGTAGTTTGAAAATGAGAAAAATGATTGGACAGATTTGAATATTACTCACCTCGAAAATAGTTACCATCAAGGAACCAATACTACGTTGACCTGGCCTGGATCGAGGGGAAGTTAATTGGATGGTGTAATTGATTCCAGTGACTAATTCTCTGTTCAGAAATGCATTCACTGTAATCTTTCCTTCCTTATCCAGTATAAACCACTCCTGTAAAAAACAACAGGTAATCATTATTGGTGAATCAGGATTTTGAATTGTTCTTGACTTGTGTATCTTATCATGTAATAACGTACATCGTCGAGGGTAAAGTTTTTGACGTGTTTATTCTCATAACTCCTCGCTTCAACTGGCTCGATAAATTCAAATTGCAAATCCAGATCTTCTATGCTCAAGCCCAACTCTCTGACATTGGTCGTGATTGATGCAACTACATCTCCAATATCTGCAGACTCGGAAACCTGAGCTCGCTGTACAGTCGGCCAGATCTTTGGTAGAGGCATGTAGACATCCCCAACATTGATGTGCAAAAGAGTACTCGTTCTCATTGGGGGAGTTCCAGCGTCAAATGCGGTCACTAAAAGGTCATAACTGGGAGTGATGTCATTGTCCAACTCCTTCACTAAAGTAATTTCCCCAGTTTCGTCGTTTATTTCGAAAGTTCCATAAGCTCCTTTGTCTATGGAGTACTGGACGAAGCCATTGTCCTCCAAGTCTTCATCTGTGGCTTCTACCGTTGCAACGATACTTCCGATCTGAACGTCTTCGGGAATGGTTATAATCCGGTGAGCCAAGGTTTCCTCTGTGAACGCTGGGTGGTGATTGTTAATATCAGTTATCTGAACAAACACTTGGGTTATATCTTTGTATATTCCATCCTGAGCTTCTACTAAGAAAGTAAAGTTTCCAGGAGGAAGTGTGTCTCGTCTGATTACAAGTTCTCCTGTGTTCTCGTCAATTCGAAAGAAAGGAACTATACTCGTATTCAAAATCTTGTATGAAATTGTCGAAGAGTCATCGACATCTTTTGCTTTGATGAAAAATCTTGGCTCAAATTGCCTCGCGTTCTCTTGGACAATTCTACTAAACTTTTGATCGAAGTGGACAGGATTATCATTGGAGTCTGTCAGAGTTATTTGAAGTGGGACAATGGAATGAATGAATCCTTCTTGCTTGTAAGAGTCACTTGCCTGGTAATTTCAAAGCAAATGGTGTTGTATGGTTAGCATTGGTAACTTCAGTCATCATCATGAAATCATTTATAAATGTGTATATACCATGTAAAGTAAGTCGTAAGTCTTTTGCGTTTCATAGTCCAAACAAAATGATCCATTTTCTCTGCTGGCTGGACAATGAGACACGTAGATTTCTCCAGTTTTGTTATTTACTGTAAATCTAGGAGTTCCAAAGCAAATTCATCTGTTAGTTAAATTCCAATATATAATCTGGATCTGGATCTACTATATAGTTTGTAAATCTTACTTTTTACTTCCAGCTCCAACAAGTTGGTAAACCAATCCCTCATCTCCAAACTCCTTTGAGTCTGGATCTTCTGCTGTAATTTGACCTATTTTAGTTCCGGAGGCAGTTGACTCAGGAATGGAAATCATGTAGACATCTCTGTCGAACTTAGGTCTGCAATAATACCGTCAATCATGTTTTAAGTTATGATTTCACAAATATTTGTATCGTGAATTCCGTAGAGGTACAATAATGTCAAAGCGAAATCAAATGCTAGTCATACCGGTTGTCATTTTCATCTACAGTTGTGACCACAACCGTGGCGGTTGAAGAGAGTTCAGGTTCATCAGTATTTTGAGCAACAATCTACAACAAAATGATTTCAAAACAAGATATGATGAGACTTTGCAGTCATTTCAATGATTTCAATGTGACTTTTCTGAGATACTCTCAACTGTTGGGGAATCAAGATCAAGGATCTTACCAAAAGAATAAACTTCCTTTCATTAGGATTCTCATGGTCAAAAGCCTTCTTGACACGGATTACTGGGCGCACGCTTCCTGTCCCAAACTTGGGTTGGATATCAAAAAGATCTGCAAGTGGTCCGTCTATTTTCAAAGCAAAGTCCGCAAATGTTCCCTGTGATAACGAAAGAAAAGGTCTATTATATTCTTATCTCGAATAATGGGCGAATATTACAAAAGAGATGTCAAGAACGACTACCGTGTCTGCATCAGATACAACCATATCCAAGTCAGCAAGCGGCGTGCCAATGGGAGAGTTTTCATTTATCTCTGTTTGATATTCTTTTTGGTTGAATTTCGGCCTGAAAAGTCATTGAATTGTTACAATTTGCCTTTAAATTTTGTAACGCAATCTAAGTCGAGATTCTATCAAGAGTTTAGATCCAAATCTCTCTTACTCCGAGTCGTTAACATCATCGATAAGCACAGTAACATTGGAAATAGTTTGAAGCATGTCAATATCCGCTTGGGATGCAATGGCACGTTCATCACTCAAAGGAATCTCTTGAGCTTTAACTTGAAGTGTTAAAAGACTCCCGAGGACTTCTCTGTCAAGTGGACGAGTGGTTGTGAGGTAGCCTGATTTCGAATCCATCTGGAATACTTCACCTGGGTCTAATGAACAGAACATTTTTAGATTAATAATTGCACATACATTCTTTTAATTGACTCCAAGCAGGCATGAATTCTGCTCGAATCAAAACAACAACAACAATACATTGTGTATATAGAGAGAGGGTTAAGTAGGACGCATACTTGACAATAAGGTTAATCGGACTTCTCGAGGTCTCCCAGAATCCCCATCTCTTGCTTGGATAACCATCACCAAAGTGCCGACGGGAGCATCTTCCATAATTCTCCCAGCCATTGCACCAGTGAAGACTGGCGGAGTATTCTGTACATCTTTGATTCGTATCATGACTCCTGCCGTGCTTATGTGCTCACCATCCTGTGATAACAATTCATCCCATCATTATATTATTAAATTGAGTAACACTCCGATGGCTATTTTGTAATGATGTTCAAAAGTTTGTAAACCAGGAAAAGAGTGTTTTCATTCAAAATGAATGTGATTAACAATATACTTTTTTAAAGATGCGTGTTTTAGATAAACGCAAAGTATTATTTGTTAAGCCATAATGTGTAGTATTATGCCTTGGTGCAACTTGAGAATCTTATAAATAGAAAAATAGACCACTCGCAGATGAGTTAGTCTGCATTATAGGTTTCCTTCATCTGATATGCGATTCAAGACTATGTTTGTGCCTAATTAACAGCTCGCAATGCATCGGTTGTGTGTGAAAGATGAGCTCATTATGTAACGCAGAACGCAGAACGTCTACTACACCTTCTTGATTTTGCAGATGATGAACGAGTGCAATTTCGTAGAAGAAAAGTAAAGTGTGTGTATGAAATATAATTGCACACGTATGCATTTCAAACTCTTAGTTTGCTTGATTATTATTATATTGTAATGAAGATGGATATATATATACATATATATAATATGTTCCTTGTTAGGTGAGTGCTTTCTGTTGCTTCACTTGATTGTCAGAGCAGAAAAAGCAGAATGATGCATCATCGTGGTGAGAGAATTAAGGATGTTATTATTATTATCCTTAGAGCATTATTATTATACGGCTAGTCTTGTTCATAAACTAGTAAAGATCAGCTTGGAGACCACGCGCAACTAGTTATTAACAATAAGTATAACTTTGTTGGGTTAAGAAGTGAGTCTAGAAATACATTGTTATCCCAGCGAAAGGTAGAGCATGCACTTATTTAAATATATATAGGGGCATTGCGTAAGTAAGTGTGATTCAAGGTTCTATATTGCAGTTGATTGCATTTAAATGTCATCATTGTTATACTGTGCATAAAAAGTAGGTGGACATGTGGCATTATTTCAATGAAAACTCGTGTGAAAGAAATGATAGAAAAAGACTTACACTGGCAGAAAGTGCGAATTGGTAAAGAGATCGCTTGTTGTAGTCTAGTTTGCTTGCAAGTCTCATTTCTGCCTTGAGGAACCCAGCCGTAGCTTCTTTGACATCAATTGGGAATACATCGCATGCTTCAGGAGACTGAAAAGAAAAATTGACCACTATTATCATCCCGTCACCATCATCATCTTATGGCGTTGCATTGTCGTCGTTTGTACTTAAACAAAAGTCACAAAGGTTTCCCATTCGTGTCATTTCATTGTAATTCATATAAAAGCACAACTCTTATTCAATCCAGAATTTGGGTTTACCTGAATTCACAAAAAGTTGTGGTTGGTCAGATTATACACTCCTCTTATAATTTGGGTTGGGCTCTTTTATGGAGCTTTTATTATTTTCAAGTGAATACAAAAGTCGTGTGGTTCATTAATGCCACACTTTTGATAAAGGTCAGCGTGCATGCGACATTCACAATTCACAGTCGAATGAACAAGAGCATGGCTTTGTATTTCGCATACACACCGAACACTAGTCTCATTTTAGCATATTATTATGAATATGATCTTTTGCATTTTTCCAATTGATAAAAATATATTTAGTAGTGCGTTTGTAAGATTGTGTTATTTCTACAAATACAGATTCTTGAAAATCCATAAAATATATATAATTTAATATTTCACATACGTGGAGTATTCATGCACTGCCTTATATATTGGTACAAGGTTACCTTATCCCATGATAAATGTTCATATATAACGTCGTGTGAATGTAATGTATATGTGCTTACTGTATCATTATTATATCACTTAACATAATCATTTCTGTTATATTTCACAAATAAAAACTAGAACTATTCTCCTCTATTTCTCAATCCCATCCTGATTCACGAAAAAGCTTAAGCGTGTCTATTGAAATCTTCAAAGTAAATTACACTAAAATGCTCACTCATCAAGGCCATTACGCGTTTTATTGCTTTTATTATACGAAAGAGAGCCAGGCTGCGTTATAGAAAACAACTTGAGAATGAGAGTTCACTAGAAATCTTCACAATAATCTTTAAATCAAGCTTATTTGACCCTCTAACATCCAAATAATAATTAACGTGTTTTCTGTTGTTTCATGATTGCGAAAAGTTTCTAAGCCCAATCGCAAGCTTAAAAACTTTTAAATGAGGCACTACAGGAAAAACTTGTGGTAGTATTTGAATATTTGATGTCAATTATTTGTCTTCCGTCTGTGGTAAAATAGAGGTGGAGTAATGTAGCATTTTAAATGGGCAGTATTATAAATATATAAATATCTAGTAAAGAAAAGAGAGACATCTCATTGTGAGCGTTAGTATGTTAGTCAGACACAAATTCTGTCAAGTACAGTTTTGTCCGTTTGAATATTTATCATGCATTGTTTAATTAATCGTGATAGATTCCCCACAATAATATCAATGGAAAACCATTCAACCATCAAGTAGTACCGCACATCATCGATAAAAACTTAACACCCGTTCCACCGTTCGAATAAAACGGGCCAAAATAAGTTCCAATGACATCATCACTGCAAAACCAAATGGAATTGCAGTTGAAAGGAATACTTCCTGAGAATTATATTCGCAAAAGACTCATCATGAGGAGAAGATGCAAAAACTACTTAAACAGATATATAGGTTGTGTGTGTATTCCGTGAATACACAACCTATGCTTTTTATTCCACAATCCCCAAAAGAATTTCAGGTTTCACCTGTTGTCGTGTATCTTTAATTTTGTCATATTGTTCATCCCACTTTTTAGGTCCGTAGATAAGGAATTCATTTGGGCTAGTGGTTGTATGCGTGTATATGTGCGATGAATGGAAAGCATTTAAAAGTTGCATTATTATAGTACAAGTATTCAATCAATCAAAACTACCTGTGGAGACGGAGTGCAATTAATGCTTAATGCCATTCCGGTTAAATCAGGGTCCTTGATGTCTATTGAGAGAATTCTTGAGCCAACTCTGGTGTCCTCAATCACCTCGAGATTCTCAAATGCACTCTGTGAAGAATAAAGGATAAAGCAAGGCGAGTTGTGGGTCAATAATTTATGCTTAATTTGCAGATCTTGAATTGAGATTTTAGTCAAGTCATTGCACATTTCAATTTGTTCAACTTACTTGGTTTAAGAATTTAGCTGGATTGTCATTAGAATCACTGATTGTCACAGACACTGGGACCGTGACCAAGTTATTCTCGCTCTTCCCCGTGTTGACTACATCTTCTACCGTTACTGTGACTTTCAATCTGTCCGTCACCTGTGTGGCAGACAGAAAAAGAAGGCAGAGTCATTTAGTAAATTAATCTGTTCCTTAATTTGCACGTCCTATTCATTCGAGAGATGTTTACGACTTGTTTAGCGTGAAATATAATAACTTTTATTTCATGCACATAAAAAAGCGTATGTTTCATATGCCAAGTCTTTATATAGTAGCAACTTAAACAAAATATTCGTAACGAAATAAGTCACACACTTACTTCTCTATCAATAGGTTTGGCCACAGTAATGACTCCAGTCTTTTCATCAACAGAGAGACGATCTGTCCCCATGATTCCATATCGAAGCTCAGATTTCTCAGGATCAACTGCTTTCAAGGTGTAGACAGGAGTTCCCACAGGAGTATTTTCAGGAATTACATGATTATTCATGTCATCTGTGAAGTACGGAGGAAGATTCGCATGACAGCCTGTGGAACATAATACACAGAGATTAATTCACGTTACAGACAACGCGTGTAGACTTTTAACATTTTACACAAAAGGATGAGATTCTTCAACACTCACTCAGCGTGTACTAAATTTAAGAAAAATAGGATGTTATTTATTTGAGTGGGTTATTTATAAAATATTTTTAAGTTCTAGTGAATACTGGTGAATAGGCATATACACGGTTTTGTAGGATATGCGAGCTCTGCTACTGTAACAGAACTGTCCTCAATCATTTTTCATAAACACGTAGACATTGAAACATACTACCTACGTGTTTTCAGGCAGACGTGACAAAACTGTTGGCCATAAAGACGAAAAATTCTTTCACATACGCAAATTAAAGCTAATAAAAAGGGATTTGATTATGCTTATGACCTAACGGTATTATCTTGAGAGTTGCATCCTCCCATTTGACTTCATATATTCTTATTCTGAAGCTAAGCATGTTAAAAATACGTACTTAAGATAAAATCACATACATTAAGTCCCTACTGTATTATAAGTGTCTTTATTGAGATTGAGATACTTGAGATACATATGGAAGAAAAGAAGAAGGTGCTAATTGAGTTAATAAAAATGTGTTGTTTTTTTAAATTCAAGTGATAAGATAAGAAGCACAATAACACTACATAGACATTTTTTGAAGTGCTCACTTGCATTTTCATTTTTAAGACTTTATTATGACGCTAAGATTGTAGAGAGAGGGTGGATGACTGGATGAGATCTATTCCTACATAATAAAAATGAACATGCTTCCGGGATTCACTTGTAATTATTTCCGCTTACTTGCGCGTATTATTTCTTTCTCGTCGTTCTGGTCCCGTGCTACTTGTGTACCATGTGAGCATGCACTCACTCACTCAACACAGAGAGACCTGTCGATGATGATCATGCAGCTATGCTAGTGGTTTGCTTTTGACGAGATGATCATTCTTTTAAGTTCTGTCTTATCTTTTTAATAAGGTTTACCCTGAACTTGAATTAACAACAACAAAGATCTCTTCAGGAAGAAACAACTTAAGAATAAAGTTTAATGCTGCCTGATTTCTTGTACTGTGTAAGTGCAGACTATAAACCGCTGCGAAGACTTTTCAATGGGGGAATTTCGGTTTTTACAGAGAACATGATTTTTTTTTCTCAAAGTAATTTGAAAAATTGGTAAGAACCATTCACAGCAATTCACACTGTTTTTCCGTTACAGTTTATGAGATTTTTGTGGGTTCCTAGTACAAAAATTGGATTGCTCGCATGTTCATAATAATAAAGTGGTAATATCTTGATGAAACTGGCTCCTAATATTTTTATGTATGCAATAATTTTGCACGTACAAATTGTATGAAAAGGCTTTCGCAATTAAATTTATCAAAAACCGGACCAATATATATACAACGTACCTGTGATTACGAATCCAAATAACACTAATCCTACAGTAAGGCGTGAGATCCACTTATTAGGCTCCCGGTCAATTCTTAGATGACCCATGATTCAATTTATTAAAGTTTGTGAGATCTTGTTAAAAATCACTTTTATGAGGAATAATTTATTGTAGGCACAAAATTGAAGAAGAAGTCCTCTCCATTTTACAACAACTTGAGACACACACAAACTGCACTTCAATATTTAAGTCACAACTGAATTAACTGCTTCCCCACAAAAGAAAGGGTTCACTTTCAACTCCAAGAACCCGAACTACTTCTCTTTTTCACTGTTTCATTCTTCCGAAGCAACAAATATATTTCCGTCGCACTCCGTTACGTCTTCTTCTGCATCTCTTCTTCCTCTGTTCACAAGTAATTGAACACGAATTATGTAACAGAAAGTTATTCCGAGTGTAATAACTTGCTTGAATTGTATCCTCCCCGAAATGGCTATTCTTGCAATGCTTCAAAAAGTTGCCGGTGTCCGATTTCCTCCTGCGATCTGAAAGTTATTTTTCACAGCTCATTCAACTGATTATAAGGAGGTTACCCTTCAGGTGTTCTTGTAACAATTGTATAAAGTATAAAGACTTGTAATCACGATAATAATAACTCGAGAATGAGAGTTAAGAGTTTCAAGAAAAGGTTTTTCATGCACAAGCACGAGCAACGCGAACAACCAAAGACGTATCAATTGCTAATTGGCTTATCACTAAACTAAGACTATATGAATTATGATATGAATCTGCATTGAATTTTATTATTATAGAGAGAGGCTCTTCCTACTTTTGAAACCTTAACTTGGACTGACGACAGAGTTGCTGAACTCGCACTTTCATTTAGGAATTCGCATTTCAAAATAACATTGTACTTAATAACTCATTTGCTATCTGTGCTAGATGAACTAATTCACACGAATAATACTCAAATCACAATAACAGAGGACATTTATATATATTGAGGTATAAGCTGGGACCTTATACACACCATAACTATATATCTCGTGTTTGTAATGGTTAAAACTTCTTTTCATTGATTCCCATAGTTTGTACCAACTACAATGATGCATGCATCCTCCAAGATGAAACTTTGCATTTCTACATAAAGCACAATTGTAGAAATAAGTAGTATTTGAAAAACTTCAAGTTGCACTGCTGGCTATGACGGAGTTTCCCTTGCAAGTTCATTAAGTACTTCAAGTAAATGATGATACGTGTGTGTAGTTTTCAATTGTTATGAATACAACTATACACTCTTTTTCAAACTTGGTTTCTTCCACACTCTGTGTACTTACTGTCATTAGAATATATTGTATACAGCATTCATATGATATTGCCAAATCAAACTAATTGAGGAAAAAACCATGAGAATAGTAAAGAAATAAGCCAGCAAGTGATGACGATTGTACGACTGTGTGTTTACTAACATCATTACCCATAAAAGAAATGAAACTCGTAAAGAACGCGACGTGTTTTGAAACAACTATAAGACACAGTTTGAAACAATACAATAAGTTCGCTTCCTGCAACTCCTTCTGTCTTCTCTTTCATTCAGCGTTTTTGTAATGAAAACAAGAGCACTGCATCCGCCGGTTTAAAAGAATCGAGCGAGGGTTTCCTCACCTTTACTTCTATTTAATTAACCTTATGAACTAATGACAATAAAGTCAGTTTTACTTTTATTATTAGCACTATTATTGGGCATTGTCATCAATCTAGCCAGCTAAGCCAGAGCTTACATAAAAACTTCAGTCTGTGTCGTTATTCATTTTTTATGTATTAGATAGAAATTACGATTGCTTGTGATCGCCGTGACTTTTCTGCTGTAAAGTAAATGTCATTACATCAAATGATACTCTCATATAAAAATCTATACGCATTAGTCCCTATGTATGAAAATGCAGTTAATCTTGAATATGTGTTAAGTTTATCTTCTAGTGCGAAAAGTATCAATGGGAAACCCTTCAACTTTGTTCTCACAAGATTAACTTACGGTATCAAAATTACAGCCATTTGCATCTTTATCAATCACAACGTGTTATCGTACAAGATTTAAAAAGAAGTCTTCAATTCAACACTCAAAAATCGTTGATGTCTTTTTTTGTTGTTCCTTCCGAGTTCATTATTTGCTTAAAATGAAAGTTATATTTCCTTTTCGGAAACAACAATTATATATATTGTTGTTAAACGATTCTTCAAAAGTATCTTTGCATTAAGCCTTTTGTCAAAGTTTTTAGTTTCATGCACAGCACAACATATATTATGTATGCATAAATATATCATTGTGTAGGAAGAAGCCGTTTACCGTGGGTTTAATTCCCTCTCCATTCCTGATTTACTTTCAGTTGAATTCTTCTCAAGTGTTCTTAATTGGCTAATAACCTCTTCTAATCTACGCAAACCTTTCAGTCGTAAAAGACGGGATTGCATAACCTGAGAATTGCATTTGGAAATGCTTTCTATCTAATTCGCTTAAAATGACACTTAGCATTCAACTACAACAGATTTATCAGCCATTCACATTTAAAACAAATGGCTTTTGCTTAAACTAATGCAACGTAATGTAAATTCCAAATGGTCACTCGTTAACATTACAAAATACAAGTCTGCAGTTTTAACAAGTTTGCACTTTAAGCAAATTTAACAACTGCATCTTTATATTATGCACTTTTTAACACTGTTCCACCAGGCACACTTATTATTATAATTGTTAGCATAAGCTGCTGCTGCACATATTCTTATTGACTATGCAAAAGGCAAAGAATAATAGACAAACACAATTTTTCATACCTTTTCATGGCTTTTTCCCACACGTCTCCTTCTTCTTTAAATATTATTCTAACCGGCTTTTACTTTCCTCTTGATCCCAGTGTAAGTAATATAATTATAGAATTAGTAGAAATAGTTCACCATCGGAAACGTATGCAGTAGAATGTTTCTCACTTAATCTCAATGTATTAGAGACATCACAAAATATTTGGGAACGTGGTACAGTTATTACTAGTGAATCTGGGGATATGTGTGCGTATAGTTTGTACCTTTCAGCGATAGAAATATGTAACCGAGTGAAGAGCCAAATAACCCGTTGTGGACCGCTTTTCCCTTCTCTATCACAAAGTAGAGCCTTAACTAACTAACTAACAGTCGATCTTCATCCACAACAGGTTAAGTTTTAAATGAGAATATTGCCAAGTATTTGAGGCCAGGCCACAGGGCAATCTCCTGTTTGTGTCGAACCTAAAGTAAATATTAAAAGTCCTATGATGAATGAACAATGCAACAATACACACTTTTGTATATCTTCACTCCTACTACTACCCATACTCCTTTACCTTTACTATTACAACTACATGAAAAATTCTTTCTGCAGGTGAGTCTCTGAGAAAGAGATGGACCAACCCTTAAGCAGAAGAACATAATATAATGTTGTAAGATGCATATACACACAATAAAGGAATACATTCATATATATACACGCAATAAGACGGACGACGAGGAGCAGGGGAAGGTGAAGAAGGAATAAGAATTTTATGAGGATGAAATTCGTTAAAATCTTTAGTTAGTCATATCATCTCTTGTTGTGTATAACTGGTATAATGGCCAATGGCCGGTTATTCTACTTCACCAAATTCTGTCTCCGTTTATCTTGCACCACTACCTGTTGCCTCTTCTTCTACCCTTCCGTGTATGAGTGTAAGGTAGGACTCAACAAGACGCTGCTCGTATATGCATTGTTGTAGTAAGCACCACCAACAACAACCCTTTACACTGTACATAAAAAGCAGGTAACTCAACGTGAAGTTTAGGGATGCTGTTGTGCTACGACGAGGCGAAGGGTAAGAATTTTTACCTCTGTACTTGCACGTTAATTCATATTTATTTGTCTGAAAGATTAAAAGGGTGAGAGAGAACTGATGATGAGACGTGAAAGAGGGTGAAACTCCTCTGAAGATATCATCGTCTATTAGTTGGGTTATGTGGGGGCAGATGAAGTACATTCGTGATTCCGCATAAAATATGAACACAATTGAATATTGGACAGAAACTTAATTATGTTTCCTGTAAGATGTAATAATGTTCTTCTTATACAATTTACGTTGGGGGCTGTAGGATCCTAACAATTAGATTGGTTAGATTGCATTATTAAATGCAGCGTTCCTACGAAATCAAACATAGTCATGTATAAATAAGGTGACTCTATTTTTATTGTAAATTGATAAATTACCTATTCAAACATGATTTGTTTCAATTGCAGCATACAAATGTAACAAAGCGGGGGAAGGACTGCAAGATGAATCAGAGCATTTTCACCATTATGAATCAATGGAAGAATTGTTTGCATTTGCTATATTACATGTGGAGGAATGGTTTCAACTTTCAACCGCTGCCATGCAATTGTTTGTGGGGAGCATTCGTCACCATCTACGGCATCGTATGGTTGTTCAAACTAAATGTACTAAAACATTTTAGACTAATCCCCCGAAATTGTGACATTAATTTGGATCTTGAATTTCTCCCCACAGACGTTCCGTGAGAAGGAAATCGCAGTAGAGATGAGTTGACTACAGACAACTTGGCTGGTCGATATACTTCTGGATGAACTTCTTATCATAATTCACGAAAGCGTAGTATCACGGGTTCCAAAGGATGTGGCCCAGAACGATAGCTCCATTTAGCAGGGCTGGAATTAATTGGACGACTGGACACAAGTCAATCTGCTAAAATAGCTAATCTTTAAATCAATAAACTCCCGACGGCAAGGTTCATCTTCATGAAGAAGTCTAATTGAATTCAGACCCGCATATGTCTCTACAACTCATCTTGTGGTTTCTTAAATGGCTTTTTGAAGTTTGAAACCACCGAATCCCGACAAAAATATTGACGAATAGCTGTCTTTGAATTGAAGCGAGTAGTTTTATGATTCCCAGCATGTATAATAATGTCAGTTGCGTAAACTCATTATCTTTAAGAATCACGCACCGAGTAAGATTTTTTGGAACACCATGTCTGTAGATGAGCGAAGAAAAGAATTTTAAAATATTTGAAATATTTCTGTCGAATTGTATGAGATAAAAATTCGTATTTATTAATACGAATTATTTATTAGTACTATTTATTAATACTACAGAACAGGGCACGTCTTGACTGACTATGGGATATTTGTGTATGCGTCATGAGATCGTCAAAATTACAGTTAGTTTCGTCGGATATTCTGAGGTAGATCGAATTCTTTAAAAGAATATGCCCGATCAAAAGCTCATCAAAATAGAGGGCAGGCCCCTTAGCGTTTAGATGGTTTCATGTTCAGGAAAATTATTATTTTCTATACAATCGTTTATTTCAGGATCAGGATGAACTTATTGAGTGCATATATGGATATAATTACAATACTTCAGATCACTAGCCTTACGACTTGTTCACCGGACAAGGTATTTCAAAAGATCGTCTAACAATAATGAGGATACAATTTGATGGAAGACTTCCATCCTTCTCAAATAAATCAATTATCTCATCTCTGCCATACTCTTGACTTGCATTGATAATGCTTTTCTTGTTCAGATAAGAATTTGTAAAATTGCAAATGATTGTGAGAAGTTTGAGGCCATTTACAAAGGACCCTGCAATGCAGAATTTTTTAAAAACGGTACATCAAGTGAAAAAACATCCACAAGCACCTCTACTGCCTGTGAGGTGGTACGTGTGACTTGCAAAGTTTACTCTAAAACTTCAGCCACAGATATATACCTTTGTGACAGTGAATTCGAACTACTCAAAATTGAAGAGGCTTTTAGAAACGAAAGCAATCTGCTTTGCTTTATCGACTCCTCCGCTCCTGCAAAATATTCTCCCTTGCGACCTTTTTATAGTTAATGAGTTTTGTGTCTTATTTTTTAAAACCCCTAAGGAACTAATTCGATCAGAGTACCAAAATGGATGCCTTTTGTGTATGAATTTTGTACCATTTTGATATTGCATTAAATGTCAATTTATTTTTGCTGTGCAGGAAAACCTCAAACGAGATCCTGAGTACGCCTCGGAAGATGAAAACTAGTGGTAGGAAAAATTCATTGCTGAACAGCAAAGGATATTTTGTTAAAAGAGTTGAAAGGCTTAAAAGTAAATGAAGAGTTGTTCCAAAATTTCAAGTGGACTTATCGATTTTATTAAAAGAAGACGCAGTCCTTAAATGTAATTTCCACGCACAAAGTATCATGGATATCAAACATGAGCTTACAAATACATAAGCAAAAACAGACGCTACTGACACAATATATGCTTATCAGATTGGTTTGAAAACAAATCCAACTCTTCTTCAAAAACACTGCTACTTTCAATAAGAATATTACGCAAGCATCTTAAGCAAATCTAACGGCCATCTTGCGAATTTAGAATCGTAACCAAAACTTTATATCAAAAGCACATTGAATAGAAAATTCAGAGTTAAAAAATAATCAAGCTTCGTGATTACTTCCTAGGATGTCTTTTGCTTAGTGGCGTTTTTCACAAAGAATGACTAATGACATTTTGTGTGCAAAAGTCACAAGTAGGCAATCCATTATAGGCGAAGAAGGAAGTGCAAGTAGCGAACAGATTAACAGACCAACAAAAAACGATATATGCCTGCCTGCATGTCTCGTCCGCCAATCACTTTCTTACATAACCACAATCGAAACAATTCTTCTGCAATTGCCACAACATGAGCCGACTAATTATTATTATTGTCAAAGGACTATTTTAGTATTTTGGCACATCTGTGAAGTCCCATAATGACCACAGTCCCTTAAAATAGATTTCTAGAATTCATCCTTGCCTTACAAAACCTTCAGGTCACACAGCATTCCTCCTATTTACTGTCCTAGCATACTTGTTAACATTTAGATTATAATAATAATAATAATCTCTTGTTTTAAGTGTGTGATTTTCTCCAAGTCACTTATTATTCCATATCCTAGCAGAAGCAAGTATAGTTATAATTGCTATTGTCACACACTTGCACCACTGCACAGACAGCTAAAGGAACAACCTATGATGTAGGATATGCATGTACTAATTAAGATAAAGACGATCATCAGCAGAGCCCACAGCAGAGGATTAAAACTGCTTAAGCAAGTACATATACGATATTGCCATTTTGAGAATGCTAACTAACGCCAGGTGAGATGATGTTAAGGGAAATAAAAGTAGGTTAGCAGGCCAACACCACATGATTTCAACTCAACAGCTTGTTTTGCTGAACAAAGGAACACACCTAAGACAAGCTTTAGAAGACGAGATGAAACTGAACATTCTAATAATAATGAAAGTTGTAATAAAATCTTTACAAGTACATTTTCATCCGATAATTATTCAAAGTATTAAAAAGAGGATGTGTCTTGGTCAATCAGCAATCTGATATTCTTATGCTATTATGTATACATTATATTATTAAATTGTAAAACCCATATTCCAAAATATCCCGAGTCTTTTTTTACTAAGTCTTGTATGCTTGCAATAATATCTTATATTCATTCATTCAGCAGAGAAGTGTCGTGCAAAGAGATTCCGGAGACTTCCTAATTAAAATATCTGCTTATCTACGTGAAGAAGAGCATATTTTATTATTCATGCATTATTCAAATGCACCTTTATTTGCATGCACCAAGTGGTCTAGTTTTGATTCCACTGCTACCAATAATTGCATAAAGGAAGTTTGTCCTAAAAAGTTTCCTCCGTCTATAATTATCTTTAAATACACTGCAGTTCACGTCCCATATGGCGTTCTGTCTGCGTATGCAACTTCTGTATTTTTCGTGGACAATCAATTTGTTTACAAAAAGACTATATACTTTATACTACTACTAACTGAACTACTCACATTCACTCCTCGTAAATTTAAGCAGTAAGTCTATAATAATACGTATAGTTAGGTGCATAAGACGCATCAGCGGCGTGTTCATAGAATTTGCCATTTCATGCAAACCTATTTAATAGTTATAGTTAAGGCAGGGGAGTCCCTTTCATTGTAATAAGATGCATATAGGATATACGTATACAATATGGTTCCTCTTTAGAAATCTCTTTGTTGTGTTAAATGGTGGGCATATATGCTGTGGACTCCATATAGGCAGCCAAAAGTCATGTAGCATGAGCGTTCTGTTTCGTTAAATGTTAGTCAGTGACTGTAAGTCTTCACAGAAACACTTCGTAGAAGAGAAATTTTCGAAGTTGTTTCATGACAAGAGTAGTTTATTACCACGAGTTAGTCATCATTCAGTGACGGAGTGTAGTTTTATTTATTGCTAGTGTGGCATTGTCATTGAGTGTTTAATAATTGATTCCAAGGGGGATGAATAAGCAATATCGGTGTCCTCCAGTATACTTAATACGGGAGTAGTGGAAGTTTGAGAGGAGTTTGATTAAATCTCAACTGCTGCGTCCAAAGGAGCAATAATAACAGCGATAACATGGAACTCTCGGATAAACAAGTTTCAGCAGCCAACAATAACGAAGACGATTCTGGAGAGATCACACAAGACTTCCAAGGACTCCTGGAAAAAGTTCACTGGATTCAGAACTCTTCGAAAAAGAAGACAACAACGACATGGCTCAGTTTTGCTTCTATTTATGTGCCAATCATTTTGATCGCTTGTGCGGTTCAGTATTTTGGAGGAGTCAATGAAGCCATGATTGCTGCAATGTCTCTGGAATTGAGTTTCTACGGGTTTATCTACGGAGGAAAGTCTGTCTACGCTGACACGGAATATGGACGACTCAAAGGATTCACCACTTTCTCAAGAGATGGGAAAGAGTTTTATGAATTCCTTGGCGTCCCTTATGCAGCCCCTCCAGTAGGTCCTTTGAGATTCCAGGTCAGTTCAGTCTTCAGTAAAATATAACTAAAATAATAAAAAACGATAATGAGAACGAGTAAACAATTTTATTTCATTTAAGTTTCCTTCAAATACTGCGAATAATAATCGTTTTGTTTGTTGGCACACATAAAATTTGTGTTGAAATGAAAAAAATGTGTGCAAAGGACAAATATTTTAACCATTTATTGCTTTATTGTTTGTATTGTTCTTATTTGCCACGAGGAAAGTGTTAGAATTTCCTTGCTTTAAAATCTTGAACATTAATTACTCCTGCGAGTACTTTGAACATGAAATATAGACGTTCGTTAGTTCAGGAACGTATTATATATAAATACATATTGCTTTTAAATGCATCCTGCATGCAGGCACACACTCCACGCTCGTAATATGTGCGTGAAGAAGCGTTATCGCTGCGTTTACTAATTAAACTGTTCCTTCATTCAGTTTAGCGTATTTGCGTGTGCAGTGGCCTACATTACGAAGGATGATAATGATTTCATGCACGGAGAATAGAGAGAAATTCATTGTCAGTGTGGTTTTATTAAGTGCAGACTAAGATGATTTTTTGACACCTTTTAGAAATTGCATGTATGCAATTTATTCAGAATTTATTTGCAGTGTGAATTTAATTTAATTATGTCATTTTGTTAATTATATTTTCTGTGTGAACTACACGAAAATTAAGCTTATAACCTGAAACATTTAATCATTTTTTATGTATTAACTTTCGTAGCCTCCAGGAATTCCTGAGAAATGGGATGGAGTGAAGGAAGCAACTGGATATGGACCGATGTGTTCCCAGTACGATTTGTTTCTCCAAGCTGTTATGGGAAGTGAAGACTGCTTAACACTTAATATTTACACTCCAAAGGTACATTTCATTTATCTATTAGCCTATCCTTGTCCAATTCAAAAGTTATGAAAGAGGGTGTGATAATTTAAGAAACTTACACTATACCATTATGAGAACATGAGATAGATTAAAGTAATAATAATGTACGGTTTAGAAATTATTTGGCTAAGCAGTTAATACATAAGTTTTTGGGTACATTAACAGCCAAGAGATTTTGTTTGAGGTTATAATGAATTTTTCCTACACGTGGTGAGAAGATTCTTAGCTACGAAGCAGTTGATCTTGCAGTTTGAGAATTGTGTTACGATTGAAAGTAATCCAACAAGCTTTCGTTTTCACTTTAATGACGAGGATACGTAATCTCATCGCTGTAAACTGACTTACTGCGCTTTACACTATACCAAAGCTTATTGTATAGCTTTTTTATGAACTCTTTTGAGGCTTAGGGTCATGAAAGGTTGTGTAATGATTATTACTTGGTAGTAGTACTTTAATTTTTAATATACAAAACCCTTTTATGTAACGAGTCGTTTTTACAGCGAATTTTAATCTTATTTTGCCTTTGCTTAGACACATAGACAACCCTGATAGTGTGCTTCGTAATCAGAATCAGATTGTCTATTGGTATGGTCGACAGTGTTACACTTTCTGATTTTTTAGTGACAAGACAGATTTTCAAAGTTAAAACTATAATAATAATGAAAGCACTTAAATGTCATGTCAGTTTATGAAATTTTGAACATTTTGCAGTTGAATACTTCCGACAGTGAACCTCTGCCGGTTATCGTGTTTATTCACGGAGGACTTTATCATTTCGGAAGGACTATGGACTTTCATGGTCATTATTTCATGGTAATATGTAGCACCTTACAATGCGGCCCCTAACCAACATGATTGGAGGTCTAGGAGAGGTTTCTCTCGATAAAAAAAACCATTTCACCCTCATAGAACGGTTTTTGGTCCAGATTACCCTAACGGCGAATGTTGAAGTGGTTTTTTTTTCTCGGAGGAACCCTATCCCCCCTAAGGGAATATGTTCCATCGTAGTGAAGTGGTTTTTTATGTGAATTTTTATTTTAGGATGAAGAAGTTGTGGTTGTGACAATCAATTACAGACTGCAAGCTTTTGGTAATCAACTTTAATGATGTACAACGATAATATTTCATTGAATGCGGAGTTTGAATATTTATAACTGTACTTTAGGATTCTTGAATACTGGGGATGGAGTTGTCAGAGGGAATATGGGACTGAAGGATCAAGTAATGGCACTGAGGTGGGTTCAAGGGAACATCGCCAATTTCGGTGGCGATCCTAATCGCGTCACTATTTGGGGAGGTAATCACACAACACAAACTTAAGCTCTGAACCTATGTCTATATAAGTAAGCTGTTCTATAGCAAGTAAAACTATTTAATTGTTTTTTAATTTTCATAAAGAATCCGCTGGCGGAGCATCCACTCATTTGCACGCTTTGTCTCCTATGTCGAAGGGTATTCCGATTCCATTCTGTTTGGTTTGTATAATTCTGAGTAAATTATAACTGATTAAGTACATCACAACAGGACTTTTCCACCGAGCAATTTCGAACAGTGGTTTTTCACTATCTCATTGGAGTTTCACGAGGAAGCCGAAAGAACAGTCGCAAGGATTTGCTAGGAAATTTGGCTGTCCAACTCATTCTAGTCAAGAGATGGTTCAGTGTCTACGTGACCTAAGTGCTTACAGAATCGCTGAGATGCTCCGTGGAAATCACGATGTCCTCCATCCACGACGAGATTTGTTTGCACCTACGATAGAAAGTGGATTGCCAACTGAAAATGACACGGAGACATTTTTAATGGAACATCCGAGGACGCTTTTAAGACGAGGAGAAATAGTCAACAAAGTTCCAATGATAAACGGAGTCAATTCTCACGAAGGCCTTATTTATGCTGGATGTAAATTGGAAACTATCGATTAATCTATCAATTTTTAAATACATTCCGATTGTAAAGTTCTATATAGATAAGATAAGCATGACTTTTGGTATGACTTCAGATTTCGTGAGGAATCAGACAATCTCTGACGAATTAAATGCGAATTGGAAGAAACACGCACCAACACTTCTGGACTATGGAGATCTTCCGAAACGCCAGAGAGACGATGTGTCATCTAAAATCAGAGATTTTTATTTGGGAAACAAATCAGTTAATATGGAGTCTTTGTACGAACTTGTGGATCTCTTTTCCGACACAAGTTTTAACTTTGGATTTGAAGAAACAGCTCACTTGTTCGCTAATGCCTCAGTACCGCTTTACCTTTACTTGTACAACCACCACGGAGAGTTTGGAGTTAATCAGGGTTACTTTCGAGTGTCCCTGAAGCTACCGCTTTGCTTGGATGGATTGATCTCGACTCTTGTTCAAGTTGTGAAGAAAAATGTTTTTAAAATGGAAGAGAAGCACTGGGGAGTTTGTCACGCAGATGAAATGGCCATGTTTTTTAAGATGCATCAATTACTGAGCGTTATTGATCCAAGTCACCCAGAGTACTCCTTTTCGAAGGAAATGGTTCGTCAATGGGTTCATTTTGCAAAGACTGGGTACGAAGACATTCAGTTAGACCCTTTTTATAATTACTAACGTGGTTCTTTATCTTTCATTGAATTCGGTTTTATTAACATTTTAGACAGCCAAGTAAATTCACTGGGCACACTTGGAAGCCTCACATAGCAGGGGAATCTCTACAGTTGATGAAATTCGACAGCCAACCGTCACCTGGAATGGTTGAAGCTCCTTGGTCAGCGAGGACCAAATTCTTAAACACCCTTCCAAGATATCAATGTATTGACCGAAGACATTTTAAAGACTCAGTGTGTTTTTAGGAGTAGCAAATAGAAACTTAGTTAGAATACATGCAATAGTGTATATTCAATAAGACACTGAGGGATTTGAGAAGGGTGTAAAATGGTATTTAAGAGTTTATTGGTGGTGGTGGAACCGTAAGTTTTAGTGACAAAGACTGCAGCAGACAAGAGCCACGTGTAAAGTCGAATCAGAGTATTTTTATAAGTTTTAAATCGAATATGTACTTCTGTATGGATCTCAGGAAAACATGAACTACCCTATGAAAATAGTTGAATAAATCATTCTTTTTTCTACTGTGAATATCAATCTTAATACTATTATTTAAACTCAACTTATGGGAACTCTGCACCTAAATTATATATACTATAAATTATATATCTTGTGTCAACAACACTGGAACGATTTTTCAGCAAAAACATAGTAACATTGCTTGGTTTATCAATTCTGCAAAATCTGTGTTCAACTACGAGGAAACCCCGCATTATTGTTTCTCGGAACTCCTTATCTCCGGCGAAAACCAGTTGTGGCTAAAACTGGAGTTTGGTTTAATTCAGGTACATACGAGCCGATGAATAAGATGGAACTTGCGAAATTACAAGAATAGGGTACTAGAATTACGACGCTCTTTAATCAAAAGAGGTAAAAAATCAACGAAGCTCTATTATAGCATTCAAGATATTATTGTAGTATTAGTAATTTAGTACGACGTCTTTATCAGTTCGCGTAGAATGTCTTATGGTATCTCTTAACACGTAGGTTATTTACTCAATACAAAAGGAATCTGAACGAAGACAATGATTTGCAGATACAAACCTCATCATCATCCTTTATGCTCATTTAACACACATAGTCTATATGACGATCAAGTACAAGTTTTTTCGCTTACCTTGAATATCTAGAAAAGTTCTCACAATTTCTTTTCAATGCATCTCAATTAAAGTAGATTATTGTTGTTATTTTCTGGTCATTCGTAAGCCAGCAGTGGTCACTGTAGGTTTTACATATATTGTGTGCGGAACGGATGATTTTGAGAAACCTGGCTAAGAATTCCTTCTCATAAAAAACGACTTAAATATAAATCTTGCGTGCTTAAAATCGACTTCACTAATTCATTTTGTGTGAACTGAGTGAGAATCATCAGTTTTTGAGCCTGAATAATAACATTCCTTATATTGTAGTTTGTAAATCCTTGGTAGTTTTGCATGTGTGTACAATTTTAGAGGTGATTTCGTGCAGGATTATCCATTACATAATTAAATAAGCTGGTGGTCGTCTTCTGGACTGTCTTCCTAAGTTCTTATATATATACTTAAGTTAATCAGTTTTCGTTAGACGAGAAGCAGAGAGTGTGGAAAATGTTCAGTTGGACATCATGGCTCAAAGAGTAACTCCACTGGCATTGATTCTAAGCTCTGCAGCGTATTTCTACAACTCTGCAAATAATGTGGCCAACTTGGCTAGCTTTGCTAGCACACGATCATTGAATTCTAACGACACTTTGGGCTACACTAACTATGGAATTCTTAGAGGAACTCGTTCTATTTCGAGAACCGGTAGGGCCTACTACCAGTTTCGAGGTGTACCCTATGCCGCCGCTCCTCTAGATGAACTACGTTTTGAGGTTAGTGTGACCCCTTGAAACTTATTTTTTAAATACTAAAATACTCCTACATCGTCATCAAGAAGTTTTGATGGCAAAGAGTTTTTAATTTGCAGCCTCCCCAGCCAGTAGAGAGTTGGGAAGGAATTAAAGATGCAACGCAATATGCAAGTCAATGTCTGCAGATGAATTTGATCACGAGGAGGAATATCGTTGGGAATGAAGACTGTTTATATTTAAATGTATTTTCTCACAAGGTGAGTTGATTGCATAGTGTTCGTTTGAAAAATGTAAGTAATCACTTCAATCAGGAGACTTAATAATTGGTTTGATGTTCGTACCCGTTTCATAGATTTTGAAAGGAGGCGAGCGAAAGAAGTCTACTTTGGATCCAGTGATTGTCTACGTTCATGGAGGTATATCCCTGATTAGTAATTGCACTAGGGAATCCTTTTTTGTATTCTTCGGATAGAAACTGACATTATTCCAACTTGAACAATGTATAGGATTATTTATGGGAGGCAGCGCGAATCTGTATCGTCCGAAGTACTTCATGGATGAAGATGTTGTATTAGTCACAATTAACTACAGGTGCGTTTAAATTCGGTCTTTAATAGGAATCATATAGTTTAGAGAAGCAAATTAATCGGATATTTTTTTGACAGATTGACGTCATTCGGTAAGTCCAGACTGATTTTCCTGATGACATTGATTCATCCCTTCCTTTTGATTACCGCATTCAGTTCACATATTCCAGACAAAAACTGACGAAACTATCTTCTATGACATCATTGCTATCGTTTTAATGAAAAAAATCTGCTCAGGTTTCCTAAACACTGGGGATGAGGTTGTACCTGGGAACATGGGCCTGAAAGATCAAACGATGGCACTGAAGTGGGTGAAAGAGAACATCGCATACTTCGGAGGTGATCCTAATCGAGTGACATTAATGGGAGAGTCCGCTGGAGCAGCGTCAACTCATTTCCACACTCTTTCACCGTTGTCAAAAGGTACGAGATGACACACAATATACAGATATACATACACTAGAAAGTTATCACGCAAGGAAGCTGTAAATTAATCTTGCAAATGAAATGCAGGGCTATTCCACCGCGTAATTTCCATGTCCGGCTCTGCATTGAGCCCCTGGGCTTTGGTGGAACATCCAGATGAACAATTCAAAGAGTTCTCCACAGATTTGGGCTGCGAAGCAAATTCAACAACAGAAGCAGTCAAATGTATGAAAGCCTTGGATTACACAACCATCGCAAGGGCTCATTTTGGTTACATCGTACGTAAATTTATTTTTACTAGCTGCAAAAGTCACATGCAACGACATTTAATTTTACAACAACACGCATTACGTGTTTCCTTCCAGAATGCCCTCGCCTCTGGGAAACGATCTGCATTTGGCCCAACGATAGAAAGCGTTATGAATAACAATACATTCTTGCCAGCCCATCCGCTGGAGCTTATGAAGTCTCAGAAAATAAACAAAGTGCCATGGATGACCGGAGTCAATGCAGAAGAGGGACTGGTCTACTTAATTCGTGAGTTTATAAGCTGCATTTTACGATAATTTACCTAACGAAGTTACCCCAGATTACAGTAATTTATATACATGTCCGTCGTAATAATAACTTTTGCAGCTATCATTCGAAATTCCACGATGAACGAGAAGATTAACACGGAATGGGAAAAGTACGCCCCATTATTTCTCAACCTGCACACTTCGGAGAGATCAACGAAACTCCTGAGAGAAATTCGCCAGTATTACTTAAACGATTCAGATATTGGAATCATGACTATCAAGCAATCAGCTAATATGTTGTCCGACCGAGGATTCTTCTTGGATAATCACGATGCTGCTGTTTTGCACGCTAAAGTGGCTGATGTATACGCCTACTATTACAAATACAACGGAAGATATGCAATGGCCAAGTTATTGTTTGTCAAGAGTCCCTTGCCATTTCCTATACCCGATCGCTACGACTTTGCCATTGGAACTGCAATCAATTGGTTCGCAGAGAATGTTCTGCGAATGAGAGAGCCTAATCGGTTTGGTTAGTGGTGGCATAATAATAAGACTTGGGGCATTATGGGGCTCAATAACTATATTTAAGAGTTGAAATATTTTCTCCTTTTCTCTAAGGTATCGGACATTCTGATGAAATACCTTTATTCTTCAATACCCCGTTTATTCGACGAGAAGTCTCACTGGGTGACGAAGATTACAGCTTTTCCAGAAGACTTGTGAGTTTATGGTCAAGCTTTGCAGAAACAGGGTGAGTTTATTAGGAGATCTCATGAGACATATGAGTATATATATGCACAGAATATGTAGTCCCAGTAAATCACACAGACATGCGAGTTATTCAACATTTGATTTGAAATTCAGAGTTCCTAATTGGAAGGGTGCGTCCGGTCCAAGATGGTACCCAGTAAACAAGCACAGCAGTGGAAATGTTTCTATCAAGCGACTTCATTTGGATTCGCGAATCAAAATGTCAGACGAGCCGTTTTTTGAACGCCTCATGTTTTGGAAAGAGAGGAATGTCACTTACATTTAAATTATTGTTGAAAGCTACCACTAACAATGTCAAAATAAACATACGTCGCGGCGAATAAGCTCACTTCATATTTTAATCCAACATCCCTTCATTTACTAGTCTTTGTTGAACCTGACAATGGAAAACTTGTTTAAGCGATAAGTTACACATTGTCAAGCATCGGGTGTAATTGAACAATGCAGAGCACATTTTTACATATATTTTTTATTTCCTCTCAATAAGTCTCAAGTCTACCACCACGCCCTACGAGTGACACACGAAAGAAAACCTGATTTTCCCAAAGAAACCCGATATGCTTTTTGACCTAATTTACACAGTCACTCAAGATATGATCCGTGACATTTATCGTACTATACTTGATTGAAAATAGATATAATATAGAGCTTGAGCAAACGACGATGAATTATCTTAACAAAGCAGTCACAACAACAACACGACCGTCTCAATAAGTTTCACCTAAATGCACCGACCGACTTGACATGAACATTTATGTCTTGTCGGAGATCATAAATAAATTACTATTCTGACATTCTGCAAAGTTAACTATGAAGTTGTTACTATCCTAGAATATAAGAATCCGGATCTCCTGTATATTTCGAATGTTGCAATTGGGTGGTTGCATTTTTATCTTCAACCTTACTAGACTTTGACTGGACCATAAATCACCAATTAAAGCTTAGAAACCGTGAAACATCTTTGGCAATTAGGGGAGTGAATAGATCAT
>Ga0194135_10000235_pt1 | contig 31881 bp, 15 predicted proteins | sample LitLau_LLRF_2013_FD_134024 | JGI IMG/M metagenome (GOLD analysis project Ga0194135, IMG submission 134024) | Freshwater sediment microbial communities in response to fracking from North America - Little Laurel Run_MetaG_LLRF_2013 (version 2) | ecosystem: Environmental > Aquatic > Freshwater >... | reverse complement strand
GAAGAAAGGCTGTGTAAGTAAAATCAGCTGAGTGGATTTATATCAGCCAACGACCTCACCACCACCACCACCACCACCACCGAACTCTCATTCACTTTCAACGTTCCTTTGTTCCAAACTACATCTCAGCAAACAACTCGAGCTCTATCAACAAAATTATTATGGACCCAAAGTTCACAACCTTCTTGACTCCTTATCTAATAATCCCATGTAAACACTAAACAATGCGATGCATATGTGACTATACTTCACAAAATCGTATGAAACTCCAGATAACCATTCATTCTTTTATTTCGCACTAAGCTGAAAATACCATTTAGTAGTCTTTTAATAATATTTATTACACAATACCCCTAAATCCCAAGAATAAACCCTGCTCTCCTTCATCTCCTTCTTATTATTCGCATTTCTCACGTATCATCATCATCATCATCATCCCACTTTGTTCTAAACTATCTAAACTTCCAATTCCCAAAGTTCTTCTTACCCTGAACTTGGAATTCGTAGAACTGGCAAAACTACGAACTTCATCTACGCATTCTTCCTCATATGTTGTTGACAACCTATAACTTTCCATGATATTGGCAACAACAAAAGGATTCATCCTCATCATCATCACGTAATTCTTCGCCCTAGTTTCTATCTCAAATTCTAGAGAACTTTTAAAATAGGCTTTCGCGAAAGTGTAACTTTGTACTACCCTACATTACATGCGATATTACTGGTGAAGTCGAAGTGTGCAACTTCGAACTTTTGCAAGAAGTGGGTTGGCATTGAAGAAGTGTGAAGGACAGGAAAGCGGAGGTTATTGGCATAGGGGAATCCAAGCACAACATCAGATAGTGAGTCATCATCATCACATAACGACAGTGCGAGTGGTTATTGCACAACAGCACTCTCGTTCTTCTGGAAGAGTTGCCAACATTGGCGCGGAGACCACCATTTGAATTTTCTCTGAAGAAACACGAAATATTCCTTTCGGAGTACTTGCAAAGGAACAACATCATCAGTGATCACATTCAACTCGAGTCAGTTATTGTTGTTCTTACACTGGCTACTAATTAATAATCATCATTGTTGGTTGAAGAGAGGAATAGTAGAGGTGGTGGTTGGATCGTACTTGTTCTTGTTCAGTAATGTCTCAATAGTCGGAGGAATTGTCTGCGCGTTTCTTTAATGCCAAGTCGGCAGCAGTGTTCCCTCTTGACGACAGGTCATTAGGTTGTTCGCAGGAATACACGAAGAAGCAGGTCAGTTCGCTGTCGACTTGCTGCAATACACTCACTGCCACTGACGAGGACGGAAGGAGACGGAGCAGCTGTTTTTTTATGTAAGTGGACATCCTTAATTATTATTTTGGGTTTTGAAGGGGAGTTATAGATTCATAGTTATAGTAGTAGTATGTGAGAAGTAGGGAGAATCAAGAGACAGTTTCATTTTTCAGTGTACTTTGCAAATTAAGTGTTTAGGGATATATTCTTAAGGGAGCTTATCTTCAAAAATCCGGAGGTTGGAAAGTTTTCTCTTAATTATCTATATTTTTAGGTTATTTTCCCTTTGCAAAGAGTTAAAATTGATGATGATATCATCAGGGTTATCAAAAGAAGGTTTAAAGTTAAGAATTCAGTTTCATTTTTCATGGAGAGTTTTTGAAAGAAAATTCTCCTCATAGGGTTGAGTGATACCTGAAAACTGCGTATTACTTTACGGAAAAAAGCATTAGCATTGCTCGATATAGAAAAAACAGCTGATCAGATTTCAAAAGTCTTCTAAAAGATTCTAATGCTATAATTCGTGAAATCATCATCATCAGTAATGAAATTAAGTATGATAGGTAATGTACGTTAGGCCTCCGTGTAATAGTAAGTAATCATGGGAGAGTAATAATTATGATTCATATTTTCATACATAGTAGCAGTAGGTATAGCTGACGTAAGCGGCCACAATAGTAGTTGTAGATAGGCCGAGTGGATGTATCTCTGATGATTATTGTACAAAAAGCTTGATTCTTGTTTTTCTGTTGTCTGTTCATTTAGCTGTATCTGTGTAATCAGTAGCCGACCTTATGGTGAATTTTTATTGCGCAATCCTTCTTCTTGTGAGTATTCTCACACACACTTCAACCAACTTGGTTCTTCCCGAATCAAGAGCTAACAATGCCGTTGAAAATGGGACCGACGTCATGGAAAACCGCTCCGAGGTGGATATTGAGGATAAATCGCAGCTGAGCCTCGGAGCGGACCTAAACACCAATATAGAATCACCGGTAAGTTTTATAAACAATAATAATGCACCATTATATATTATGTTATGTTACATTTGAAAACTTAAAAACTACAAATTCATGACATTACATGTAAAACCAAGCTATGGGTTCAAACAACAAAAGTACTATACGCGTGTGTAATCCCTTTCTGCAGATGAACTTTCGTTGTTTGTTATCAAGCAATTGTTGCTTATCATAATGCAAGTTTGTTTCAAACCGTGCATAAGATTATCGTAGATTACCATGAACTTCAGTTAGTGTGCATGAAATCAGGTTTATCAGGTAAATCCATGGCTCTGTGAGACTGTGAGAGTGAGGAAAAGTCATAAGAGACTATGCTCCATCTGCATCTGCTACTGGGAGAGAGTGTTAAGGTAATAGCTCAGCTTAGTTATACAGCACAGGTAGAGTTTTTTCTTAGTCAATTCTATCTTCAGCGGTAAGCTGGCGCTTGCTATTTATCATTACTTTTTCGATTTTCGTTGATGAGAACTTTGAGGATTTAATATTCCTTATCCAGGTGGAAACTAAGTACGTCCAGTAGCCATAAAGCAAAAGCTTCTATTTGATTCAGTCTTAATGTGGCTAAAAAAAGTCGAAAAGCAAACAAAACTCATTACTTGCTGATAAATGTTTTATTTAATACTTCTTTATAGGTTCTATTCTTATCAATGCTTTAACGACCTTAAAGCAAAAGACATAAGAGCACTTGAATTTATATTGACCTTGAATTATTTCAATGGTCGTTTTTTGCATACAAGACATTTCGACTTAAAAAAGACGTCATTTATTTTAAGTACCGACTCTTCATAAATTAAGCCTTGGGGATTTTTGCAAATCAATTCTATTGTCCCGATTGCTAGAGATGTGTAATTGTAATAACAAGTGATGATGAAATCTTGCTTGCCGGTATAGAAATATATGAAGTGACTAATGTCTTAATCCTGGTTAGCATAATGTCATGTTTTGATAAAAGTAATTATAGTTAATGCCACCCTCGCAATATACCTGAAGTTATAGATGGCTGAAATAGTTCATATTTGACAGATCTCACCAAAGCTGATCATGACATGCTGCACTATAACACTATTTTATAGATTTTTGTACTGGAGTTGTATGCGAAGGCATAACTCATGCATTTTTTCGGAATAACATGCCTTTGCTACCCTAATAGCTTCTAGATGTTTTGTTGACTTTTTAGATCAAAGATACAATCTATACAAATATACGTATGAAAAAATTCAACAATAAGAGAAGGTTGACAGAAAAGACGGATGGGATTTAGGCATGAGATCAAGCGACAACATTAAGATGATTTGTGAGGAGCTGAAATTAGGTGATTGTGTTTATGGCATGGGCAATAGGCCGTTGTGGCTTTCCTCTTTATGGGAATAATAGGACCACCTTCTCCAAAGTAACTGCAGGATGACCCGAACACTTTCTTTCCATTCAGGATAGTTGAATGATGCTCATTTATCAATTCATTTTGACACCTTCACCAACATGGAACATGCCGCAACTTCTTATCTGCTGTAGCTTTGTATTACACCATGTAGTGGCCATAAACCATTAAGGATGTACTTGAATACCTTCCTGGATGGGTGTCTCTGCTGGATATAAATATTTCCCAAGTAGACCATGCAAGTAGACAACGGAAAGATCATTAAAATAGACCTACTTACTCTTTTTCTCCTGGCACATATTACAATTCTACCGATTATTGTTATTTCTAGAATACTCTTTCGAAATATGACTTCGGTGGACAATTTAACTATGTGATAATGCTTCTATGTGTGGTCAGTTAGAAATTAGAAAACTATCTTGGGCTTCATGTAAACCATTATATCTTCCTGTTGAAACACATCTCTCATCGGTCAAGTTCCGAAATTTTAGCCTGCGTTTCATGAGTACATTTACTATAAGACGAAGTATTATAAGCATTATATATCAGAGGTTCTCTTTGAGAAGCGAATCAAACTATTTGTGCTGCATTCTTGTTTTCTAGTGATTTGAAAGCTTTCTCGATGTATTTGACTTCGAAACTTCTAAAATTTGTTACCTGAACTATTTAGCTGAATTCATTACTAAAATTTGTCCCGTATTTGTTGTAACGTAGTTTTTAGTTAATATACCAAGTAACTAGTGTTGAAAACTCGTACAGCCGTATCTTAAGATAAGTCAAAATAATTATTCACTCCATGCACACAACCTGCATAGTGCTTGTATTGATCTGTCCATTGTGAAAATACTGTTGTAGTTGAATCCAATTTGATGTGACTGTAACCAAGTTTTGTTTTTCAGGACCCCGAAGAATTCCTCAATTTTATCCGAATTAATCGTGAGGATGACTTGGAACTTCTTGGAGCAACAGCTTTACCTCTACCTCTCCAAACTCAATCATCCGTCTCGTTTTTTGGACCAATATCCGATATGAGAGACTCCGTATCCGATCTTTTTGATTTGGACTTGTTCGAATTGGATGGAGGAATTGGCGTGGACGAAGGAATGGATTGGGCTGTCGTTGAAGAGCAAGCCAGACTAGATTTTTACAAGGCATGTTTTATGCAACAGTAAATGAATTTAATTTTGGGATTTATCTGTAGCTATAATATATGCAATCCAGAGTGTAAAAAATAATACATATTTTTGATTTTCAGGGGTTCAATGAAATTACTGAAGCGGAATTAATGGAAACTGCTCCTTTAAAACAAGTCGAAGGTAAGCGTACGGGCTTTTAATTAAATAGTTGCTTGTCTTAGTCTTCCGGTTAGTACTATTAGCCCATGTCCTCATATATAATTGCAAACGTCAAAATTAGTTAGGTGGCGGTGATATTATTACTATAACATCATGATCAAAGGATCAAACGAAATAGTTTTGAGCTAATAGGTGTAAGTTCTGACATAAATAATGGTATTAAGCGAGCCAAAATCGAGTAAACTGATCACCAAAGTGTATAATAACCGTTTTTTGAATTGTTTGAATTCTCCTTTTGATAAAAAGTGCCGATAAAGTGATCAAAGTAACTATTTGAATACTGAGACTGTATAAGGATCTAGATAATTAGAAATGAAAGGTTAAGATATGATGAGAGTGACTCGACGACGTTCAGGTCAAAACCTTTACTTTTGATTATATCCTGCTGTAGTCTTATGTACTCAAACTTGTTCTCGACACACTTTAGCTGTACTCTGTTCTCTTGGTGGAAGTTTCCTCATCTGTCAAGTTTCGAGTTTTTTGAAGCCATGTCAAGAAAAACTTGAAACCTGTTGATTGCTCTTGATCTCTTCGTACCGTAAATTGAGAGAGGGAGAGAAAGTATGTAATGCTAGTGCTAGGCATTGGGCTTTTAGTATCTTCTCCTAACTGACACTTATTATTCTGTACATGAGGAACAGTAAAACTCGAGGGGTTGTTGGGAAGGAGGAAGGTACATATTTATTTTTTACTCTGCTAAGAAACTAAGAAATAGAATAAACAAAAAAGTTCGTCTGCGTTTCGAAGTCGGTATTTAAGGAAAAGTACTCATTATGTTGAAAGCCGTCTGACAAAGTCGATAAGGGATCTTTGGTATTTCAATCTTGGATTGTGACAACACTCAAAAAAGTTATGTTTATTGAATTGATGTTGGGAACAATCTGGGAAGGTATTGAATGGAGAATTTCCATTTCTTGTAATGGCAGAGTTGATGGAATGCTATTAAACACTTTATCACTTTTTCAAGCCCCGTGTATTCATCAGCTAATAATATTCCCTGGTCCCTGACTTATCTATCCTCAACTTCTAATGCCACCGTACTTATTTTGGTTTTACACTAACTTGTGATCTGAAGTAATAGCTATGATAAACTTTTAATAGATTTTAAACACGTTGCTGACATTAGCATTGATCATAAACTTCTTCCGTTTTGCTTGCCAGCACATTATTTTTGAATATCCTAGATTTTTCAAAAATATTCTTATGTAGAGTCAGAGTGGATTTATGTAATATACCATTAGACTTCCCTCAAAATATTGTTTTGAAACTTATTGATTTTAGCTCTAATCCTTCTCAGCATAAAGTTTATATCACATGTAATGATTTTTATAGCCTCAAGTTATCTTAATTTTCAGTTGATTTATGTCAAAAAATACCTCAGAATGGTAACTTATTTTATAAAATATCATACCTAATTCTTTACTATTTGTCACCATAATGTTTTTGCACTTACTATAGTACAATTAAACCCAGTAATCCAAGGAATACCAAGAAATCGTTTTACTGTGCATATAGGCCTGATAGAAATTTGGAAATATAACCTAGCGCCTAGCACTAGCTAGAATCAGAATGTGTAATCAGTGAAAGCATAATATGCGTAAAGCCATCATAGTGTTAAGATATTTTTTCATTTATGCTTGTCCGAGGGATGTGATGGTTGTCATGATTTATGATGTTGCGTATCATAATTCATAACTGACAGATGTATGGGTTTAGTCTATAGGTTTGGGTATTAAGCCGATGCGATGTCAAGATTTATGATGGTTGCTCAGCTCACCTAAATTTTGTAATACTGAACTTGAAAAATCTTCTACAATTCCCGAAGCACATATGGTTCAAATTTTGAACTTGAAGCTAACTTTTCAAGGTAGAAGCCAAACAATTGCAATTCCTAAGGCTTTCCAATGTCCTTCTTGGAAAATCTTCTAATGCCTCCTGTAATTACTAATAAATCTGGAGTAAACTCTTAAAACTACTGAATTTAGACCTGTTCTGTACTTTAATGTAAATTCGGCGATGTATAATCATTCGTTGAGTTTTCATGTTTGATATAAGTAGCAACAAACTAATACAGATACATCAAAATCTTTCAGCCCTTTATAGATTAGAGGGAATTCCCTAATTGTAGAGATTTTGATTTTATTATTAGTAACGGAATCTTTATTTTTTGTTCTTGTATAAATATTCAAAAGGTACTACTAAAGAGACCCTTAGCTTATCCGAATCGATGTAATATGCTGGATTGAATTGATGTAGTGGCTGTCACTAATGCTTTACTAGTTTGCACCCATCCTTGACATGACTTGCATCTTCAACTGCGACCCATTCCATGTCCATGCTTTTCGACTTCACTTTATTCCACAGTATACAATAGTAACAAATTCAATTCACAATCAAAGTCAACTAGTGCTATGAAGTACATTACAGATTCCATGGACATTAATTTTAAAGTTGGGATTCATTCTAATTTCTAACATGCAGCCTATTATGCTTCGTATCACTTCTGGTAGAAACTTATCTTCTAAGCGATAGAAAATGAGAATCTCAGGAAAGTGTTAGCTATAAGAAAGGAATATTCGCATGATACTTAATACAACATAGATAGACGCTTTAAGTCTTTAAAAAACCAATGCTTTTAAATTCATATAAGGTTCTACAAGTTATACATTTCTAAAACAAGACCATAAACAATATTTAAAGCAAACTTGTGTATGTCTGTCTCATGTATTCTGATCGTAATACCGATTTTATTCTTATTAATCTGCACCCTCTTGGATTCATTTGATGTATTTTTTCCATCAAGCGTCCATGAATGTCTTTGCAGAAGGGCTAAAGTTGCTTTCTATTATCTTTTGATACAAAAGTTTTTTCTTTCACCTTCAAACTCCAAAAGGTATCCAACCTTCCAACCAATCCAGATATCCTATACAAGAAAGTATAACAATGCAGTAAGCCTGCTAGCTACAAACTGTGTAAGATAGTTGTTCTGTAACACTCAACACTACACAATGGACAATTTAAGGGACTTGCAGCTCTACAGAGTGCTAAGAATTTATAAACTCACTATAGTACTTATTGTTTATCGTTAGTACTATAATTTTAGGGATATAGTATCTATATTTTCGTATGATATTTTATGTATACAATATGGGCGAATTTTTTAGCTTAATTTTTCGTGCAACTCGTTGTACAAGATTAGTTTTAAAGTATAATAGAAAAATTCATAATTAATATTGGGCTTATCGATAGCAATACTATACTTAAGGTTACTCGAGTATTGTTGAGATATTTACTGTCTACTCATTCATAAAAGAGCCATGTGTGTGTGATAAGGTGTTAGTAGGGTAAGAAGATAAGTAGTAGCCCAGGAAGACGGGAGTGTATAAGGAAGGAAAGAATGAATTGCCAAAAATCAAGTGTTGATATTCATGATGACTCTGTTGAAGATTGGTTGTAAAGTTACTACCAACACGTGTAGAAATGATTACTGTAAGTTTGGTCGTAATAAGGAGAAAGAAGTAAGAAGAAATGACGGTCATTACATCTCAGCGTTTCATTTCATGCATAGGTGAATAGTGAATACAGTAATAACAATCAGAGTGCAGTAAGTAATGGTGACTAAGGATGTTCTAAGAGATGAGAATGAGTGTGTAAAACTGTTGAGAGCAGTTGACGGAAGGAACAAAATATTTGAAAGTCAGGTTGATTGTTGAAAATAATGAATGAAATAGAATGTCTCATCATTATGATGAAATTTTTGTACAAAGGCTCAGCAAAACTAAACCAAGTCAAAGAACCTGTAGCTTTATTTGTGTCTAACTTGGTGCATCTTGAATGCATTATTTGTTGTAGTCTGTGTTTTATCCCGACCATCAAAGACAAACTACAATGGAAATGATCTAAATCAATTTACCAGATTAGCTTCTCAGTTTCCACGAAAGGTGCATTCATTAATTTACTAGTCGTACACGTTGCTGGACAATAAATCTGAGATATTTTTGTATTGGACGAAGAATTTTTGTGGTCTATATGGTCATTCCTAATCCTTAGTTTGATACTAGGACCGATTTTTTAAAGGACCCTAGAAATTTTGCATACTCAGCATGAGTATTCTGACAGTGAGTGAGCAGTATTAGGTTGAGGTAGTATAAATGAAAATAGATATAATGAATGAAACAAGCTAGTTACAATTTACAATGAAAGAACCTCACACACTGGCAGCAGGAAATAAACAGCACTATAAAGCAAAACCTTGTGAAAATATTATTTGCAAACTTAAACACAATCCGTCAATTTTTCGTTTTATTTGATCATTTATTTATGTGATGATGATTGTCTCATGTAATTGAGTGTTATAAGTTAATTGTGGCGAATCTAATCGTCTTTCATGCATGTTCAAAATAGTATTTTTCAATTTAAATTTGAACGAAAAATATTTGTCTCGTGTTGCACATGGTCTTAACAAAAGCTCTTTTCAACATATTCAAATTACTGCAAAAGCACTTACTCATGCAATAATGCAGAGAGTAATAACTCGTAAGTATGTGGTCAACCAGCAATTTGGATAAACTGAACAGTTTAAACAGCCGAACAGTAGCCCGAAGAACTCCCTGAAAAGAGAAATTACTTACAAATTGTACATTGTATTAAAAGCCCAATTTTGGTGTACATTTACCAAGCTAGCTAGTAACACCAGCTAGCTTTTAAACAGGATATATAATTTATGTAGCCTATATTAAAATCGCACTTGTTAACGCTGTTAGAAATTTCTATACTTAAATCTAGGCTTAATATGGTTTAAATTTAAAATGTAAATCTGAAAGTGTCATATGCTCAAAATGTGACAGAAAGATATCCTAAAATTTCTCATATACTGGCAACATATGTGTTCATATAATGATTTGCGCATTAGGAAACCATGATTGTTTAATGACAGAATGAAACTAGTATTTTTAAAGTTTAATTGAGTGTAGAATTTTTATTGTTGAAGACATCTGAATACAAAAAATGCTGCAATATGGTGAATAGTTTCAATTTGATGAGGAGCCCTTTACATAAATCAGATACGGTGAAATACCTACATACATACATATCTACATCTACGAGATGTGTTGTTATAGCGGTCCAATATTCCAAAGATAATTTCGATTTTCATCCATAGTATCTATAAAACTTTTGACAGAGAATTCATGTCAGGGGGGCAGGTGTGGTGTCATTTTAGCAATTATGTTATCAACCAACCGTCGTTGACAGCCAGAACACATGTATAAGTGTGAATACAGCGGAACTTCATCATTAAATTAATATGGTAGAAATTCTATTTTTGCATATCTTTATACTTTCAAATAATTTAATTGAATTGGCAAAATTATCATTCCTGACGATGAAAAAACAGGATGAAATTTGCCAATGGCATGAAGAAAGAAAAGGTCAATAACGAGGGTGTATAAAAGAATAGTGAGATCTTCATTCAGATGTCTGAGGTTGATGATGGTGATGAAAATTATTTTCGATGTTAAGCTTAAATTTTAATTTCGTCTTTCATTCGATTTATCCAAATTAGTGGAGTGCAAAGATAAATAAAGAACTGAAGAGGAGCAGGAAAAGGAAGTGTGGGTGGATCCAATCCAGCTAAAGTAAGAGAATTAGAGAATATGAGTTCATCTGTATAGAAATCATAATAGACAAGTATTCTTCATTGTAGCCAAAAGAATGAGTAGGAGGACAATTTATTACTCTTGTCGTTTTTGTAGTATTCTGTATTTCTGTACTGCATATGCATAGAACAATACTACTCGCTAGATATTTTTAACCCGCATAACATGACAATAGGGAAGTTGACGATTTTTGTTCGTGTCAATGATCATATGTAAAGGCATGCATGTATTGTGCTTGATTTAATTTTGGTTTAAGGAGTGTCTTAACTTCGAATACCGTTGCTATTGTGGGCACCACTACATTTAAAATTGGCAGAGACATCATCAGTATCTTACAAATAGACTTGAGCATAACAATATTACAACATGAACTCACTTAATCTCGGGGGCAGGTAGAGCTTTTGAGTGGTTGGGCAGTGACACTGGTACGTGTCGTTGTCATTGTGCTAGCTATTCTTTTTTAGAAGAATAGTGAAGATGTGAAGACAATTTTCAATTCACTCGTCTTTAAATTTTAGAGAAATTGACTTGACAGGTTAAGGGGACGAAATGAAACAATGTCACGTTGCCTTAAGTGAAATAAGGATAGACTATTCATGAGCTTTCAAATTGAAGTCAAAAAGCTTTCTTGCATATGACATACCCTTGAATAATTTGTCTAGTATATTTGACCATAATAATAAGCAGTAGAGTGTTCTATGCTCGTAAGGTATGATGTATTGAGTGTTACGTGAGCTTTTTTATTGTCAATAATATTGGGACTATTTGAGATTCGTAGTTTGATGGATAGGACAGTTATTGGAAGTTGAAAGGAGGAAGTCAAACTTATGTCAAACTTATGAAGTACACCTCTCTAAATTCTTTCCCTGTCAACACACAAAGATACCTTCCATAGGTACAGCAGGATAGTGTAAACACACAATTCATATGTCAAGTGTTTTTCATGACCAGGAAGTACGAACAACACCCGACGATTTTTATGCGTTAAATCTTTACTATTTAGAATTTTTATATCAACTATGTTAACATGTATTCTTATTTTCATAGGAGATGAAACACCCAATCGTCGACGCCGACAGAAATCCAGGAACGAAGATGAGAACGCGAATTCTGCGTTTGAAAGTTCAGCGTCGGAAGATTCAGGCTCCGAACGAGACTCAATTACTCGAGTTTGCACTTCCCCAGAGAAAGCAGGAAGAAGTAGTGACGCCTGTGAGGAAATGAATTCTATCCTTGGTAAGTCGAAACTACCTTACTCCGACTGTGATGATAAATATAAATATATATTTTCATTATTTTCTAGTTTTAGTGAAATTGATAATCTCAATCTCCTTATAGTATTTAAACTTCCATAAAAATAAGAATTTCACCACCGTTGCATTCCACCCCATGAGAAAAAGGTGAGGTTGATGGCTTGTACGTAGGTATGTCAGCATCCATGGTGGTCATGTTATTTTATCCGTCTCTGCTGTTATAAATGAGATTGATTCGGTGAAAGACCAGCAACCTGAGTCTCTATAGCTGATACTCTTAGATGCCTTTGAATATTTATAGCGATGATCAAGGGTTATCAGAGAGCAAGTCGTTCTCTATCTGTATTATGTCACGCCCATCTAAAAATATGATTGAAAGCAAATTATAAGCAACTAGAGCTTTAATTTACTGTGGTCCATCCATCCATGTCTTCTAGTGAAGTATGCTTATGTATTGTGGATAGAGAAATTGAGAATAAGGCAAGTCGGTGGAATCTTCATGCAAGTTTATGTGCAGCTCCGGTCATCCCAAGTATTGTTTCAAATCGATTACTTCGGTTTTTCTCATGGGTTGGTATATTAAAAAGTCTTAGGGAGAAAAGCAATGATAATGATGGTTCTTAGTTAACAGCGAACGTGAAAGAAAGATCATCGTTTGAATCTAAACGCTTGTGAATGCCTTCCATACCTATGCGAGTGAGTTTTATGTTAGAAGGAAACTTAAAGAATTGAAGGCCTTGGTTTGATGGCGATTTTAAGTCTAGGATTGAGAATGACTTGGCGAAAATTGAAAAGAAATAAGTTATGCTACGAAGGAGTCAACTTTTAAAACGAAGACTCTTGAAGCGACTCTTACCGAAGTACTTCACACGGCTCAGCAGGAGGTTGAATGCCAAGCCAAAGCCAGCATCCACATCTTCGAAGAAGACGTGTTCGTTCTTCTTCATCTATTATTTTTATTTCGTGATACAACTGCATTGTGTCTGCATTATGAAATGATCTATCGTCTTTCATGCATGCAGCATACCTACGATTGACTTTGAGTTTTGAAAGTAGCATCGCTTGCGTTTCGACCAAAATTAATACAAAGGTACAACCATGGCATATGAGAATTATTAACACTAACGCAGGAACTTTAATCTATCTGGAAATTTGGTCGGTGGGTGAGAATTCGATATAATATATGTATCCACCATGAAGGAAAACTCGTCAATCTAATCTGGAAATTGAGTTTCAGTTTTGATTCGACGGATATTGCCTGGATATTGTGATTAGAAAAATGACTCGTTAGAATAAGATGACTTGACACGGCTCCCTGAGTTCTTCGTAATGAATCTCTCTTGGTGTCAGACATGGAAATAAGTTTTTTCTCATACACACAGACAATAACATGGTATTGTGGAAGAAACGTGATACCATGTATCATGTATATTATGTTCATTTACAGATTTACAACTTACTTATATTTTTGGGGGCTTAGCTAAATAGGACATTCTCTTGCTCAATATTGAAGCTATCGATCGTTCGTATCACTAAAGGAAGGAATAAGGAATTCATTTTCACTATTTTCAATATACTAATTCATAGAGAATTGTTGTTTTATAGCATCTTCAATTCTTGGCAATGCAAAGTGAGTTAAAATTGACAATGAAGTGCTAAGAATTTGTAGTCTGACGAGTATTCAAATGAAAAGTAAATTAAGACACAAGGAAAACTAATTTAAGTGCGTGTTGGCTTAGATTGTGTTGTTCTGATTATGCAACACTCATTAATTGTCATTTGTCCCTGGACAAGACGACAAGAGAGCTGAAAAGACGTCAGTTATAGACCAAGGTAAAAAAGTTTTGTTAAGAATTATTTATAGCGGTAGAAAAATCAAGGTGAACAAAAATACACTTATTTCAGGCGGAAGTTATTGAGTCAGTTTATTGTGTCAGCTGCCAGCTCAGGCGATTAATTATTTCATACGGTGGGTTGAAGTCAGTCAAATTCTGTTTTAGTACCATAATCGATTACAGAGAATAGTTTTAGGAAAATTTAGTTCATTAATTTATAATTGATTATCATTACTTGTCGAAATGTGTGTCAAAAGTTGTGTTTAAATCAGTTACGATAGCTAATGCATTTTCAGTAATTTTTGGTTAAATTGCATGAGAAATAAGAACTGACTTATTATTATTCTCGAAATATTTGTTATGCAGGAGTAGATTATGTTTACCACTCTGAATAATATTGCAGATAGATATTTGCATAATATGTAACAAGAGTCTAGCCAAAATGATTTGATTCTCGATGAAAATTAAAAGCGCGTGATGAGTTTTTCTGGTACGAATGAAGCGGATCATCATGTACTGACTGTACTGTAAAGTAGAGAATGTAATTATGGTAAAACATTCAAAGCTTGGATAATGCCCATGAGTCGGATAGGAGAGGGTAAGATTTTGAGCAAGTAGCAGAATAGATCAAGGAGAGAAAGAAAAGTGTTGTTCTTTAGTGGGTAGATGTGTTTTTTATGTGAGAAGTTCTGTTAAAAGTTTCTCATTGGTTGCGTAAATCTACCACCCCTATGGTATAACCCTCCATTGTGATTCATTCATTGGAGGGATGAATGGTGGAGCATCGGCTGGCCTCGCAAAGGTTTCTCAGGCTCCATACTTTTTATTTATCTGAGGGGATTGTTCCTATCGTCATTATCTCTGTCTATAGTATATTGGACGAATAAATAAAATGAACGAAGGTGATCCCTATGCTTAAAGTATTCTGGTGTGCTGGATCTGACACTGACTTTAGTTACTTTCGTCATGATGGGGAACGGGGATCATCATCTCTACCTATTCCCTATCACGAGCTCTATGTAACGAGATTACTTGAAAGACTCTGTGTAATATGTATTCATAAGTATACTTTTTACTTGCAGCTAACAGTCAGCTTATACTTTTTACTTTTACCCCTTACTCATGGCCAATGCAGTGTAACGCAATGTAACTTTTTGAAATACTGAATGGCTTTGACTAGCTCTTCTGAATGTTATTTACAATTATGCCGACTCCTTTTGTATGCTATGTTAGGATGTTAACTGAAGGGGTAAAAAGCAGACGTGTATAGATACATACACCCAATATTGTGGTCCTTCATATTTTGTAAAATGTAAACTGTACCATATAAGATTCAATACTTGCTCTTGATATACGAGTTCCTCCAATAATCTATACCTACTACTGTGTACCTACGTGCTACTCTTATAGTGCACATCTATATACTAGGCTTACAGACTTATCTGAAAAGAGAAGGCTACCCTTACACAATGAGACGATATCAGCAATGTAGGGTAGAGAAAATATAATCCAAGGGTTGGAATAATATTATTACATGAAGTTACATTATTCTAAAGAAAGAACTAGAAGTGAACAGTATAGAGTGCAATCTCGGCTTGCTCACAATTGAAGCTCACATTTTGACACTTGAATTGACATTATTATCATTTTATTTTTTATTTAAACAAACATAATTATTCATCTCCATGTTATTTAAAAAACTGCCAATATCAGAGACTATTTATACTATTGCTATTAATTGTTAAATATTAATATTACTGTTAAGCAAGCATTAAATCTCGCGAAATAAAACGGCTTCTAATGATTAATGTACGTTTGACTCTTCATGGTGAAGGTGAACTAATTATTATATAGCCACTCAAAAATTTGTTCCACAAGTGTCAGTCGTTTTGTCCGATTAGATCTAATTTTACTAATTTGTCCAAATTGTGCGCTTAAGTAAGGATATTTCAGTGCTAGCTGCTCGGGATTTTGAACAAGTGTGAATGTTCCAGCAAGACAGACATTCATACGCACATTGCATTGAATCATCTTCTACAGCTTCCTAAACCTTGAACTCAAAGCATATGAATATAAAACCGTTCTAGTAGTAGCATTTCCCGGAATGAGACTTGCGAGTGATTTAATTATAACGTTTGTAAATGATGAGTTCTAAAAGTGTCAAGTGGGTATCATAACCATAAGTGAATATCTGTGGTAGTGCGTTTATGAAATTACTTTTTGTAGCATTTATAATCTAAATTCAGTGTTATTTCTGCAAAAGTAATTGGTTGTTTAAGAGCGAGTGTGTAAAAAGTTCAAGTCACGCAAAGTTTGTGTTGCTTCTGATTTCGTAGAAACGAGGTAAGCCCAATGAGACAGTTTTAATTTCGTGCATGTATTCATTTGCTGTAGAAAGAATTTTCCGTAGTTCGTCTCAAAATAATCATACCTGCTATGCCTCGGAACTATTTATTTAAGTTTCTATTGAAGTAGGATAGTGTATTTTCGCCCATACTAAAATGTGGTTTGAGTAGCATAAAACCATAATTTAAGCCTTAAATTCTGGGGTAAAGGTGTACCCTTCAGTACCAATGTTACTCAATGAAGAAGTCTAGTTTCAGCGTGCATGGATTCGATGTGACTGCTGACACTGCTGAGTAGTTAACTTAGCTGCTATTTTGTTTATATTGAGAAACCATCTCATCATTGATGCACAAGATTGTATTTTTAGTATGTACCGTCTGGTGGAATTGATTGAATTATAAGATACACGCTAAAAATGAAGAATTGAAGAATGAGATGAGGGGACAATGGGAATGTCATTTGTGTGATGATGACGCATTGTACCATAATGAAATGACAATGGATGTGATAAAGATGATAACATGTCTTCTTACATGTCAAAATATCTAGACATACGACGTGATTGTACTAAAATCTTCTTCACAAAGATATTTGTACGAAACCAAACAAAACTTCACATTTAATCAGCAATCAATTATTTGGTGAAATTAAAAAAAAAATTTGAGCCCTGTACAGTTGGAAATAACTTTTGAAATACTATAAGCTTCAAATTATTCTTTTTCTTTCAATATAACCAAGTTTCGCGGAAAGGTTTAACCGAACATGGCGCAAGATCCATGTAAAATTATGTGGCATTGGTTGTTGCGTTCTTTTAGTAATTTAATTTGCAGAGATGATTTTCAATATAATTACAGTTGCATATTAAAAGTACCTGAAGAAGTGCATTTTTAATATATGTGGAATCGTAAAAACCTGATGTTAAGCAGGCATTAATAATATAACTGCAATAAGTACCTATAAGTTGTGATAGACCCTTTTGAAGCTGAATTTACTGAATATAAATTTATAGAATGGGTGACAGATACTTATTGTAGAGTATTTGTATTTACCGACAATAAGATCCGATTGTTTGAGCTATGACGTCTTTGAAGATGGCTTTAAAAAATTTCAACGTGAGATAAAAATGGGAGGGTATATAATAAGTAAAGATGTAGTAAGTTGATTAGAAAATTTGATATCTGTTTGAGTGGCAGTGACATAATCATTTGTATCTGTATTATACTTGAAGTCCGTTTTCATATTTCATCCCTATCACAGGACTTAATCCTTTTAAAATGATCCTTTTATGGCTGAGCTTATCGTCTCACCTGATTCTTTTCCTTTTTAGTGCTAGGAGTAGCATTTCTCAAAAGTTAAACATGGCATTTGCATGATTTCCGTTTGGGTTTCAATTCTAAAATGGATTGTTGCCTTGTTTGATGTATACGGTAAATATTAAGGCCGAAAATTGTTGTTAGCAATTTTCATAGTACATGTGAGGCAGCTAAAATATTATTTTTTGTAAAGTAACTACACACGTTGTATTCAGTGAAAGCAAACTGTAAACTACAAATTAGAATGTTTGGATACATGAAAGTTATGCAAAACTATTCTTCAGACTTTATTCAGAGTGACTTCAACAGCCTATATAATTTGATTTAAATTTGGCATGGCGAAGTCTTGCACCTGATTTCCTACTACAGAGTCAAAAAAACTCCATACCTTATGATCGTTAAACACTATCTAAAGCCTGCGATTGGTGATATTCGAAATTTCCTATTAGATATTTACAAGAGTAATCTGTTATTATTAGTAATCAATCTCGGTTTTGATTGTTTGTGCCCAGCGTAACGTATTTGATTGATTTGTTCCAATTCAGATGCGTAATCTGATTTTAAAACAGGACATATTGGTCAATCGAGAAGCATTAAGCATATTGCAATTACCAATTTGTTCCTTCATTAGCGATAAGTTGATTATTGAGGAATCGTGATTAGTAAGTGTATTTGATCACGTTCGAGTGATGTTTTGCAATTAATATATTTTATTTAGTACAGTTATAAAATATTATTCTTTGTAGACGATCTTTGGGAAACTGACAGCGGAGTATTCGACTTTTTGGAATCCCCAGGTGGAACAGTGCAAAATTCAGATTTTAATTATGATTCTATTGAGTCCGTAAATTCAACGGTAAGATGTCATCAATTGAAACTTATATTTACCCTATGCATGTATATCATGGAGATCTTTCGTTTTTTACTCGGCATATGTTGTTGTTAGTTTGACACGGAGCTCAAAGATATCAAAATGTTTTATTTTCAGATATCAAGTCAATCAGACGAGGATTCGGGAAGCCAACAAGACGCAGATGATAGCAGTTCTTCCGTAGACATGATTCAAGCAGCCCCAATTCACTCTAATGCTCGGCCCACATCTCATCCAGCCCAACCCAGAGGCTTTCAGGTACATCCAAATTCTTTAACTTGCACTTCTATCCTGCTTAAAGGAGGCTTGTCCTTTTTTCAACTAACCTTTTAGATGCACCACAGTCCATAAGATCATCCCTGTTATCTAATAACTTAATTCATCTTTCACTTCTCTGTTGTTTGTAGTTTCGCAACAAATAAGCTCAATATTTACGTCGTCTGTACTTAACGTCAAAAGATCTATTTGATGTTTGCAATAATTTGTATTGTTGAATAAGCATTCACCATAATCTTTCTGTTTGTTATTAGTTTTTCTATCATACTAATTGTAGGTAATTAGATCAGTTACTACTGCTCCATTCTAACCAGGGCTCGAAATTTTACTTCTTAAGCTGAGGCTCGACTGTATATCAGCATATTTCTAACTTGTGGAATTTTCACGTGATTTTACAATTGAAAAAAAACATTGGTATCATCTGCGGACAAGTTTTTGAGATTTAAGTTGCATAGTTTTTCAAAGGGGAAATTGGAATTTGGAACTTTATATGACTAAATTAATTTGCACGAGTCTGCTTGGAAAACATCAAATTAGTTAGTGTTAAATTTGTCTGTTATGATTACCACATGTCAAGTTTTGACGGGCAAGTGACAAATAGTCATAAAAGTGACTTATTAATGTGATCCTTGGTATTCTCGTTCAATAATATTTTGATATGTGTTTAAGGGTTTACTTGTCGTATTAACTTTGTCAAAGGCAAAGGCATTGACTGATGAGATGACTGATGGGATCTGAAGGTTGTAGAATCAGCTGAGGATATGCTATAGTTTGTAATACCAACCTGAACATTCTTTTAATGTACTTCAGAAAGAAAAAAGAGTCCTAAAGAGACACTTAGGGACCTGTCTAACAGACAAATAAGAGCAAGATGCATGAGTAAAAGTTATTTCTTGCTGAAAGAAAATACACATGGTTTGACATTTGCTTTGAAGTCTGTAATCCCATGGCCAACTTAACTTGAGCTTTTCCATCGAATTTCTTTTACGAGTTTCATTCATAATGAGTTCGTAAGTTATACTCGTCAGCTAAAATTTAAGTGTTCCATATATTCCAGTTCATACAGATAGTAGTCTTGCTTTGGATATAAATATTGTCCGTGGCAGTACCGATTTCCGTAGCATATTAATAATAATACGTTAATTGTAGTCAATGTAATGCATAAGATTATGATTCTATTATTCTAGACATACACTTGAGACTCATAATATAGCTTTAAATTTTTGTGTCGAAATAAAAAGCAGATATAAATAAATAAAATAGGAGAGGGTTTCACATCCATGAAGTTTGTCAGTCAGTGCACATGCTTTTTGTCCACTCCGTGACACAAAAAAGAACGGAGAAAAGAGCAAGCACAGAAGGAGATGTTGGTGTTTGGATTCTTGTAGTTATTTCATACCTCCTCGCTTTAATCGTGAGTAGCGAGTAGATTATAAGGAATGAAAACGATAATGAGATGAATGTATATCTTAGATGTAGTGTAGACGCATAGTGTGTACTGAAGACGAAGGCCAAATGATTCTTTTGAAGTTTGTTCTTCAAGTAATCTCTCTCCTGACTGACTGTAAAGGGTTCATCAAGCCACCTGTTATGGATGTGTGTGAATGTAAAAATATTCATGGCTTTACTTGGAGTTAGAGAGTGAGGTAATAAGACCCGCAGTCCCATGGAATGGCATGGCATGAGAGATTACTCACAAAGCAAATTTCATTTCATAGGAGACTTTTTCTTCTGTTCTTCTCACCTTCATCTTCATTGTCGCCTGTCTGTCTTCATCGTAGATCCTCTCTTTATGTAATGCTGTGAGTAATGAGAATAATCATCAGGTAATTTATCTACTCACACTTCTCCTTCGTTCTCTACTCCCACTGACTGATTTAGTGTACCTAACAAATGTATGGAATTAGACATATGCCATCTCTGCAGCTACAGTCTTATTAGTGTTATTAGTGAGACTGATTAAACGAAAATCTAAACTCTTGTGGGGATGTAAGCTATGTAGTAGGCTTTAGCATAGGAATGCATGGTCGGATATTCTGTGTCATCTTTGGAGATCTACTGTGCTAATGCATTAATCTAATCGTCATGATAAAAATCACACTACATATGACACAGGTATCTTCTGGATTCTCTCAGTTGTAGTTGCACTTGCAACGGTTGCTGAGAATCTGTGAATTTTTTCTAATCGACTTGCTACTAGTTACGTGAGTTAGTGATTTATGTGATTTACTTTGAATGTGCGTACTGGTTTGACTTCACATTAAAATATTTCATTCAGTTATCTAGTGCGTAAGGAAATTAAATATATAGTTTGCCTCAGTGAAAAGTGAAGTATTAATGTATTTTTTAAAAAGCAAGTGAGCACAAGAGTTGTGAAAAGTTTATTCGGTTTTCACACACATCGGAACGCATACATGTATTAAATTAAATAGATTACTGCGTTATATATTGTTCGTCATGAAGTGGAAGGAGAAACTTTGGAAATAACAAAAATACATTAATTTAGTTTTCATCATTAACAATCTCAATGGTAGTAAGTACATATTATGTATTTTTACTTATTTGCGGTCGAGTCTAAAATATTTCTAAATTTCATACGGAGTAGCCAAAGAAAATCTATACTATTCATGAAAAATCAGAATTAGTGAAGCAAGCAACTCAGCGACCACGTGAGAATTCTGGATAAAGCAATTAAGCAAAAAGTTATTGCAGAAGCCAAAAACATATTTGTGTTCACAACATCATTAATGTTTGCATGGTTTTTCAACATGATCATTCATTAGTTCAATTGTACGAACATGAAATGTACATGAAAATGTCAGAGGAAAGGAAAATGAAACTGACTTTTTGTGGTCAAGTCCTTAGGTCTTCCCATGCCACGATAAGTGGACAAAAGGAGTCGTGAAGGATGAAAAATGATTAATGTAAATATGCATAGTTACTTACAATTAGTTATATGCACAGGTAAATAGGAGTGAAAAGAAAAACCATTAGGAAGAAGGATGACTTTGGTTGACTTAAAGAAAAGTACACAAGTATGAAAAAGACTCGCTTTAATGGAACCAATGTTTGACCTTTAAAGATGATATTATACTTTGTGGTTTTTGCGTGCGGCTTGCCTTTTGAACTTTCTTATGAGCACTATCCATTTAAGTGTACAAGAACATAATATAAGTATTTGACATCCTTGCTTCAGTATTTGACCTTACACACGATGTCTGGTTGCCCACAAGCAATAAAGATGAATTGCAGAGAAATCACTTTTGCAGCCGTGTTTCACACCACACAATTGTAGCTACCTATTAATGCATGAGAATGCTCCATTTAAGGAAATCGTATCATTTTAAGGAACTTTAACCTAGTACTGTCTCACTCGACGCAAATTGTTTGTCAAGAGAAAGAACACGTTGAACAATGTAAAAGTAGGGAAATTATAAGACTCCATTAATTACCACGTATTCTTTCATCGCCTTCTGAATCTCTCTGTCATTATTCCTTCACCGACGATCCAATCTCAGGAATTTTTTATCAGGCCATTTACCTCTTTTTTAGTCAGTCTCACTCAGTAGGATTAATTTTGGTCGAAGATAGATGGTTACTCTTTTCTCAGGAATTTGATTCAACCGTGAAATAAATTGATTCGACGATTCTTAAAGCACGAAGGGATTTAGATTTCATCCAAACCAAACCAAATCAGTTACTATGATGGTGGAACAACGGTTTATATAAGACGATTTTTAGGATAACTTTTGCTAATCTGTCTTTTGTTCTAATACCCGTTTAGACATTCTTGTCGTTTTTAAACAGACTTGATCCACAAGCAAAATCAGGAATACGATCGACAGTCTGTCATTGATGCTTCCTTTCATCTGATTCAACTTCTGTTCTTTAATAATATTATGTGCTCTCCGAAGTTTCCTCTTTTTCTCAACTGATATGCTAACTCTTTGTTGTATTATGCCTGTTGCTTTGTACTTAAGAGACGATCTATATAAGCTTTTTAAAATCACAATAAGAAACTTTGCAATTGCAACTATCTATCATCATTCTTCGAAGTGTGAAATCGACTTCATAATCAGATAAATATTGACACTTGTAGAAAATGATGTGCACTAAATTGAATATTGTAGTCATTAAAAGGAATCATATTTTTGTTAACAAATATAACTCAACGACATGATTCACTTACAATTAGTGCCTCCATAAATCTTTCTACCGTATTGAATATTCAAGTTCTCATAGGATCTTCTTTGATGATGCCTGAAAGTATTGTCAAATAACGAAGGAAATTTTTAAAGCAATTGTAAGCAAGTAAAGCTTGTTGTTTGTTCTGTTTTTAGTCTTAAGAACCAAATACATATGACTGTAACTTGCTGCATAATTTTTTTTAATAACCGTGATTGATTGAATCTTCGATCTGCTATAAAAGTCAACTGACCTGATTAAAAGTGTGGAGCAATAGTAGTGACAGAACATGATTGGCGTTAGTCAATAAATAACTTTTTGCTTCAGACATTCTAGAAGAAAGCGTAGGAAAGAAGATTAATGATGTTACACACAATGTTTTAATAGGTTACATTTACTGTTTTATTTCTGACTAGCTACTACTATCACTAGAATAAAAAATATTCTTTCTCCCGGAGCAGTATTAGTACTTGAATACTTAATAGACTATTACGAGTGAACGATACTGCGCTAGGTGGTTGATAAAACTATACATATAAGGCGACTCCAGGTGCAGCAGGGAAACAATTTATCTTTCAGGAAATTGTGGAATTTCGAGAACAATAAGTTCTGCTATAATTGGCTTCATCTTGAACTACCACATGGAGATTATTTACCTGAGTCATGATGTAACATACTTTCATATTTTGTCTACAGGTTCATGCTCGAATGCCGGGTTTACTCCGTGGAGGCAGTATGGACCAGCGGTGGCAAGAGCTGGCCAGTCTTTTGAGTCTGCAGCAGCCACCCCATGATGGAAGCGGAGGACCACTTCCACCTTCATTTACTCACCCTTTTGGACCACACCATCATCATCCACTGCATCATGCCCCAGCACCCCTTCACCATCACCCGATGCATCATCCACCATTTTCATCAGCCGGACCTCCGACTGCTCCTTACAATTCAGATACAGTCCGTAGTGTGCTCCTCCAAAATGCATCTCTGGCTCCAGATCTGAATTCAAACAGTCCGTATGGAAGCGTTGGAATGGGTACGTATGCATGACACTTCTGTTCTAACTTGGATCATCGACATGGTCTTTCCTCGGGGAATAATGCTTTCGATTTCCCCCACATGCATTCGCATATATATACCTTGATTGCTGGTGACTCTGGACCCCTAGCCTTTGGAGAGTAGTCATATATAATATTGCTGTTGATCGCTGTGGCTGGATCAATAAAAAAGAAGCCTAACAAAGGATGAACGAATACATTTAGAAAAAGCAGCAGGACTTGGAGAAGGGTATCCCCGTTGTTTGTTGCTAGATGAGATGAGAGATAAGTCATGTTGTAAATAGAAGTTATCTAAGTGAGAAGCAATGTATTAAATGGGCGGACGGATGGACGACGTACAGACGGGTCGTTCGCTCCGGATGCAGTTAATCCGCATGGGAAGAAAAGAAAGGGTGAACAGTATGAAACTTGACTGAAAAATTCTAGTGCTTTTGATAGAGAAGAGACGGATGTTCAATTGAGATGGCGACTTGGAAAGTGGAGCTTTAAAAAACACTAACAAAAGGGATGCATGGATGATCAAGTGGCTAGGCATATCATCATTAACCAAGAGGTCTTCCATAGAAATGATTGGTTACCCCATTCAGAGTGGAATGGGCCCAGTTGATTTCATTTCAAATGTAGTACTCATGGCTATCACATTTTTGATTTATACTCTCGAATTGAACAATATAAAGTGTGAGGGGTACACAACAGCTTCAGTTGGTTTTTTACTGTTGAATATAATTTCGCAGGAGGAAAATACTTTACATGAAGTAGACGGTCAGGATTGATGTTGTTGTCGCCACGTAATCCTAATCGATTGGTTCCACATCAATGCTTGGTTTGGAACAAAAGAGCTGAGTTTGGCATATTTCATTTTATTTTAGTTCAAAAGAGAATTTCAAAGTTGGGGTTGATTTACACACACAATGACTCGATATCCTGAGCAGCCATGGTTTAAAGCTCACTAGTGTATCGAGAAGCAGAATTGAAATGATACGGTGTGAAAGACATGCTTAACCTGAACCCTCTCAACTTAATTCGATATCCTCTATAAACATGAATCGAAGTGTAAAGGAGTAAAAAAAAGCATACTAAGTCGGCTGTAGCTCAGAAAAAGGGCTCAAGAACCGTCAGTGGTGATATATAATGCATTTTGTGAGTGCTTTTAGCAGACGATTAATTTGGAACCAATTTGAATGATAGTTTAAGACTAAAATATAGACTCTTAGGTCTACGGAAAGGACAAAGGAACGTGTCATAAAGGCAAGCATATTTCACACCGAATGAAGGTAGACACATACACAGCCGTTCTCGTATCAAGAGACCTCTTGTCGCATTCAATGTAGGGAATAAAAAATGAAACTTAGTTGACCTGCAGTCGAAGTGTGAACAAAATTCTATTCTTATACTGCTTAGGTATTATTCACAGGTACAAAGAGACTTGGCTGTACATTCTCTGAGAACGCTTTATTTTCATTCTTTCAGGTCCTCCCCCAAATGTGGGCTCTGCTGTGGCATCGTCAATGCATCTTACCAACAGCACTGACCCTATGCTTGATCCCAGCTCACACTACAAGATGATTGAACCCTCTCACGATATGATTTATTACCCTGTAAGTTATGCAATTACAAATGATTTTAATAAGAACCTTGAGACAAAAAAGTAACCCTGAACTTGAAGAGTTACACTATTCTAAATGAAAATCAACAAGAACATCTTTTCAAGTAGGAAATACAAGGAAGTGCTCTATGTATTATTACTTTTTGCAGAACACAAACTCAGGGGAAATGGGAAACCAAACAGCGGAAGGATTCTTATCTTCAATTCTCAACGATGATGATTTGCAACTGATGGATATGGCAATGAATGAAGGTCAGTTGGCTTTTGAGTTACTTCAATGTTTAAAAATAAATTTTAAGGCTGGATGTAATACAAATAGGCTGGTCTTGCTGTTGAGCTAACGAGTTGATGTTTCAATTCATATCGAATTAGCAGTGGTGATGATGGGTCATTATTATTAGTATTTGTATATATAGTAAAGATTGGACATAGTTTTATAAATGGATTAGAATCTCAGATCTCGCAAGAAAGCAATTAAATAGGCGTTAGAAATTTTACAGATTTCCAACCCAAGGAGACGAAGGTGCGAAACGTACAAGTTGGCAAATTGTGCTTTGTTATTATGATAGTGAATGAATAGCCGTGTTTTTGCCGTTTCGTGTGTTGCGCAAACCTTAATATAAACTCCGTGATTGGGAAGTATTTGTATGTCATTTAAGCTATTTTTTACTATTCCAAAGAATTAACGTGAGCCAGTCATTTCTAGTTTGCTTCATCAATTAGTGAGCTAGCCATCCTTTACATTAGGGTGCTCCTCCATCCTCTCCTATTATATATAAGTTTCAGTATTTGTAATTAAAGTCACCTTCAGACATAACACACATTATAATGCTCCTGCTTGAATTCGAAGACAAAAAATTTTCTGTCTGTCGTCCAAGCACGCGAAACCAAACTATCTTTATGGATTAGAGAATGTAACTATTATTGGTCCAGGAGTTTCCTAGATAATTAGACGTATTTTTGGCCCATACATTTACAAGAGACACAGCTTTAATGTGTTTCTTCAACAAATTGCTTGTTTAGCTGTTCATTTGATACATTGCGAATTTAACTGAAGGTGTTCTCAGTGTTCATGTTTCAGCTATGATAACTTATATATATATTGTACCTAACGAATATGTAGCAAGGCGTGAGGGTGGTGAGCACGACCAAGATTATTATCAGCATTGTCAAACAATAATTACTCGTAGCTGAACTTAAAAAAACCACCGATAATGTGCGCCTTAGGTTTCTGCAGATGAATAAAACGTGATGGACAGTTTTTACAAACAAGGCGAAATCGTTTATCTCCTACATCTGTGTATATCTAGGCCGTATGCTGGGCTTACGTTTTCTCATAATTTGAGTTTTGTTAGCGTGATTATTGTGATTAAAGTTATACACAACAGAAGTCCTAAGCAATTAATTCATTTCATATGAATCCTTGAATCCGTATTGGAAATAAACATCTTACAAAAATAAGATGCTCTTAGCTGTTACGGAAATGCATGCAAGCCGTCTCTTTCATTGTTACTCCAGCAGGTGGAGATTCTAGTAGATACGATCTAGTATGTATACAATTCCAGCCGGAGACTGAGAATGTGGAAATGCAGATGAAAGCTCCGTAAATATTCTAATATCCTACGTTTTCCGGTTTTCAGTTCTGCAAATTGCAACAGTTCGAAGCATTCACATAATACATAGAATACTATGCAAAGTAGGCTATTGAGGGAAGACTAACTCACCTACAGCTACTTGAGTCTTGAGGCATCAACCAACTCGATAATGTGAAGACTGCGAAGACTATGAAGTCTGCTGCTTAGTTGAATGGCCAAATGTCTTTCTGCGAAATGACAATTTATGAACTCTACGAATAAACAATGGTCCATGAGTGAACTAGAAAAATCGTCACTTCGAAACTACTACGCATTTGATCCGTACAGTAACATTACATTCATAACTACATTCATATTTTAATAACTTGTAGGAATGCACACGTTGCGCCAGCTAGACAACGGAGTGAGTGGGTCGTATGCTGCATCCATCGGAGCAGCAGCGGCTATTGCACAAGGTCCTCAACCAAACCTTCCACACGGAGGAACTCCAGGCTCTTGTCCACCAGGCAATTGTGCTCCAATAGGATCAGCACAGGTTGTGACCTCGGCAGAAGACAGATTAGAAGCTTCCAGTGACAGCGCAGTGAGTTCTATGGGCTCAGAGAGAGTTCCTCCAATGACGGACCCAGCTGCTGTTTCAGATGGGGAATGGGTCGATCCTGACTCTCATCCCCACAGTTCACACGACTCGTCGCCTTACTCATTAGACTACACGAGGTAACGTAACTGCAAATTTTCCAATGATTGATAACTGATCTGCCGTCCTAATATTGGAGGAAACTAATATAATTCCTCTTGTTTCAGTGGCAAACTCAGAGGCTACGACTACTACGGCAAAGAACGAGTTCCAGTACCAGTTGCTCAAAAGAAGCATCAAATGTTTGGGAAGCGATTTTTGCAAGAACAAGGAAGCCACCCGTACATGCTCTCTCATCATCCGTCGAGTGGACTTCATCTCCCTTATCCCACTGGAAGCAATGGACTTCCTCATCCTTCTTCCATGGACTCTCTCGATATGAAATACAGTTGTGATGTGGACTTCACTAGACACCAAAATGGTAATAATGGGTTAACTTAAATAGAATTTATGTTTTATTGTTTCGCGAGTCAAATTGTAATACAATGAGTTGTAATATTCGTAGATGGACGTCCACCAGCTAATCTCGGCCCAGTGGATATCGTCAACAATAATCATTCGTACTCTTTACCGAATTCTCATCCAGAAAATCCTCTATTGACGGCACCCTCCGTTCGGCCTCCTCGACCAGCCCCCAAAGAAAAGCCAAAGAGTAAGCAACTTGGTCACAGTAAACTAAATTATAGGTTTTGTTGTAGTCGCTACAATTGCGCTTATTGAGAGCGATGTGGTGGGGTGTAAGTTAGTAACTATGCTTGACGGTAGGAAATTCTTTTTCTTCATCAAATTATTAGTGAATCAAGACCTTGGTCGGTTTGCAGAGGAAAGCTTATCGCGAGATGAAAAACGAGCTCGTTCCATGAATCTTCCTATTTCAACTGATGACATCATTAATCTCCCGATGGATGAATTTAATGAGCGTCTCTCTAAGTACGATCTTTCGGAAGCTCAATTAACTCTCATTAGAGATATACGACGCAGAGGAAAGAATAAGGTTCGTGTCCATTATATTCAATTAATTATTGTCGATAAAAAGTTTCGAAATATAATAAGAACACTTTTTGCTTTTAGGTGGCAGCACAAAATTGTAGGAAACGTAAACTAGATCAAATTCTACAACTAGCAGATGAAGTTCAGCGCATCCGTGATTTGAAACAAAGTTTGCTCCGGGAAAGGGAGGAACTAATTGGAAGAAGAGAAAATCTGAAAGAAAAATATACTGGGCTTTATCGTCATGTATTTCAGGTATGAGTATGTATTATGCTGTGAATAGTTTTGTTGGAATGCAACTCAAGTGCTCAATAGGATTTGATATGTTTGCAGTCATTACGGGATCCAGACGGCAATCCCTACAGCCTTTTCGATTACACATTGCAGCAGGCAGCAGATGGAAACATCGTATTAGTTCCACGAAATGGAACTCTTTCTGCAAATGGACAAAGTTCTTCAATAAATCCTTCCAACCCTTCTCGTCGTGATAAGTCCAAAGATGAGTATAAGAAAGACGGAGCTTCGTAGATGAATCCGATTCTTTGCCTCAAATTTCTGTGATCTCTGTACTACAAATAACCCAGTGACGTGTTGTTAAACTAGTAATTTTATAGGAGCGAAGGCTGATTTTCTAAAACATCTTAATGTCTATCATTTGGTAAACAGAATGTATCATAATAATGTATGCTTGATCTACTTGTTTGGTTTTCTACTACACACTCAGTCTCGCACTTATGTTTCATTTTAGGATGAGTGTATTTGTACTTGAATTAAATTTATGAAATTCTTATCATACTCATCTTCAAATATTCACGTTATTTCAGGATTGTTACCTCTGATCGTTTGTATGTGAATGAATGTATGTACACTTTTTAGCATCAAATATACATTACATCAACGAACTCAACACACATATTACCACGTACTTAATTCCATATACAAAGTATTGTTTGTTGCTATTCTAATTCTTCGTATTATTATTATTATAATTGTTAATTATAATTGACGAAATATATTATGACACGCAGATGTACTGCATTTGAATTTGAAAACCATGTTACAGCATTTAATTATCCAGCGTAATAATTTTACACTACTTATAACAATAATACGCGTGTTAATCTTACGATACAAACTTGTATTAATAGCACAACAAGTACGCACCTCTCTCAGATTTGTTTAATCTTTAACTTTAAAGTGTTAAGTTAATCACAAACATTTATTAACCTCTTGACGCTACATCTTGCAACTGTGCTGTGTTATGTAGTTACTTTACTACTGCTCTTACCTATAAGTTAAATTAATTATATCTCTAATGTTCGATATCTCATTAGACACCTCACACACACATTTATAAATCACCGTCTCAAACACGTAGTTGTGACATAATATTCATCATGAGCCTTTTCCAATAATCACCATCAACTTCGCAGCTGAATAAATATATATATATATATACATATGAATCACTCTCCTATTCAAGCAAATTCGTACACATGCCTACCTTCAGTATATATAATATTATATATATTAGTAAAAAGACACAAATGTAACAATTTTGTCTGCAAAAGAGTGAAATAAAAAAATGGTTGTAAATTCAATCTTAGACACATTAAACGCCCTGCTGTAGTCAATTACATGTAAAATGTAATTCAATTCTCTTACTCCTACGATATATTACCTTTACTGTCAACAACCAACCTAATCATCTCATCTTTAATTTTTTGTTTTTACTTACATAATTACACTTGCAGTTTTTATTAGTACCAATGCCATACTCTTACTCTTAATATTTCTAATTCATTCTAATTCCGACAGCTTGAGTTGATACGAGTCGCACTTTCCTCATTGCATACTAAAATGTCTCACAATTCCCTCGACATAGGTTTTACCCCAAAAGTCTCTCGCGAAATTTGAAATATCGTTTTTGCCTAGTCTTCATCTGCATATGGTTCGTTTGTGGCTTTGCCTAAAGAGCTCAGTTCCGTTCCCTCCTCCTCGTTTGCCTATCCCAGCCCAGCCCAGCCATCTGCGCTTCATTCTCCCTTTGACTATCGCCGGCGCTGGTTCTCTCTCCCAAGATTACTTCCACGTAGTTGACGCCGCCGACAGGACCTTCGTTAGTTAATTGTAGTTAATTGAAATTGTAGGTTGTTAGTAAGTCCTTAGGCTTCTGGAGGCCGAAGGGAGTCCCAAAGGGGAGGGTCGAGAGCTTTTATTAATTCCTGGGTCACAAGAATTAGATTCCATCATGGATGAAGAAGTTCGAAACAACGACCAGAATTGTCGTCCGCGCTTAGTCCTTGTAGATGTCGAAAGGTCTGAACAAGGTTCGGAAGCGGAAATGGGGAGTGCACAAGTAGCCGCAGGATCAGTAGTGGTAAGTACATCAAGGCAATAATAAATAAGTGGATAAGATAGATCATTTAAGCTCCATCATCGATGTTGGAGAATTGATTCACCCACCCTGTCACATGTGAATCAATTCATCGGTTATTAATCCGAGTAGTCGTAAGTTCAATCTGTAGTAATTGTCTAATTCCTGACTTTACCTTGTAGGAATTTAGTGCTAAGCGGCCGTCGTCAGACAAAACACCACACCTCGTTAAAAGAAGGAGGGCTGGTTACAAATTTAAATCTCGGTGGGTCTTGCCGTCGTCTAAGGGTCATTCGACGGTTGAAGGTATTCCAACGTCTAGGTTAGAGTATACAGCCCCTGCCTCTGCAAACATGTCGATAGGTCCATTGGCTTCTGAGTCTGCAGCAAGCACTGCCTTAAACATAACAATCGCTCATTCCGCATCGGAGTCTGTAGCAGCAGCAACTCCCGAAATGTACACGCGTCAATCCTTGTTATCAGAGTCGGAAGCAATAGCCACTTCACAAGTGCTCGTGGGTCAATCCACCTATGGATCTGAAGTAGCAGCCTCTTCCGGCGTAAAGCCAGTTGTTCCAGCACCTGAAGAAACGGAGCCGTCAGCTGATGATAAACAAGAGAGCACGCAGCCACCACCGTTTCGATATAGAAGAGGAGGTTACTTGGATCAAACTGGGCTGATTTCTTCTTCTGAAGACGAAGACAACGCAGCACCAAATGCGCCCTCAGTAAGGCCTCCAGTAGTAGCAGGTACACTCCCCTCGTCCATCAAAAACTCTGTTGTCTCGCGAAAAAAGTTGGGTCCCGGTGTCGGGAATGGGAAAAGAGTGCAAGTCAAGCCGAAGACTACAAGGACGCCTAG
>Ga0194135_10000234_pt1 | contig 32074 bp, 43 predicted proteins | sample LitLau_LLRF_2013_FD_134024 | JGI IMG/M metagenome (GOLD analysis project Ga0194135, IMG submission 134024) | Freshwater sediment microbial communities in response to fracking from North America - Little Laurel Run_MetaG_LLRF_2013 (version 2) | ecosystem: Environmental > Aquatic > Freshwater >... | reverse complement strand
CTATTAGGTATTTATATATATATATATATAGTCACAGAGAGCATCTAACTTTAGTTTAGTCATTTATTGCCACGTCTTCTGGGGAGTATTTTTAGCCCAACACTATTGTACTTCTAAAGCAGCAGTAGTTGCTGTTCGCTGTTGTGATGTACGAGCAACGGTCACTGATCATCATCATCATCTTATGCTGCTACCTTTCCAACTCTCAAATCTTTCGACATTCACATGGATCACCTTGTCGCCTCTCCAATAATTACTGCTTAGGCTTGCCAAAAGTCCACCCAGAGTGACTTTTTTATTGCTCTCTTTTAGTCTCAGATATCCTCCTTCTCACATCCTCAAATGCAATTAATAATGCTACTAGTAATCTAATATGACGTTGTTGCTAATGAATCAATTCGTAATCATCGCATATGTATTGCATCCAATTTCGAGTTCTATTTCGTTTCAAGACAATTTTCATAAACAGGTTGACACTAAACTAATTTATTAACTGAAACAACTACAAAGAGTCTTAAACAGGGAACCAACAAAGTACTTGCTCATTGTGGGGACAAATCACGCATTATACACTGCTTGTGACATGATAACAATAATAACAAAGAAACAAAGTTCTTACCTGTAGACTCCGTCATATTGGCCTTTTTAACACTAACACTCTCCTCTCTACCTTATTATTACTTTACTTTCTATTCCGTCGAAATTCGACAACTACTAATGTTCTCCAAAAACTAACTCAGCAAACACTAAAACAGCAAATGAATTTTCTGAAGCTGAAAATTCCTCCTTACAAGAAATAACTTTTTCTAATTGTAAGAATGTTCCTCTCAGCTTCTATGACAATACCCAACGTTAACTAAATCACACCTGTTGTTGTTGATGTCTCTTCTTCGTCCAAATGACATTGACGACACCAAAAAAACCAAAAAGCCCACACACACACTCACTCAAAATTTAAATTCCAACTTATGTTTCAGAGATGTTTCAGTTTTTTATTGTGTATGACGGGACATGTTGTGTGAGTTCATATCATCGCTGCTCATTGTTGATGAAGAGTGACGAAATGATTTCGTAGTCCAAAGTTCTCACAAATTGCAATATTTGCAATTGGCTCTATCTGTCAATTTTGCAATTTTGGAATGATAAACCAAAACAATCCGTGCCAATAAGGCAGGTTTACGTTTATATACTACTACTTTTATATGGCTGGTGGTGGTGGCTCAATACTAGTCCTATACATACTAGTCGTACAAAAGAATATACGAAGGGAGTAGGTACTGCGTAAAAAATACCCTTGGTTATATACAAAGTTCCTCTCTGTACAAAGTAGATGGAGATGTTTGCACTCACCAAATAAATCAACCACTTTTTATTATCATCTCTCTCGCTCAAATTGAGACACAGTTTCATACAACTTCCATAAATACTCAAATGCTAAGAGAGTTTAACTTTACATGACCTGGAAGAATCATAATGCTTTATGAAACCACGCCAGATATAATAATGCGACTGCACAAGCATTTGGATAATAATTCAAGAGAGCATTTTACATACTGATGAATGACATGTAAAAAACAATTTGCATGGACAATAATTTAAACAATATGATACTTTATACTTTCCAAAATTCGCTAATATCCTCATCATCTGCAGGAGTAGAGTCAAGGTCACCTTCTTCACTTGGACCGGAGAGTGAGACCTCTGAGACAGGAGGCGGTGAAGTGGGGCGGAGAGTGGGAACAGAGGTTGGAGCTGGAGCAATGCTTGGACGGCTTGGAGAAATTCTAGGGGCAATTTTTGGAGTAACGCGTGAAGGAGTGGTTGGAGCATTGATTGGACTGCTTGCAGCAATGGCTGGAGCTATATCTGGAGTAATGATTGAACGGCTTAGAGCTATGGCTGGAGCTGCTATGTCTGGAGTAATGCTTGGACGGCTTGGACCAATGGCTGGAGCTGTGTCTGGAGCAATGCTTGAACGGCTTAGAGCAATGGCTGGAGCTATGTCTGGAGTAATGCTTGAACGGCTTAGAGCAATGGCTGGAGCTATGTTTGGAGAAATGCTTGAACGGCTTAGAGCAATGGCTGGAGCTATGTCTGGAGTAATGCTTGAGCGGCTTACAGCAATGGCTGGAGCTATGTCTGGAGCAATGGTTGGACGACTTGCAGCAATGGCTGGGGCAATGGTTGGACGGCTTCCAGCAATGGCTGGGGCAATGTTTTGAGCAATGGCTGGAGCAATGCTGGGGACAGTATTTGGGGCAATGCTGGCTGCAATGTTTTGAGCAATGGCTGGAGCAATGCATGGAGAAACTGGAGCAATGTCTGGAGCAACGTTTGAGACAATGCTTGTAGCTATGCTTCTTTCTGTACGAGAACCAGAACCCAAGATTGGGACCGGAGGCGGTGGAGTGGGGTGAACAGCAGGGACGGAGGTAGCTAGAACACTTGGAATTGGTACAATGGTTTTGTCTGTACGAGAACCGGACCTGGACAGTGAAAGCGGCGCCAGAGTATTGTGGAGAAGGGGAACGGAAGCTGGGACACATGAAAAAATGCTTCTGTCTAGACGAGATCGTCTGTACTTCAATTCTAAAACTTTGTTTTCAATGGCCTTGGATTGTTCCGCAATGTCAGAACAACGTTCTTTTGAATCTAGAAGGAAGCTCATGAGTTTTTGTTCGTATGACGTATCTGATACTTCTAACAATCTGCTGGGATCTTGACGTGCCTCATAATGATGATTCTCAAGATATAACTTCCGCTTTAATTCAGTAATTTCTTCTGATTGTCTTTCCAAGTTGTACTTGAGAAAAGCGATGGGATCACTATCAACGTTAGACAGTTTCTTATTTCTTTGAAAAGATTCCTCTGTGTCTGTACGACTTTGAGAAGCATAGAAATTTCGTTCTTCGGCAAGTCGTTTATTCTCTTCTTGTAACCTGTGTAAGCCAATTAAGATTATCAATAGCTCAAGTTGTATTTTTCACGATTTGTCTCATTATTGTACACTTTTTAACATTTTAACTCACTTGGAAATGCTCTCGCGAAGTCGTGTTTCCTTCGACGGGATAATTTCTAAGATTCTCCGTGATAACAAAGTTTCAAGCTCCTGCTCATGATCATCATTACTTTGGTCTATAACGGTCCTCGTCGCAAGATTTTGTTTGGCAACACTTTTGGTCGGTTTAGGGGAATCTTCGTGGGCGTTTGAATTTTTCAAGTCTAGCAGAAAACTTTCTGAGCATTTCCTACATACTGAAACTGAACTTATTTCTCTTTCTTTCGTTTCAAACCAATTTGCTTTCTCCTGTTCAAACTCTGCTGTCATTGTATCAAGCTTTGTATTGTATTCTTGAAGCAATTGGGTCTCCTTCGTGATTAGCTGGAGTTTCATTTCTGCTCGTAATTCTTCTTTGATCCTCGCAATCTCTGCTTCTTTGAACCTGTTAATTAACAAATTAATTCTCTATACAATACAACCATTTAAAAGCACCTTGAAAGTTGAAACGAGGAAGAACGAATAATAATTACTTGGAAGAGAATATTCCAGAAAATTCGAATTACCTTTTCATTTCCCGTTGAAGCTGTGACTGCTTCGATTCTTCCAGTTGTTTCTGCAATGCTATTAATCTGTCGTACATACTAACATCCAAATGTTCATTTTCATTGGGCTGAGCAGTGTGCGAGTTTAACTTGCTAATCGGAGTACTTGTCATGCGTTCAATTGCACCATTGCGATTAACACTTGGGTTTTGCTTGTCAATTCCATTGCTGAAAAGCGGACCAGTGTTTGGAGACGTAGTAAATAATGGAGGAGGTACTTCATCGCAATACCAACTTAAGGCTTGAATAAGACATTCCAGCAAAGAAGTATTAGCCCTGTCTGCATAAATCTTCAGGATCCTCTGACTCAGCTTTGAATCCGTTTTTATATCGAACTCCTCCAAAAGTCGTTCAGCTTCCAGAGAGGGAAGCTTCCCAAATTTCGCTATAAATATGACTCAAAATAATTTAAGTCATTTTTGCATATTCACAAGCTCTACTAAACAACTAAAAACTCAAACCTTTAGAAGAATAAGTCACTCCTATTTCACTAGCCATAACTGAAAAAGTATACAGCAACTTTCTGCAGCATAGGAAGTCCTGCATGAGTTTTACAACTGCAGGTGATATCATTTGTGATGGAGGGACTGTACTCAGACTCGGCCATCGTTCTTGCAGAATTAAAGACAATCTGTGCCTTAAGAATGTCTGCATCTCTCGCACGACTCCTTTCCTCTCCAAGCTAGCGGAATTGAATCAATGAATATAATTAGTATGAAAATTGTACCGCTCCATGTTTTAAGTAGGCAATCAGACACAAATCATACCATTTTTGAAGTGCTTGTATGCAATCAATTTGAGTTGCATTTGGATCCAGAAGATCACGAATATGCTTCTTTTTTCCTCGTTTTGGCTGACCGAAACTTTCACTCGATTGACTGGCACTTGATTCTTTCTCTGGAGGGGGATTTTGCTCGAGTTCTTTTGATATATACTCCTTGACTATTTTGCTCAGTGTTTCTTCCATTTTTTTGTCGCAATGACCATTCCGGTCACGCTTTTGCTTAAAAAGTTTTTTTTTACAAAAATAATGGAGCACTTGTATTTACAATTTACACAAAAAGCTAAGCCCAGTGATCGGTCGAGTTCATGAAAAGACATCAAGCTGGTAGGGATGTATGTTGTGCTCCCCTGTTGCTAAGCTATCAAGTGAAAGCCTTGCACGCGTTGTATGTTAGGCAGGATTTATTGACTGTTTGTTGTGCGTGTCCTGCACCGTCGACAAATCCTGTATGTTAGGGTACACTTCCCCAATTTCCGCCCTCAATCATCGGAAACGAAGTCTAGATTTGTCTTGTCCTTGAGAATTATAGATGCATTGTTTTATGAACTTTTAATGAATACGAAACGATTATAATGCTTTGATTTACAAATATTTTAATTGATTTGCACTAAACTCGTCATTCATCAAAATAATTCGGATAAACTCAATTCTAACTATTCTAAGTCTTAATTTTCGTCCATTTTTCACTTGTGAGCCATAATTTTTTCGCTACGATGTCATCCTCAGCTTCTGGAGCTACAGCTTTTTCTCGACAATCACTTTAAATAAATGAAAAAGAAGAGTTTTGTGAGTGGCATATAGTTATTAGTTAGAAAACCAGCTCCCATGCGTAATGATTATTTACCTGTAGTATTTCCCAGATACTTTTTCAAGGGATGGTTCAAGGGCAACATACAAAGTAGTTAGAGCTCCTTGTTGTGGACTTTTCAGGAAGAAACTTAACAAAGGCTTGACAAAGATTTTAGCCAAAATGCTATTCTCCATTCCCATGTGCCGACCAAGTTCTGTATTGACGATTCCTGGATGCAGAGAATTGACAGTCACGCCAGTTCCTAAAAATATTCATGGAAAAACTTTATTACATGATATTTGCACATAAAAAAGATTAATTAATAGCTCACCTTTAAGTCTTTGTGACAGTTCTTTCGCAAATAAAACATTAGCGAGCTTACTCTGACTGTAAGCATTTCCAGGATCATACGACTTTTCCGAATTCAAATCGTCAAAATTAATAGTTCCTCTTGTGTGTGCAAGACTAGAGACAATTACAATTCTACTCGGAGCCGCATTCTTCCAATTCCAATCACAATTTTTTTAAAACAATTACGTTCCATTCCTTGAATTAATTACTTAATCCTCGTCAGTGATGTATTTTATATATCGTGTAATTTATTGAACAACTTACTTTCAACTTTTCCAGCAGGAGATTAGTAAGCAAAAAATGGCCCATGTGGTTAACTCCCAACTGCATTTCTATTCCTTGCTTCGTCAACATTTTTGGACATCTCATAATGCCCCCATTATTTATCAAGATATCCAATTTCTTCTCTTCGTTGTTGAACTGCCCTGCAAACGATCTTATGGAATCGAAATCTGCTAAATCACACTCTCTGCAATAAATGTTCTTGTTCTTTGTCTCTAAAATGATTTCCTTTCGGGCCTGCAAACAAATCAAACACGAATCATCATCATACTCTTTTTTCCAAACTTGTCGTTTCCCCAAATCCCGCAACTGGAGATCCCCAAAGCTTGGAAACCGAAACAGTTCAAAAGGCCTCTTACAATTGCCTTTCTACTTGGCTAAAAGAATCCATAATGCCTTCATCAAAGGTTCCTTTCCATGAGCAAAAAAACGAGTGTCATGCGCCTCTTGAGGCCCCTTTTAGGTTTCCAAGTTTAATTTGAGGATCTCTACTTGCAGGACTTATGGGACTCCTATATAATATGCTTTAAAAATAGTAACAAACCTCATCACATCTTTTCAAGCTTCTACAAGCCATATAAACCTTTGCTCCCCTTTTGGCCAACTCCCTTACAGTCTCCTTCCCAATACCTTGCCAATATCATTTCATTCATCAAAATACATGCCACAAACTTCATATATTAAATATCATACCACCACAACTCTTGACTCTCATACTCCCGTACCTGTATTCCCTCCCGTAACAATTATGACTTTCCCGTCAGCCCGGATCTTCTCTGATAACCTTTCCGCATTTCCAACAATCAAGTCTCTGTGTAAAATATCCACCAATCCATTTAACAATATCATTTTTACTCCAACAATAACAACAATGATAACTCAAGTTGTACTACATCTTCAATCTTGTTCATAATACTAATGCCACCACCCACATAAAAACTCAAGCACACTCGAAGAGACAAAGTAACAGGATATTCCTTTCCCTGCTCACACACGTTCAGCCATTCACTCAATACACGAGCAATGTTGCACTCACTCTCTCTCTCGTGGCTCTTGTTGTTAGGTTAGTGCAATGTTGTCTCTCGAAATCTCACGTTTATTATTAAAATTAATTCTCTACTAAATTAAAAGTTAACTTACTTGAGGAAAACAGCCCCACCAGCAAAAAGTCCAACTGCCGAGGCCACGACCATAAATCTCGGAGGTTTCCATCTCATCTTGAATTCGATAAGCTTTAAAAAATTAAACGACAAGAGTGAAACCGTGGTCAGCTCAGACTGATCAGAAGAAGAATCTCCTTCACGTGCTAAGTCAAGCCCGGGGACTCGCCTCGTTGTAATATAATGGACAGAAGTAGCAGCAGCAGACTTTCCCGTGACATTCTTTTTGTAAGTTGGGTGTGGTTTTTTAAGTTTTTGAGTTTCTGATGCAATATGTTCGAATGTGTTGCGATATAATTGAAAGACTATGTAGTATATTTGATTTGATTTGACACAGGACAAATAAACAATGAAATGCAGACGTCGGCTCTGGCAAAGGAAAGAACACGAGATAGAGTTTTTGGAAACCTTGATCACTGCACGGACTTCTAAGATATATTATTGTTATTGGTTTTGAGTTTTTGATATACTAGGCTTTAGGAAATCTTCTTGAAGATTATAAACAAATAGTTAGTAAAGTTCTGTAAAAAGAAAGCAAAGATCAAGATGTCTGGGGTTGTAAGTTGTAAACAATGCGGGTGTAGTGAAATCGATTCAGACCCTGCGAGAGGAGATTCGGTGTGCACAAGCTGTGGATATGTTTTGGAAGAGTCGATCATTGTGTCCGAGGTCACTTTTGAGGAAGATGGACACGGAGGTTCTAATGCTGTAGGTCAGTTTGTGGGAAGCGATGCGAGAGGTGGAGGAGGCTTATCAGGAGTCAGTAGTTCAGGATTTCATTCTGGAGTTGGGAAAGAATCGAGGGAAATCACTTTGAGGAATGCCAAAAAACGTATTACAGATGTTGCTGTACAATTAAGGTTTGTAATGAACTCAGTCAGAGAGAAATATTGTTTGATATTAGTATAATTTAAATAATCAAATAAGTTGTTTTGTTTGTTTTATCAGACTGAATCAGCATTGTATGGATGTCGCGTTTAACTTCTTTAAAATGGCATTGCATAAGCACTTGACGAAAGGGAGGAAGCATTCACTTACGGTGGCTGCGTGTATTTATATGACTTGTCGAATTGAAGGAACTCCTCGTAAGACTACAACTACTTTGAACTTACTATTAGATTAAAAATCAAAATTTTGGGTCTTGGCGGATATGTACAATTTGAATTTTTGGATTTGTTTGCAGATTTACTTATAGATTTTAGTGACGTACTTCAAATGGATGTGTATGCATTAGGACGAGCTTACGTTCAGATTTCTAGAGCCTTGTATATTAACATCCCAGCTGTAGATCCATGCATGTACATATTACGGTTCGCTCACAAATTCGAACTTGCAGAAAAAACTCACGATGTTGCAATGACAGCCCTTAGATTAGTTCAACGGATGAAAAGAGATTGGATTCATTTTGGAAGGAGACCGTCAGGACTTTGTGGAGCTGGTGAGTAACCGAAATAGCCTAATCATTGTAACTATTAATCAATTGCCAGAAACATTCTAATCTTTGTAATATTTCATTTACAGCTCTCTTAATTTCCGCAAGGCTACACAATTTTTCAAGGAGTGTTCAAGATGTAATAAAAGTTGTAAAAGTTCACGAAACTACCCTCAGAAAACGGTTAGTCAAGACTAAGGACTGAAATTTCACATTCGATTCAAATTCAAATGAAAATCATAAACATGATATTGTTATATTATAGATTGGTTGAGTTCGGAGAAACTCCATCAAGTTCTTTGACACTGGATGAATTTATGTCTGTTGATCTTGAAGAGGAACATGATCCTCCATCATTTAAAGCGGCTAGAATAAGGGACCGAGAAAGATTGCAGAAGCTGCTGGATACGGAAGTTGGCAAGGAATTCAAAGAGATTCAGGGCAAAATTGAAATGGAATTGGAAAAGCGGAGGAGAAAAGTTTTGTGCAAAGGAGGTAATATAATCGGTATACTTATTATTGCAGAACTAGCTGAAGGTATTGATAATATTTTACAAAAATCGTAAATAGGTTCTGGAGCTTCGACACCAACGAGAACAGAATCGGAAGAGCCATGCGTGATAAGCCCTGTGAAAGAAAAAGACGATGAAAAGAGGTTCATATTAGAGTCAACCCTGAGCACAATAAATACTTTACTTTCGACAGATTCGGGCAGTCGAAGTCCTGCCTCAGTAGTTAGTCATACTCCGTCTCCGGTTGAATTTAGCAGAAGTAATAGCAATACTCCTGTGAACCTTGAAAAACATAACTCAGATCCCGACCGCGTTTTGATGCCTCCCCCTAGACCCACATCATCTGCATGTGTTACTGTATCAGACATTGATACAGACGATGGTTAGTGTAACAGAATTCTGTAACAAAATATGATTTTTTAGTACTTTTGTATCACATAAATGGCTTTCACTTTTTCAACATGTTAGAGCCAACCTCAGAAAGTCCTGATGTGGTACCAGATGACGAAAATAACGGTGGAGAACTGGACTTGGATGGTATTGATGACGACGAAATCGATGGATACATAATGAACACCCAAGAAGTGAAGAAGAAAACAGCTTTGTGGGAACAAATCAATAGTGATTACATCCAACAGCAGAAATGTAGCTTTATATTTTTAATTCACCAACTCCATGAATGTAGTGGCTCACGTGAATCTAAATTTTTATTTCAGTGAAACAAGAACAGCTTGAAAAGGACATATTAGAAGGCAAAGTAGATATCAAAAAGAAAAAGAGGGTTGTCAAAGCTAAACCAACCTTCCAAGCTAAAAGTGCAAGTAAGTTTAATACTGTTTTAGCATTAACTCTTATGATGCATTGCGCGTAGATATATATTTTTACCTTTCCAGATGAGGCGATTAAGATTATGTTAAAAGAGCGGAAAATGTCAAGCAAAATTAATTATGACGTGCTCAGATCTCTCACATCGTCGTCAGACGTGAATGAAGAAGGTGCTTCTACATCAGCGTCTGCTTCTGCCGTAGTCGAACCAGTTACAGTAATTGAATCAGGCCCAATTATTCCTCTGAAGAGAAAACTGGAGCAACCAAGTGGAACACCATATTCTAAGAAAGCCAAAGTATCCAAAAGCAAAAAGAAATCTCAGCCTACTACTCTTGTTCCTCTTGATACTGAAGCCGAAAGTAGCAATGCTCAGCTAAAATTACACGAAACAGACGACGAGTCCTTAGATGGAACAGAAACTCCTCCCGTGGACAAACTTTCCCAATCAAAGGATCAAAAGATCAGAAGTGAAGAAGAGATACTCGAAGATCTTCCTTCAGAGACTGAAGAAACCGGTGAAGCTGTAGTGGAAGCTGGTGGGGTCAACTATGTTGATGATGATGAAGAAGAATGTAAGTAGAACCTTCAACTATGAATCTTTGTGTGTATAGCCAAAAAAACAGTGCAGTTAACCATTTTTTGTTTTGTTGGACAGTGGATGAGGATGAAGAAGAAGAAGAAGAAAGTCTGTCTGCAAGTCGTCTTCTCACTCAATTTAGAGGAGCTGGTGATGAGGATAATGATTATGATGAATATTATGACTAATTTTAATTTTTGCCTCTTTAATTTTTTGTTATTTTTGAAACAAATTACAAGTGTAATTATCATTTTAATATTTATTTTGGACTAAATTGTAGTAAAAAAGTCATTTACTAATAAATTCCATCAACCACGTGTTATGAAATAAAATAGTCATCGTGTCTTTTGTCTACAGGATTACAACTATAACTACTAGAATTAGCTACTTGAGATTAGAAATTGCATTTCTTCGCATATTGCATTTATGCTATTGCTGTTACATGTGTTGCTGATTCTGACCGGGTCCATAAAAAATTAATTCTGGAATCTGTCCTCCTTGAACTCCTGTACCGTTTGTGCTCTCTGTAGAGCACTGAAACTGGAAAGTGACATTTCCGACCGCAACATCACTCATTCCTTCTTGTCCAAAGTAACTTAACTCCATTCCATCCAAAATCGCAGATGCAGTGTAGTAAATGTCAGGGTCGATCTGAAAAACATTTTTTCGTCAGTTACAGTTTCGTCATAGGTAATCTTTCATAAGTTGACAATTGTCGATATTCATACTTGCACAGGTTGCCGAAAGTAAACGTGAAACGTATTACTGGAACCATCTGAAAAGAATTCTGTATTGTTCTCGGCTAAGATTCTTCCTTGTCTTTTCAGTTCAATGTGTACTCCATATGTTGTGGCTCCAGTAGACGACCCGTACAAACCAAACCCAACAATAAAGATTCTGCGGTCAACCAAAAACTGAATACTGTCACATCGACCTCGATATCTCCACTGATTGCTTCTGTATGCTGATGACTGAAAACGATGGCACACCTAGAGAGTTGTAAATCAAACGTTATCGCGTGTCCTGAAAGTGTAATTTCTTAAGCCGAAAAATTATAAAACTACTTGAGGCTTCAATCCTTGACGAGGGGTTACAGGATAAGCTAATTTTGGTTTGCTTGATGCAGTAAAGTGAAGAAACATGTCATGACACTCTTTCAGTGAAAATATCCCAATTTGAGCGGGGCCATCTGCGAATTCTTGAAGTTCCATGGTAGGGACACGAATCAGCTGCAGGGTTTTTCCTGATATAATTTTCAATACTGAATGTTAGCCAAAGCCTACAATAAGGACAGTAGTAAACGAATTAAGAATGAACTACCTAACACAGCTCTTAAGTTTTCAGTGGAGGCGTCAATTTCTCTTCTGTCACATTCTGCTGTGGCCCAAGCCATTGCTGCATTGAAAACATGAAGTTCTTTGCAGTTTAAAGTTTCTCTTGACAGAATGGATGTCAGAGTTGCATGGTCAATATCAATGAATCCTTCAGAGTTTAAAGCCATTTCTGCCTAAGAAACAGAATTTAAAACCAAGTTTTAGAAGGAAATCGAATATTTGCATACTAATACAAACACAGAAAAAGCTAAGTACATACTTGAGCATCGATAACCTCCCAACATCTTTGCATTAAGTCCGGCTCATCAAAGATTCGACTTTGACAAAGTAAAATACACGCATTTCTAGCCGTTAAACTGGCTTCCATGAATTGGACACAAGCTTTCGCTAAATGTGGAATGAAATACTTTTTGGCAACATGAAGAGTAGGTAATACAGAATCTTCGTCTAAAATTATCTCGTCTGCGTAAAGATATCTGTAATTTATGTATAAAATCACACTTATTGAATGAAGATATTTCATTATGGTTTTAACCTTAAAAAAATAAATTACCGCAGCATTTTCAGAAACGCATCAGGTTCGACATCTGGAACAACAATTTCATCTCCTGTCTCTGCAAGAGGTCCACAAAACATCGCGAAAAATACTGAACTCCCTGTAGCTAAAACATATTTATGTGCTGGAAACGATTCACTAGGTCCTCCATTATTGCTCACAATAAATCGAATGTCTGCCATCAAATCATTATTGCACATTGCAGCGTTTCTCTCTCTCACTCCAGTCTTAGAAGCTTGCCAGTCTTGCTCATCAGTAGAATTATCCGTGGTTATCGAGTCTTTCATAACTTTTCTAATTTCCTTAGTCAGCTGATTCTCATTTTGATTAACGATAACTGAAGAAGAGGCTGGTGGAACGGGAGACGGAGAAGGCGTGGAAACGGACGACACCAACACGGAAATCGCAGACGATGAAGGTCGAGGAGAGGCAACAGGCGAAGTAGGCAAACTGTAAGGCTGAGTGATCAAAACTTCATTCTTGCTTGAAGAACATTCAACAGTAATACTAGCCAGGGGGTGTTGATTGTGATGAACTATCACTCCATGGACACCCAAACTTTCTCCTCCATCTGTTAAAGACAAAAGCTTTCTTCGCTTAATCTTTGAAGCACTGCAAATGAATCTACGCCTCAGCACTGCCTTTAAAAGCGATTCTCCTGAAATTTAAAGCAATTCAGGAGCATAAAACAAAAAGCAAAATATAAACCACACTAAGCATATAAACAAAGCGTTAATGGCAAATTAAATTACTATACAAACTCTAAAACTCATTTACCTCCACAAGGGGAAGGATTATTTTGCTGCGACGCTGACGAATTATACTCCCCAATAGTTAACGAAGTCGCTTGTTGATGAAGCTGACTATGAGGTTGATTTACAGTGACACTTCCAGGTGACTGTGACTGATGATGTTCTTGAGTCGATTGCTGCTGGAGCCATTGATGATGATGACTATTATCTCTTCTGCCACCGCTCTGTTGTTGGAGATTCACTTGTCCATTATCATTAGTGGTACTACTGCTCTTCAATGGTCCTCCCTTATTGTTATTATTATTATTGTTCGTACTAGTCGTGTTGTTAACAGCCGTCCCTTGCTGCTGTTCATTCCCCGTCGATGATGGCGAACTTGTCGAAGTCGTCGACGTCGACGAAGGAGATGATTGTTGATCAAATACTGTTCTCTTCACCGAAGCAAACATCTCCATGTATCCTTTACCTCCTCAAAATACAACCTAACTATTCAATCCCCATCAAAAATATATTAGTATATGTATGCCTCTCTCTTGACAATCTAATCTTTTGATAAGAAACAAGTTATCTATAATCTTCTATCTCTCTAGAAGGAATTGTCTTCAAATATTCAACACCCCTTTGTAGTCGCTACTACTAGGCCCTTCGTAAACGTAGGGGCTTATCTTGTGTGCCTGATGATACTACTACAGGGCGAGTATAAAAATAAAGATAATCTGGTGCGAGGATGAAAGCGATTGTTTACGTTTGAATGGCGGAGAGTGTGACAAGAAGAAGGCGATCGATCTGTCGCTCTCTCGCTCTCTCGCTCTCTCGCTCTCACTCTTCCTTTGTTCTCCCTGTCCAGAGTCCGGAGCATTATTCGTATATTGCACTGCTGGACATTTATTCTACCATGCACATTCCTTCACAAAATGATACGCTTCATTCATCAATGATAAGATTACTAGTAATAGTATTTAACAGAGTGTGTACAGTGGTGTATGTATAGTAGTGTGTGGTTAGGAGGATGTTCATGAATATTGATGATGCATTAGCTGGAAGAACCAATAAAATAAGCTCTCTAATTATAATGACTTATAATACCGAAGAACATTACAAAATATGTGGTATGTAATGTTGAGGCTAAAAGAGAGAAGGCATTATGTATATTATATATTGTATTATGAGGATAAAATGTTGACTTTTTATTCTTGTGGTTTCTCTGCTTTATCTTTCTTCTATGTACTCATACTATACTTCATTAATAACTTCATAAATGATCTGGTTTTTATCCTTCTTCGAGAGTTATTAAGTGAGTAAGAGTGGGACTATGTTCGTAGTAGGAGGAGGAAGCATCATGTCTGTCAAATACCTTAAAGAGTATTACGACAAAATGGGGTGATTAGAATTATATATATCTTTCATATGGTTTGAAACTTAAAAGATAACTTGATTTATTTATTGTCATCTTGGTGGAATGCACTTTTATAGATTTGTAGGATATTCGCATAAACAAACGCATGCATGTATGCACTAGGAAGGATTACTAGAGCAATGTGGTGGGATAATCTAATATATATTAAGTTTCCACTTCTTATTAGAGATTATTTGATTAAATTCCACACATCCTCCACCTACGACTGCATCGCGTAACATTTCCTATACTCGTATTTTGAGGTTAACTATATTATATGATTCTCTACTGAGAGATTCTTATGGAGTTTGTGATCAAGTCTTTGCGCACAGACAGCAAAGGACTTTCTTGAGCTCCGATTCACTCTGACTATCGATTTTGTCGAATTTCCCTTCAAGAAACTCCTCCTAAGTCTCCCGAACTCCCGACCCGACCGATCTTGGCAATATATATTTCGTTCATCTCACAACTTTCCCCATTCATACTATATATACCAAATGAAATGCAATCACCTTTCCTAACCTAGTTCTATCGTTTCCTCGTCACCTCGTACTCCCACACTAGATTTATTCCCCAACTCGATCGGTTTGCAAAATCGATCTTAATAAATAGTCATTTAATAAGTCCATCAATATTCCTATCTTCCTTTTCATATTGCAAGACTTGCATATTTCTTGGTCTCTTTAGAAGAAGTTATACAATGGCAGATGAATACGGAAGAACAACATTTGCACCTAGCCATCACTTTCTAAGACACTTTGAAGACAAACATAAATTCCATTAGAACTAAATTACTCTTTACCTACAACTTTAACCTGTGAATATACTTTTTAAGTCAATCGTTCTGACATAGCTGCATAATACAACGTTCGAGTTGCTTCAATTCATACGAGTGTTTAATTGCTGAGAACTAGCTACAAACTATATATTCATCGTCTCAATTAATCCTTCATGATGACGTAGGTTTCTCTTAGTTCAATGATAGTTCAATAGTGTACTTAGGAGAAATATACTAAGCATATACGAAAAAGGTACTATTAATCATACGGTAACTTTCTCAGGGGTGCTGAAAGGGAGCCTGAGTGCGAAGAAGCAGCAGCAGCAGAGACTCCTTCGTCCACGGGGTTAGGATTAACTGTAAATCACAAGGACACCAATTCTTCGACATCAGAAATCGCTTCCAAATCCACAAGTCCAAGTACTGCTGCAGCCACTGCGCCTGATAATGCTAATAGAGACCACACTCCTCATCACATTGTATACAGAAAGGTAATTGCGAGAAGCATTTTTTATGAGACAATCTATACAGAATCTACGATGTCATAACTGTTACGTAGATGGAGAAAATAATTGAAAGAATGCAAGATGAAAGCAGTGGGGTTCCTGTTAGAACTGTTAAAAGCTTCCTTACAAAGATACCATCAGTTTTCACTGGTATGCAAATCGATAATCGAAATACACTCATGGAACAAAAAACTTTTTCTAATTGCATTATCTCATTTCTGTCTCATTTAACTATAGGGAGCGACTTAATCACATGGATTCTAAAGAACATAGAAGTAGAGGATCAAAGTAAGCAATATTTTGAGATTAACAATGTTTTATATAATCAATGTCTTGTCTCAAATCATTTAAAAACAACGCAGTGTGCTTTTCAATTTATAAAAATACAGAATGCGTTTGTGTAGATGAAGCTCTCCACTTAGCCCATTTACTAGCGGCTCACGGTTACATCTTCCCCATTGATGAACACGTATTGTCTGTAAAAAATGATTCCACTTTCTACAGATTCCAAGTAAATAGGTTTTATCTGAATATAAAGCGTAGTTGGAACTTAACCAAATGCTTTCTCCTAACCAAAGCGTATTATGTCTTTCAACATTTTTGAGACGCATTTTCGAACTTTTCATTGCAGACTCCATATTTCTGGCCATCCAATTATTGGGATCCTGAAAATTCTGACTACGGTAAGAAACCTACTTGAGACGACTTATTTCTCCTTTCAACTAAAAGTTACAAACAAATCCGCAGTACACTATGCAAACAACAATCTCTCTAGAAAGATTCACCATTCGCAAGTGGTGAATCAAAGTATAAACTCTGACATTTCATTTTGCATATTTGTTATAGCTGTTTATCTATGTAAAAGAACGATGCAAAACAAAACGCGACTAGAATTGGTGGACTATGAAGCGGAAAATTTAGCCCGTCTGCAGAAAATGTTCTCAAGAAAGTGGGAATTTATTTTTATGCAAGTGAGTCTCTTAAGACAGAAGTGATGGGTCATAATAAAGACTTGACTACTATTGTGCAGTTTAATGTAAATTTTATTCGTATTTGTTTTCCAGGCAGAAGCACAAAGTAAAGTTGATAAAAAGAGAGACAAATTGGAAAGGAAAGTTTTGGATAGTCAGGAGCGAGCATTTTGGGATGTACACAGACCACCAGTGAGTTAAAAGAACGACATCAAAGGAATGATGGAGTCTTCAAAGATGAATATTCATGAATGACTTTTCTAATTGTTAGCCTGGCTGTGTCAATACAACTGAGATGGATATTAAAAAGGTATGCAGAATGAATCGTCCAAGACACGGGAGCAGTGATGCAGGAAGCAGTAAAGACGCTAGCACTTCAAAAGAAAAGAGTCTGAATCTGGAAGAGCTTAGCAAACAAATTAAATCCCTTAAGTACAAGTTGGACAGACATTCCATTAAAATATCCAAAGTTGCCGAATTGTGAGTCACTTGACAATATATACTCTTAAGAAGTCCCCCCTAATAGTTCTGTCCGCACGTTTCAAAAACTTTTCCACTTCTTGTTTGGCAGACACTTGGGATACTACGAAATGTATTCGGAATACGACCCGTACATTATTGCCCCTGAGCCTTCGAATCCTTGGCTTGCTGACTGCGTTGACTTTTGGGATCAAGAAAAAACAGCGTATGATTTATTAACATTTTTCATTTACTTTATCTGAACTTGTACGATCCATTACAAGTTGGATTGTTTGGTATTACGACTTTAGGAAAGATATTCCTGCTAGACGAGTAAGAAGGTGGGCATTCTCGGTTGAAGAACTTCTCAAGGACCCTGTGGGTAGGGATCATTTTGCCAAATTCCTAGAGAAAGAGTTTTCTGTCGAGAATCTCCGGTAATTAAAATCTCATCAAGACAATTCCATCTTTTGAGTGCATGTTGCGCATTCGTATTATGCTTTATTTGTCTTTCATCCAATTTATCCAGATTCTGGGAAGCTGTTCAAGACTTGAAGCGTTTACCAATGAGCGAAGTCCCAAAACGAGCTCAAGAAATATGGGCTGAATTTCTGGCTCCAGACTCCACATGTCTCGTTAACGTCGACTCTCATTCTTATGAACAAACCAGAAAAAATATCCAAGATAGCCAAGCTGATCGCTGGAGCTTTGATACGGCTTTGGTAAGCCCAACTTACTAATGATAAGAATCTCTAAAGTGTAAAAATAAATCTGCCAATCTTGAAAAACGAATTTAATAATTTTGTGACAGGCCCATGTCTACCATTTGATGAAAAGTGACAGCTACTCCAGATACATTAGATCGGATATGTACAAAGACTTTTTGAACGGAGCTAAAAAGAAAGTCAACTTTCTCTCCCTTCCTTCCAAGTTCAGGGCTGCGCGTACTTAAGAATTCCAACCCTTTTGTACTGACTTCCCCTCTTCTAACTATTAGTAACCACTTTCACTACCCATTCATTAAGGATGAATTGGTTTGCGTCTTTTCGATCTCTGCTGCTATATTCACCGTTTCATAAATACGTGCGGATTCTGCATATCCTTTCACAACATTAGACTGCGAATATAATTCTGATTTATGAATGCGACAAATGCGAAATACATTTTAACAACACAATATTCGATCTGTTCATACCAATTCAAATTTAAACGAAATGTATACGGTTTAGCTTGCGTCAGATTATACACGGTATAATTAATTTTCAATTTTTTTTACTTGTCAGAAAACTAGTCAGAGTATTTTTAATCTTTCGTTCTTGATAACTTAACATTTTAGAGATATATTTAAATGATGAAAACATACTAATTAGAAATGGTTAAAGTTAAATCAGCTGAAATTGATGACTTTCTCTCAAAATGACCTGAATCAAATCTTAGCCAACCTTTTCTCGTTTCAAAATAAAATTGACTCTTTCATACTGTCATCGAATCTCGAATTCTCCTGCATAATATTGTCACAATAATCGAGGAATCTCATTATAAAACATTTGAGTTTCAACCACAATGTCTTACAAACAAATTTAATAATGCAGGTACTAGAGAGCCAGTTTAGTGTGGTTTTTGAAGTTAAACAAGCTTGCTGGTCGAGTAAACTCTTAGGTATACATATATAGTCTACGATAATCATTTAGATGTTAGATAAGCATACAATATGTTTAAGATCCCGCAGTATAATCAATTTGTTAAACATAAATTTATTCATTAAACTGTTGCTGATCAATAAACTGATGAAGTTCTGGAGGCATTTCAGGTGGAGACATTCTGCATCTTTTTTATTTACATTTCTTCGATTTAATACAATTATAAAAATTCATTCAAATCGATTTCTCTATAAAACTATAAAATACTTTCTTCGTAATTTAACCAACATTAAAACCATTATAACAAGTACAATCTTATGAAATTTGATTTTGTTTCGAGTAGATGGTGATTGTATTTCATTCCCGGACGTGATAATTTTCTATATAAGATAATACATATAAAAATTAGTGCGCGCAGAGAAATTTAACGGTTTCAGTTCATATAGCGTTTCATTTGCATCGGTTATTATTTAGTTGCAGTTTTGACACGTAATTGGTACATTTAAATCTAGTTCATTAACAGTTTCATTCAGCTTCAGTAATTTAAGACTGTTGCTGCAACTCAAATTCATCATATTTCTAAGAATTAAACTACAAATTTGTTCGTATTGTTAATGGTAATAAAACAATATAACTTCACATCTCTTGTATTGACGGACAGCCTGCAGCAGATGATTTACTTTGTATGGGCTTCCTGGATTTTGGTGTACTAGACCCGTCATAGTTTCCACGTTTGGATCCAAACTTTAAACAAAAAAAACAATTATCAAATCTGTCAAATATCTGTTTCAATTAAAATTTACAAAAACTGTCAATACCCAAAGGCTCATGGTGGACAAATTTTGTCTCATTGGTGTTACAGCGTAATCGCTCGAAGATTGTGATACTGTGTCAGGATCTTTGGGGCATGACTTCGAAGAAGCAAACGGACTCATCATTTGAGACATGGTTCGTTTTATCTTACTTGGTGTTCGATTTAAACTCAATGCTCGTCCAACCTATACGATAGAATTCAAAAATTAGTCTTTGAAAGTGTCATTACGTTGATAACAATACTATCAATCGGCTGACCTTATTCTTCAACCGAACAGCGGTTTCCTTCATGGATGTGCTTTGGTTTTGATTTTTGTAGCCTCTCAAGGCTTTGGCGTCTATAGTCATTATGAAATGCTCCTAAGAGGATTTATGCATCATAGTTTAAAAAGCACCAAGAAAATTCGATACGAAGTAAGTTCCAGCTTTTAAAGAATAATTAATTGGGTAACTTACATATTCTAATCTGGTCATTGATTGAGCAACTTGTTTCGCAAAAAATTCTACTACTGTTATTTTCGACGTTTTTTCCAACTCAGTGTCCTCAGGAACTGTGAACATAATAAACCTCTCAGCTCTTTCGTCGGGCTCTCTTACGATGAAGGCAAATGACTTGGGCTCTCTAAAGAAACAAGATCACATCACAAGGAGATGAGAGATTAAAATTTATAAGATAAATCTCACTACACTTATTGTAAAAAAATTATACTCACAAGTCGGTTATGTCGACAATCTTTTTCACGTGGCAGAAGTCAATCCAAGCAACGAATTTGTACTTTTTCTGATGCGCCGTACTAGACGAGGAATGCATAAAAGATTTTCTTGAAACAGCAGGACTTCTTAAGTTTGCTAATGACATTGCCGATGACATGTTCTTTCCTCCAGCCACGTTTCGGCGTTTGACCACTTGAAAATGGTCAGAAAACACTATCAAGGATAAAGCTTCATTTTTAGGGCCGAGGATATCATTCATAGATGTCACATCGTATTTTTTCAACAGTGTCCTGTGGTCAGATATTGACTCGACTGGACAAGATTCTATCTCATTAAAGACATTGAACATAGCTACTCGAGCATCAGCTCTTTCCTTCTTCTGGTTTATAGTTTGATTCACTCGGTCGATAGATTCCACTCCTTTAGTAATCCACTCAGAGTCAGGATTGGCAGAGCTCGTATGCTTTTCCAGATTCTTTAATATTAACGCAGTGGACGGAAGTCGTTGTACTGGTCGGATAATTAGTTCGACTAATTTTTCCTTGCCACACTGAGGTTTGCCTAAAAGTAAGTAAAGTAGAGAATTAAAGACAAATTCTAAACATCTAGAATAAGCTTAAACTTGTTGACACTTACATTGAGCAATTCTTAAGAAGGCTAAAAATCGTGCGTTTTCTGATTCACACCGGATGATTTCATTTTTGACGGTCTCAAAATATTCCACAAAAGGCTCATAGCATTTACGCAAATCTTCAGCCTGTCACATAATGTATGCATACATTATTAAAAACTTACTGGCTCAAATAAGATAAAGTGTACAACTCACATATTTGACGTAGATCTGACCAGTTAGGCTCTCTTCAGTCCATGTCTCAAGTACCTTGATCATGTCCCGTAATATTCGTCGATGTAAAGAGTAAATTGGAATGATCGGGCCAAATATCGTTTTCACTTCTAAGGGTGTTAAAATCCTGCCTGCTTTCTGGTCTTCTTGCTCACAAGGCTCTTTAAAAAGCTATAACAGAATTTAATTGAGTTATAATGAGTTGATAACATACAAATGCACGCGTATAGTGATAATTAGGTTAGATTACGGTTATAATACCTTCAAGATGTTCTGAAGTATGGTGACATAGTTTCTTTCAGTTTCCACCAAGTGAGAAAATTCTTGAAGACGCCGTGATGCTACCAACTTCGATTTCAAGTCTTGGGAGGTTAGCATTTTCTCTATTCGTTTGAAAATATGATCCAATTGTGCATCCGATACTTCGTCACCGGCATTCTCAAATTCTTTAGTTCTGAGTTCACCATTTTCTGTATCTTCATCGACTTCCATTATACATCGAGATTCAACATCTTGACCTTGAGGCAGGGAACTAGTAGAAGAAAATCAAACTTTAGTGCAGTCACAATAATTGATAATCAAAATTACTGATGTCTATTACGATACCTGAATAAATCCCGTATGCGTTTCCTCTTACGCTTGCTTGTCGAGCCAGGAGTGCCAGACAGAGGAGTTCCACCATCTGTGTCACTGTATGTATATGCTGGACTGGTGAAAGAAGCATGGGCGTCCATGCTGTTATTAAGCGTCTCATCATGGTAGTGTTTTGAAAACAGATACGCTTCTTCATCAGCGCAAGCTTCTATTTGAATCGAGGACCAGAACCATTCGGCCTTAAGAACCTTAGCCCGTTCAGCTGAGTAGTCCTTTATGTCTGCGCTCTCTACTTCAGTCTCATTTAAGTCATTGATGACCTAGGACAAAGTCTATATTTAATAATATCACTCATCATATACTAATGTTACAGCACAATCCAAAATGCATATAAGTCCAAAAGCTGAACCAAGCCGTAGTAATCCTTGTAAAAATATAGATCGTTAATATTCCGCACAATTATTCATTTTATAGGAATTAGTTCAAGATGCTGTTGCTTTTTACATTAATTTCGTAGTAGGAAAGCTATAAATCGTCAGAAGTAGACAGTAAAGGAATGTAATAGAAATGACATACAGTTGTCTCATAGCGAGCTCGCTTCATGGGACTGCGTCCATCGTCCTTTGTCGCCATTATGTCCTCTTTCAAAACTGGGGTTATGGGACTTGGGACAATAGTTACATCCAAAGTGGTACTGGGCTTGACTTCGCTTCCCCTTATCTGAATAAAATTATATATATTCCCAATTATAAGCTATAAAGCACGATGCTCACATTACAAAGCAAGGTCAGGTAACCCATAAAAAATAGTAATGAATTAGACGAGTTGAGTAAGTCCGTACCGAAGCGTGTTGCATGCACACAAAAACCCATTCAACAGACGATTATTCTAAGAAGAATTCTAGCCGAAATAGAAATGAAAAAACAATTTTGTCCAAATCAAGGTGTATTTAAAGTTACGACTTTGTTACTATTACAGCTTTGCAAAAGAAAAGGCATGCAAGGGATAAGGAGAGAAGCTGTTCATAAAGTTACTTGATAATGTAGCAAAAAGTTGTGTTGTGCTATTATTGTCATCAATTACGTAAAATGGTTAGTATAAAAAGAATTACTTACTATGTGTGTGGCACTTGAATCAGTAAGCTGAACATATTGCCCCTCGTTATCCAGAATAAGCTTAATTATTTTATCCTTTTCAGAATCGTCAAAACCTTCCAGTGCTATTCTGAGCCCATAAAATGCCCGAACTCGGTAATCCGGCTATAGAAAACAAATAAGACTCATTTACCTAATGCAACTTGGGGTATTTACGATAACTTTACGATACTAAAATTGTACATACAATAGTCTTAGAAATGTCGAAGTTCCTTTCGTTTCGATTTTGCCAGAGGAACTTGATCCAATCAGGCTTTAAAATAGGCTTATCAAGGGCCACGGCATCTCTATACTTGTTCCCCCGACATTTAGCAGCTATAAGATAAGTCGGTGGTCCATCTCGCTCCACGAAAATTCCATCCAAATATAATATTTTCCGGCGGATTTCACACTAATTAAGTAAGTGATTATTACTCAACAGAATTTTATTTAAACAATAATTCATTTATTTCTCATTTTTAACTCACCAAATCCTCTTTAACAGCAATTCCCGTCACCGAAATCCGGCAGTTTCTTAACATTCTCGAGTAAATGGGATACCCAGATTTGCTGACAGGTAGACTGGGTGGCTCACCACTGCTAGTCGGAGTCAAATAGGCTGTCTCAATAACAGCTGGTGCTCCATAAATCCTATACTTTCCCGATTTTCTCCTCAAGCTATCAAATAAAGTTCCACTAAAGTCTTCGAAAACAACTATTGTCGTCGGCTCAATATTTCCCACATTGAAACTTGTCTCAGAGACAGAAAAATACTCCATATCCATTTTCTGCAAACAGTGAAAAATCCAGATAAGTACTTATCCTTATACCTTATCAATTAAAATATTACTTTTCATTTAACTCACACTGAGAGCTGCTACAAGCTGAGTATTCTTCAATAACGATTCACCAACAAGAACAGCCTTCTTAGGAGGAACATAAGTATGCACAATAATGCTCGGATTAATAGGAGTGCACACAACCGAAGCCGCGCTGTAAACACTTCCTGTAGGTGAAAACATCGCATTCCTCGTTGTTGTCCCAGAAGACGCCACCGGCTTTGTAACAATCAAGTCCTCAGCATCAGAACAAGTCGATAAAGCGTCCAAACTAGACGCGTCAGTCCAATACCCATTATTACTGCTACTTCCAGGCTCCATTTTCCACTACAATTCTACCGAACTCAACGTAATATCTCTGATTCAATGTTTCTATCAGTAGTATTTCCCATTAAATTATAGAGATTCCTCCAAAGTCAATAATGTTAGGTAATGTTTGTACTCTTCGTTCAGTAATCCTCAAGTTTCTTCTTCTCACTTCTAACTTTCTTACTTCGCACGGGGGCCTGTAAAAAATTCAACAAAGTAACCCATAGTTTTAAGAACACTTTTAAATACCTTCCGCACACTTCTCAATTAAAATAAATTCCACTCGAAAAAATCACAAAAATCACAAAAATACCTACCACTACTGCTACTACCTGTACTACTTATGATCAAAAAATTACCTTAATTATATTCCACTTCTTCCAGCGACAACATTAATAGTAGTGTCTTGTCACTCCTCCTCCTCCTCCTCCTCCGCTCAATATGCATATACTGCACAATCACAGTAAATTTAGAATATTCGATAACCAGAACACAAAACAGAGAATTTGAAAGTTGAATTCAGATGAGGAACAACATGCAATGATGCTCGTCGTTAGTACTTGTCCTTGATGTTTGTGTGTGGGTGGTGTACCTAAGGATAAATAGGTGTGAAGGCCACAAAGTTAACTATAATTTTGTTTAACAATAATTAATTCTGATGACGAGTGAGGACGGGGAGAGAACAGTTTTCTTGTGGAGGAGAACGAGAGAGCTCGTTGAGGAATTGTCAGTTGAATTCTCTCGTAGTCCTGGCAAATTCGTTCGTTGTGCTTTTTGAATGAAGAATCCTCGTTTCCCATTGGCTGCCGCACTCCAGAAGTCCCGCCCACTTTCTCCGCTTCACCAGGTGCACAATTGCAGCAGCAGCATCACCAACTCCTTCCTTTCTTCTTCTTTGTTGTTACACTCGTCTGTCGTCTCTGATTTCCAGGACAGGACAAGGAGACAGATGGGAAGCGTTGGGCCTGGACTCTGGCGATATGTATTATTATGGATGCATCGATAATTAATACTAATTCATGACAGTCGTAATAATAATACATGTGTAGAACTAGCAGTAGTAAAGAGTGTGTAAAAGTATATTAGGAATGATCGTGTTCATGCATAGAAGATGAGCTATGAGTGCATATTGAGGAGCATGATTGAGATTAGTTAAGGAAGCAGTATTTATTGCTATTAGTCTTTCACACTTTTATTATTTCGTCTCATCATGTCTTATTATTATTACTAGTATTCCTTCAAAGGAACTTTTACACAGACCTTTTTTGTAAAAGCTTACACAATACAGAGCTGCGCGTATTATTAATAACATTCTACACATTGTGCATCTCAGTCTTCTTGATAATCTGCGACTTTAAATGTCACACTTGTGAAACTAAAACACAACTGGTAAAAGTTATAAGGTCCTTAAAATCGCTGTAAGAATTAGAAATGATTAAAATTATGTAATTTCGTAACTTCTTCATAAAACTAACGAAGACAAACAAACAACTCAAAAACAAACATGGACTTAAACATATATATATATATATATATGCACAAATGCAAAGAAGAACACTTATTGTTGTTGTCTTGCTACTTAGTCATTGGTTTACATTTGCATATTCGTCTTTAACTTACATTTACATACGTATACTTGGGCTCACATGTCATAGATGTTATTATTATGACTAATAACAAATTCCTTTTACATATTCTGCTGCAACTTTATTTGGAATGGCTGGGAAATCGGGTTTCGAGTTCGAAGAAAAGACTTCTTCTTCGTGGCAAACACCTAATTGTGTCGGTGGTGCTGCTAAGCTTCTGTTACTATTGTTTGTGATGTTGTCAAGAACTGTTGTAGTGTTTGAGGCTACTGCTACTGATGAAGCTGATGACAAATCACTAGTACTGTTGGTTTTTCCGTCACTAAATGATTCAGTATCCCCCTTTAGTTCTGCCTCTGATGATTGAGTTCGACGTGGTTCAGTAGAATCTGAAAAATCTGTATTATCTTCCTCTTCCATATTGCTGTAAAAGTCATCCGCCGGGTCATCATGTTTAGATTCCTGGTTCTCTGAGATCTAAATATTTCAAACGGAACAATCAAACCTGAGGTTCATATGTTAAGTACCTGCGTGAATTACATTGCATCTTACGCACACACATGCACAAGTATTTAGCATTTTTCTATACATTCTGGACCAGTGGGATCTATACGACAATTCCAGCATTGCTTCACTTTTGTGAAGATAACACATTCATTTACTTATAATGTTGTAATAATATTTTCTAAGCATGTATCTACCAAATAGAGACTTAAGCACAGAGGCTCATAGAAGTATAAAGGAGAACAAGCTTTCTCCTATACAGAGCAGCTTAATTTAGTCGTATGTTGTATTATGTTGGGTCGAAGAATACATAGATCGTATATAATTATGTCAACTAGTATACAACTATCTACATACCCGGAGAAATTAATGAACTAATTTCTATTTTGTACTTGGTGATGAGTAGAAGTTATGAGCTTATCACCAGTAGTCTAAAAGTCTAATTTTGATACCTAACAAATTCTAGGGTTATTTCTTGGCCAGTCTAACACAATTGCTTAGTTATATATAACACGAATATTACGATGTACGATGTTGGAAGAACCTAAGTACACAAGTATTCAAAATGTACTTATTACTTTGTCACATACTAAAAAATGTCTACTCTGAAGTTACCGCAGGACGGGAAGAAGAACTTACAGTCCCTGACTTTCGTCAAGGCATCATGGGCTAGTAAGCTGACAACTCTTCCCTATGTTTGGAACAGAATCATAGACACTTTACTCAGGGTCTCTAGAAGTGAGGTCAACCTACTATATAATCAAAATCTTCTATGTTATTATTAGAGCTGCTTGTAAGAAAGGCAGCGAAAACGTTTATCTCACACAGGTTAAATGTTAATTGAATAAATAATAGTTCTGGATAAATACCTTAAATTCTGATTAGAATTGTGTATTATTTCTTATAAAACCATTGCAGGAATAGAAGTGTGAACATACATATTTTCTAATGACGTCTTGGCGAATACTTACCATACTGCTAGCATTGATGGGTACTAGAAGATGAATTTTTTGTTGACATCGTTGAATCAGTTCTTTCACGCCTTGCGATCGATCCATATGATATTTATGCTCCCAGGCATCAAAAAGAACGTTGTAATATCGTGGTGACTCGAAATACGGGAAGTAAGTATAGCCTGTCGGACTTGGAAACACCCTACAAAATCCTTCACATTGACTAAGTTCATCTTCTGCAGTTATCAACTGCCTGACATCATCTGGTGTAAGCTGCTCAAGTACTTTCTCCAAATACTGAAATGGATGAATCAGAAATTAGTCACAAGATTACATCAGACAATCAGCAATAACCCATATTAAACAAAATTCTATTGACCTACCTCGTTCCGATTTCCATACATAGTTTTGAATGTCTTATGCTTTGCTTGTTCCTCTTTCGACAAGGCATTCGTGTAAATTCTTTTATCAAAGACAGGTGTCTCCAGTTCCAATTTCACATCCATACTGTTCAGTAATTTTGTCTACGCCATTGATAAAAGTTACATTTAGTACCACTTCTATAAACAAGGAATCAAAAATAGGAATACCTTTAGTGACGCGGGATATTTAGGAGGCAAATGAAATCCTGCTATGTTAAAAACTTCAGCAATTAATGGACCCTTGACAGCCAAATCAAGAGGAGAAGACGAATGCAGGGATGGACTAATATTGACTTCAAGCAACCAAGGCTTCAGTTTACTGTCCAAGATTATGTCAAAACCGAATAGTTCGTAACCAGTATATCGATTTGGGAGGTTGACAGAAGCCGTAGTAATTGGGTCTTCTGCAGCAATCAAAGTTTTGATCACTATCTCCTCTATGTTATTCCACAACAAGGAGACATCCTTTCCTTCCTTTTCGAAATGCCGCCATAAAGATTTCAAAGTCCTGCGAAAAGTACACAAATGAACTGTTATGTTAAGAGTTTAAATGCATAAAATATTTAATTTACATACCATTTGTGACCCTGACAAGCGTCGGCATCCTCATTTTGAGTGTAAAGCTCACAATTTTTATTCACAGAATAGTTCGTCAAATGCATAAATCTATCCCCAGCTCGCTTGGTATCGTGTGAATATTTTACTGGCGCAAACCGTACCAATCCATCGTTGTAGACATAAACTCTAAACACATATTCACGTTAGTTTCGTAGTTTGCAGTATTTTTAGAAATTTCTGGTAAAATGCATTCATAACCTAACTTACTTCAAAGGATGAAAGCTAGTTACCAAAACGTAAACACGCAAGTCAAATTTACGGTCATTAATCAAATAAGGGTCAGCAATGTATGACTGAACAATTACGGACTTCTTTTTAGGAACTTGACTCCATTTATTGACAACCCGTATCCCTGTTCCACGGGCCCCCGCAGGCTGTGAGTAGTAAGTTGCACGTAATTAGGTAAGCAATAATTTTTAATGTACTCAATTTCAGTCATTACCGGCTTAACAATCCAGAGTTGTTTTTTCGCATCGTTTGAATCCCATGCTACTTTTAGCTGTTTCAGTTCTGAAGGCAAGACGTAAGTTCGTGGAACAAACCCAAATTCCTCCTTACCAAATTTGGTCATATATCTATGAATATTTCGCCAAAGTCTGTCTTTCCTTCCAATTTGAAACGTTGCGGGAAGATGATTTAACTTTTGAAAGTCTTTCATTGAGCTTTTAAACAAGACAGCTTTCATGTGCTTGCCCCATTGTCCATTCCATTCCACAGTTTTGCGTAGCAAACGAAATCCTAGAATAATTTTACATTACCAATCTTATTAGAATCAGAACTTCGTTAACTTACAAGCACTGCGTGCAATGAATAAAGTAATCCATACCCGAATTTGCTAAGGTTTTCTTCACAACCACTGGAGTTATAGGAGACAATCTCCACTTCAGATGCTTTTGAATCTCTGTAGGAAGGGGTTCCGTTTTTTCATCGTGAAGGCAAAAGTTCATGTAAGGCGGAACATTGGGAAAATAAGAGGGTCGAAGAGAAGGCACTACTCTTCGAGCAACTGTTGCTGGAAGTATTTCAGCAGACGATGATGTAGCTGAAGTACTTTCATCTTCAGTTTCTTTGCTTGATTCCGTTGCAATGGATGTTTCCTCATCCTCAGATGAAGCCTCACTACAATCACTAGCATTAGCGATTGTGGAATATACATCACTTGGAATCTCAAGCAACTCTGGGTGTTTTGACGATGCTAACTTCTTTTTCCGATTTGAAGTTTTTCGTGTGAAAGAACATGCGGTTGCGGTTCTATTTCTATTGCTTAGTAGTCTTGGACCCTTGCGAGTTGAAATCGAGATCCTGGCTGTGGGACGAGAAGTCATCATTGGAGAGGAAGCTCTATATCAGAAAAACAATTCAGTTACTGTTAATAAGTATCCCAACAATACTATATAGGTTGCTAGTCGGCAGTTAGCCATAAGGCTAACGCCGCTGGCCTTTCATGTCAGATCATTAGTAACATACTAATAAGTCCTCCTCAAAAAGTAATTGTATAATTCATAAACTATAGAAACACAGCCCAACCTACCTAGAGGAAGAAGGAGATTTCGGTTTGAAAGTCCTAATTAAAAAGTCGCTAAAAGCAGTTTGCGTTGTATCACCATTAGTCATATCATTAAACGAGGCTGCTGACGCCCCATCACTACATTCTATGGATGAGTATTCGTTCCCACTGCCAGAACCGTTTCCAACATTATTAGAACAACCTAAACCAAACAAAAAATAGTACCATTGAAATCTCAAAATATTTTAGTTAAGCATTTTCTGCACACCAGCAAAATAATGCACTTCAAAGTAAAGACATAACATACCAGGAGTGATTTCAGAGCATACGTCTACAGTGACCACTTGCGAAGATGCGCTAGACATTTCATTCTTCAGGGACGCTTTCTCTGTCATTCGCGACGGAGATGCTTCCCTGTGTCGTTTCCCAAACGGACTCTTCATGTCTTTATTACTTATACTTTCTGCCTCTCCAGAAAAGTCTGATCTGTTTTCGTCACTGCAATGACGGGTTCGCTTACCATTGGGTTGACCCCAGCCCATGGCATTCGAAGAAGACGAATGAGATTTCGAATCTCCTCCGTGATTATTTTTTGATTTGGTTGACTCCGTCTCACCAGCTTTCTTGTCGAAACTGGTTGCTATCTGCCTTCTATGAAATGAATCGGTCTTTGTTTTAGCATCTGCAACAAAACAATCATACTCATGATAAAATCATGTTCTTATCCATTATCAGCTAAGACCGATTTTTTAAATGATAGGTATAACTTATTCGATTAGCATCTATATAGCCCTGTTAACTCTACCTCTTCCAGAAACACCTACTACTTGCTTCATTTTAAAAGTAGGATGAACTTCAGTAGACTTTTTTATGTTTTGAGTTGGTCTGCACTTCATCGTATTTAAGTTGAGTGCTTTGCAGAAACTATCCACAAGACCCTGGCTCAAATCATTCTTAGCACGCCCACCGGGTAAAAACCCGCGCAAAACTTTCGGCTTATTCTTAGAATCGAATTGTTTGTCACTCATTTTGAGAAAGGGGTTGAAGCGTTTTAGGCCCCTTCTGACTTAATACAGAGGCTGCGAATGCAGTCTTGCAAAAACTAAGATCCTCCCTGAATATGCAAGGTTGATAGACTTATTATTAGTGCGTGCGCTTTATACAGACTAGGCATGAACCCAAAATATCAATTGCTCCGTTGTTATGAAATCGAAATCTATATCTGAATAAAATATGCCAAGTAATAATTTTTAAACACAAGGAGAAATGCTCACCTTCCAGTAAAAACAACCATTTCTTGATTCCTTGATCTCAATTAAGAGCTCCTCTGTCAAGTCGTATTAACGATGATCAGACTTTAATATTGTCAGTAAAATTAGCGAAGCGGGCGAGACAATGTATTTAATTGTTCCTAAACGAGACTGCATTGCATCATATTCCATTGAAACATGGTAGTTGCATTTCCTTAATAGCCCGATCAGTAGTTAGTTTATGTGCTGTTGTAGCACTGCTAGCGATTTTAAGAACACTGCAACAAACAAGAATCATGATTCAGCTAAATAATTCATCACGGCAGAAGTACAATTACATGTACAATCAGTTTAACGATTTAAAGTATCACATGCCAAATGAGTGAAATGTTATACTTTCAGCCTATAAATATTAAAACCTATGAAATAATTGGCAGACACAACGCACAGATATCAATAGCTCATGTAACTCATTGTCGTCACTAAATATCCCTGAACCTTTAATATACATACACACGGAAGTAAATATAAATTACTCCCATATAAATTACTTCATATTCATACCCTATTCATAAGAACCTAGCTTCAAACAATATTAATCTACTGTTTGTGCTATAAGCTATGTCTACAATTGATGAATTCGTATTATTTCGTATAGATAAGGTTGTGTTAAAGTTACAACTAATATTTTACCCGTATACAGGCCGTATACACTTTTAAAATGTTAAACATTATTTTGTGCACAATGGATTGTGAGGAGCAGGTTGCAGGTTTATGTTAACGGAAAACCTGGAAAATGTTATTCTTTTTTGCTACCTGCACATAAAAACCCCTACCTTAAAAACATTCCCTTTTTTGATAGAAACTTTTAAAACCTTCGTCCTTACACTCTCTCCACACACACCCACCCTCCGCTAAAAGTGGATAAGCATGTGGTGTGCACGATAAAATTAAAAATGGAGATTTTTGCGTAGGTCAGGAATCAATAAATGAATGTAAATAGTATAAATTAATTAAAATACCCCAAAAAACCTAAATTAATTACCAGCTAAGCTCCATTCTATTATTAGATTAGTCGGTAAAATTAAATTAGTATGCCAAGGTGTTATTTTTCGACAAGGTCGACTATACACGTATTTTACTTACCAAAAAAGTGGAGGGGAAGAATTAAACTGAAAAATAAGAGCGACGACGAATGAACGAATGGCTGGGAGTCTGTTGGTGGTGCAGTCCGTGGTGGTGGTGGTGGTGGCCAGGCAGGCAAGGCAGTCAGCCTT
>Ga0194135_10000233_pt1 | contig 32184 bp, 32 predicted proteins | sample LitLau_LLRF_2013_FD_134024 | JGI IMG/M metagenome (GOLD analysis project Ga0194135, IMG submission 134024) | Freshwater sediment microbial communities in response to fracking from North America - Little Laurel Run_MetaG_LLRF_2013 (version 2) | ecosystem: Environmental > Aquatic > Freshwater >... | reverse complement strand
TGCAACTCCTTCTGCCACCTTAACTTCGGTTCGAGGGCTGTGTATAAATACCTACGAGAGCTGCATATACACTCTATTATTGTGTACTATTGTATAGTATCCCGACTTTCTCCATTGCTGTGTAATGGAATACAATCCCGTACGTAATTAACATGCACTTCTCGTCCCAACCTTTCCTCATCCATTCAAACTTTCTTTCACCTGCTTATTTCAAAGACCAGAGGTGTATAATCATTTATCCGTGTCGACAATGCAAATACATATAAATCCAATTCCTCGCAATAATATAGCACTTCGTCTGTGAGACACTGTGAGTGGTGGCTTGCATTATTATTATGTTCTGCCGTAAAGAGACTCACAGTCATATCTGCATCTACTATGCATCGTAATTTGTAAGCTTATTATGCACTATTGGTCACGTCACCACCTGGGCTTCAGACAATTCCCATCTTTTAAAATATTCAAGAACCCTCAACTAAAGAACCATCGTTGTAGCTTCCTTTAATTTCCAAGTGCAATTCCCTGTCTGCCCTTCTATAAAACTCGTTTATGTTGATTTGACATAAAAATGCACTTACCGACATATTTGACTCTACTCAGCCCAGTTCCGAATGGTTGGACTGACCAGTGAGTAACGTGGAAAGACGCGTTGACTATAGTGTTGTCTCCTTCCCTGACTGATTGCTATAAAAACAGATTGAGACAGCGGGTATATATACTTACACAAGAAACTCTCTCTTGCACAAATATATTTGAAGTAATCGAATCAATTAGCCGAATAATCAATTGTCCTTACCAAATAACGCTCAGTGGCTACTGAGACTAAGATAAGGTCGTCACCAACTCGGACTTTCTCACCCTCTGACCTCTGTTTCGACGCAGGATGGACGGTCCACCAGCATGCCTCACCTATATAGTAATGATTCCACACATTTTTATAAAACAGCAGTTCCCATTCACTTCAGGAGGAAACTTTGATCATAATATATTTCGTGTAAGTGCCAGCTGCAAACGCCTTTACGTGTACAGCGTGCCAAACTTCTGTATATCTCCAGATATCAACTGGCTTTCACTTATGACTCAATTTATCTCACTTTCTTGGTCTAGGGCTCAACAGGTCAGAATTATGCAATGTATAAGGCGCAATCACAGGGAACAAAGTAGAAATCCAGTTTTGATAATCTCATAAAGGCTAATATGCATTTGTATACTGTTTGCGTATTACAGTTGACATACCGTGTGAATGTTCTTGGAGACCCACATCAAAAGCAAGCTTATCGTTTCCTGAGGTTGTTGAAAGACATGCCAAGTACTGAAAATCATATTACTCTTACTGTCATGTAAATTTCAAAGCTGATGTATGCTAGATGGAATAAGTGTATATAGTTTGGATAGAGAGCTGAATAAGATGATGATACGGTTGTAGGTTTGGCTTACCATATTGCTGTTTTGATGGCGAAGAAGGATAGCATTTCCGTAGAGGAGGGTTCTGTGCCCAGACCCAGTCCCTTTGCCCTGAGAGTATAAAGAGTTCCATGAATTATTCACTTAACATACAGACTTCTCGGTGTGAAACAAGACTTCCTAAGGCTAAGCCGTTACAATTGCCAGCTTTTAGGATTCTACCAGGACTCTCACGTGTCTACGGAAAGTATTACAACAGTGCTATATATATGTGTATACAGGAACGAGGCTAATTAAGAGGTCTAATCAAATTGTAAAAGGACTGCTGTTGTACGCAAACTACCTCTAGCAAGTTTTACAAGGAAAGGGAAGGTATATAATATAGTGAAAGATTAGGAGGCAGACACGACAAACATAGTGCAATTAAAACATTCACAGGGGGTTCATTTCACAAGCAAACTTGTGTTCGGATTCGCCTGGACTTTATTCATTCTAATTTGGAACTTCTAATGAAAATGGCAGTTCTCAGTTCAATTTTTAATCACTGAAAAAGCTTCGATAGTACGGAAGAGTTAATTAAAGGTGTGTCTGAATAATGAGAAGCAAAAAAGAACATTGTTGTGAACTACAGTCGATGAACATTTCTTCTTCTTCTGCAGACAGTCAATAACTAAAGTGTATCAAGATACAATCTGACAATGAGGGATAATACTACATACAGTTTCAGCTGGCGAAAACTTACTAAACAACTTACTTAGTATGGAGAGTGCGGAGTGAGTGAAAGGGAAAAAGAGACAAACTAAATGTAGGCTATCGTGGGAAGTCGTCTGGATTGAGACCACAAGTGAAAGTGTACACAACTTTCTCCAGGATAAAAGTTGATCTCGCTTCCACACTTCGATTCAAATTTGAGCAGTGTGAGATTGCATTTCTCTGCGGGGTTTTATATCATATTAACAGATGAGGAAGCAGGAGTTGTAATACTAATTACTTTGTACACATACTACCGACTACCCATACAAATCAGCGTATATAGAGTTGGTTATGCTATCATCTACATATAAATTGCATATGAAAATGGCGTTTACATTTATGTGCATGAATTATTTTGCGAAAAGGTATAATATATATACAGTCAGCCACACACGCACTACTATGATTACAATAAGTGTTGATTTGGACAAATGTTCACAATTCTTTGTGTCAATCCCAACTTCCTTTACATTACCTCAGGTTCTAATAAACCTATAGAGATTTGTGTACGCTTGTGTCACATGCTTTCTTTTACTTACTACGTCTTTTTCCTGCAAATAAAATCAAGAATAAGGTAAGACATGACAAAGGGGTCTCATCTCGTCAGTCCTCATGCTACAGATATTGTAAAAGATGCACAGGACAATATATACATATGTTTGCTGTCGGAATTCAACGATCAACTGTCGCTGAGTAAGCTTTCCAGTTATATGGACCTATCATAAAAGGAAATAATAAGTATTTACCGAGTCGGATCCAGCTGCAGTGACCAATTCCTGGAGAGCCCTCACGGACAACGCTTGCTCGATTACGAACACACATTGGCTCAAGTCTGGTGGATTATTCTTTAAAGAACCCAAATAAAAGTGTCAAGTCCTTTCCAATCTTTTCGGCATATGGTAATGTATATATATAAGTTGCAACACTCATCATCATGACTTACTTTGTCTGCTATGTTTTCTAGGAAGCAGTGGCGATTTCCAAATCCTTCTGCAGCCAAACAAACTCTCTCTCCTGTCGCTGTGCACGAAAGACAAACGTTGTCTTCCTGCAAATTCACAGAGGGTAAAGATCATTATTATTACGAACCAATACTAATAATACTAACAAAGTTTAGAAGGATTTTCAGGGTACTCCAGTACTAATTACAAGCATTCGTAGAATATGTATGACATTTGTTTTTGTAATAAGCTAACGATATTGGATGCTAATCCTTTTTGCGAATATATCGCAGTTGAGTTTCATTTGCCACAGCAAAAGCAACACGAGTAACACGACCCGAAGCACTGAAAATGACTGGAAAAATCTAATTTTTTGCTCCCAGCAGGAAATCCTTGTATGTATGCACATGGAAGATACGCGAAAAGTGAAGCAAAATGTTTTCATTTATTAAATCCCTGCTTGATTTGACACACACGCGAGACAGAACATGCATAGAGCATATACATTATGAGCTGAACTAAAGCTAATAACTTGGAATATGTAATTAGCAAATTACCCAGCGAAACACTCTTTCCGCAACAAATTGAGACATGAACATTTAACAGCATTTCTCTTCCTGACAGCCTTTTCATTCAACTAGTACTAGGCTATTGTGAGTGGCATTTCTATTCCAAATGTACTTACGAACTAAGAACATAATAGTATATAAAGAAATATCTCCTTGTCTGCCACAACTTTCGTAATTTCACGCACACAAAAGACTTTCTGTCTGTATTTTCTCCTAACCTGAACATATTTCCATTTCAATTTCAACTTTCTCTGACTTTCTCCTGTGTCGGAGTGGCTTGTTCATTCTATTTTAGCGTAATACATATTCATCATTCTATACTTTCACAAATATTTATATGGTATATATGCCTCGCATAACGCTTAACATATCAAACCAGCCCACTTGTCCATATTCAAACTAATTTAATAATTCTTCCACAAAATGAAACCTAAAGTTCTGCGTCCGTATGCATAAATGCTGTTTGAGTGTACATTTATTATTCAGAATCAATATTTCTCTTTCGACAAGTTCTTACGTGTATTCTAATGCCGGTAGTCGCCTAAAAGGTTGTAAATACCTCAATGCTGTTACCTAACAAGAAGTTATGATGATGTTTCAATATCACTGATTGTCATTCTTAGTTTCAAAAGGATGTTTATATGCAATGGGGCCATATAGCAAAAAAGAAAGCTGAAGATTGGAAATGTCCTTCGCATTTATTTTGAGAGTATTCGAGTGATACAATTACGTTGGAATTAAAACATTGAACATTGCTTGGTAGTACATGAGAAACAAAACATTCATCTCATCATCTCTTTCCTCATCATCATCGTATAATGTATACTCAATACTACTCATCGTTCTCAAAAAGACACTCAACTCGTTTAGATTTCGCCAGTGGCAGTCTCACTGCTGACTCTCTCAATAGACGAACGATAAGGAAATATTTGAATATTCCGAATGGAGAAAAAATGTTTGGAGACACATACACACACATATCACACATATGTACTCTTTCCAAGCTAATTTTAGACACACTCAGTGTCTCAAAAATGCAGTGCTCATACTCTTTCACTGTTTTTCTCAGCTTTCCGTCTCTACTAGTCACTTAAGACAAGAGAAATTCTGTGTAGAAATAATACCAGTAGTAGCTTCACACGCTGCATGTCTATCATGAATGTACTCTGATGGCTAAGTTCGAGTTCTATTCCCTAAGTCACGGCATGAATCAAGAGTCTTTAAGTAACTGATGTACATGTTAGTTATAAAGTTATATATATATATTCATTCTGTGGTATATAGATGGGTTGATGGGGAAAAACAATATACAGTCCAACCAAATGATTTGATTTCTCTCTGATACTCTTTCTTAGTAGTAGACTTCACTGAAGACCTTCGTCTTTTGTGGTACCCGTCCTCGTGAATAGTAAACGGGGGAGCAGGGAAAGACAATTTCATGAAATTCGTTCACCCATATTGAAACTTTCTCACGCATAATAATTTGCTGCTAAACCAAGTTAGAAATTGAAATAGACGTTGAACTCACCGTACGAAGGAAGGATACATCATCGCTTTCGGAGCCCCCCTCGTCCCCCATCTCAGAAACTGGGGCTTATTTCTTCTATCACTGCTCTTTATTTGCACTGTTCACTGTATTTTACAACCGTTTACCTTAATATTAATTACTTTGTAAGGCTTCTTTCATGTCATTCACCACCACCACTGACCCACACACACACCTCCACTGATTAATTTATGTGCTTATATGCAAGAAGCTTGTTCACTCTCCGGGTTCTTTAAATGTGGGTTGAAGAAAGGGAAAGGGGAACTACGATATATAGTCTCTTGACGTGTGTCTTCCGTCCCGTGTCGGAGACCATGAGAGACTGGCCCAGGAGAAGAGACAAGACACCCGGGTATTCCAAGTTGGAAGTGTCCGCAGTGCAACACAAAATCTCAAGACGTTCTTCAAATGCGCACGTTCTCCTTCAGGCCAGCAGACAACACAAAAAGTCCCGAATCCGGGCATTCTCTTTCTTCTTCCTTCCCGTCTCTACTCTACTCTATTGCTTACCCAGTCATTATCTCAAGCTGTCGATTTTTCACTATCATTACAATTAATAATTGATCTCACCTTTTCTCAAGTCTACGTACTACTCATTCAGTACTGGTACTTCAAATAGTTATGCATGCCACGAAGCGAGAGCTAACCGAAAATAGTCGGAAATGAAATACAAAACTGTGAGTGGGAATGGGAATCATGTAATTACTTTATTAAAAGAATCAAAAAATTCTGTCATTACAATGCATGGAAGTTCGTGAAAGTTCCCTTAACTAAACTATACAATTATCACAAAGTTATTAAGTAGGCCCATTTTGCATCAATACGCATTACGCATAACTTCTCTTATTACTCTCTTTATTTGCCAATTGCACATTACTAACGATATCTTCCAATTCCTTTGCATTTTTCGCATCAGCCACTTCACTCATGGTCTTTGCATTCATCTTATTTTCATACTTCGCAGAATGTGAAGGAAGAAAAAGTTGATCATGTCAATTAAAATGTTTTGCCAAGGATATATTAGAATATTTTCTTCATGGCTGAACTTACAGCCAATCATACCAGATGAGGAGGAAGTGAGTTCAATCATATTCTTCAAGTTAGAATAAGTGTTCAGTCGCAATACAATAAAAGGAAAGAGCAACAATTGAGAACAGCATGTAAAGGGATCTCAAAAAATCTTCTTCATCCGTCTTACTTGATTCATTTCCTAAAAACTTTTGAATCCTCAGGCAATTAAAATACTTCCGTTGAAGAAGATCAGAAGCCCAATAAATGGAATTGCACAAAAGGTGAAAAATGATCCCCAGTGGTATTAGCGTAACTACTAACCAATTTCAAAAGCTGAACTCGTAAAAAAATCCACTCTCAGTGTCGTAAATCTCAGAGTCATCACATATCTGGACTGGTCGGAATTTCCACAATCGAAAAATGTTGTTCACACATACTCCAATTATTAGCCTTTGCGGTTTTTCATACAGCAAAGATTTGCAAGCTACATGCAACATGAGAAAACATTATAACATTAATTAGGTCTGATTTGAAGGATTTCAGCTCTTTTATTTGTGCGCCTACCTTATCTGGAAGGTACATTTCAATGGTGACCAGTAAAGTGTTTGTAAACCTATTGTTGCTATTCAATTGAGATTAGCAGTTTGCAAATAAAATATATTATAATCCATATTCCATACCATCTGAAAGTCTAAATACGGTCACAGGTAACCTACAGTAAATCTTACCCATTTGTTCTATAGAATTTTGGCATAGGGGTAAACTGAACCCTTTCAGTTCAAAACAGGACGAGGATCCAACTAGACTAAGGCAAAAGATAGCAATCGGAAGGATGAGCAGGAGTCATACAGTAATAATAATATAGTGTCTTTTCTAATTCAGTCCATCAGTCTATGAGTCTGACATACACCAAAGTACCCTTAATTTCGTAAAATATTTATTGCTCATTAATAATGCAATTTGTATGCCACACTAAAGTTTGTACTTTATTTCATACTTAGCATTTACGTTTGGCATAAAACAAAAAAAAGCAAAAAATTCTTCTTACAATTAGCTGAAAGAATTTGCATTTGAGATAGTTGAAGAAGTTACAGTATTGTCATGATTTTCAGAGACAAAGTTTCTACAAAACAGCTTGTGCATTTCACTTCGAAATTTCGTTCCAAAAATGCAGTAAACCACAAAGTTGGAAGTTGAGTTGATGATAAGAACAGGCATATAAATGAAAAGCATAAAGTTTGACACATCAGTTTCCGGACAAAAGAATTCAAAAAGCGTAATAATAAAATCAGCGATTGCAACTATCAACGACATTGATACTATCGAAAAGACAATGTGACAAAGTGTTCGTGTCTGTTCATCAATATTATCACAATTCGTCATACCTTCACGAACTTTCCCATAACTTTTCAATGTAGCAATAATTCTTACATTAAAGTAAGATAGAAGACATAAAGGGATGACACAAAATGTAAGGAATGTCCCAAACGTATAGTACGCTGTCTCAAAGACGGAGCTAAATACGTTCATTTCATCAGCGATTGCCCAAGGATCATCACAAAGCTTAAAACTTCTGAACTTCCAAAATGTTGGGATGTTGTACAGGACCGTCAAAACTATCGTCAGAGCGGCTGCTAGGGCTGTATTTCGAGTTGAACAGATTCGATTGGCGTGCAATGGATTTGTTACTGCAAAATATTAGCATATTTTAGATTAGAGATTACGAATTTTTGCAAGAGTAGACCCAGAAAGCTTAGTTAGAGGAGCAAAATTCAAATAACTCCAACCTGCAATATATCTTTCCACCGTAATGAGGATTGTCAGGTACGTAGAACCGTACTTCACTGAAATACATTTATTTATATAGTACATGAACGGTATTCAGCACTTAGTAAACTCAATTTATACACAGAAAAATAGAATCATACCAACCCGGCCGAGAGGATAAGTAATTGGAAGACTTATTGAATACATACTCAGTATTAGAGTAGGATTAGGACTCAAAACAATGAGACAATCCGGAAAAATGCTAACAAATGCAAGAATCAAAATATTAAAAATGTCGAAAACACACAAACAAGCCATCAGTCCATTTAAAGAAGTCCTCATTGATGGCTGTGCAAAAATACACAAGGAAATACAATTTCCGATCACTCCAAAAACTACAACTGCACTAATTACAGCAATCAAAGCGATGTACATTGAAGAAGGCAACCTTCCTTCTGTTAAATAATTATAACCCTCCTGAGTTCCGAAAAGGATCTTTTCGATTTCGTCTGGATCACAAGTTTCGTTCATCGTTCAATGAGATCGATACCCGAAAAAGTCAGTTATTTCTAATTTGCTAAAACTTGGAAATAAAAAATTATTTTTACTATCAGTAAAATACTACTTGTAAATCTCTAATAATATTATTATTTCTTCATGGAACATGGATCGGTGGCAGTGGTTTCTTTGATTCACAACCATACAATAATTTACTATGCTTGAACTCCTCCTTCTTACAATGTTACAATAGTATCCAAAACAAATTAAAAAGACAACTTTCTCAAGGCCTTCCACTAGTTCCAGTAGTTCCAGTAGTCTGACATAAAATTAATTTGCATTTGCAGTTGTTTCAGGGATGCTGGAAGCATAAAAGCAAGATGAGACAAAGATCAGATTTTTTGTGCAAACATTTATTAAAGAGAGGGGGAACGTGAGACGGACTCTGAGAGAGAGAAGAGGAAGTGAGTCGGGGAAGCGGAGGCGGTCGCCATCTGGAGAGCCGTGGGCCGGTCGAAGGCGCCAAAGAGAACGCATTCAAATCTGGCTCAATTTTCCAGTTTTCGTTGAGCTGAAAGGAATTCTTCTCTCAGTCGTCGTCGAGAAGCTGCACGGGTGGTCAACGTAGTCGCGATTTCTTCTTCTCGTCGCTGCTGACGTCGGTGAGTTTTTACCGCAAACTTGAAGTACGTACGCTCAAGCGTATTTCGAAAGTTAACTCTACAAGGCAAGGAGTCGAAAGCGTTGTTGTCGTTGCGGTCAAGATCATGGGTAAGAGGAAAAGCGCAGCGTTAATTGAATCAGATGACTCTAAATCATCTGATTCGGATTCAGGGTCTGGCTCCGATCTAGACACGAAGGTGAGTGTAAATTATTATTAGTTTGATATTGAATTTTGATGAATCGCAAAGCATGAGTTAGCGAGGGTATGATTTAGTTAGTTACATTCTTTGTATTTCGAAATTGAAGGAAATGTTGGCGTCTCGAAAGAAAGGCGGAGCTAAGAGTGCAAAGGCTGCAAAAATGGAGACATTTACGTCGTCCTCAGGTTCTGGCTCTTCCAGCTCTAGTAGTGGGTCAGATTCCGACTCGGACAATGAAGAAGTCGTGAGCAAACCGGTGCCTGTGAAGAAGGCAGGGGGACCTGCTCCTGTTGGAAAGAGGAAGCCTGCAAAAAGAGCTCGGAGATCGACTAGTGGTGGTACGACACATTCTTCTCTGACTTCTTCGTCATCCTCTTCCTCTGACGAGGATGAGAAACTAAATAAAAAGCGGTCACCGTCAGGGGAAGTGACTTCTTCGTCTCGGTCGGGTCATCCGGCTTCTGCTGTGTCTTCAGCACTCTCCAATCATCTAGCTGAGATGAAAGAACTTAAACTGACTCAGTCGTCTCAGTCTCAGTCTGATAGAGAAGAAGGTAAGTTTAGAACACAATAATTATGATTGCAAGTTTCCATCGATCATCATCTATGGATTCATTAGATTCATATCATTGATATCATAGCTGAGTTTTCGAATCACTTAGTAATATTCCACCAAAAATTGCCGTTAATTTAAAAAATCTGCTTATTAGGTGAAGTTTCTGACGATGAGGATGGAGGTAATGATTCCTCTGAAACCGAAGAATTTAATGATGGATATGATGAGAACATGATGGGAGATGAGGAGGATCAGCGTCGTTTAAGTGCTATGACCGAGAAGGAGCGTGAACAGGAAATATTCAAAAGAATCGAACTCAGAGATACCCTTCGCCATCGACACGAGGTGGAGAAAAAGTTAAGAAAAAAGACACGGATGGAAGCTCGGAAAGCGAATAAGAGGTATGAAAAAATAAAAAAAAGTCATTGAACGATTTTTACAGGTCAAACTTTAGTGTAGAAATCATATCGAATAAGAGAATTCTTTGTTGTAGGGGAAAGACCGGTGGGTCAGGGTTGCCTTCGTCTTCAACAGTTGGACAAATAGCTTCTACGCTTTCGATTGGTGATGAAGCGTCGGCCGCATTTTCATCAATGGGGGATGGAAGTGGTTTCCCACCGTCTAAAGAGGAGTTTCAAATGGATGCGAAAGTACGTAGTCAAGAACGAAAAAAGACTGTCGAAGCTAAAGTAGACAAGAAGACTCAAGCTATGGATGCCTTGAAAGCTACCAGGGATGCTAAAATACAGAGAGCTCAAGAGAAGGAGAAGGAAAAAATCAGAAAAGAGGCGGAAATGAAACGGGATGACGATGACGAGGATGATATGGGTATGAAGAAGGACGATGATGGAGTCTCCACCGCTGGAGATAAAAAGCATCAGAAGAAGCTGAAAACTTCGGACATTTACTCTGACGACTCTGAGGGTTCTGACTCGGGATCAGACGATGGAAGTAGTTCTTCTAGCTCAGACTCCGAGGATGAAACTAGGTATTGTATTAATAATGATTCTGGCACTTGTACATGTTATTATTAGCTTTGGGTTGTGTATATTATTATTATTGAAGCTTTCAGTTTTTATTGTAACATGTTCTTGGTTATGTATATTAATCAATTGATTGTTTATAATAGACACAAGAAGCCTCAATATATTGAAAAGACTGAAGATCTAAATCGCATTAGAATGTCACGATTCAAGCTGGAAAGGTAGATTGCGACAATAATAATGTGGCGTTTTATTCCATTTAAAATGGTTAAATTCATAACTAATCACCCCTTGGTCTTTTTACAGATGGGCTTATTATCCTATGTTCGCTAGAGTTGCGAAAGGATGTTTCGTGCGTGCAGCCATGTCGAAAGGAAATGCACTGATTTATAAAGTGTGCGAGATTCTAGAAGTCATTGAAGGTCCTAGGATTTATCAAGTTGGTTCCATTAGGACCAACAAAGTACTTCTACTGTGTGTTAATGGGAACCCAGAAAATAAACAAAAGGTGCGATTCGAATTCGTCAGCAATACAGCATTTACGGAGGAAGAGTTTAATGTTTACAAAGTAAACTGCGCGAATCATAACCAAGTTCTCCCCACTATGGATGACATAACTAAAAAGGAAAAAGAAATAAAAGGTTTAATAGAGTACCAGTTACAAGAAGAAGACGTTGAAGCTGTAAGTGTTGAGTGTATAAGTTAGTTTTAGCTGTTGTTCTTGGTACTAACTGAATTCGTTTGTGCTACCTTATTCAGATTGTCAAAGAAAAAGCTAAATTCAAAAACTCGCCTGTAAATTTTGCTGCTAAGAAAACTCAACTCATGAAAGAGAAAGAGATGGCGATTACAAAGTATAGAAAATTAGCAATTTTAATCACTCTAAATATCTGAGATTGAAGTATGGTTAAAAATACGTTTTTCTCTTTAGCGGTGATGATGAAAGAGTGGCAGTACTTACTACCGAAATTCATGACTTAGACGAGAGAGCAAAGGAGCTGGACAAAGCAAGGACCTCAACCATCTCAAGTATTAGTTACATTAACGAAAGAAACCGGAAAAAGAACGTGGAAGAGGCGGAGAAAGCTATTCTAGTAAGACAGTTACCGTGCTTCATGGTGTGAAAGTCTTAATTTCGTAATATTTATTAACACATGGCTTAAATTTTACAATACAGGAGGAACTGAAATCGACACGAGGCCTTAAAGTTGAGGACCCTTTCACTAGGCGAAACACTAAGCCCAGGATCGTGTCTAAGCCTAATGCGCACTTAAATGGATCAGTTGTGGTGAAAGATGAAGATGGAGTCAACATAGAGCCTAATGTGAGTTCCGCCATCTAATTTTCTGATAAATAGTACTAAATACACATTTAGCCGTACGTAGTGGCTTTATATGTTTCTTTCAATGTTGCAGTCAACATCCAGTGATGTAGTCGATGGATCCGCCAGTTTGGCACCTCTTGGTTCTCTTGATTTCAAAGATGCAGAAATCAAAAGAGAATCAGAGTTATCTTCATCAATCGGAGATCTCTTCTCTGCTCATGATTTCGATATTAAACTAGATTTGGATGCTAAACTGCCGCGTAAGTCGAATTCTTAGCTAAAATCATGTAATGGATGCTATTTGTGCTTTTTTTTACTCAAATTTGTTGGGTTTATAGCTGCAAACCTACCGATTTTGGCAAGACCATCCGTTACACCTATTAAAGAAACTGCTCCAAGACGTTCTCTAAACTTGGAAGAGTATAAGCGGAAGAAGGGATTAATTTGAAGTTGCAAATTTTATACTTAGATATCGTTTTTAATTTATATCAGGTTGTTTTACAGTTCGTTGGTTGGCGGCATATTTTTCTAACTTCAGTAATTACAAGTTACCCAATTTTCCTAAAACCCCCAATTTTAAAAGATATAGATCTTTTAAAATTATGTTGTTCAAATAATATATCTAGAAAGAATACAGACTCAGCAAACCTTGGCATTTCGATTGAATTTCGGAAAGTGTTGAAACTGCTTTTCAGAACTATTTATTTATTTATATCCTTTATGTAATGCATACTGTTAAACTTGTTTCTGTTCAGAGCTCGAGCACTTCTCGAAAAAATCAAATGTCAGCAGTATTGTCTCAAACCGATTGTGAAATCATCGTCCGCCAACCGCTGACTTAAGCTAGCAATTCAATAATATTGTATGTCGATATCGTCGTAAAATCGATAAGCCAATAAAACTGCAAAAATTTAAAAACTAATTTTGTCATAATCCACTCTTTAACATGTAACAGTAAGAAAGTATGATATTAACATCCTAGCCCAGCATCAGTAATACTTTAAAATACTTCGTATCAGTAATAGAAAACCTGCTGCATGTATTTTCTTTTATACAATCATTAATTGAATCCACTTGCAGTCTCAAATCTTTGAAACTTTGAATCAAGTCGATAGTAATTTATAATCTATAAAAACCACCCACAACAACTGTCATCATCCACAACTACTCACTAATTGTAATTAACAAACAGCTAGGAAAGTGACAGAGAGATGCGCGATGTGAGTCATATTTGGTCTCCCAACTTCCCAAGTATAATATTCCTACTACTACTACTACTAGTACTACTACACGAACAGCCAAATATGGTGTTGAATTGAGATCCGTCATTCATACACTACATATGAAAGTGCATTTCATGAACAAAGTAGAGTGTGCTGTGTACATAATACCGGTCGGACAAGTCAGAGTGAGATAATGTGAGTCTGTGAGTGAGTGGTGGTGGCTCAAGTTTTTGCTTCCATATAAGGAAGTGAGTGAGAGTGGCCAATCTTGGGCATAGACGAGGTGGCACCGAACAAAACACGGAGAGGAGGCCTGTCCGGGGCGAAGGTGAGACACGCCGAGCGGCCTCTTCCGCCGGCCGAGGGGACTCGAGTGAGACGAGAGCGTGTGGGAGGGGTCTCGTCTGCCATTGCCTCTCTGACTCACTCTCTCGTCGTCGTCCTCCTCCTCACTCGCCTCTCCGCTTGCACTCAGGTTGGAACTCGTCTTCTTCTTCCCCGTCGAACTCGACTAAAATGGTAAGTTCTTCCGACAGCGTTAACTGCGGCATTAAAAGGGTGAAGGTTAATTGTCTATCATATTCATAACATGGAGAGTGAGTGTAGCAGAGGGGTTGAAATTGAAGGCTGTGGTGAAAGAAAGGGAAATTGTAACGGAGCTGTGAAGTACTTGTGAAGTAGTATTAGCATTATTTTTGGCTGATGATGTCGGTGAAGTCGGTGACGACGACGACGACGACGACGGTTGAGGAGATTTAGTTGTAATTGTAATGCGGTTGAATTGATTACTGTCTTTGTTGTTTGTTGTGTGGGTAGGCGTCTGGAGTGACAGTTTCGGATGTTTGTAAAACAACGTACGAGGAGATCAAGAAAGACAAGAAATTCCGGTATGTGGTCTTCTTCATTAAGGATGAGAAGCAGATCGATGTGGAGACCGTAGGTAAGCTAATTAATGATAATAATAACACGGGGTTTGAGTGTTTGGAAGGGAATTATAGAGATGAATTGTTGAGATGATACGGGTGTGTACTGTGTATGTGTAATGGTAGGTGCCCGAGATGCCGCTTACGACCAATTCCTGGAGGACCTTCAAAAGGGTGGAAGTGGGGAGTGCCGGTATGGTCTCTTTGACTTTGAATACACCCACCAGTGCCAAGGCACTTCTGAGGTATTTCATATATTTTTATTCGAGATGGGTTTTATTGGAATGTGGGTGAAAATGAGAGTCGTGAGGGTGAATAATAATTGATCGATTGTTCTAATAACTGCGATATTATTTACTCGCAGGCTTCCAAGAAGCAGAAGCTATTCCTTATGTTGTGGTGTCCAGACACTGCCAAAGTGAAAAAGAAGATGTTGTACTCTTCCAGCTTTGATGCATTGAAGAAGTCTCTCGTCGGAGTCCAAAAGTATATTCAGGTAAGCTTGATTATTAAAACGTGATTATGGAGCTGTCAGTTTGTTCACGTGATACGTGAGGATGATGATAGAATTGTAATAATTATTGTTTGTTTTCGTGGTTTTAGGCTACAGACGCATCAGAAGCCGCGATGGATGCTGTCGAGGAAAAGTTGCGAGCCACGGATCGTAACTAAATTGACAGTTAATGCTCATAACACACCACTACACCTACAACAACAAGTCTATAATATACAACTACATTTAAACACTCAAAAGTCTGGAATATTTGTCAACCGAAGAAATTTGATAATAATAATTAATAATAACTATTATTATGTATTATTGTAATTAATTATACATCCCCGCTTGCTTGTTTGGAAAGTCTTAAAGTCTTATGAAGTGTAAGAGTTGAATGAGATTGAAACTACTGAAACTTTTGAGTTAGGTAGATTACTATTTTCGATTTTTCATTTAAAAAAGGCTTTAAATACTACCACCGGCTGATGCAAAGTGAATGAAGTCGAGTCAAAATTCAGCGTTTTGTATTATTATACTGATAGAACATGCACATACTTAAAAGAGTAGATAATGGACTGGGTCAGTTGTCTTAGCTTAAAGCAATGATTTGAGCAAAATTCATCGGTTGTTTTGGTCTCTTTCTCTCACAAATGTACTTTTTCTCGTACTAAACTGTTCTATTAATCTAAACTATTACTACTACAAGTGTTATAAATGTACTGCTTTTCGTATTTCTTCATGAGTAAAACTAATTCTGAATTAACTTATTGTATTGCGTTTTATCTACTGTATTCTCAACCGCATTCTACTTCATTTTATCAGCCCAATATACTACTACTATGTGTCTTCAGGCCTACCTCGGCCAAACTTACCACTTGCACTTGTCTGCTTCCGGCAGTCTTCTTGCTATGTGTTATATCAAACCACATATCCACAAGTTAATTTTTGAATTGAATTGTATTATTCTTCAGTCAGCATAATTTTAAATTGACTGAATAAAAAGAAAATTCCGCTGAAGATAAATGCCCTCATCTGTACATCTTGAAGATCATCTGCACTCGTGGTAGAATTTTAACAAACGTTTTACTAATATTACTCAGCTATTAGTAGAATGCGAATGGGCAAAACCCATTATTACTTCATTACTAACATCGACATCCGTGCGGTCGTTGGATTCTGATGAGACAGATGCAAACAAATAATTTTATGCTCAAGAGGATGATGTCATAGTCATAGGAGAGATTATTTTGGTGACACATGAGATAACACAATCGTTACAAACAATTCATTCGAGTGTTGGGTCACATTGAAGTTAATCAGCAAAAGATTACAATAGGGTTGTACTGACTAAACACTTTGATGAGCTATTCTATGGGTCCGTATCAGCAATATCAGTGTAAAAATATATTTTACAGTAAAAATCTATTCAATTACCAATTCAATGACCAACGAGAGATCGAATATAGAAGACAATCAAAAACTAGTTAGAGCTACACAAGTTGAAAAATTAAAATCATGACTTTTATTATTACTTCTTCGGAATGTTAGCTACATGAAAATAATCTACGATCTTGCATACACAATACACATACACACATGAAGCATTAAAGGAAAGAGAACTGTTAGAATTTCATACGATTCATTTATTAATTATCAAGACTATCAATCTTGGTGCACAGGTCCAGCACTTCGGGAACATGTATATATTTAGTTCTGTGAGGGCAGTGAGGGACATATTTGGCAGTGTTTGTGTGTCGTGTGTGCTTGTGTAACACAGCCTTAGTCTCAAGTTCGTGAGCGATACAGAAGAGTCTGCCGAGTTGTGTGAAATAACATTTTCTCTAAAACATTTTTACTTGCCTACATTTTATTTTAAGAACATGAAGCTTTGTCGCTTTGTGCAACCTCCGTGTATACTTGGTATGTCATCATATTATTCGGCTCCTTATATCCATCTAAAAGTAAAAAAGGCCACCGAACTCTTCTTCCATACCACCATCTGTAACCCATGCGAGTCTCATTATGCATTACATCATAAACACCGTTGAATTAGAAAAGGTAGTCTTAGTCATTTTATGAGTCTTTCCGCAGTTCACCTCACAAGCTATGGAATGCCCAGTATGCCAAGTGCCCTCCAAATCCCTTTGCGCTGCTTGCAAGAAAATAGTCTACTGCAGTAAAGAACATCAAAAAGCTCATCGCAAGATTCATAAGGAAGACTGCTTTCCTGCCGTTGTTCAGTCGCATCCAATTCTCGGTCAGCATCTTGCTGCTACTAAAGACATACTTCCTGGAGAAACCATATTCAAGGAGGAGCCGCTAATTCTTGGTAAAAACCTTTAGGAAGGAGTGTTACTTGATTATGTCATCTTATGTCTTATTATTATTGAACACGCAAACTTTATTAGGACCCCGGAGTAATCTGGGACAGTTCCATTTCATTTGTTTGGGTTGCTGCAATTCCATTCCTACTGCATCTTCAATTGTCCCTTGTCACACTTGTAAATGGCCAATGTGCAGTTCAGAATGTCAGAAGGTGCGAATACTTCAACAATCACTTCGAATTCAACTTTGACTGGAGCTTAACCATTATTAGTCTAATTACAATAACGGTATTGCTTATGTTTTGTAGAACCCTCGTCACTCGCTATTCGAATGTCCAGTTTTAGCAAAAGGTCACGTTCCCCCAGCAAAGACTCAAGAGGAATACTTGTGCATAACATTCTTACGCTGTATACTTCTTCAGGAAGTTGACCCTTCCAGATGGGATAAACTTTTGAAATTCGAGTCACATGTGGAAACTCGAAAAGCAAAACCGATTTGTGTAGAACAGTCGACTTTCGCAATTCATTTCATCCGGGAAAGATGTAAGCTAACTCATGTGAAGCCTCAAACAATCGACTTTGTCTATGGAATAATCATAGTTAATGGATACGGTGATCCTTCCACGTAAATGGCATTACTGTATTCACTATAATATATCTATTATGTGTCCATAATAATCTCATGTTTTGCATTGTCGAGATTAATTGTAACGAATGACTTTTTGCTTCACACACAGATTCGCCGTGAAACTTTATAGCAAAGCAGCGAAGCTATCACACGCTTGTATTCCTAATACAAGAACACTCTTGGACTCTAAAGGATTAGAAGTCATTGCAACAACAACCATAAAAGCAGGGTCACCATTGACACAACTTTACGGTCGTATTTTCAAAGGCACTCACAGACGACAAGAGTTGCTGCAGAATGTGTATTACTTCTCTTGTGCTTGTGTGCGATGTAAAGATCCCACCGAGTTAAATACGTTCTTTAGTGCTATAAGGTGTCCATCCAAGAAGTGCAACCAGGGCTTCATGATCCCTAAGAACCCTCTGGACATCTCTCCTACCAATTCTAAATGGAAATGCAATAAATGCTCAAACTCTGCAAGCTTTCTTCGTTCAGTTGTTCCAGCACTGGAAGAAATTAACAAACTAGCAGGAACTGATGAGAATGACGGACTTTACTGCGAGTATGAAGTATACGATGAGGTAAATCGGTAGGAGCTACCATAATATTGTAATATTGTAATATTGTAATATTGTTTGACTTGAACTTAATTTGAAATATGTAAAAATATGCACAATGTACAGAGCAATCCAACCATGCCTGCAAAGGGGGATCACGTTTATGACATAAAACTCCAACACACCCTCAAAATGCGAGAGGTTCTAAAGAAGCTTCAAAATGACGTGGTCCATCCAAATCACTATGCTCTTCTTCCAATAAAAACCGCACTGATTGCTACTTTGTACCAACTCCTGAAAGAAACTCGTCTCCAGAAAGACGTTTCATCTTGGAACCAACTCCTTCAAGATTTTCTAAAAATGGTCAAGGAACTATTAGAAGTGGTTGAAGTCTTACTTCCAGGAATGACTTCTGAACGGGGTACATAATTAACTCATTAATTCTCACTTATGAATAACAATATAATAATATGAGAATTCATGAAGCTCCATTTAGTTTCACCATAAAACTATTATAATAATACATTAAGATTTTATTTATTTTTAAAGGACTACTTCTGTTCTACTTATCCGAGGGAATGAGATTATCCATCCAAGATAACAAACTAAAAGACCCCATTTTATCTCAAATGCAACATCAACTGAAGCTCCTCCAAGCAGAATCACTTAAGATAATGTCATTAGATCCTCCAGACGACGATCATCGTAAATTAGTAGAAGCCAATCTCACATTGTCAGCACATCTCAAAAATAATTCTTCATAAGCCCTCATGACGAGTTATAAAACATAAAACACGATGTCTGAAATCAAACCAGTCTTTTGAAATAAACACGTAGCTCAAATACAACTAAATTGTCAATTTTTGTCAGTTTTTATGAATTCATAGACTCCCATGCAATATAAGTGCCAATACAATAGTACCCCTCTTCCAAGCCCCCCCTGAGAAGTTGAAACTCTTTAACTCCTACACAACAAGCAATACCAAAAATCCCGTTCATCAAAATCTTCCATGTTAAGTTAAAGTGCAACTGCATTTATTGCATTCCTGTCGTCGCTTATATTTCGAATGAATGTTCAATAAATCATTTCGATGGCCGCCGAGGCCGGTGCTCGTGTGCTCGTGACTTGCCCCGGAGATAGGGCGCAGGGTGCGCGTATAGGCCGCGACCACCACCACCGCCAGCCCAAACAGCCCAACTCGTTCTCGTTCTCTCTCTCTGTCACAGTCAGCCTTGCGACGAGTGTGGACTGGTCTCGACTTCACAACTAATCATAATAATAATAATACAAGTCTCTCCAAATACGACGACAACATTAAGTCATCAAACCTGACCTTTGACCACCACCCCCTTTTGTACTTCTTCTTATCCAGACTGGAGCAAGAGACAACCTCCTCCTTCACTGCTTTGATAAGATGTACTGACTATACCTTTGTAAGTTGGCTTTCGTTAATCCAAGGCCGTTTTCTCCACCCGATTATTATTATTATTGTTTGTTTAGGTTATTTATTATCGCTCCTGTTATTAATCACCTGTTCTCTATTTTTGTAACTGTTGTTTTTGTCAGCTTGTGGTGGGTTTTCTTCATTTCGTTCCAAACTTCTTGTGGGTTATTTTATTTGATTAATTTGGTGTGGATTTAGTTATACTTTATATTACAAGTTGAATTAAGACATGTTCTTTTTGTTGTGATTTACAGGGAGACATTTATTTTGACTTAACTGACTGTGGAGTTTTTGGGGGACTGATAGAAAATGGATGTAAATACACCGTAACGCATATATATATATGGAATGACCTAGGAAATATGGATTCATTCATGGAAGTATTGAGCGCTTCCTGATCGAAATCAATGATAAGAAAGCAGTGATCGTGTAGAAGACAATGTGATTGTGTGAACTGAACTTATAAAACGGGGAAGCGGGGAGTTCCTGCAATTTGTTGGTGTGTTCCGTGCAGTTATTAACACTGCCTCGCCACACACTTACCAACATTCTATTTCATCGATCAATAAAGTTACGCGAAGAGTAACTGCATATTGTGCAAATCGTGTTCAAAAGAAGAAGGAGCAATTCAGAATTCAGTTGCACACGGACTGAAGTTGTGATTAAAGTTTAAAATGTGACGGTTCTCGGGGATAGAAACAACTTTAGTTGAAATATTTCATGCGAGCCTTTTTGTAGTCTATTCTAACACCTATTATGTTTTCTGATAAATAACCAGAACGTGTGGAACTAGTTTTAAAGGTAGAAGTGTTCATGTCTTAGTTAGTGTAACTCATTAGCGGAATTCGAAACAAAGTGCTGCTCCATATTGCATAATAGGTTGTGAGGGTTCGAGTACGTTAATGTTACTTTGAGTGGAGTGTTAGAGACATTGCTCGAAAATGGCTGGAACTGCACAACAAGTATTGTCGGCTGACATAAGTCGACGAAATCCTCAAGACGAATATGAACTCATTCAACGGATCGGTTCTGGAACGTACGGAGATGTCTACAAGGTATGATTGTTTAAAATTAGACAATGATTTATATCGGGGCTGTAGCTCCACAAAGTCCAAAATCATCTTCCTCTCTCGTAAACAGTATACAGTCATTCGCTAGTCCGAAACTTAAGCGAATAACGGATGCATTTATTTGATCCGACCGAATTAAGTATGTTCACAATGTTCACATACCACATTCCTTACGCTTGAGTGGGAGTGAGCTTGTTTTGTTTGTAGTGGTTGTGCAAATAAATGCAAACGAGTCAAAGATGAAAGACTCCTTTTGTTGAGAGTAATGAAATTTCATCTCCACACACGCTACTACAAGGTTCAAACAAATGCAGCAACGGTAAAAGCTGTGATGATTGATTGAAATTATATAATATTCAATGTAATGTTAATACGGTCATTATAAGGTACTCCTGTCTTCCTATAGCATAACAGCTTCGTAATTGATATTTTGGCGAGTTAGCTTAATGAGTGAAGGTCGTGTCGTACACCTACTCAAGCAATTAATGTAACTCGAACCAGAAGTCTTCACTAATATTAAGTTCATCCACCTGCGTGAATGAATTCGTAATAAATGTGAGTGACAGTTAAATTAGCTTATTTCTTTTTCGGCTGAAAAACAATTTACTTTGATACTTTGATTAGATATTATGCGTTTCAAAAGAAAAACCTCGGTAGTCTCCTCACTATGAACTTTATAGTACATCAATTCGGGTTCATCACATATCTTAATGACCTTTTTCCTATACTCTTTTTGAATGGCTGGAACTATTATGTAAATGATAAACCAACCACAACTTCAAACTTTTCTCATAAAAGCTTCTTTATGATTCTGTGATCCTACTCAGGGCTCTCTAGTCTATAAACTTTCACTCGAGAAGAAATGAGATACTTCTAAGCCCCTTAAATAGATTTGCATTTTGAGTGTCACCTTCAAGCTTTCAAGCTTCAATTATGTTTCATGATCCTCTGAAAATCCTATCCACCTCAAACCCAACAAAAACAAGTCTTATTCTCAGAAAACTTCTCTTTCTCCAGAAAGTTTAGTCTTGTCATATTCGGTTTAATACAATTTACAAGTATTTGTTGTAAGACATCACGCTTTTTGAGTTAGGAAAAAGGTTGGGTACTTAACGTTAAGTTGGCATAAGAGTTTCTTTATATTCTCATTTATTATTATGAGGCCAAGAAAGACTCCAGTAGAACTTGACTCTTCAGTTTTGACAAGAAAATCTTTTTTCTCAAGAGGCTTTTGTGTTTTGACTTTAACATGCAATGTGATGCATGACCACCCAGGACACGCAGAGAGAGCCAAGGCAGGCTTAAGGATTCTTTCCTTGAAAGTCTGGTTCATGTAGCCGTGCACAATTGTTATAAATATTAATTGTTTCTTTTTAGAGGAGAAAGTTCATAATATATGATAGGTAGATTTTTTAGTGACAATATGGTTGATTTATATTCAGGACACGGCGAGTTAGATTGCTGAAACTGGCAATCGTAGTTTCAATTTCTTAATCGACTAATATTGACTTCAAATATGATTCAAGGCACGTCATATGAAACCAATGCAATTTATGCAATTATGAAAACCATTTGCGATATTAATCTTTGAAAGGATCCCTCGTCCCTGAGGTTTTGTGATCAGCATCTCATTTCCTTTGATTTACAGGCTAAGAGACTGAGCTCAGGGGAATTTGCGGCGATCAAAGTGATAAAACTGGAGCAAGGAGATGACTTTGGAGTTATTCAACAGGAAATTCTCATGATGAAGGACTGTAGACATCCAAACATCGTGGCCTACTACGGTTCATATCTGAGGAGAGACAGACTCTGGATTTGCATGGAGTACTGTGGGGGAGGCTCGCTTCAAGACATTTACACCAGTACGTTAAACTGCTGAAATTATACTGAAATCAAGCGATAAACTGTATTTTCTATCTATAACTTCAGTCTTGTGGTTATGCTTATTTTTGCGACACGTTACGCATAAACTTTGCTTTTTTGGTTTTTCTGTGCTGCGTTCTGCGTTTTTATAATTGTATTCACAAAAGATATATCCACTATGTATGTCATACTAATTACTAATTTCCAAAGTGGCTCCAGCAGCATGATTTATGAACACTTAGTTCAGTCTTTTTCTGCATATGTAGTTGAGATTTTTTTAGCCTCCATGAGAATGTTTGCTGCAAAGCATGATGTCCTTGCGGGAGTGAATAATAGAAGTTGGTCAGGGAGGCAATCGATTCTACCGTATCACTTTTTGTATGTATATAAACTTTAGAAGCTCATAGCCCATTACTTTTTAACGGATGAATACCTTTTGATAATCTGTTTAACCAACCACCGAGAATGCTGGTTGTGGTGTCTACTCTGCACTGTCTGCTTGAGTTCTGTTCAGGCTGCGCTGTCTTTCATTCATCTTTCCAACTTACTCCTTTCTTTCATAATTTCCTGTTCCACATGAACCCAACCCTACCAACCACAGAAACGAGACTCCTGTCCTCAAGCAGGCGAATCGATTGCATTTTAAGAGTAGCGACGCTACGTTCCATCACATTGCCATGTTATGAAGGTCTGAAACTTTCTTCCAAGCTTTCCTTTTCAGCCTTGCACTTTAGTAGTGTTGAGCTTTCTCTCCTTTTTTCATGTGCCATCTAAAATGCTACTTGCTCATTTCGAAGGAATTTCTATTGCATGACAAATAAGTGTTTGTCATGAGTTCTCTTCTTTGATGAATGTTGCATAGTATGGGGTGGTCTTTAATTAAAGCTTTCTCTCTACTACTCTCGGTTGTAGTCTTATAACAATTTCATTATTATTCATGTGTTGCTTTTTTGGTAGCTTGTAAAATAATAAATAATGATAATAAGTCTGCTTTTTCACTCTAAAATCATACTTTCTGCATTTTATTTCAGTAACCGGCCCTCTTCTGGAATCTCAGATAGCGTATGTCTGCAAAGAGACCCTTAGAGGTTTGAGTTACCTCCATGCATTAGGGAAAATGCATCGTGACGTTAAGGTAATCGTTTAGATAATTTCCAATATTTAACTACGATTCTGAAATATATTTGTTACTTGTTGTACATTGCACTGTTCGAAGTAACTAACTAAACTTGACTTTTTCGGACTAGGGAGCAAATATTCTTCTTACTGATGGAGGCGAAGTAAAACTAGCAGACTTTGGTGTCTCTGCACAACTAACGGCTACACTAGGCAAACGACGCTCATTCATTGGAACTCCGTACTGGATGGCTCCAGAGGTATTTGTCTTTTTCTTTCAAGTACTTTTTTAGTGCGAAAGTCGACCTAAATAAAGTCTTTGTAAAATATTAGGTGGCTGCTGTGGAAAGAAAAGGAGGTTACAACGAGTTATGTGACGTATGGGCTTTAGGAATTACAGCAATTGAGCTAGCTGAGCTCCAACCACCTATGTTTGACTTGCATCCAATGCGGGCACTTATTCTCATGGCAAAAACGAGTTTCAAGCCACCTTCACTAAAGGATAAAGAGAAATGGTGTGAATAATGCAGTTTAAAAGTGTGGGAATTGCTTTAACGCACGCAATTGTTGGTATATTTTAGGTCCATGAACTTCCATAGTTTTGTCAAAGTTTCTCTAACCAAAAACCCCAAGAAGCGACCGACTGCCGAAAGATTGTTGATGGTATGTCCAACTATTATTTGAAACAATATGTGTTTGCAGGAAATCTTACGGTATCTGTCGTTTTTAGCACCCATTCCTTTTAGGGGATCTTAGTAAACGCCAGGCTGTGGAATTACTTCATAAAGTCACCAATCCCAATCACTCATTTTATGATTTAGAGCCTGATGAAGATGGAGTAAGTCATGAACATAGACATTTGTCATGGGTTATTTTCGTATGTTATACAATTGTCACACTTCTAACCACGATGTTTCTGGTTACTGTAGACAGTACAAAACGTCCCGCATAGAATAACGTCAAGAATTAGTGTTCGAGCAGCTGAGCATCGTGTCGCATCTGAAATTCGAAGTAGGCTATGCAGTTTTTGCTGTTTTATTCAATGTTTATATAGCCAATGTTAAGCTTATTTAAGTCCAAGATTATTAAAAAGTTATTTTCATTGCAGATGTAACTCCTGACTTAGGCCAAAGAAGGAGACATAGCCATACAACTGAAGTAAATTATTGTCACTTTCAACTTTTTCATTGACTTTGAGTTAAGAACATATTAATCAGAGTGCCATTATTTTTACAGGACTACCAAAATGAAAGAATGTCTCCATTTGATTGGGAAGAAGGTGTACCACGCGATAGTGACCGAAAGTAAGAGTATTTCTGCTGCTGAGATGTCTTTCTCTATTAATAGTGCTTTTAATTTACCAAATAATATAACCTGTATGTATGTGTTTGTGCATTGAAGTTGACTGGTGATGGAAATTAGTTTCTGTTGATACAAATACGAATGATTTCAAAATTAGTTTTGAAATCATTGATAACATCGCTTGAGTCGTGCAAACTAACAGAATGTAAAGCTTCAACTTCGGCTGTAAATCAGCTTTTAGGTGTCCTACCAAGCTCCTTCAGTACACATACTTTGATTTTATTACATTGAAAGCTACATGTAACCAAGCCTTACTTGATTAAAAGTTTTTAACATTTGTACTAATGGAACCTGTAGGACTCTTCTCCAATACATTGACGAGGAGTTGATGAACAGGTAAATGAATTGCCGATATGTTTTTATGTTTTTGGCTTAACAATAATTTTTAGTGCTCAGATGTGTAAGGGATGGGTGAATGAATTCATAAATTTTTTGTGCACTTCAAAAAGTAAACGCAATCACTTTAGAGTTAGATTAGCAAATTTAAAAGAAGTTACACGGTCAAAGGTCTTATGAATTATTTCAGGGGCCATGGGGAGCGGCTTCTCTTGGGTGAAGGCTACTCACAACAGTACGTGTCACACACTCAGAGAAAAACACGCTTGATAATTATACATGCTTCCAGTGATTTGTATTGCTTTTTGCACTGAAACGATATCGCGACGATTTCCAATTCCAAGTATTCTCGAAATTTACCTTGAACTTTTATAATATTTTCAGAGCCACCCTGCCAATGGGAGATCCACTGTCGGTGTCTAGTCATGAGCTACTGGACGGTCGTAATCACAATGGAATAGCTCGCAAATCTAGTGGTATGTGAATAGATTATTAGCTTTGTGCGTTGAGGTTTTTTGATTGCTGATCTTATGTTAAACATGAATATTAAAAAAAACAGCATTAGATAGACGACGACATAATTCTTTCTCTGGAGAAACTGAAGAATTAACAGCAAGATTAGATGCTACTCTTACACGAGAGTCTGCTGCTTCTGCATCGTCATCTCCCGCGGTAGAACTTAGACTTAGTTCCCACGCTTCCCCTCGACGTTTGCAAACAAATAGAACATTGAGTGATAGCGCCGCGATACTTCACAGTGCTGAGGATGTTTCAACTACAGGACTTGTAGATATGGGTCATTCAGTAGTAGGACCGTCAAGAAACGGAGGAGGTCGTCCTGATTTAACTGCTGGCCTGCCTCCTATTCCTCCTCCAAGAATGCGAGTAGAAAGAAGAACTAAACAGGAAGACAATAACAGTCCCCCAAGATTAACCAGCAATGGGCTACCTCCGACGCCAAAGGTTCACATGGGTGCTTGCTTCATGAAGGTAGTTTTTTCAAGAATACGATTCATATTTGTTCTATGTTAATAGTTGTTTTCAATTGTACTCATTAACTTTGATCAACATTTGTACAGGTATTTAATGGTTGTCCTCTACGAATTCATTGTATTGTTTCGTGGGTTCATCCGGATACCAGAGATCAACACATATTATTAGGAGCTGAAGAAGGAATTTATACCCTTAATCTAAACGAGCTACACGAAACAGCCATGGATCAGTTGTATCCTCGTCGCACAACTTGGATGTTTGTGGTGAAAGATGTGCTCATGTCTCTGTCAGGGAAGACTGTTAATTTATATCGGCACGATTTGATTGGACTGCATGGATCGATAAATAACAAGCATTCATTACGGTTTTCTCTGCGAATGTCCAACAAAATTCCTGAGAAACTTGTACCTCGTAAGTTTGCTCTGACTACGAAAGTCGCAGAAACTAAAGGGTGTTGGAAGTGCTGCGTGAGAAGGAATCCGTACAACGGGTATCGATATTTATGTGGCGCTCTGCCCTCTGGAGTCTTCCTAATGCAGTGGTATGATCCACTCAACAAATTCATGTTACTGAAGGTATTCACATTTCTCTTTGATACCATTTTAAAAGTTGCAAAACTCATGAGTCTAATTCATCTCATTGTCAAATCTACCTCAGCATTTTGAGTATCCCATGAAGCTTCCACTCAAAACGTTTGAAATGATAATCACCCCTGATGCAGAGTATCCTATGGTTTGTGTCAATGTCAGAAAAGAACCCGAGTCTAATAACTTGAAGCTAGATCTTCTGAATTTAAATTCATCCAAGAATTGGTTTCATAGTGATGAATTAGAGGAGCCAGTAGATAGATCAGGTAATGCTGCTTAATCTTTACAGAGTTCTTCAGTGCTATATAAGACTAACAAGAATCAATATTTGCCTTACAGCAACTGTGATACACCGGAAAGACTACTTAAATGTAGCAAGTGTCACTCAGTTGGAGAAAGACAATCTGATGGTTTGCTATGATGGTAAAATATAACGAAAAGAAAATTTTAAATTATTTTTGTAGTGCAGAGCAAACGGAAGTGACATATTATTTCATTATTTGAACTTTCAGACGTAGCCAAATTCGTGAATCTTCAAGGAAAGGTGAAGTCTAGTAGAAAATATGCCTCAGAAATCAAATTCGATTTTCAGATTGATTCCGTTGGTACGTGGGACACAAAATGTTAGTTTACGATTAATACACTGCAGTTTGGAATATATTTGAATCGTATTTTCTAGTGTGCCTCACGGATAGTGTTTTAGCCTTCCACAAGCATGGAATGCAAGGAAGGAGTTTTAGAAATGGAGAAATAACACAGGAGATAACAGATCAAAGTAGAATATTCAGACTTCTTGGATCAGACAGGTACGAAAAATCTTGCGTTTTTATAGAAATTAAACTGGTAGAACACGTGGCTTTTTATCTGTGCTTAATAATGTTTGGAACAATTTGGATCGAAACGTAGAAGTAGTAGTAAAAGTCAGTTTTCTAATTGGTGTTGGTGATCATGCTTACTTCGTAGAGTGGTGTGCCTGTCGAGCAGGCCATCGGACCCACTGGGCGTGGCTTCGAGCGAAGCTGGCTTCAATCTCTACGTCCTCGCTGGTCATGAAAACTCGCTATTCTAATTTCTAAACAGAATAATTAAGTCACAAAAAGACAAGCTCATTCATATCTATTCTCTCTTGCTCTCTCTGAAATTTTATTCTGCCTAAAAGTATAAACGCTCAAATTTTCTTCTCCAATTATCTTCTTCATCGCCTCATCTCTCATCTTAATCCTGTACGTCCAAAAATTGTACTTTTGCTTTAAGTTACCTTGTTCATTATTAGTTTAGTGCATGAGGTATTTATTTGTACTTTATTATTATTAATGATGAGTTGTGCATGTGTAATCTATGCATCACGAGATTACTTACTGATCTTATCGAATATCTATTTCAGGGACGATAAAGTAATCCCTGTGGAGAGCAGACCAAATCCTGCTGCGCCCACCCCACCAACTGATGATGGAGTTAATTTGTACACACTGGCTGGGCACGAGTCTTCGTATTAATTAAGAGATTTTCGTATGTATCTCTGATCGCTTATGAAACTAATATAGTAGAATTCGTACACTTTTAGTTGAGTTGTTTTGGACTTTTATTTATGAAAAAATAGGAATTAGTGAGTGCGCAACGTAAATGTTGTATAATCCCTTATCCCTTCCATAAGGTGCGCTAGGGGAGTAAAACAAACTAACTTCATTATTATTATTTATTTTAACCATTCTAATACTTCTGTGCTATGATTTCGTGTATCATATAATATGTGATCTTTTCGATTCAACGGCGATTCAATTGTAATTTTTACGTAGTATCATTTATTTCCTAGTCAGTGTTGCGTTGTTGATTTTTTCGCACTTCGAAATAAAATATGTATTTGTCAACCGTAATTGCTCGAAAGGAGTAATGTCTTTTACTGGAGAGGAAAGAGAAATACTCAGTCCTTAGAAATCAGCGAATGTCTAGTTAACCGTACCTTTAAGTTTTGAGAGGCCATAATTTAATTTATTTGCAATGAGTGATAACCTTTGTATCCTTTCATGGCGAGTTTTTTCTAACGCTGTAACTTTTCCGTCTCTTTTTGGCAGACATGCCTAAAAATATTTTACGTCCTTATGAGTTTGATAAGAGAGTATAAAGGAGCAGAGGAAAAGCTCTGTCAACGTAAATGTAGATTCATTAGCAGATCGTGAGAACAAGAAAGTAGTTTTAGTGAATAAGAAGTAACTGTCCTTCATATGAGTTGTTACTTTTGTACTTTTCAATGGGTGCCTTTAGGTCTAATGTAAGATCAGAAGAATAATTCAAAGTCTATGCCAATTCAGAAATAATTTTGTCCATTCGTAAATGTGAGATGAGTTTCTACTTATCCTGTTTCATGAATCAATCAGTAGCCAAATATTTGTTACTGATACGAACGATTAATCAAACGTAGCTTGATGTGTTGTGTAAAATTTTTAACGTGTAACATCTACGAAAACTGAAATAAAAATTACGGAGTGTGTAATCAATTCGAAAAAAATGTCTCGTTTGGTTAAGCGAACTTCTGGCATCATTATGACGGACGTCGACAGGTCTATAATACACTTACATTATTTTTGACGATTTGATTCAATTCAAGAATGACGAGAAAGTGCATAATTCATTTCACTAGTTTGACTATTTGATCACTGATGACAAGTGTGACATGCAGGGTGTAAATAATACACTCTCGTGAGTCATGAAATGCGCGACATAACTTTAGAATCACGGCACAGAATCTTTTGACTCCCAACGAATAAGCCATTTTTAATGCATAAGTTATTTCATCTTACAACGTTACAATGTTCGAGACTTTACTCGTTGCTATCTTTTAGGTAGCGCGGCAGCGAGGCTGTACCGCTTGTTAAAAAGTTGCTTGTTACAAAGAATACTATTCATTCTGTTGAACTTAATTTTTGCTCCTGACACACGAGGTGTTTGATAGCTTCAGTTCAGTCAACTTATGATTCCATAAATTATTAAATTGTGACAAAAGAAATCGATACATATAATACAGAAAATATATTGAAATTGTCTCAATTGTATTTTTATTCGTAAAACTGTCAAAGAAATCAAGGCAGGGCTATTAACTGAATCGTCAGTTAAGAGATTTTTTGAAATCCTCTCGGAGTCTCGCTTGGGCTCGTGTGAGCCGATGGCGCCCAGCAAGTTTGTACATTTCCAAAGCATTCCCTTCATTGACAGCGATGTGGAAATGCAGGTCACAGAACTCGAGGAGATCTTCCACGCTATACTGAAAACAATACAGAAACATTGAACGGAATTCAAACCTTTAAGGTCATGAGAGATCAGACAAGGTTAATAATTAATTAACCTTGTCAGCCATGTAGACGAGTTGTGGAAGTATTTCCTTCCAAACTTCAACAAATCCATTTTCATTCGCTTTCCGCTTGTTCTTGAATCTTCCCGTGTACAGAAACGAAAGAAACTGGTCCACAACTTCGGGAGACACGTCGTTCATCGTCACAACGCCGTGTCTTCGCTCTGCCATCCCTTTATTGGTGAACATTGCGCGAAAAACCACACTCTGGGCTAAAAGGTCAAAGTCAAATGAGACGAATTAAGCCAAATGTCGTTGACTTAATATAAACTAATTGTAAGTATAATGGAAGGGCAATAACTTGAAAGAATGGTCGAGTGACTTGGAAATCTGGCGATCTCTTCATTGTTCTCATTCACGATCGAAATGGAGACGTCCGAAATTTCCTTGTTCCCCAAAAGACACGCTACTTTCTTCATCATGGGCTCTTTCTCCAGGAACTTCTCCTCTAAAGATACCTTACAGTCTTCGTTTCTAACTTTTGTTGTGGACAATCCGTGGGCACCATTAGGGTCACGATAGGATGCCTCAAGTGAAATCTTTAAGGACATTGAGCCCTCCGAGTCCAAGTAGTCCCTCAATTTCGACAGCCGAACCATTTCCATCCATGCCCATCCATTGTCCTCAAACGTGTCAGCCATCTCTATGAAATTTAAACTTTCCTTTAATTTTTCCCTGCCAGTTTATTACCGTCAGTTTAACTTTGTTTAGTTACCATCTTCCTCTTTATGTACAACTTCACCGGCCAGAATGATTTTTATGGACGCAAGAAAGTAAAGGTTAGGCCATGGATCGTCGTGTCCACTACGGTTCACAGGACACTTCGGATATAATACCAAACCAATAGTCTTCGGCTCATTCTCGTCCGAAGTGCTCGCGACGTCATTGTCTTCAGGGTCGATGGCGTCGTTGTTGTCACAGACTTGCAACACCCACTCTAGCGAAACTTCGTGGCCAAATGTAGCTCCCTGTAAAAACGAATTTAACTTGGGGTGAGAAAAGTAATGATTCAATTTTGCAACGTTAATGTTGTTGTACCGATGTACTTACCATTTTGAAAGGAAGCTTGGCGATGATACCTTGGGAAAAACTTTCCTTCTCTTTCATCGCTTTACCCAGGAGGTTTTTAATTTTGTTGATTTTCCACGTCGCATTCCAAGTCTCTTCTGGATCAGACGGATCAGAGACGGCAGAGTTGTGACTAGTTAGCGACCTCGTCAATGAAGGCACGTTCTTCTGAACTGGTTGAGATGCCATTTCGATAGACAGTAAACTTGAACTGGCTTGATGTAGGAATGGATCTTCCATCAATGAACTGGCTTCCGGCAGCAGTGAAGCTCGAGTAACAAATAACATTTTTAAAGTGCGCGCCAATAGTGATCGATCAGGGCAATGTCATATTTGCCTACTCTGCGGACCAATCAAAAATGACCGTTTACTGGTACCGTTTAAAAAACAGATTTATTACTCAATACGACTAGAATTTGTCACCTCACTAACAAATTGATGGAATTCTTTAATGCCTACGTCTACTAAAGTCCGCCGTGCTGTCCTTGCATGTTCCAAAGTCTGTAATAAAGCCCCTGTTTTTCTAGTAATTCGGCGTGAGTGCCACTTTCATACAACTCTCCCTGATTGATCACGAGGATGCGGTCGACTCCTTGGATGGAGGACAGTCTATGAGCAATAGTTATGGAAGT
>Ga0194135_10000232_pt1 | contig 32321 bp, 16 predicted proteins | sample LitLau_LLRF_2013_FD_134024 | JGI IMG/M metagenome (GOLD analysis project Ga0194135, IMG submission 134024) | Freshwater sediment microbial communities in response to fracking from North America - Little Laurel Run_MetaG_LLRF_2013 (version 2) | ecosystem: Environmental > Aquatic > Freshwater >... | reverse complement strand
TTTCACAACTTCTTCGATCTAGTTAGTTAAAAAGTAAGTTCCGTTTTAGAACGGAAGAAAGTTTGGAATTTTTAGTCACATAGCTGGAGGTTATAAATTGTCTCAGCTCCCCCCAATCTTGCAATTTCGTATATTGCGATTGTGACATCGCATTGGGATTATTTGGGATTTGGAAACTGTCTTTCTGAGTATTGTGATTTCTTAATAAGAAGTCATGTGACTGTTTGAATCTGCATGATCTGATGTACTGTATTTATTATTGCACTATTATTCAACCACGGAAATCTAAATCAACATAGCATTTATGCATTTAGCGATTTGTTTCATCGCAATTTGTTCGGACCAAGGATGGAATAACACACTCACGAAGATTCATTGACTCATGACAATTCATCTCTTCCTACACTTCTTGTGTGGTTAACAGGAAGGAAGCAAGTAGCATGAAAATTAGAAGAGAGTTCGTGAATTAGTCTCGGTAGTTTTGTTGACCACCTGAGAAGATGAGATGACCACCACCACCATCCCAGTCTCATTAGCACTTGAGCTTACATTTTAGAGATTAGCAAGCTAACAAACAAGAGCAACTAACAACAACCCAACAACAGCGGATCTATCGAGTCAATGCATTCATTATTTGTCCTCCCTGTCTCTAAAACTAACTGCGATAGTATCTCATCTTATATGTCTCCTGCTATTAGGAAAGCTGCTGCTTGTTTCACAGCACACACACCTCTCTCCTTTCTAATCAAACTTCTCATCGCTTAATGGCTCATCCTTGTTCAAAATGTTCAAATGTTCACTCTTGTCACATTCATTTGCATCTGCTTGTGATTTATTTTTATATTTATGTCCCTTTATATTCATTTGAAGTATATTTCTAGGAAACGTACAATAATAATGCATAAGTTTTATTTCTCCTACAGTCATCGCGTCTTTTGGGTGAGTGAACTAATTACATACATAACATCAGAACCTTTGACACAACTCACTCTCTATAAATTCCTTTGAACAAAACTCCTTTGTACCATTTGCTTCTTGCCATTTTTCTCGCTTCACTAACACCAACAACAGCGAAAGTCTCAAAGTTTGACTTCATAGTTACATTCAAATTCGTTATTCTTTGACACGCAAAATTCAAAAAAATTTCTTTGAAGACGTTGCCGGAGAAAGAACGGGGAAGATCACGTACAGAATTGGTGACTGTCGTGTCTTCTTGACCCACCTAATTTCAGGAGAAAGGAGGCGGCATGGTCTTTGACCAATGTGCATTCATCCATCCCACACTGTATATACTCGCGCAGCACCCACTTTCACCAGAAATCATCTCTCTCTCTGTAGCCAATTACCCTCTCAGCCTCTCGTTTAATCAGATGCACCCTTCACACTCAACATGGCAACATTTCCATGACGACTACCAACGCATCTACACTATGCTCTCCTGTACTATAGGCAAGAGAGAGAGAGCGCAGTGCAATTTCGGAAAGAATTCCTCATTAATTCAAAGGGAGAAAGGGTTGCGTTATTTGGATTGCAAAAGAGAGAAGGGAATCAAAATAGACTTGTGTGTGTGCCTCCTTTGTCGGCGAGGAACTTCAAAGGTTCCCATGCCAACCTCTTCCCATCTCATCTCTTTTCTCCTTGCTCAACTTCTCCTTTCCTTTGAAGAAATGAAGTTGCCTGGCACTGGCACACACGAATACTCTCCAACCAGCCAGTCGTTCATGGGTGACATTGACAACGACTTACACCACCACAGCAGAGCAAAATCTCTCTGACCTCGGGTCAATTTCTGGGGAACAAAGTAATTAGCAGACCTGTCACTCCCATCCCCGGGAATCCTGCCGTAAATCTCTCACACGATGACTATGTCGTCATGACATGGGACAAGTAGACAGGCAGCAAGTGGACAGAGGGCACGGGTGAATTATGGCATGACTCTTTTAGTCTTTTAGTGTTTAGTGGTGTATGTATAAGCAGTATCACAAGACGCAACCTTCCTAGTACTTTTGTTATTTTAATTAGCAATTAAAAAGATAATGAAACAGGGTTTAATTGAGAAGGAGAAACTATATAAGCAACCATTATAACTGAACTGGTGGTTGTTGTGGTGTTGTGTGAGGCAGTAAATGTTAATGGCTTCATCATTTTGTGAAACGAAGAAGAGACACTTTTTCTTCTGACTGGTTGTCACTTTTATCGCAAGTTATGGCCTCGTTACGCCCCTCTAATGGTCCATACACATAGACAGTTATTATCCGAAGACTTCACTTAATGCCCCATTTCAATGCAGGACACAAGCCAAGTTAAAATTTCCTAAAATTCTCGGGGAAACCGAAGGAAGAGTTTTAAATGTCTTTGGGGCTAAGTGAGATTCCTTTCAGGTCTGAGTGTGTATTTACAAGTGCTGCTTCGCTCACTAACTCTATACCTATTGATTTTCAATTAGTCACACACCTGAAGAGAAGACTCTACACTGGACTGGTGAATACAGATCTTTTCAGGTGTGAACAAATCCATACGTACACATAGATATACACATAATATTTGACCATATTACGATGATAAACTGCTCCGATATATAAAAGTCAACTTTTCATTCAGAATCGCTTTGTAAGTTCACTTGTTTGGATTTTCAGGGTTGACATTTCTTCTCTTTCCTTACAAATACACATTGCACTCTTTCTACACCCTGTAAAGTGTAAATTTAATTCTACACAATACTCTCCTTTACCTATCTTTTTCAGTTCATTCAGAAGTTAAAAGAAAAAAGTGGCCAGTCATGCCCCATTCAATTTATTTGCAACTTTTGAGTCTCATCAAATAAACGTGAAAAAATCAGTTCTCCTTCCAGTCGTTCTTCTATTCTATTTAAAACCTTAAAATGCTGTGATGTCTATTGCTGCTTCCTCAGGGTCACTTAAACACACTTAAAACTTGTCAATGAAACCTTTCTGCTTGTGTGGTGGTGGTGGTGACAATTGCAGTAAAAAATCTTTTTCAAATTTCATTCATTAAAAGAAATACGATACTCATCTTTCCCTATTCTAAAGGCATCCTAAAATAATGATTCATTTTTCTACAAGTCTTTTCATTTTTAATTTCGTTTATAGTTTCAATGAGTTAATTTAAAGGTTTAAACCCAACGCTCAATTAACAACTAATGAGAATAATAAAAGTAGGCGGGGTGGGTTGAGTTTTGAGTTCCTTTCTATTGTCACCCTTTAACATCCACACACACAGTAGCCATTCCACACCATCCGTTTTTTATCCGAGATATGTGAAGGGACCCCCACTGACGCAACAATCACAATTGTTAGCAAAAGAAACGACGAGTGAGCAACCATTTTTCTTCCGATTGAATGCGCCTAATCTCTCTTTAAACTTAAGATACATGTATATATTCCGTTTCTGCTTTAGATGTTCCCAAAATCCTGAATGTGTGTGTAATTTATGCTAAGACGCGTGTAACAATGCTCATCTATGATCCAAATTCGTTTATACAATAGGCAGCTTATCGTCCTGGGGTGTGAACTTAAGCCCAAATCAATACGAAGCGAGTGAATAGCTCACTATTGCTAATGCATTAATCTCTCATTACATATTCTCAATTGTCATTAGCGCTTAGCTACTTCACTAAAAACTCAATTTCAGTTGTTTCTCTATTGTACAAGAAGAGCTGAGCTAACATGTCACAATGAAGGATACAAATTGACATCTCTTCTTTCTATTTAATTGCTACAACAAAGTTGGTGTAATCATACTACTCTGTACTCATGAAATGAGTAATGCATTAATGTCCTTAGCGAAGGCTGCGGAATAAATAGGGGTAACTTAAGACAATGGTATGACTGAGAAACTTTCACCGTTTCACGACTGAGTTTCCACATGAAATCGCAGTTTCGAGATTTTCGTAAGAGAAGAAAAGAGTTTTCCGGGTGAAGGAGTCTTTTCTGGATGTGAATAATTAGCGTCTTCATCCAACCATCCATCTCTGTTCTATTGTACTTTCTCCTCGGAGTCATTTGGGAATAAGGAATACTTTCTCAAGTGGCTAATCATCCATCCACTCTTGTCTATTGTTGCCTCCTCAAGTTCGTAATAAGCCACTTGTGACTTTAAAATTGCAATATTATTACGTAACTCTATGAGAGTTCGTGCTTCTGTGGAATGCAGCAAAACTCTTGGTAATAATCCTCTCTTTTTAATTCACATGAATAAGGAGAGGGAGACGCAGAATATAATACACAGGAAGCTCCATTTTGTCCCCGCTAATCCTTTGCCCCCAATCAACCCTTCTGCTTCCTCTAAGAACAAGATCCATTTCAAATGACAAAATGTTTTAATGTTCCATTCCATCGGGACAAAAGCCACTCTCTTTCTATTGTGTCACCACTGCAATAAAGCAGAGGGGAAAGAGCTCAGTTTTCATTCATTTATTTCAATTTCAAACGTCTCAAATGAACCGTACAGTACTCAAGCATAATAACTCGTGTGCCTCTTTTATTGGAAATGTCCCAAAAAGACATCATTTTTTACTCTTTGATTACGTAGTAAACACGTCGTAAACCCGTAAATTCGAGGCAACTCGGGTATTATACACACACTTCTAATTTCAACGGACGCAGGAAACGAAATATGGCCAGATTTCCTGAGCATTTATAGGCAAATTTACACCTCGTAAATTTACTTATTCCTTAAATCCTAGTAAAAATGCGATCCCGACGACCTCAGATTTTGTAATGATTCTTATGATTATTGATTGCTTGTTCAATGCTCAACCGTTCGTGCTGAAGAGAACTGAGCGTGCAACCGACAACCGACATGCAGATCATCAGATAAGGTACACTTTCTTCCTTCGTGCCCACCACCACACCCACGTCAAACTCTCACTTCCGTCGGTCTTGTCACTCCCCAACCCCAATCTCAGATACACACTGAAGCACGTGCCTACCACATATTTATTTCGTGCAACTGCATTCTTCTAAAAATATTGTAGAAATTACTACAATTTCCCATGACTTTTCAACAAACTCAGCACCAAGAAATCCATAAGCATATATGATCAACATTCACTTTTCTCTCTCGTGAACTTTACTAGAAAGAAATGCACGCACTCAGAAATGCAACAACACTCAAAAACCGACCCTAAATACATCAGCAGCAACGAACTGGGAAAAGCCTGAATGAATTTTTTAATTCAAACGAAAATGTTGTCAACGAGGCTTGTCCTATGTTAATCCTTCTTGTTGTGGGGATGAAAGGACCCACTCGAGCGAACACGACTAATCGGAAGTTACACATAAAAGGAGAGGGGACTTCATTAATAAAAGGTTCTGTGCCTACAGTAGAAAAGCAACCCTTTGCTGATCCATTTCAATCTCCATTTCACTCTATTTGTCCTTTCTTTTTTAAATAATAATACGCTACAAATACACAAAGATAATCATCTTTTATTCAAACAATACACACATACCATACTACCTTTATTATTACGTAGGGGAGTTTGATCCCTCCGAACGGGCTTTTCATCAATTTCCGCAGTCAGAAATGAACTACACTTAATTACGGGTTTCATTTGTCACCCAATTCACTCACCACGGTCATACACACAGTATTATTTATTACACTTGTGTGCCGTTATTAAGCGTTAAGTTAAAGGAACTGTGTGTGTAGGAAAATAATCTAATTACGCCTTATAATATTCTAATGTTCTATATTTTAGTGGAAAGCATATGTCTGTACGCGAATTCTTACTTTATCGCAAGATTAGATCGATAATTAGGTTGACATTTTAATTACCCTGAAGGTCGGATAATTTACAAGAACTTCGATCGATCACTACTACACGACTGACGGGTGACACTCGACTCGACAAGACTTATTTGAGGCTTTTGACTTGTGCCAAATTACCCAGAGGAGATGCACACAAAAATATAAGTAGAGTACAACGTACAACCGAAGAGGATAAAAAGAAAAACCCTGCTGACACCCAGGAATTTGTGGGTTTAAGAAGCGATTAGCATAAATTCCTTGCTTGTCTTGCATAAATCACCCTCAACAAACACCTCTCCTCCTCCTAAGGAGTTTTTTCTTCCGTTTTTTTAGAGAGAATTGCTTTTACTTAAGCTCCTTCTTACTTGAAAAGATATGTAATTTGAAAGACTAGATAAGTATTTGCATGGAATCAATCAACCCCAATCAAACGAGTTCCATGTGTGATTGGCCATTTTTATTTAACACTTGCACACACAACAACGTGTGTGTAGGGAGGAATCACCAATAATTATACACACACGAAAGCAACCAGGAGCAGCAGTGGCAGATGCAGATATGCAATCAACTTTCTTCTTTATATCAAATGCAAATTACTACTTTTGACTCTAAGCACACCACAAGTTCCACACCACACTTGGTCATTATCTAAGGTGAAATCAAATATCAATTCTTTGCCAAATTGTTTACGTATACATACGCAAATCTCTACCCGTATTTGAATGCATTTATAAGGTTTTAAGTATTTAGCTGGAATAAATTATTACACGTCAAAATAAATCAAAATTAGTTTTCGCAAGGAGGAATTTTGGAATTTCTTACTTTTCTTTTGGCCTTTGGTGCTGGCGTTAAAGGAACGAAGGGTGGGTTACTACCCAGGAGGACTTTTTGCTGCTGTTGCAAATGTCGATGAAAATTCAAGTTTATCTGAAATTCTAACAGACTTCTTGCCCAAAGAAGATCAAAACTCGGTTTAGCAGAATTTCTAGTGTTAACATCTGCCATTGTATTAAATTATGAAACTTAAGTGAGACTGTATAACACAATGAGCAAGACCTAGTCGTCGGAAAGACTGACAGACTTTGTTCAGTCTGACTCTGACAAGACTTATAGTGCCACATTAAGTATAAGTGATGTGTTGATGATGAGACTGTTTTAATTGGCCTTTAATTGTTTTTTTAAAGATATTTTTTCACTTCATTTTGGGATAATAGAAAGGTTAGGTGAAGCTCGCATGAGCGGCACACACAGTTGCATGCACGCAAGTAAATTTAATTAAAGTAGAGTATAAAAATGTGTAGTAATTCATAAAAATCAAAAGTGTCGTGCAAAGCGATGGGTCTTTTTACAATTGATATAGTCATTTATATACATGCAGCCGACATTTCATCAAGTTAAAATGAAAGAGTGACTACAGACCAAAGCGGATAAGTATAATAATACAGGGTCGTCTTGAATAGCAGTAAATCTTTTACATCTTCCTAGTATCCTAGTAGTCCCTCGTGAACTCTCTTTTAATCCCAGACTTAACAGATATCTATACCACCTACACTCTCCGCATGATGGAAAGAATGGAATAAGGATAATACCCGGGTTGTGAAAAGCGCACAGTCATCAAATATCACTTTCTCTTCCGTTATTTACTCTTCTCCTTTATTTAAAGATGAATCAATAATGCAGCATACGAAATCAAAAGGGAAATAAATTAAAGTGGGGTTACGCGAGAAACCTTATAGCTTTTCAAGACGATGTCCTCTGATTTCAACCAAATTGTCAACGGTATTTTTTTGCCAAGTGTGCAGCATGATCATTACTGGTTAGTGATAACAATATAACGTCTCTATTATTCTAATGTGGGGAATACTTAATGTGAAACGTGTTTTGGGCAACCCTGTGTGGTGTTGGTGAGAGTTTGTGACAATGAATAAATTTAATGGAAGCTCACGTACTTATTGTGTGACATTGGCGTGAAGAAGATCAGCCACACCTCCCTAGATTATTTCCCTCCTCCTCCCCCAATGTATACTACTGCGGTCTCAGCAGCCGCAAATACACAACGACTCGACCAAAAATTGTGTATTATAACGAACTTTGTTGGGTTTTAATGAGACAAAAATGCACACGCCAGCCACACTCACACTTTTAATTACAACCTTAAACACAGGCAGTCCACATTTTGATATAATACGGCTTTTCCTAGTGTGATTTTTAGTCACTTTAAAAGCTTAAAAGTTATTCTTTTTCACACATAATTTACTTGTAATTTTGAAAAACTCACGTGAATAATAATTTAAGAGGGAGAGACACACCCCCTGCGGTGCGTGAAATAACGAACACGAACAAGATTTTTTCTCGTTATTTTGTTCCCACCACAAAATCCACAAATTCAAATAACGCAAATACCTCATATTACACACGAATAGAGATGACATTTTTGCTTTTAGGAGATTGGATCCTTCTAGTACTTATGATCCCTGCTTATTGGATGGACGAAAAGGAAATTCCATTTGAAATTCCTGAGAAAGCGACTCGTAAAGGGCTAAGAATACTACGAACTGAACTGACCATTAAACCATCATCACATCACAAGATATATTTCATGTCGACGACGAAGGGAAAGCAAAGAGTCAAAGGAATGGGAGACACAGGAAGGAAATCCAATCCATTCCAAGGTTGAAAAGGAAAGTCTCAAAATTCAAAGTTCATCCGGGTGGACACAACAAGAGGAACCCAAAAGAGGAATCAAATCAACCAAAAACGTCCACTAAAAGGAACGCAGCAGCAAGGAAAAATTAAATGGAAAAAGTCAAAGAAAAAATATAAAATTCCTTTCAGTCAAGAAGACTTTAGATTATTGAACATTTGGTTACTCTCCTCTCTCTCTCTCTCCTTCTTGTCGTACCGTGGAAGACTTCGACTTCAACTGCTTACACTTTTTCTTATGTTCTAGTTCTTCTTTCTTGTAATGTGCTTCCTAATCCAATTATTGTATTAAAAGAACGTATGGTTGGTAAATGTATTGGGGGTAATTAAGACACTCATCACCTGTCATACTCCCATCTGATAATATACCCATCTTTTGTTGTTATCTTTTTATCTCAGGTCAAACTCAATTACACTTTATACTTCGAACCCATGGTTCGTTGTATTTTTTAAAATTTCATCGAAATTACTCCTTCCCTGCCTGCATATTGTGTAAATTTCCATCAATTTCTTCGATGCAACTAAAGAACTATAAAACCCATAAAAATCTCTTTGTTATGGAATAAAAATGAGGATACACAAGGCTTAAGAAGTAATATTATGTGTGTGTGTGTGTTTTAAGGTCGTGCAGGTAATTTCTGGTGGAGTTCATCCCATTCTACTCACGCTCTGACCTTTCTTTCTTCCACATTGTCTTCCATTTTTTCTCACCTCTCCAATAATAAAAATCTGAGTCTAAAATGTGAGAGGAGTAGGCAGATCATGTCCAGAGAGAAATCGAACAATCAACAAAAAAACTTGCTGACTCTGCTTGATTTCCCCTTCCACTTGGTTAACGAGAGACTCGTTGACGAGTAAAAAATGAGAACTAACTAGGCTCACTCACAAGTCTGGCTGGAGAACGAAGAAGAACCCCTCCAGGCACTTTTCATCTCTCTCCTCTTGTTTGTTTCAATTTTTGAGTTCGTTTGAATCCGAACCGGAAACTCTCATTATGCAGATATAATTATACACGCATTTGCTGTGCAAAATACTTATGAAAACAATTAGAGGAAGAAGAGAAGTAGGAGGCGGTAGAGGTGTAATTAGCGAGAAGAAAGTTGATTAACTAGATGGCTATTCCGCGGATTATCCATCATCAACTCGTTATACACACAAACCATTTTTCTAACCAACAAAAATCACTTCTCTCTTACAACAATATTCCCTTAATCACCCTATATCATCGTACCAACCGCTGGAATTTATTTTATTCGAGGTCTTTGAAACGCAATATTATTATTAAATTCCCCTTCTTTCTGAACAAAGCCTTGTTTTTTCATTCTTTCCAGTTCCTTCAGTCTCCTCAAGAAGAATTCCAGAAGGAACTTTTCTTAAGAAAGGGCCTTATAACAACGACACATTGAAGGTAGACTGGACGCAAAGTGCAAAGTCACTCCTTCCAACATGACATGGCAAGAATAAGTCTCACTTTTCTTTTTATTCTTGTTCTCCACTCTCCTGTGACTTCATCTTTTTCATTAACCCTTTCTCACGCGTGAGATCTAAGCCCCGTCTCGTCTGAATCTGGAGCAACAGCATCCAGAATGGAATTCCACAATGAGACATAAATCTCCTTGTGCATAAATTACGTGACCACTTCACACAATAAATTATACTCCCCATGTGGGTCCATTCATCTTGTAATCTCACTTCCATCTCTACCCAATTACTCACCATTTACAACGCTAACTACCCTCCTTAATACTCATTAATACACAGAGAGAACAAAAATCCAATTACTAATTTTTGAAACCAACTCAACCATCCTTGCTAGTACAGTGTATATGTGTGTGTGAGTTAATTAACATTAACGCAGGTAAAATACAGAGGATAAATCAAGTGGATATGACGAGAGATTTAGTAAGATAGATGGATAACTCTTCTCTAGCTCTCGCTCTCTCCTCTCAAGATCCACTTAAACCACGTTCAATATTTCTAAGGCTCTCTAGATGAAGGTACCACCGTACCACCACCATCAGTCGTGACTAACTCTCTCTCTCCCCTTGAAATAAAAAATTCCATCCATCCAGCCCACTTCACTTTACTCCTTCATCACAATAATTATTGATCTCGGCTTCAACACCCGGGCAACCTTTATACTCAACCTGACTAAAGCTTCCGTCAAAAGACAGGTGGATGGATGAAACTTTTCGCAAAGCTAAAAACCCCGATTGTGTATTTACTTTAACAAGTTTGTTCAATCCACCCACACTGCATAAACAAATAGAGAAAGATTTAGCGTCGTCATGGTGCGAAGCATGAAGAGCTTCTGTGTTGAGGAATCCTATAATATCTTTCTTGCAGCACCCTGTAGAGCATTGTGGTCCACGGACAAAACAATGGACAAACGTAATACAAGAATTCCAATCTCATTGACCTGAGTTCTGAACTGAATTAAGGTGGTGGAATCTTTCAAGGCCAGAGAGTCTTGTGTAGCTGTGTTTGCCTTAAGGCATCATCGTGTTTCTATTTGGTTCTTACTATATACTTCGCTAAGGACCCTTCACTAAACTTAACTTGCAGCTCAGCATTTGCATGAGGGAGATTTGAATTTTTCTAAGGGTGACTCTCTTATGATTAATTGGATGAGATGGAGGAATGTGGAGACGGTGGAGAAACCACCTGGAGTTGTGTAATGAATGGTGATGGTGGTGGGTGGGGTTGCCACTGGTCATGTTGAATGTTGTTAACTTCCCATCTGTCTATCCATCAGTCATCTCACCTTGTATCTCTCCACTTTTACCTTGTGTGTGATGAACTTCTGCGGTTTCTTCCACCCTCCCAGTGTAATCCGATCTTTAATCCTATTTGAGTGACAACCAAAGTGACACTCACATCGTTTCATACTTCATACTCGGTCACCCTCTATTTAATACTTAGCTTTATATTTATTTTATTATTCCTTTCCCCATCGAATTCCTTCTGTAGTATTTACTCCTACAATAGTCCATTCACAAATTCGAGATTTCAATGGACTCCATCTAAGAAGAACATGTTTTCCAAAGATGAAAAATGCATCTACGTTTATTGTACTTGTGTACTACAACAAATGGTACAAAAGACCCGATGAAAGTTTTTCAAAGACTCAAAAACTCAAAACATTCCGTGGTCATCAATCTCCCTATCGATTCCCGAAACCCTCGAGAGCACTAGTAATCCGCCTTTTTATATAAAAGCCTTTTTATTTTTCCTTCCAAGCTTTTATTCCCAAAAAAGTCTGTTTTCTACGTATATATAGCAGTGGACTGCTAGAGTGTATATTCGTCAACTATACTATTGTACGCCAGGCTGTTCCTGACTATAGTTCAGGAGTAAAAATCCACTGAAATCCACACAGAAACCTAAGAAATCCTAAAAATATTATGTGGTAGTATTAAACTTTCTCGCTGCTGTTAATCCTTAAACATAATACACAGAAGAGTATGCATAATGTGGTTAGATTCATCAGAGTAATTTGGTGTGTTGTTAGTAGTCATCTCATCATTGAACAATCACTTACGAGACAATAAAGCCTTAAGGCTTTACCACAAGATGAAATGAGAGTCGAGTCTTGTTGGGAGGTATAATTGGCAGGACATAAGTAGCCGTGTAGCCATTATTATTGAATAAGCCACACCCCCCGGGGGCCCTAGCCACTCTTTAAAACAAGCCGCCGTTTGTTTTGCAAACTACTAGAAAAGAAAGAGAAGAAAAACTCGCTAAGTACCGAAGATATTGAGCCCTTAAACTTCACCTTTAATTAAGTAGACGAAGCGGCTGAGATCACTTGTCTTGTTAGTCAATTGATGAGCCAATTCAACTCAATTTCTCCGAACTAAATTTAGACGATCCCTCATTTACATTCTAACCTTTGTTTCTACACGTAATTACTCATCATCATCATCTCCATCACAAGAAAGGTACCCCTCTCACTACATTTACACGCCTCCTCTATTGGGTCAAGTAGATCATACTTCGTAGTACAAGCCTTCTTCAATCTTCACATTCCTTTGCGTACATTACCCAATTCCGCTAATCAAACAGAAACACAGCTAACCAGTTTCTTGAAGAAATAAGACGTTTGAAATTGGTAAGGTGCTTGTCATTCACTACTATGGTAGTAGTAATGACACCCTGACATGTACCCTCTCATTACTATTACTTTTTTCCCTCTAATACTTTGCCACAGTCCGACTAAATAAACAATTATTTACAATTGCTATCTACAAGAATGAAGCAATTCACAATTACTTGCGAATCTGAGAGAAATTAGCACCACTGCGCTTCTGGACTAGTGAAAGAAGAGGAAAAACCGGCTAAGAAATATTTGTTGAGAAGCCAAGTAGTCAAGTAGCTAAGGAGCGTGACAATTGTGACAAGTCTGTGGGCACATTCATCTCGTGGACTTGTCACATCCTCCCACCGGGTGGTCTACACACACATATATCTAACCACCTCAGATCATATTCTTTTCTTATCCTAATCCCTCGAGGAAAAATTGATTTTGAAGGGAAACCACAAGGCGTGATTAGCACAATCACCTTCCCAACACGCAACAATGAACAATCCACAATCTGAGTCAGCCAAATAGACCTTTATAATTATACGCACAGCACAGCTAAGATTAAACCAGATAGTTTTTCTCATAATACGCCTTATTTGCACAACCACTTTCATCCACAAAATCACCTGAGACCACACAAAATCGGGTGTTTCGTAGAAAGAAAAAACTCCAATTATATCAAAGACCTGACGAGAGTGTGGTACCTTTGGTCATCATCATCATCAGACCCTTATTATCGCTTTGCCCAAAAAACAACCCTCTTATTTCCTGTGTACCATCTCAGGTAGTTTTCGTAGGACTGCTGCGTGATTGTGTATTAATTAGCAAGTGTGTGTCACTCTACTCCATTCATCCAATTAATTAAGGTCTCAGTAGGAGATTCTGGGGCAGGTACGATGTGATACAGGAACAACAGAAAAGACAGACAATGAATCAAGGAAAGAAGGGAAGCGAAGACAATTCTTCAAGACCCACTTGAGTGTTTTTCGGTGCGGAAGAAGTTCTTCCACACGACAAACAATGATCCGGGAGTCTCGGGGGATTCTCTCGGGAGATTACTTCACTCAGTCGTGAAATTAAAAATGCACTCTTCTCATTCTCCTTCAATTAACTCGGAGACTTCATCGACTACAATTATAATTTAATTGGTTTCTTCCACTTCCATGATCTTCCAGTGGGTTGCTTTGCTAGGCTTTGGTAAACAGCTATTCTTAACCTGCTTGGAGATAAGTTCTCTTATCATTTTTCGATAATAAAAGGTCACACTCCAAGATTCGTCGAGACTTTTTACAGGATGGAAATGTCTAGAATTAGTCAGGCTTATCTTTAACAAGTAGAACGGATAACCTTCGGACTGTCAAGTTGTCGTATCGAGAGTCCAGCTGTCTGAGCTTGAATCATTATGAATGCACAAGTAAAATTATGTCTCGCCCGTACTTACCTATAATAAAAACATACATAATCAGTTTGACTATATAAATTCACAACGAAGCAAAGAAAAAAGAAGTCTGATGAATCAACTCATTTTTGCAATACGTGCAATAGCAGACAGAATGATTTAAAGCGAATTTGCTTTATATATCTATTTAAAGAGCACTTTACTTGTCACGTAGCCTTCTTACCCAGCTTATAATGAGGCGTTATATAACGTTGAAAAGAGCAAAGAAGACTCAAAATACGCTTGACAACTGAAGCTGGACGTAAGAGAACCAAGCAAAAGCAATGACGAGCATCCAGCACACCGGATGATGTTTTAAGGCCACATCAAAGGTCTTGTATTTTCATTTCCCAGTGTTGACCACTCCGACCAAAGGAAACATCAAAGCTCTAGCCTTAATTGCACTCCAACAAGAAACCTTTTGATCTCACGTCTCATTCCCACTTCTCTGTCAATTTCATTTAAAAACTAACCCTTTTATTTCATTCTCCAGTAAAATATAAAATCCTCTAAGGCTAAATCATTTTTCAAACTTTATTAAATCGATCCTTTTCACAATCGAATGAAGAAAGAATTCTACATTTCTTCATTTTAAAGAATAAATCCAGATCGTTTCTCCTCGATTTAGTTCCACTTCTGTACCCCAATTCAGTTGAATAAAAGACTCAATTGATTCTCCGACCATAAATTCCCTCATCATCTTCTTACGTTCATCTTGTTACTATTATATGAACCAATAAGGCCCCGATGGATTTCTAAATTTCCACTCGGCAATTACCAAGGAAGGGTTGGTTGCTTCGGTAGATCGCATTACAACACTGGTCTCTCTTTCTCTCACATCATCATACAACCCACCACACACATGTAATATGTAATTCAATTTCCGAAGGCCACTTCCGGACCCGCTCAACCCTACACGATGTACGAGCACAAAAGGCACCCTTAGTACTTAATTGCTCTCCCTCCCTCAATTAATCCCAATCATGTCCGTTATTAAGTCTACTCACATTACAAGCTGTGATCTACTTGGAAGAATTAATCCAACAGGAATCCAATTAAAATCACATTTATTCTTAAGATGTTTTATTCTATCTCGTAATGATTATTTCATATTCCAGAAAGGGTGCTCCTGCTATTATGTGCTACACAAAACGAAAGAACCCTACTTCGTGTGTAGGAGACTGAAGGAAGGAAGCTATTCTTAGCCATTTGTAATAATAAACGAATCTGACTTCTTTTGTGTTTATGAATTAAATGAATAAATAAACCCAGTGAGTGCTAGGTATGTGTGTTCATATATATAAACGTATCTTGGACTTAATAGTAATTGACAGTTCACATGTGAAGGGAGTCTGAACTCTCTGAACACGCACGCAAGTAAAGGTTCACTAGTCTCACTTTCTCCAATTTTAGAGTCGTCATAAAAAGTCATAAAGTAAATAGTACATGCAAGAAAGAGAGCCCTGTAGAGAAGGACCCCTACCCTTGGAAATCCCCAGGAGAATACAGTCAGGAATGGTTTCGTTCTGGTATGCAAAGAAGAATAATTACGGTGCCCATCCCATCTCATTTCAGAGATGAGAGTTTTTCTCTCTCCAACAACAAATCATCATCATCATCTACCTAAAGTTTTAAACAAGGCAAGGGTGGTGGTGGTTGGTAGTGATGATATGACGTAACTAGGAGATTGTTGAAGAGTCAAAACTCTCTCTCTGAAGACTCTCGGGTGTTTGTTCGTTTAATCCGATTTGCTTACTCAGGAAAGTGAATCTCTCGTTGTTTGCTCAGCCCTTAAAAGTATCCTCTCTCTCTCTCGTCAAAGTGCTAATGAATTCTCCATCATCATACATGAAGTAAACTACCTTGGGTCGTAGAGAAGCTTGGAAAAGCTTTGAGCAATTAAAATTAACTTCATACATTTCTCTGTAACAACTTTATAACTGGCATTGACAGAGGGAGGATAATTAATCTATGATTTAAAAGAGCGGCCGACAACCACGTACGAGTAAACCGTACATGCAATTAATTGCAAGAAGGAAGGAAGGCATAAAAATAGATGGAAAGGAATTTAATGTGGCGAGGTGACTCGATTCGAGCTCGCTTATTGTATTGCATAAGGAGAGTTGGTAATTGAAGGAGGGGAGCAACCAGTAGCCCAAATCATAAACGAACGACTTTTTTCTTCGTCCCAATCAATCAATCTACTGCTCCTCAGAAGAGACTGTCTCTGAGACAAATTGGAGAAGAAATCTTTTGTTTGTAAGTGAAGGAGAAAATCTACACACACACCAACGGCTCGGATGTTTATTGTACAAAGTTGAATATAAAAGACTGTTAAGTCGACTGCTGTGGTGGTGGTGTTGGCCAATTCTTAATTAATTCAGGACGAGGAGAAGAAACCGGCTAGTCCACTCTGGTTGAGTTAATCGCGTAACAAGCCCTAAACTCGGACCTAAACTGCACTCTAAACGGCCGTAAAAACAAATGCTGTCTAAACAACGTACAACAAAAGTTTTACGACGACTTCACTTCATTCTTGACCAGGAGTCACATTATCCACGGAACGGATAAGCCATTCACTTGTCTCTTGTCACTCTTATCACCTCCACTCATCATTACATTGTGTTAAATCTTGGATTCTTCTATTCAATAAACCACCACTAAGCTATTTAAGTTTCTATTACGATTCTATCCCATTGCCTTTAAGTTTGAGAGTAAACTCCTCATAAATTAAATGAGTGTGCCTTATCGAGAGACAAATTTACGGCCTCGATCGAACAATTGCATGAACATTGAACACGAACCATCATCCTGGCAAACTCACTCATTTAATTTCATTTAAATTTTTAAAGCAAAGCGGTGCTCGAGTCTTTAAACATTTCCTAAAACGGATGGACTCTAAGGCTGTCTCACAAATCAAGGGAAATCAATTCTCATTTTTCTAAGTACGCCTTCATTTACAGGGGAATAAAAATCTCTTCTTTATTATCCGAGTTGGCATTAAACTACAAACTAAATTGAAAAGAAGGGGGTGTGTGGGGGTAATACGTCCAATCATTTGCAGCAGTTGGTTTAGTGAATTGTACAAATATTGGATGGCTACTTAGACAAGAGCTGGGCAAATATAGCCCAACATTCCGTTACAAATTTGATCCGCAAACAATACTCACTCACCCACAGTTACCCACCTGTACACACACTGCACAATAATGGACCCTTATAAGTCTTCAACCCTTTAATAAATAAACACCACCTCCATTCTATAATGGTTCTTGCTTTCTTCCATTCACACAAAACAGAAAAGTATTTACGTCTCTAATAACAGCTCATGCAGAGATTCAACATTTTCGGATTCAGACTTAACGATGATGGTAACAAAAACATCTCATAAACCGCTTCCCTTTTGATACCTTCTTGAAAGATTTAATAAAATTTTACTCTCTCATTTTAATATCGAGTGTTGAATAAAAGCACATCTTTGAAGGTAAAACGTAATAACCGAGTGAGAGAGTCCTTTGAAGAGATTTAATTTTAAAAATCTTTTGAGCCCAAACGGCCCAATTACTGGAAAGTTATTCTTCCTCTGGAATTTCCAGCCTCACTTTTAATCTCCGTTCGTTCATATGCATCACACACACATATACTACACACACACACTTTCTCTTTAATTGCTTTCCTTTGATCTTCTCCTTCGTCTATCTGCATACCGAATCTACCTCTGCTGCTGTACTAAACCATCGCCACCATTACTACCACCGGCCATCTTCTTTTAAAATTTCATCATCGATTTCTCTTTCTCTGCTTTTTCATTTTCCCCAAGGTTCTTATTCCTTCGCTGCTGGTGACAGTCACAACCTCACAACAACTCAGAATTCACAGAATCAATAGCATACAAGCGACTTGGCACACAACTATCTATGGCGTATTCGGTGAATTGACCGTACACCCAGCATTATTAGACAATAAAAGCTACGTTCCCATTAGGAAGATGACTTGGAGACTCATCGCATAAAAAGCTTTTCCAGAACAAAAGACTCTTTTTCCCCTTTCCAATAACTCAACCTGTCTATTTAGCAGTACGAGTGAAAGCAACCCGTGTAAATATTCCATGTGCATTCTCGGGTTATTTATTGCTGTCACACCTGCCAAAGAAAACACACACCTTAGTATTTACTCACACACAGAGCAGACGACACTTTCACTTCATCAACCAAACAACAAGCACCTCGTTCCTTCAATTCCAAGGTCCATTACACCATTAGGTGCTGAACTGGAAAACATCGCACTGTGTAGAAAGTTTCTCTCGCCTGTAAAATCACTTTTTCACACCACCGGTCATCATTATTTGTCAAAAGCGTCTGTGTGAAAAGGTCTCCTCCTTTCCCCGGAAGAAGACCCAGCCCCTCCTTATCCATCCCCGGTACCCGGGCTTTCATTCCTTCTCCATAAATCATCCCGGTGTGTGGTGACATTTGTTATGAGCTCAACTTGTCTCCCTTCTTCTCCCGTGTAATTAATTCCCTCGTTTAATTTATGCTCCACATAAATCTACCTCCACTTCAACCGCAATTAATAATCGAACCAACCATCCGTAGAATTTAGTGGCGCCTCTAAAAAACCATCATATTTAACAAGAAGAGTACTTCTGCATAACTCTTGGCGACATCCCATAATAAAACGAACAACCAGAACCATAGAGGTGCATATTATCGCTATTATAATATTATTTAAAAGGCGAATTGGAACCGAATCAAACGAACAGTAGAAAGGTAGACAGGGATTTTTTAATTAGAGTGGAGGAGTACTTGGGTAGCAGTGAATAGAAAAGAGAGACCATCCATGGTCGCATTTCACAGTAGAGGAAAGGATTAAAATGATGATGATGATGAATAATGAGAGACGACTCAATGGGATTCTATTTCAAATGACAAAAGTTTTTAAAGGAGATCCGATTGCATCCACTCACTCAGTAACTAAGCTTCTATACAACATGAGAAGAGTATCATCATCCTTATCGTTGCGTGCTTCGTGGAGTGACAAGAGACCCAATAGGGTTTCCTTTTTTCTGTTTCTTCTGGAATCTCAGAACTGGATAGTAGCAAAGACTGACTACTAGTTTAATAGTTATATTACGAAGACTGATATATTATATACTTTTCAAGAGATGTATACAAGGTCAGAGGTCAATCAAATCGAACTCCTTTCCACTTAAGAAGTAGAGAAGAAATATTCATGTAATTGATAGGGTTATTCACTTACACTAAACTTAACGAAGCTTGAGACAGGGTGTGGATTCAGTGAGGACGTTATATGGAGGGATATGCGTGTAAATAATAAGATTTAAGATTCCACCCTGTATGTAAATGTGTATGCTTCTCTAAACTCTACGGTAGATTAGGACTGGGCATTCTTGAATGGTCATCTCTTCTTGTTGTCCATTCATCCTTACTTTATTAAATGAACTGCTGCTCTCTTTCTACTTCTTTTACTGACAAGCCACTCATTATTCTGGGTTTTGCACACACACACACTTCTCGTTAAATTTGCACACACTCTTGTGCACCCACTGAGAGAAATCTCTCCATTGAATAAATTTCTTTGAATGTTTATTTAACATGAGACACAGAAGATCATCCACATTACATCTATCTACTACTTCCTCCCGTCGACACTGAACTTGCTCTTTTTCTTCTTTAACTTCCCGTTTGTCTATTTTTAAAAGACTCTTCCCTACATGTGTGTGGATGTCGAAGTAAACGAGACCGGAAATAAAAATCCCTTCTCATAATAAAGACACACCAAACCATCTCATCTCATCTCAGAGCTTCCTTAACTGATCCCCCTGCATTAGCTGTCGTGAATTCTACTTATACCATAGAATGAATCAGAAAAGAAAAATGATCTTTGGTTTTGGCGAATTTGCATGGCAATTAGCAATTATCTTTAGGAGGAACGAGCACAAATCACTCGTTCAGAATTAACGACACGGAAAAAAGACTCTCATCTCATTTTAAACTTAAACTCATTCCTTCTTAGCTAAACGTGTTAAATCGCCTGAGAATTTATACTCTCGCCTTCTTCATTTACTTCTAATTGAAGTAGACAGGCAAGGCTCGAAGACTTCTTTCACAGGCTGGCTGGTGTAGACTTAGACATCATCATCATTCCATCATCATCATATCTCGAGTCTGATACATTGAATTACATAGGGTCGTGACTTTGCATGGAATCTCAACTTACATGATGCTGATGATCCAAATATTATTTCATATTATTCATGCCCACAGAGAAGAACAACAATAAGACGTCTAATTGTTCTTCTCTACCGCACAAAAGATTGAGTTTTTAGATCAACCTGGTGTGTCAAATAATATCACAGTCTCACCCACGCATCTATACATGTTTTTTATTATTATATCACGAGTTCCGAGTCTTATTGCCAGCCATGATAATTCTTGAACAGTAAGGCAAGCGAGCACAGTGAGCAATTAAATACTAAGCTTCTTGTCTCTCACTGGACAACCACTTAGTGTCCATTAGGAGGAGTTAATGAAGATGAATGAAAAACTGGCGACGGGCGACTAAGTGCTTAACAGATTAGCTATAAGAAATGGTCACATAGAGATACTGTGGACTGTGAACCTTAGTAGAAAGTGTCATTAAAATGACTACACAGGGAAGATTAGAGACAGGCAGGCAAACAATCGCTTATTTAATCCTTTTGCTCACACCTCATCAAGTCATTAGGAGGGAAGAAAACTTCCAAATTTATTAAAATGACTAGGAAATTTACATCAAAGAAGAAGAGAGTGAACTAAACAACGAAAGCTATAAGGTAAAAAAGACAAGAAATTCTTTTACACAACCATTACAAAGAATGTTAAATGGTAAATTAGGGCAGAAAATGTTTCAACCGAAAGGAAAAGAAGGAACATTACGACTGAGAAAGACAGTGCAATAAAACAAACACTGCACTGCCTAACAGACTGCACAGTATGTGTGAGTTGTAGAGTGTACCAAATCCTTTTCTTTTTGTGAGTCGAAAGAATCATAAATTGAAAGAAAAAACTTCAACCGACGACGAAGACCAAGAAGAAGAAGAGAAGACGATGATGATATTTACGAGAACCAACTTCTTGATTATTTTTTTGAGAGTTATTTACTCTGTTTTTCAATCAACGAGTATAACACAGTCTCGTAAAGAAGAGTGAGGAAATAATCGTGTCACATCCTTTCCTACTACATCTCTTTCCCTAAGGTTTAAATCCAACTTAATCTGTGCTTAACCCTCGGAAGAATTCTGTCAAATAGGCCATAACGAAGAAGAATATATACACAACTTCTCCAACTTAAAAAGAACTCTTTTTCCTCCACAGTCTCATCATCAAAGTACCTGTCAAAAGAAAGGGAGAAAAATCAAGAAGGAGTGAAAAATCAATTGATAGGCGAGAGTACAATCTTAGTTCCCACACCGACTTGCTCATTAACATAGGCTGTGGAGTAATTGTACTTTACGATCTGCCAACAACTAATCACGCTCAAGAATTATTACACACACAATAATCTTCTTCTAAGTTGTTTAAATGAATCTATGTAACTGAAGCAAAGAACTTGCATTCTTACAAACACTGTGTGCGTATACAAGGTGCTTAAGATATTGGATTTTAGCTTTTGAATTCAGTTCGATCCCATTCCAGGGATATAAACAAAGACCTTTAGATTCTTCTTTGTAGTAAATCATGTACAGCAACAGGACCCTGCAGGGTCTCTCTCTACTTCTAGGTCATGTCTCCACCTACTCTATACCTCTTCTTCCGTTGCACAAGACTGTGTAAGTCATCCATCAAACCACAGGACGTGGAATCACACAAGAAACCTTTACTCCTTACAAATGAACAACACAAAACTAGAACTAAGTATCCAACTAACGTGATCAGCAAATAACTCCCTTTCCCATTATTCTGTCATTCTTTTTAAGAAGAGCCTTCCAAGCCAAAATTCCTATAAACAAATATTTGACAAAACCCTCCTACTTAGTACAATCTACAAGCAAACAATACTGAACAAGAACAACTAGAAAAGCCGACTCGCTCTTTTTAAATTTTCAGGAAACTTTCCTTCTCTCCAATCTTTTCAACTTCTATGGTCTCGAGTCTCCGAATAAAAAATGTTCTCCCGTCAAAATCCAAAGAAAATAAAGTAGAAAACTCGAAACGAATGTGTCTTTTGATTTCTCCTTAATCCTCTTGCTCATCCTTCATTTCAAATCGAATTTGTGTTGCCCTTACTCACTCACTTATCTTTTTCGATGAAAGTCAATTCATCATCGATGAGATTCGAACTCACTCACTTTGAGAGAGAAGAGACGAGAGAATCCAATCCAATTCTATTTCGAGTGAGTTAATTTTTTTCTTTTTCCTTCATTTCATCCTACACATCTTAAAGAGAGAAGATGTGTTTCTTCTTTAACTTCTTGCCAGTAGTGAGGAGTTCTTTTTCATCATCCGATTACACATCCTCCCATATCCAGACAACTTTAACAGCTTTTACGACTTTTCAACAACAACCACCACCACCACACCACCGAGAAAAAGTACTCCCTAGTCGCTCGTACAACCAGAGGAAAAGACAACCTTAGAGATTATTATTATTCGTTGTGTAATAACCATTAGCTTTACTCGTAAAATAAATTGTTTCCTATTGGACCCAAGCGACCCTTCCTCAACCAACACATACACTGGCTTATTTATTGTATTAACTAAGGCAGTAGGACTACAAATAATATTCAAAAATATTTCACAAAATCATTTCATTCCTCCTACGCCACCAAAACCAACTTTACCAGGGACTCTCTCGACACCACTTAATACCCGACGACGAGTGTTTTTGGCTCGGATGAATTTGAGAAATGAATAAAACCTCTACGAATACGACAAGTAGTACAAGTAACCTTAGGTCTTATTTGTTTTTTGGTCTCTCAGCCACTCCAATTATAAGTTTCGAATTGTGAAAGAAGGTAGGGTTTTGGTGGTTGCATGCAACACACACACACACATCATCATCATAGTACACACGGTACATGTACACGAGGAGGCTTTCTTTCGTGGCATGCAAACCAATTCATCATTCTTTCCACTTGACTCACGGACCGCAGGACACTCGAGAGTCCTTCTTAACCCTTTCAATCTCGGAATTAATTGCAATCGATCCTTCTTTCCAGCCTTCAATTAATCCGAATACGCAGGCAAGCACACATACTATTGACTATTCTCTGGAGGAGGAAGCTGAACAGGGAAACTGACTTAGTCGAGCAGTCGTACTGGGGTGAATGAAAGAAACTAAGATCATCCGAATAAAAAATGCAAAGGCACTTGAGCTCGGCTGAATAATGAATGTGCATCTCTTTCTAATGACGACAACTTTTTAAAACATTTGAATTCGGATGATGCTAGTATGGAGACGTTGGTTTAGTGGTGGTGGACCGTATTCATCCATCCGTTCGTGAATTTGTGAATCGCACACAAATCTCCTCATCACACTTGACTAGTAATGGCTTTTATGACTCAATAAATATCCACCGAACATCCATTGCTGTCCTCAAAACCGTCTTATCTTCCCTCCCTTCTTTTCTGCCGGCCTACATTCATTTGACACCCCAAATTATTATTATTATTATATCCCAAAACGATAACATACGATGATAAGCTAAGGTCTTATCACTAAGCAAATTATGGGGAATCGATTATCACCAACAGCGCATATGGCTGTGAATCTCTTTATCTAGGCCAACTTCACTTCAAATCATCCAATGTCACAGTACTTACACAGTTAAACTGTTGCTCAGACTGAGTTCAATATTGAATTGACAAGTCAGTCAAATAATAGAATGGTATTGCTAGTGTCATGCGTTAAGCAATTCAGTTCCTTCACCTTAGCATGCAAATCTCAATCAGTTCATCTCTTTCACATGTTCCATCTTTCCAGTGACACTGGTACGTAAACCATGATTCTGTAGTCTATTGAATTCCCAGAAACTACTGCTGGGGTTAAGTTAGTTGGGTACACGAATTTAAGCCTGTCGTAATGCGTAATAACCGTTATCCTTCACTAAACAAACATTCCTTGTGTCTGTCTCCCAGCGTTTCCAAGAAGGACCTTATTTAGATCTTTCTTTCATCCTTTAAGTACCCTGTCTCTCTGTGTCCAAGTCATCCCATCTTCCTCGTTAATTGCTTCTGCCTCTTACTTAAGTCAGGGAATTTATGGCCCGATTAACGCCATTTTTTCCTTCAAACTTATTTAAATTCCACCATGTATAGAGAACTATGTAAACCTTAAGGGCCTAAGGTGTGTAATAGGTAATAATATGAAAGGTGCGTAAAAAAGTAGACAATTCACACCCTTCCTAATCCTTCTCTCCTTTAATAATAATTGTTCCTCCAACTCTCTCGAGGCTCGAGAGAGTCTGTCGAGAGACAGGTACTCACTCCTTAATAATGTAACAAGACTTGAAGTGAAGATGCCCTTCCTTCCTCCCCTTATTCCAAGGAGAGTGTAAGGGCCCAACAACAACAAGGGTCTCTTTCTTTCGTGTATAACATTCTCTGAACAAACCCCAAGAAAAGAAACTGAGATGTATTATATGCTCTCTTCTCAAAGCACAGCTACTTCTCAAAGAATTTCCGCGTTATTTTCTCATTTTTCTTGGCTCATCTTAGATTTCGTCTTGTTGTAATTCCATTATGCACGCAATTTACTAAGCGAATTAACCACGGTACACACTTACACACACACCTTTCATTCATTTATGATGATGGTAATATGAAAAATAATGATAAAGAAAGCGTAGTAAAGCAGCAGAAGCATTTGTGTTCGTATTGTAGTAAATACTGATACTTGCGTAACTTTTTTACTTGTTTGCATATACATAAAAGCGAAACAGAATACAGCACAGGTTAACAGTTTAAATATACGAAGACTGACCATTGATTGAAGAGGAGATCCATTGGCGTAAGGGTAAGGGATGGGAAGGTAGCCCATAGCATTCAGGGGAGAAGGATGAGCCACCCCCTCCAATGACTTTCCTGCAAAGAACAAAATTTGAACCAATTTGTAATGGTATGAAAAATTAGATTTTCGCATTTCGCATGATTGTGGGCATTTATATGAGACTCGCCACACTTATCCCATCACACACAGGCGGCAGATAAGGTCTCATCTCATCTACTAAGCTACTACAAACTACACGCGCTCTCTCATCACTTTGCACTTTGTCGGCAACTCACAAAGAACACTTGTTAACGTCGTACACAACACTACTAATAATCCTTTCAGCAAAACTCATTTCGCCATTCAATATCCAATTGAATCATCTTGCACATGCAAAATTTCTCTGACCTTTCAATTACTTTCCTTCTGATACGACGATACAAGCCAATCACCGTAAATAAACCTGAAGGAAATGAGCATTACATTGCATACATTTATTACATGAATATGAGAGAACTCTTGTTGTTTCATCTCAGGCCACTTAATAAATCATACGAGAGAGGGATGAACTGACAACAAGGCACGTAGAAGAACAAGTGCCCTTAGGCCTTCTTCACTATAAGGGAAGGTTGTCCAGGCTGGCTTAACTAGATCCACTCTCACTAATAAATACCTCGTTATACATAAAACATCTAAGATGTTGTTGATGCTCCTGCTCCTGCATTCATATGGCAGTTAGCAATCCACACAACGAAGAGAGAACCCACTCGGGTTGCTTTCTGGAGAGGGCAAAAAACATTTCTACACTAAGCTAAACATGTTCTTAGTCCAAGAAGCAAGAAGAAGATGAGAAGAACCAGCAACTCATGATGAACAAATGCATGCTCTTCTTAAATGCAATCTACCCAAAGACCAATGACTTCTCTTCTCAGCAAGTAGGAAAGTTTCCAGGAAACTTTATTCTATTGTGGTCAGTCTGGTCTCTGAACATAAAGCAAGTTTGTGTTTAAGCACGACTGAGCATGGATTATTATTACGATTACATGACTCCCATTGTGTGGATAAGCTCTTGGTTTGCTCAAGAAGGAAGGTTGACCTTGAACAACCACCACACGTCTCCTGCTGCTTTCCCAATGAAGATGAACCACACCCACTATCACCATCTCATCATTATTATGTTACTACTACTGCTCTAGTAATTGCTTTTGTGCAGTGAATTATTATAATCGAAGTTGATAACGTGTGAATAGCAACCACAGAACACGCTCAAGAAGATATTATGATTCGGTTGTCTCTGCAAATATCTGACCGCAAAGTCTCATCAGAAAGCGACACGTCTACAGGGTGGTAGTGGGTGGTCCACTTGTTTATTATTTGTTTCGTGAAAGAGTCACACATGGTACAGGAGACCCACTTTCCAACACCCCATAAGTCTCCTTCAGTCGTCATCTCTCCTCTCCTGATATATACGCTGGCTAAGATGCATTCCTCTAAAGAGAGCAAAAGAAGAAGAGGCACCATCACTTCGTAAAACAATCACGAAAAGCATCTCGTTCAAGGCCTTTTTCTTCCTCCAAGATGATTCCTCTCAACTTCGTTCATTCCCCTGCTGGACAACACGTTGCTTGGGCAAACAACAAAAAGGCCTAACCTAAGATTATAAATATACAGAAGGGTCTTCGTATTTACGCCCCTGCTAGTTACGGCCCGTCTGAAACAAGATTCTTGTTAGCGAAGAAGACGATGTTAGGAAGGTCGGTGAGTGGCTGGTCGTTCCAGCACAACCACCACCACCACTTCTGAGGTGTAATTTACCTGTCAGGGTGCAATTACCCCACACATTATTATAATTACGCTTCCCCCACTCGTTCTAATCCAAATTTTAACGCATTGTCTCAAGGGTAAGTTCATATAAGTTGATAAGTTCTTACCGACACCGAACAATGAAGCGGGAAGACCAGATGATGAGTGTCCGTTGTTCTTGAACGAATGGTGGGTGTGGTGACTCCCTCCACTCCCACTATACGGAGACCCGATAGGACTAAGGGGACTTAGACGACCCTTCTGAAAACACAATAGCAATACATGACATTAATAAACTATACAGTGTTAATAATTTTAATTAAACTTGTCTCCACCCAACTTGTTGATTAACATGTTAAGCAACAACAACCAGATCAAGTTTCTTTTTTTCTAATTAACCATTTGTTCTTTAACTAATTAGAGGAGGAAATCATAATATAATTCTTTCGTGGTGTGGCTGCTTTGTGCTTTTGTCCCCCTATCTCAGCTCACATCTTTTTATGACTTTATTTTTCCAGCTTCCTTTTACATTACTACACACTTGACTTTTCTATTACTTCCCCTAGCCCAAGATGTTCAATGTAAGTGTTGTGATGCGATGCATTTGGTGCTCAAGCAAAAGCATTCCTAAACCCACGAGACCACAACTAATCGACAAACTTTGTACTTCTAAAAGCATTTTTTCGTGGCAAATTCCCACCTTAGGTGTGTGTGGTTTATTAATTACATTAAGCTATTTACAGATCCACACGTAAAGTCTCAATTCGAAAAGGAAATACAAAAAAGATGCAACATAAAACCTAGACTGTGTGAAAAAACCATTTCATTCTTGAATTTCTGCATACTGTCTCACCTAAGAACACAGAATCGTCTCTCTCTCTTGTTTCCCATTTACAACCTAGCGAATAAATCTTGCGATTTACCGATTTACCATTTGCATTTCTTATTTGCATAGGTTCATAATGATTTTTCGCGTGACGTCCTATCTGAGAATCTCAACCGAAATCATCATACCTATGCTATACATGCAACATGTAAATCACATCCGAATTAGAAACTGTTTAATCACGTTGGAGCTGGAAAAAGTTCCATGAGAAAATTAAAAACTTTGCAATTTCAGAATTTCAAACTTGCTTAATGGTCCGTTCACAGTTTAATAGCAATGGCCCGTGTAAATACATCTAGTTGCCTGCATTCTTTCAATTTTAAATGAACCACAAATGTTTCAATTGAATTTCGCTTGAAGTGATCAATCTCTAAACGATAAGTTTTAGCCAGATTGCAACTTTGTAACTTCCAATGCTATCTAAAACAGCTTTAAAATATTCGAAAGAGAAGACACAGTAATTGAAACCAATTCTCTCAGTGGGTTTGATTATTTTGCATACTGTGAAATAAACTCTGGAAGTATCCGTCTCAGGAACATTTTGTGGTATGTGTGGACTCTTCAGAGGGTTCGAAAACTCAGCTATAGATTGGAAATACAATTTTTATTATTATCAGTTATACTTTCAGTGGTCTGTTTTAAGTTTTAGCTTTTACATGCTTAAAAGGAAAGATCTCTCTTTGACTGCGTGTTGTGTGGTGTGTTTCGTTTTTTGCTCGTTTGAAAAGTTCCAGTAGTAGGAAGACTAATTTGTCCTCCTTCTACTTGATGCTTTCACGAAAATTCTTCCTTTTACGATCCCTACTTTTTGCCTATTACACTTCCATTGTCTTTCTGCAACCACCACTACCCTTCCATCCCTACCTGTTCTTGTAGTAAGGTCCTTCTACTTGCCTCCTAATCTCGTCTTTTCTTCTGTCCTCTTTTTCTTCTTCAAATAAACATAAGATCGAGATCATCCACCATCACCAACCAACCACTTCTTACAACCCACCATGAGAACCAAATTCCTGTGGCTACTAACTGCTTACTTTACACACACACACACCCCACCAAAGACCCACCCAACCCATATGTGCAAAAATAAATTGAACTCTTTTTTAAACTTCTGCGGCATTTTTCATTAAACAACTCAAGAGTAAAGAAATAAAGATTTTAGGTAAATACCGTATCTGCCTCTGTAGCACGGATGAGGTCGCGTTTATCTTCATTGATTACGTCATCTGAGTCGCCTTCGCCCTCATCTTCCGCACATTTGAAGACTTTCACTTCGTCACAGTCATTTGGATCATCAGGTCTTATTCTGGAGGAGGCTGAAGATGATGGTCCACCACCACCAGCACCACCCCCACTGGAAGAAGAAGAGCTGCCTCCACCTCCTCCATTCCCACCACTCCCACCAGTACTAACGTGCGGCATTTTCTGAAAAATACATATTCAACATAAATATATAATATAATACCCAGTATCTTTATTTAGTCTGTAATTAATATTAATCAACCAGCAGACATTAAGTGTCGCATGAAACGAATGAAACCACCAATCAATTCTAAGTAATTAGCTTAAAACTAAAAATAGCCATTAACGGCTTTTAATTATTGGTTATGTGTTATGTTTATGAGAACCATTGATGATAACTATATAAGGACGAAATTAGATCATGACCACAATTGTTCTTTACTTCTTTGCACTTATCTTCTGCCGCATGTTGCTGTACTGCTCATGAAATGCTAAGTTTAGTAACATAAAATGGTTGGTAAATTAACTTACGAGAAAGTCTAACTCGTCAAATAACATTGTATTAAGTTATATTTAACTTCCTGCCGTTGTTGTACTCGACATTTTTTGATAAGATTAAGTAGTAACAGCTAGTGGTAAATAGCTAATAGGTCTGGCCTAGGCTGGTTAACTAAAACTAAAACTAAACATTTATACGTCACTTATTGTAAATCACATTCTTAGGTTCTCTTAAACTATCTATAGGTTCGGTTGTCTATAATGGCTTTAGTTAGGGAGTCGGACTAGTACGATAATAAAAAAAAGCCTTGGAAATTCAAGTTCAGTCTGACTCAAGTCTCAAAATCTTGGTTCTTAGTTCTCAGTACAGCCTTTATATTGCGTTTCATTGCATTGTTGTTTTAAACTTCTAAATAGTTTGTACTTTACAAAAGTTTTAAACTTTTTATTGCGTGGGGAAGGAGGAAATGCGCTCAAGTTTAATGTCGCCTTGTTTTAAATGCCTCGTAAAACTCTTCACAATGGAAATAAAAATCAAAAGAGTAACTTAATGCAAATGTTCCTGTGCGTTTCAAGTACAATTAAATGTTAAGTCTTATGCAGTTCTTGTTCGTCTTTTTATTCAAATAATACAAGTATCTTAACCGTTTAGATCTAGTAAATGTACCTGTTCTTTGACGAGAAACTTTTTTCGCCAGTGTTTGCGCCACATTATAGGCACTACTGAGCCTTTTCTGGGCTTCATCATTAACACACAAACACTTCAATCTATTATCCTTATTTGTCTCAATTAAACTCAGTTTAATCAAATGTAATCAAACTCGACACATTAAAACAAATTCCAATTTCACTACCACTATTTTGCAGTTGTAGTCGAATTATTTAAGTTTAGTAAAAGTGAATTCTTCTAATCAATGATCGATTACTAACAATCGTAACTTGTGGAAAACCAGCATTTACGAGAGCCCTAAATACAGCACACCCTCCATTCAATACTGAAATGCCCCTGCTCTAGTGTATCGTTTTCCCATGAAAATCTCGGGAAACAAAGTCCACAAATACGCAGAGTCGAACGTTTCCCCTAAAAGACTCATATTAAGTGTTTTCCTACTTCCTCAAATGTTTGACAAATTTCCGATGAGACACACGGCAAACCAAGAAAACCGACGCCAAAAGTGAACATTACTCCCTCGTACACCACCACGGAACAGACAGGAATTATGTTGTTCTACAAAAAGGTTATTAAAGTTCAATAAGTTTTAAATAACTACGTAGTAGTCAGATTACAGTACCCCATACAATAATAACAAGTTATGTATTCACAAGAAAAGTGAGCCTTGTGATGATATACATGAAATTCTAAATATTGAATTGGAAACTCTCAACTCTCAATAATAATAATAAAAGTCGGTTTAGTAAATTCCCAACCGCCTTCTTAACTGACAATGACACGACAAAACAAAAATAATTGCGGTTCCTTCCATGCGAACTTGTAAGAAGAAAACAACGCCTGATAATCATATTATGACAATCCAATCCAGAGCTATGTAAGTTTCGATGAAAAACATAAAAGACAGTGACACCGGTAAGACATGACAAAAGTGCTTATCGTCACTATTCAACCTTACCTTCGGGGGAGGAACTTTAGCGTCAACTCCGAACTTGTTGAGAGAACAGATGTGAGTGTTCTTCTTGCCGTGGTGGGATTTTCGGAGATGAGCGGATACGTCTTCCGTCCCTATCTTTACGACTGTTCCTAACACGTCGTCCTTAAAAATAATTTACTTCTTTACTTCCGCGAACACTCGTCACAAGTCACAAACTTGCACACAATTAATTAAGTCCTCCGTATGAAGTGTGATACTACTATTTAATATAGCACACCACCCCACACACTACTTGCATTTCCACACCCCCCATAATAACAATCTATCATTATTATTATTATTATACAGCGTTTCTTCAATCTCAGACGATTCCATATTGCAAAAGATCTTAATAATAAACAACCATTCAACGATTCTTCTTCTTACGAATCCCCAAATCCTTAAATCTCATCCTCCTGCCATATGAAAAATCGCACGCTGTTGCAGGTGTGCACGCGAGAAAAACACTAATTTCAACTTCCCATGCAACTTATGCTCTAATATTATTATATTTGTTGTTTCACTTCTTCATGGAATCTACTACTACAAAACCACACACCACGATATCAATTCTCTGTATATAGCCGGTCTGCTTTACACTAGTTTTACATTCTGTTTCCGTCCATCGTCTCCTTCTTCTGTGGTCTCTTATAATTGCGAGTCCTCCTACAATTATTATGATTATTATTACATCGAATCACTAATTAATTGGGTGTAATTTGGCGTAATTAATTAGGAAAAAGAACTTGGATATTGCGGCGGTAGAAGGAACAAGTAGTAGTTATATAATTATATATATATATATATATTCCAGATAAGAGTGACCCAGAGGAGGGTCAAAGTTCACGTGTATGTGTACCGGAGAGCAGCGTGCGTGGAGATCGTCGAGGAGTGAGGACTTGTTGGCTACTGAGGCTCCTGGAGGAGGAATGCGGTGAGGAGAGGAGAACAAGGACGGGATAGAAGTAGAGAAGTTTTTTGTGAGCCTTCCCCTACGGGCTTATCCGACTAGAGAGAGAGAGAGAGAGACGCAGTTCAACATGTTATATGAAGCTCTGAGCTGCTGCCGTGTGTCCGTCTCTTATCCATACGACGGGACCCTGTGTGTTGTTGTGTAAGTGTAGTGTGGCTGTGTGTGGGGCACCTTGAGACCATAATATCCGACCAAAGAGGAGGAGGTGGGACACACAAGGCAGTCAAAAGGGTCGGTCTCTTTCTCCCGGCCGAAAGGTCTCGGAGACATGCCGACTTTGGTTAAGCTCC
>Ga0194135_10000231_pt1 | contig 32346 bp, 29 predicted proteins | sample LitLau_LLRF_2013_FD_134024 | JGI IMG/M metagenome (GOLD analysis project Ga0194135, IMG submission 134024) | Freshwater sediment microbial communities in response to fracking from North America - Little Laurel Run_MetaG_LLRF_2013 (version 2) | ecosystem: Environmental > Aquatic > Freshwater >... | reverse complement strand
TGGTGCAGCCCTTCGGCCTGCACTGGATGCTCCCGGCCTGGGCCCAGTTCGCCCTGGCCACCCCGGTGCAATTCATCTTCGGCGCGCGCTTCTATGTCGCCGCCTGGAAAGCCGTGCGCGCCGGCAGCGGCAACATGGACCTGCTGGTGGCCCTGGGCACCAGCGCCGGTTATGGCCTGAGCCTGTATGAATGGGCCACGGCCGCCGCGGGCAGCATGCCGCACCTGTACTTCGAAGCCTCGGCGGTGGTGATCGCCCTGGTGCTGCTGGGCAAGTACCTGGAGAGCCGCGCCAAGCGCCAGACCGCCAGCGCCATCCGCGCCCTGGAGGCCCTGCGTCCGGAGCGGGCAATCCAGGTCATCGATGGGCGCGAGCAGGAAGTGGCCATCAGCGCACTGCGCCTGGGCGACCTGGTACTGGTCAAGCCCGGCGAGCGCTTCCCGGTGGACGGCGAAGTCATCGAAGGCCAGAGCCACGCCGACGAAGCGCTGATCAGCGGTGAAAGCCTGCCGGTGCCCAAGCAGCCCGGGGACAAGGTCACCGGTGGCGCCATCAACGGCGAAGGCCGCCTGCTGGTGCGCACCCTGGCCCTCGGCGCGGAAACCGTGCTGGCGCGGATCATTCGCCTGGTGGAAGACGCCCAGGCCGGCAAGGCGCCGATCCAGAAGCTGGTGGACAAGGTCAGCCAGGTGTTCGTGCCCACCGTGCTGGTGCTGGCGCTGATCACCCTGGTGGGCTGGTGGCTGTACGGCGCGCCCCTGGAAACCGCGGTGATCAATGCGGTGGCGGTGCTGGTGATCGCTTGCCCTTGCGCCCTGGGGCTGGCCACGCCCACCGCGATCATGGCCGGCACTGGCGTGGCCGCCCGCCACGGCATCCTGATCAAGGATGCCGAAGCCCTGGAGCGGGCCCACGAGGTCAGCGCGGTGGTCTTCGACAAGACCGGCACCCTGACTTCCGGCACCCCACGCATCGCCCATATGCAGGCGGTGGAAGGCGACGACAACAGCTTGTTGCAACTGGCCGGCGCCCTGCAGCGCGGCAGTGAACACCCCCTGGCCAAGGCGGTGCTGGACCTGTGCCAGGAACGCCAACTGCCGGTGGCCGATGTCAGCGCCAGCCAGTCCCTGACCGGGCGCGGCATCGCCGGCACCCTGGACGGCCGCCAACTGGCCCTGGGCAACCGCCGCCTGCTGGAGGAGTGCGGCCTGAACCCAGGCAGCCTGGCCCAGGCGGCCAAGGACTGGGAACACGAGGGCCGGACCCTGTCCTGGCTGATCGAGCAGAGCCCGCAATCCCGGGTACTGGGCCTGTTCGCTTTCGGTGACACCCTCAAGCCCGGCGCCTTGCAAGCGGTGCAGCAACTGCGCGCGCGGCAGATCAGCAGCCACCTGCTGACCGGCGACAACCGTGGCAGCGCCAAGGTCGTCGCCGACGCCCTGGGCATCGACGACGTGTACGCCGAAGTGCTGCCGGCGGACAAGGCCGCCACGGTGACGGCGCTGAAAAAGACCGGCGTGGTGGCCATGGTCGGCGACGGCATCAACGACGCCCCGGCCCTGGCCGCGGCCGACATCGGCATTGCCATGGGCGGCGGCACCGACGTGGCCATGCACGCAGCGGGCATCACCCTGATGCGCGGCGATCCGCGCTTGATCCCGGCGGCCCTGGAGATCAGCCGCAAGACCTACGCGAAGATCCGCCAGAACCTGTTCTGGGCCTTCGTCTACAACCTGATCGGCATCCCGCTGGCGGCCTTCGGCCTGCTCAACCCGGTGCTGGCCGGGGCGGCCATGGCCCTGTCCAGCGTCAGCGTGGTGAGCAATGCGCTACTGTTGAAAACCTGGAAACCCAAAAACCTGGAGAACGCCGAATGAACATCGGCCAAGCGGCGCGCAAGAGCGGCCTGAGCGCCAAGATGATCCGTTACTACGAGTCCATCGGCCTGCTCAAGCCGGCCCACCGCAGTGACAGCGGCTATCGCCTGTATGGCGAGGAAGACCTGCACAGCCTGGCCTTCATCAAGCGCTCCCGGGACCTGGGCTTTTCCCTGGAGGAAGTGGGCAAGCTGCTGACCCTGTGGCAGGACCGGCAGCGGGCCAGCGCCGATGTAAAGGCCCTGGCGCGCCAGCATATCGATGAGCTGAACCGCAAGATCCGCGAGCTGGCGGGCTTGCGCGACACCCTGCAGGACCTGGTGGAGCACTGTCACGGCGACCAGCGTCCGGACTGTCCGATCCTCAAGGAGCTGGCTTCGGGCAGTTGTTGCGGGTCCTGAGTATTTGCAAGAAGCGATCTCTGTAGCCGCTGCCGAGCCCTGGCGAGGCTGCGAAAAGGCCCGCAGGGCCTTGCTTGGCGATCCCTTGCAATGCCTAGGCGCCCTCAAGATCCTCGCGTCCCTTCGGGCCGTGCGCAGCCTGCGGCAGCGGCTACAAGGTGCCAGGTAGTTTGCAGGAATAAAAAATCCGGCCATGGCCGGATTTTTTTATTCCATCACTGCATCCAGGGCGGAGGCGGTGGTTCTGCGGATTGGCCGGGCGGCGCATCATCCGCCGCCCGCACGGCCTGCCGGCGCTCCTCGTCGAGGCGTGCCGCTTCGATCTCGCGGATCACGCTGCCGACATCCGCCAGCTCCTCGGGGTCGTCGAACTCGCCGGTCAGCACACTGCCCGGGTGCAAGGTGCCGGCCTCGTACAAGGCCCACATTTCCTTGGCATAACGGGTGCGCTTGAGTTCCGGGGCGAAACGCCCGAAGTAGGACGCCATGTTGCCCACGTCCCGCTCCAGCATGCTGAACGCGTGGTTGTTGCCCGCCGCGTCCACCGCCTGGGGCAGGTCGATGATCACCGGACCATCCGGCGTCAGCAGCACGTTGAACTCGGACAGGTCGCCGTGCACCAGCCCGGTACACAACATCAGCACGATCTGGGAAATCAGGAAGGCGTGATATTCACGGGCCTGGTCCGGTTCCAGCACCACATCGTTGAGCCGCGGCGCCGCATCGCCGTACTCGTCGGCCACCAGCTCCATCAGCAGCACGCCTTCGAGAAAGTCGAACGGCTTGGGCACCCGCACCCCGGCGTTGGCCAGGCGGAACAGCGCCGCCACTTCGGCGTTCTGCCAAGCGTCTTCGGTCTCCTTGCGCCCGAACTTCGAGCCCTTGGCCATGGCCCGAGCCTGACGGCTGTTGCGCACCTTGCGCCCTTCCTGATACTCCGCCGCCTGACGGAAACTGCGTTTATTCGCCTCCTTGTAGACCTTGGCGCAACGTAGCTCGTTGCCGCAGCGCACCACATACACAGCTGCCTCTTTACCACTCATGAGTGGGCGCAGCACCTCGTCTACCAGACCGTCTTCGATCAGGGGTTCAATGCGTTTTGGAGTCTTCATCAGCTTTTATTGTGGGTCCCTTGTTACCAAACACGCGAAAGTCACTCGTTATACGGCAATCCTCCCACCACGGGAAAGGGCCGCCGAGCACCGAGCGACAGCAATGCACTCAATGTGCCAGATCAATCCAGCGACGCCGCCAACGATCATAGCCAAGACTGCAGCGGCCAGTGTCTTGGCACGCCCTCGCCAGCGGTGCGCCGCGACAAGTTTTTTTCCGTCGTCGACTCAATATTGCTCGGCGCCAGCCGAAGCCCTCAGAGAGACAGGGAGTTTGTCCGACAATCCAATAAAGACGTCAGCCGCCGGCCAAGGTTCGATTGCCCGCGGTTCGACATCAGCCACAGGGACGACAATCAGCGCCACCTCACAAGCTGCCAATAGTCCGCGAGTCGCCTGCACATCGTGGTCATACAAAAAACTGGAGCGCGGATGAATATCAAACAGAAACTGACCTGGGCCTTCGCCGTCATTGCCTGCCTGCCCGTGGTGCTGGTGGCCACGCTGGTGGTGATCAACCTGCGCAGCGAAGCGCAACACACTTTCGTCGACGGCAGCGGCCGCGAGATCCGCCAAGTGGCCAACGCCATGCAGTTGTTCTTCGAAGGCATCAGCCAGAACATCGATTACCTGGCGGCGCAACCGTTGCTGACCCAGGCCGGTGACAACCTCAAGACCTGGATGAGCGCCGATGCCGCCAAGGTTCCGGAAGGCGAGCAGGACAAACGCATCTTCGACCTGTTCGCCGCCATGGCCGCCAGCCACCCGGCCTATGCCTATGTGTCCTACGGCGTGAGCAACGGCGGCTACGTCTCCTGGCCCGCCGACCTGAAGCTGGCCAACTACGACCCCCGCGTGCGCCCCTGGTACAAAGCCGCGCTGGCCAGCCCGGGCAAGACCCTGCGCACCGATGCCTACTACTGGGCCCCGGACGATGCGGTGCTGGTCAGCACCGTGCGTTCCCTGGCCAACCAGTTGGGCCCACAGGGCGGCGTGGTCGCGGTCGACGTTTCGCTCAAGCAGCTCACCGAGATCGTCAAGCAGATCAAGCTGGGCGAATCCGGCTACCTGATGCTGATGGAAAACAACGGCACGGTGCTGGTCGATCCCAAGCAGCCGGAGCACAACTTCAAGGCCCTGGCCAGCCTCGGCGGCGGATACGAGCAACTGGCCAAGACCGGCAAGGGCCTGGTGCAAGTGGAGCTGGGCGGCGAGCACTACATGGCCAACGTCTGGCCTTCCGAGCAACTGGGCTGGACCTTCATCGGCCTGATCAAGCAGAGCGAAGTCATGGGCTCGGCGACCCAGCTGACCTGGATCATCGCCGTGATCGCCGGGGTCCTGGCCGTGCTGTTCGCGGTGTTCGGCGCCAGCTTCGCCAGCCTCATCGTGCGCCCGATCCGCGGCGTGGCCAGCGGCCTGGAAGGCATTGCCCAGGGCGAAGGCGACCTGACCCAGAACCTGAACATCCGCGGCAACGACGAAACCGCGCAGCTGGCCAACTGGTTCAACCAGTTCCTGTCGGCGATCCGCAGCCTGATCCAGCACATTGGCCAGGCGGCGCAGAAGATTCTCGCCACCTCCCAGTCCTCGACCCGGGTCTCCAGCGACATGGCCGAAGCCGCCGGACGCCAGCGCGAAGCCGTGGACATGGTGTCCACCGCGTTCCACGAAATGGTCGCCACGGCCAACGAAGTGGCCCGTTCCTGCAGCCAGGCCGCCGAGTCGGCGGACAGTGGCCAGCGCCAGGCCCGGGAAGGCCAGCAACAGATCGACGACGCGGTGCACAGCGTCGACCGCCTGAGCCAGGAGATCGAACAGTCGGCGCAATCGATGCAACAGCTGGAACGCGACAGCACCGATATCCAGTCGATCCTCGGCACCATCCGCTCGATCGCCGAGCAGACCAACCTGCTGGCCCTCAACGCCGCCATCGAGGCCGCCCGGGCCGGCGAGCAGGGTCGCGGTTTTGCCGTGGTGGCCGATGAAGTACGGGCCCTGGCCAAGCGCACCGCCGACTCCACCGCCGAGATCGACGGGCTGCTGGGCAACCTGGCCAAGCGCACCAGCGCCGTGACCCAGCAGATGCACGCCAGCCTGGAAGTGTCCCAGCAGTCGGTGAACCGCATCGGCCTGGCGCGCAACAGCTTCGGGCAGATCCGCGAATCGGTGGACGTGATCCGCGACATGAACACCCAGATCGCCACCGCCGCCGAAGAACAGCATCAGGTGGCGGAAGACATCAACCGGCACATCAGCCAGATCCATGGCGATGCGCAGTTGGTGGCCGAATTGGCCAACTCGGCGCGCCTGGATTCCCAGAGCCTGGCGGGGTTGTCCAATGAGCTGGACGCCCTGGTGCGCCGCTTCAAGACTTGAGGGCCCTTTCGCCGGCAAGCCGGCTCCTACGGTTTGGAGGTATTTCTCTGTAGGAGACGGCTTGCCGGCGAATGCCACGAACCTCAGCGTTCGATAATCGCCGTCACGCCCTGCCCGCCCGCCGCGCAGATGGAAATCAAGCCGCGGCCCTGCCCCGCCACACTCAGCAACTTCGCCAGGTTGGCGACAATGCGCCCGCCAGTGGCGGCAAACGGGTGCCCCGCCGCCAGGGAGCTGCCTTTGACGTTGAGCCGGGCACGATCGATGGGGCCCAGGGGCGCCTCCAGGCCCAGGCGGGTCTTGCAGTAATCCGCGTCCTCCCAGGCCTTGAGGGTGCACAGCACCTGGGCGGCAAAGGCTTCGTGGATTTCGTAGTAATCGAAGTCCTGCAGGCTCAGGCCGTTGCGCGCCAGCAAGCGCGGCACGGCGTACACCGGCGCCATCAACAGCCCTTCGGCGCCCTGGACGAAGTCCACCGCCGCCGCCTCGCCGTCGCGCAGGTAGGCCAGGATCGGCAGGCCGCGCTCCTGGGCCCATTGCTCACTGCCCAGCAGCACCAGGGAGGCGCCATCGGTCAGCGGCGTGGAGTTGCCGGCGGTGAGGGTGCCCTGGCCGCTGTGGTCGAAGGCCGGCTTGAGGCTGGCGAGTTTTTCCAGGCTCAGGTCCGGGCGCAGGTTGTTGTCCCGGGTCAGGCCGAGAAAGGGGGTGAGCAGATCGTCATGCCAGCCTTCGGCATAGGCCGCGGCCATTTTCTGGTGGCTTTCCAGGGCCAGCTGGTCCTGCTCGCCACGGCCGATGCTCCAGGTCTTGGCCATCTGTTCGCAGTGCTCGCCCATGGACAGGCCGGTGCGCGGTTCGCCATTGCGCGGCAGTTCCGGCTTGAGGTGATGGGGTCGCAGTTGCAGGAGGCTCTTCAGCTTGTCGCCAAGGCTCCTGGCCCGATTGGCTTGCAGCAGGATCTGCCGCAGCCCCTCGTTGACCCCGATCGGTGCGTCCGAAGTGGTGTCGACGCCACCGGCGATGCCGCAGTCGATCTGCCCCAGGGCAATCTTGTTGGCCACCAGCAACGCCGCTTCCAGGCCGGTGCCGCAGGCTTGCTGGATGTCGTAGGCCGGGGTGGTGGGCGCCAGCCGCGAGCCCAGCACGCATTCGCGGGTCAGGTTGAAATCCCGGGAGTGCTTGAGCACGGCCCCGGCCAGCACTTCGCCGATACGCAGGCCGTGCAGGTGGTAGCGCTCGATCAGGCCTTCGAGGGTGGCGGTGAGCATGGCCTGGTTGCTGGCCGTGGCATAGGGCCCGTTGGAACGGGCAAAGGGGATGCGGTTACCGCCGATAATCGCCACGCGATGCCGTTGTGTCATGGAAAGCTCCCGGTGCTGTAAGTGCGACTGCGCTGAGTAGGTCCGCCTCTAGCGTAGGAGGCTTCTGGCGGATCGAACGACTCGGAGCCATTCATGGTCCACACTTTGAACCCCAGCCAATGGAGTGCGTTCCATGTCCGACCGTTATATCGACTTCGCCAATTCATCCATCGGCCATCGCCTGGTGGGCGCCCTTGGCCTGCCGTCGCCGGTCCGCCTGGAACGCTGGCAGGCCGGACGCCTGCGGCCCATCGAGGGCGCCTTGCTGGTGGGCGGCGGTCCCCTGGCGCAGCAGGTGAGCCGCCTGGCCCCGCGCCTGACCGACTCGATCTACAGCTACGGCTGCGATCCGGCCCTGGCCACGCCGTGGATTCCCGGCCATGGCCCCCGGCTCAAGGCGGTGGTGTTCGATGCCAGCGAAGTGCGCCACACCGATCAGCTCAAGCAACTGCGGGAGTTCTTCCAGCCGCTGCTGAGAAGCCTCGAGCCCTGCGCCCACCTGCTGATCCTCGGACGAGCCCCGGAAACCCTCGATACGCCCTTCGCCGCCAGCGCCCAGCGGGCCCTGGAGGGTTTCAGCCGCTCCCTGGCCAAGGAGCTGCGCAACGGCGCCACCCTGCAATTGCTGTATGTCAGCCAGGGTGCAGAGGAACAGTTGGAGGGGGCGCTGCGCTTCTTTCTGTCGCCCAAGAGCGCGTTCGTCTGCGGACAGGTCCTGCGCTTGCAGCCCTGCGCCGTCCAGGTCCAGGACTGGAGCCGCCCGCTGGCCGGGCGCAGGGCCCTGGTCACCGGCGCCGCCCGGGGCATTGGCGCGGCCATCGCCGAAACCCTGGCCCGTGACGGCGCCCAGGTGCTGCTACTGGATGTGCCCCAGGCCAAGAGCGACCTGGAAGCCCTGGCCGCGCGACTTGGCGGGCAGGCCATCACCCTGGATATCTGTGCCGCGGACGCCCCGGCGCAGTTGCTCGAACAACTGCCGGACGGCCTCGACATCCTGGTGCACAACGCCGGCATCACCCGGGACAAGACCCTGGCCAACATGACCGCGGAATTCTGGGATGCGGTGCTGGCGGTGAATCTCAACGCCCCGCAGGTGCTGACCCAGGCCTTGCTCGACAGCGGCCGCCTGCACGACCACGGCCGGGTGATCCTGCTGGCCTCCATCAGCGGCATTGCCGGCAACCGCGGACAGACCAACTACGCCGCCAGCAAGGCCGGGCTGATCGGCCTGGCCCAGTCCTGGGCGCCATCGCTGCAACCGCGGGACATCAGCATCAATGCCGTGGCCCCGGGCTTCATCGAGACGCAGATGACCGCCAGGGTGCCCTTCGCCCTGCGCGAGGCCGGGCGGCGCATGAGCTCCCTGGGCCAGGGCGGCCTGCCCCAGGATGTCGCCGAGGCGGTGGCCTGGCTGGCCCAGCCGGGCAGTGGCGCGATCAGCGGACAAGCCTTGCGGGTCTGCGGCCAAAGCGTCCTGGGAGCCTGAAGATGAGCAACCACTGGCACGAACTGAACCTGCCCGCCTCCCTGGCGCCGCTGTTTCTCAAGGCCGCCCTGCGACGCGGGATCAAGAACACGCCATTGCCCGAGCAGGGCCTGCGCTGCTGGATCAACCTGGAGCCGCGCCGGCTGGAGGCCTACCGCCAGGTGTGCGGTTACCTCGACAACGGTCTGCTGCCCGCCACCTATCCCCATGTGCTGGCCTTCCCGTTGCAGATGCAGTTGCTCACCGACCCGGCGTTTCCTTTCCCCCTCTTGGGGCTGATTCACCTGGCCAACAGGATCCGCATTCTGCGTCCCATGGGCAATGTCAGCCGCGTGCGAATCGCCGTCCGGGTGGGCAACCTGCAACCTCACGCCAAGGGCGCGGTGTTCGATCTTGTGACCACGGTCGACGATCAGCTGGGGCCCCTCTGGGAAGCCGAGAGCCGCATGCTCTGTCGCGGCGCGCACGTGCCGGGCGAGCCCGGCGTCCCGCCATCGATTTCCGGGGTGGGCCTGAACGAAGTCAGCCGCTGGCGAGCCGAGAGCGATATCGGCCGGCGCTACGCCCGGGTTTGCGGCGACTACAACCCGATTCATCTCAGCGCCTGGAGCGCCCGCCTGTTCGGCTTCCCCAGAGCCATCGCCCATGGCCTGTGGAACAAGGCGCGAACCCTGGCGGCCCTGAGCGACACCTTGCCGGCGGCCAACATCGAGGTGACGGTGCAATTCATCAAACCGTTGCTGCTGCCCGGTGAAGTGCGCTTGCTGGCCAGCGCGGCGGGCTCCAGCGGTGAGCTGCAACTACTGGGCAACGGCGATCTGCTGCACATGCAGGGCGGCTGGCAACCGATCGCCTGAGGCGCGCTCAGCCTCGACGAATCAGCACCACGCCAATGACGATCAGCAGCAGTCCGGCGAGCTTGCCGAGGCTGATCGGTGCCTCGCGAAACCCCACCCAGCCAAAATGATCCAGGGCCAGGGCCATGCTCAACTGGCCGGCCAGCACCAGTGCCATGAACAGCAAGGCACCGATCCGCGGCCCGGCAAATGCGGCGGTGGTGATGAAGAACACCCCCAGCAAACCGCCGCACCAGTGCCACCAGGTCAGGCCCCTCAGGGCGCTCAGCGAGGGCATCTCGCGCTGCGCCAGCACCAGTATCAACAAGGCCAGGGTGCCGACGAAAAATGAAATCAACGCGGCGCCCAGCACCCCGCCGACCTGCTTGGCCAACTGACCGTTGATCCCGGCTTGCAGGGCCAGAAAGGCTCCGGCAAAGAACGGCAGGCACAGCCACCACCAGACTGGACCAGGCATCACAGACTCCAAAGGAATGTCGGCCGCGCAGTATAGGCCAGGCTCAAACTGGAAGTCTGCCAAGCCAACTAAGCAGCAAAAAAACTGCAGAACCCTGGCCGTCCGCTCAAATAAAACCCATTAATTGTATATATATAACTTTAGTTTAACGCCCAACAAAAACACCCAACCGCAAACTACAAAACTTTGATTAAAAACATTTTTTCAAACAACAAACCCCTGCACCCAATACTTTAAGACTAACTACTTATCAGGATAAAAACAGCGAAATACAAGTCATTAATACCAAGTTCATAATTGTTCAAGTTTCTTCTTGCGCCTCTTATGTACGCAACGGACGAAAGTATCTCCAGCACAAGAACTGGAGAACTATCGAAGACAACGAACGTTGTAACAGGTGCAGGGATAACTATCATGAACACTCAGATTGGATGGAAAGCATGTACCGCACTGGCCTTGATCCTGACCCTCGGCCTGACAGGCTGCAGCGGCGGTGGCGGTCACAAGAGCGGAGGTAGCAGCAGCTCATCTCCCAGCAGCACCAGCGGCAGTAGCGGAGGTGGCACTGGCGGTACTGGCGGTACTGGAGGCGGAACCGGCGGCACTGGCGGCACAGGTGGCACCGGCGGCACTACCGGGACCCTGACGACCAGCAGCCTCGTCTCCGACCTGGGCACCACCGTCAGCGGCGTCGGTACGGATGTCAGCACGCTTGGGACCTCCCTGGCAGCCGTTCCCTTGGTCGGTGGCGTCGCTCAAAGCGCGGTCAGCACCGCGGGCAACGTGGTGGATACCGTAGGCCAGGGTTTGACCGGCGGCCTCGGCAAGCTGGGCAGCGATCCCAAGGCCCTGAGTAAAACCACCGCTACCGTGGGCAACGTCGTCGGCGATGTCGGCACCGGGGTCACCGACCTCAGCGGCAAACTGGCCGCCACGACCCAGAGTGTTCCACTGGTAGGAGGCGTGGTGACTCGGGTGGCGCCGGTGGTCGGTGGCGTCGGCGCCCGAGTGACCATGCTCGGCAATACCTTGAGCACAGTCACCAGCAACGGCCCGGTGGGCACCCTGACCGACGGCGTGGGCGACAAGGTGCTGGTGCCCGTGGTCAGCCTGGCGGAAGGGGCGACGGGCAAAGTCGGCAGCGCGACAGGGCTCGGCGCCCCGGTCAAAGGCCTGCTCAACGGCGTGGCCCAGGCGGTGGACAGCTCCGGCAACGCGGTCAGCGACTCCGGCGATGGTAACCCCGTGACCGACCTGCTGGGCAATGCCCTGAGCAACACCAGCAACGCCGTGGGCAAGGCCGGTGGCTATCTGGGCGCCTCAGGCAGCGGTTCCGGTACCGGAGGAAGCGTCGGCAACAACGGCCTGCTGGAAACCGTCGGCGGTGCCGTGGCCAACCTGAGCAACGGTGTGAATACAGGAAACAGCAACGGCACGGTCAGTGCGGGCGCTGTCACCGGCGGCGCGGTTGGCGGCCTGATCGCCTCGGTAGGCGGTGCCCTGGGCGGCAGCGGCACACCCAACCTGGTGGTCACCGCCCCGCTGGCCAGTGTCGGAGTGAGCCTGGGCTCGGCGCTGAACCCGGTCACCAGCTCGGTCACCGGCCTGACTCAGCAGGTCGGCGCAGCCACCGGCCTGGGTACTCAAGCCGGTAGCCTGCTGGGTCAAGTGGGAGGCGCGGTCAGCAACGTGGGCGGCACCCTTGCCGGCAACAGCACTGGCAACCAGGTAGGCACTGCCCTGGGCGGCACCCTCGGCGCCCTGGGCGGAACCGTGGCCTCGGTCGGTGGCCTGGTCAACGGCGGCACCGCCCCCAGCGGAGGCCTGCTCGGTGGCCTGAATGTCGGAGCCAGTGCCAGCGGCAGCGCTTCGGCCGGAACCAGTGTCAACGGCAGCCTGGGTGGTGTACTGGGCGGCCTGACCGGTGCCCTGGGCGGCACCCGGAAATAAATTGCACCTGGCCGATTCGACGGCCTTACCTACAGCGCCTACGCTTGGTTGAGAGCGAGGGATTCAGAAGAATCTCTCGCTTTTTTTATCCACCGCATGGCATCCAGGCGTCCGATTCAAGGCCAAGACCCTGAACAACGCCGGGTATGAGGACTATTAGCGCCACCGCAGTTTGACCATGGAGTGTCCTATGCGCACATTGGCCAGTTTGTTGTTGATTGGATGCTGCACCTCCGCTTACGCCGACACCCTTCCCCGCTTTCTCAACAGCAACGACAGCATCAATAACCTGCCCCAGCCCAACTTGCCGGTGGACGCCTATCGTCCGGCCACTCCGCAGTTGCAGATGCCCGAGCAACCCGCCGCGCCCCAGGGGCAACAGCCCCTGATGATGGGCACCAAGGTCACGGTGCGCCAGGTGCAGATCGAGGGCGGCAGCATCTATCCCCTGGAAGAACTGGCGGCCATCTACCAACCGCTGATCGGTCACGAAACCAGCTTCAGTCAATTGATCGAAGCCACCCGCAACATCACCCGGCGCTACCAGAACGACGGCTACCTGCTGTCCTACGCCTTCATGCCGCAACAGAGCTTCGATCAGGGCGTGCTGCGAGTGGTGCTGGTCGAAGGCTATATCAAGGACTACCAGTTGCAGGGCGATATCGGCCCGGTGTCGGCCTACCTGGACAAACTGGTGAGCAAGCTCAAGGCCGAGCGCCCACTGACCCGCAAGACCTTCGAGCGCTACACCACCCTGATGAGCCGGGTACCCGGGGTGACCCTGCAAGCGGTGGTGCCGCCGCCCGGAACCACTGACGGCGCGACCCGGCTGGTGGCGGTGGCCAGTCGCAAATCCATCACCACCACCCTCAACAGCACCGATGACAACCGCAACGGTCTGCAGGCCCTGGTGGGCATCGTCAGCAACTCGCAAACCGCCTGGGGCGAACAGCTCAGCCTCAGCGGCCTGTTCCCGCCGGGCAAGGACAAGGAGCACTACTACCGCCTGGACTACAGTCAGTTGCTGGGCTCGGAAGGCACGCAACTGAATCTCTACGGCGCACGCTACCGCAGTGATCCGCGAAGCAATGTGCAATTGAGCAACGGCCTGGAGCTTGAACCCCATCGCGAGAACGACCGCTTTTCCATCGGCGTCAGCCATCCCTTGCTGGCCTCGCCCAATGAGATGCTCACCGTCGGTACGCGCCTGTACGCGGTCAACGACAAGACCCGCTACCGGGTCAGCAACAGCCCGCTGACCCTGGAAGAAAAAACCGATATCCGCGCCCTGGCGCTGGAAGGCGACTGGAGCAAATCCGATCCACGGCAACTGCGGATTCTCAGCGCCGGCCTGTACCGTGGCCTGGACAGCATGGGGGCCAAGACCAACAACGAACTCTATGACCTGGACTTCTTCCGTCTGCGCCTGGCGGGGGTACAAAGCGACCGCTTCTTCGACAACTGGCAAGGGGTGCTTTCCGGTGCCTTGTACTGGAGCGCGGACAACCTGCCCGACAGTGAACGAGCCAGCTTCGGCGGCCAGAACTTTGCCCGCGGTTACCCTGATGACCAGGCCACTGGCGACAAGGGCTGGGGCGTCGCCTACGAGGTGAACTACAGCTTCAACCGCGAGGGCCCCTGGGTGCGGGTGCTGCAGCCCTACGTGGTACTGGACCGCTCCAGGACCTGGTTCAACCAGTTGCAGGTCAAGGGCAGCGATCTGTCGTCGGCCGCGGTGGGGGTGCGTTTCGGCGATGCCAAGCACTACAACATCGCCCTGGAGGCGGCCAAGCCGATGTCCGATGAAGCCCTGGACACCTACAACCGCCGACCGCGCTACACCCTGAGCTTCAGCTACCAACTCTGAGCCCTGCACCACCAAGGCCTGCAATCGCAGGCCTTTTTCTGCCCGCACGACGCATCAGTCAAAGGGCTCAGGACGCAGGGGTTTGAGGGGGGGTTGCAACAGGCGCCGCCGGCGCCCCGGCAAGCCGAAGGGCTTGAACCGGGACCGCCGTTGGCGTTCAGGGGCCGACTATATGCAGCCGGGGTTCGGGAAACAGATTGTTGAGGGTTTCCAGCAGGCGCTCGTGATAGATCGGCTTGCGGAACAGGTCCAGCACCTGCAGGCGCAGCAGATCGCTGACGTCGTCCATATCGGCATGACCGGACATGACGATGACCGGCAGATGCTGGCGCGAGGTGTGTTCACGCAGGCGCTTGATCAATGACAGGCCGCTCTCCTCCGGCATGCGCAGGTCGGTGATGACCAGCGCAATGTCCGGATGGTGGGTGAGGTGCTCCAGGGCCTGCTTCACCGAGGTTGCGGTGAAGCAACAGAAGCCCTCACCTTCCAGCCATTCGGCGAGTTCCAGCAGTGCGTCTTCTTCATCGTCGACCAGAAGCAGTTGCTGGCGTTGGGGGGAAGCACTATTCATCGACATGACCTTGGGCTGACTGTCCGACGCCTTCACAGCAAGAGCAATCGCCGCTCTCAAGGCACGGGACGAGTCACCGTGGCACCTCCCATGGCAACCAGGATGTTGTTGAAGATGGCCAGGACCCGATCACCCATCGGCGTCACGAACACCACCACGACCACGGCAACCATGGCCACAACGATCGCATACTCGATGGCCGAGGCACCGTGAGTTCTGGCCAGGAACAGACGCGCGCGAAGCAGCAGGTAGTCCAGCAGCATGAAGCACCTCCGATGTATCGATCGCAACCACAGCCGGCGAAGCACTCATGCGTCGGATCAAGGCACTGGACGAGTGACCGTCGCGCCTCCCAGGGCCACCAGAACGTTGTTGAAGATGGCCAGTACCCGATTGCCCAGAGGGGTCACGAACGCCACCACCACAACCGCAACCATGGCCACCACAATCGCGTACTCGATCGCCGAAGCGCCCTCGGTACGGTCAAAAAACAGGCGTGCCCTGAGCCACAAATATTGAAGGATCATCCTAGTTCTCCTGTGCGCCAGACGGCGCCGATGCAAGCACACCGGAACAGAGTTCCCCGGTGCAACTTGAGCATTGTCAACAAAGCAGCGACCAGCAACTGTAAGAACGGATTAATCACTAAGTATTAATTGAATGCTTGACGCCGAAAGCTCCCCCCAACTGAGAGCCGCCTACTGTTGTGTGCAATTTTTCCGCGAGTTAATGGCATTTCGTCCTAGCTCTACTACCTTCACATAGCGAAATAGTTGCATGTTCATAGCTGCCTAGTTGCGAAGTTGACTCGTTTGCAAGCGCCGACTGGTGATGCAGCAGGATAGGGAGAGCCTTTATGAACAGCCGCGTCACCATGGGTCTGGCTGGACTTCTGCTGCTAGGTGCGGTGTTTTTCGGTTACTGGGGGCTGGTACTCAGCCGCCCGCCCGCGCCCGCCACCACCCCTGCGCCGGCAGCCCCGAGCGTTGTTGAAAAAACCACCGCCAGCGCCGAAGACCAGACCCGCCAACCAGTGGTGGTGCTGGTGCGCGATGTGCCTCCTTTCGTGCCCCTCAGCGCCGCCGATCTGGCGCTGGAAAAACTGCGCACCGCACCGGCCGGCAGCCTCAGTGCGATCGATCAGGCGGTGGGGCGCATACCCTGGCGGCAACTGAGTGCCGGGACCTGGCTCAATGCCCAGAGCTTCGACAGCGGCGGGGCCCTGGCGCGGATGATTCACCCTGACGAGCGCGCGCTGGCGGTGGCCGTGGATGAAGTGATCGGCGCCGCCGGGCAACTGAGCCCGGGGGACTATGTCGACGTGCTGCTGTTCCTGCGCCAGGACACCACCAATCTGCAGCAATCGGCGCAGATCGCGGTCCCCGCCATGCGGGTGCTGGCGGTCGGTGAACAGTTGGGCCTGACCAACGACGGACAGCCCGCCAGCCCCGCGCTGAGCAACGAAGAAAAGCTCAAGCAGGACCAGCGTCGGATCGCCGCCCGCACCGTGGTCCTGGCCGTGCCCGAACAACTCCTGAGCCGCCTGATGCTCGCGACCCAGGTCGGCGTGCTGCGCCTGGCGGTTCGCAGCAGCGAGGAACAGCGCCTGGCCCAGTACTGGGCTGGCGACAAGAGCGCGGCCAGCCATCTCAATGTGGCCAACAGCAATCTGTTTCAGTTCACCCAGTTGGCGCTTGGCAATGCCCCACGCAATCAGGTCGCCCAGCAAAACGGCGCGCCGCGCCCGGCGGTGGAGGTGATTCGTGGCAACCAGATCACTCAACAAACGCCCTGATCAGGCGAGGGTTCACGACATGCGCAGCGGGCTATCACCATGAGTCAAAGCCTGAACCAGACCTTTCTTGCCATCACCCGCAACAGCACCGATCTGGAGTGGCTGCAAGGCGCCCTCGCGCCCTTGGGCCAGGTGGTGGGCGCCGATGGCAGCCTCGACGAACTGCTGGCGCTGGTGGACGTGACCTTCGCCAACCTGGTGTTCGTCGGCCTCGACCGCGAGCACGTGGTGGCCCAGGCCGCGCTGATCGAAGGCGCCCTGGAAGCCAAGCCGATGCTGGCGATCGTCGCCCTCGGCGATGGCATGGACAATCAGCTGGTACTCAACGCGATGCGCGCCGGGGCTCGGGATTTCGTCGCCTACGGCTCACGCTCCAGCGAAGTCGCCGGGCTGGTCCGGCGCCTGAGCAAGCGCCTGCCGGCGGTCACACCCGCCACCCAGCTGGGGGGCCTGACGGTGCTCTACGGGGTCCAGGGCGACGGTGACGGCGCACTGCTGGCCGGGCACATGGCCCTGGTGGTGCAAAAGAGCGGCCAGCAGACCCTGCTGCTGGACCTGGGCCTGCCCCGTGGCGACAGCCTCGCCTTGCTCGGGCTGGAGAGTTCCTTCCACTTCGGCGATGCCCTGCGTCACCTGCGGCGTCTGGATGCGACCCTGATCGACAGCGCCTTCACCAGCGCCGAGGCCGGCTTGCGGATTCTCGCCTACGCCCCCCACGACGAGCCTCTGGAGCACACCAGCGCCGCCGAGCTGTACATGTTGCTCAGTGCCCTGCGCCAGCACTTCCAGCACATCGTGGTGAACCTGGTGGGGCAGTCGGACAGCGAGGCGCTGCGCACCTTTGTCAGCCATTGCGACAAGCTGATCTGGTGCACCGACCAGAACGTCCTCGACTGCCGGCGCAACCTGGCGGTGCTCAACCACTGGCGCGAAAAGGGCCTGAAACTCGATCACGCGCGCCTGCTGGTGGACCGCTACCTGAAAGCCGTCGCGCCGGACTCCGAAACCCTGGGCAAAACCTTCGGCCTGGAAGTGATCGCGGTGCTGGCCTACAGCCCGGAGGTGCGCCTGAATGCCAAGAACCAGGGCGTCACCCTGTTTGAAATGGCCCCTCGCGAAGCCCTGACGCAAAGCCTGAAAACCCTCGGCGAGCGCCTGGCCAAGCGCTCCGAAGGACTGGCCCGACCCAAGGGCGGCTGGCTCAATCGAATCATGGGGGGCAAATGAGCGGAGAAAAACTCTTCGGCGCCTCGACCCGCACGGTGCCGGGCAACAGCGACCACGAAGGCCTGAAACTGGTGCTGCATCGCTACATCATCGATGCCATCGAAGAGTCGGGTAAAAACCTGCTGGAAAGCTCCCGGCAGAACCTCTCGCAGTTCGTCACCGACAAGGTGGCGGAGTACATCGCGCGCATGCACCTGGCGATTTCCCGCTATGAAATGGAGCGCCTGGCCGAGGAAATCGTCGATGAACTCACCGGCTTCGGCCCCCTGGAAGTCTTGCTGCGCGATCAGGCCGTCACCGAGATTCTGGTCAACGGCCCGCACCGGGTGTTCGTCGAACGCGAAGGCGTGCTGCACCAGAGCGACTTGCGCTTTATCGACGCGCACCATGTGGAGCGGGTCATGCAACGGATTCTGGCGCCCCTGGGCCGGCGCCTGGACGAGTCCTCGCCGATGGTCGATGCGCGCCTGCCCGACGGCAGCCGGGTCAACGCGATCATTCCGCCCATCGCCCTGGACGGCCCCTGCCTGTCGATTCGCAAGTTTCGCAAGGACATGCTCAAGAGCAGCGACCTGATCGCCATGCAGACCATCGACCTGGCGATCTTCGAGTTCCTCCAGGACGCCGTGGGCAAGCGCTGCAACATTCTCATCAGCGGCGGCACCGGCACCGGCAAGACCACCCTGCTGAATATTCTCAGCCAGTTGATCAACCCCTATGAGCGCCTGGTCACCATCGAAGACGTGGCTGAGCTGCAACTGGGGCATCCCCACGTGGTGCGCCTGGAAACCCGTCCGCCCAATGCCGAAGGGCACGGCGAGGTCAAGGCCAGCGACCTGATCCGCAACGCCCTGCGGATGCGCCCGGACCGGATCATCCTCGGCGAGATCCGCGGCGTCGAAGTGCTGGATGTTCTGACCGCCATGAACACCGGCCACGACGGCTCCATGAGCACGGTGCACGCCAACAACGCCCAGGACGCCCTGCTGCGCCTGGAAACCCTGGTGGGCCTGACCGGGCGCCAGGTGGCCGAACGCACCCTGCGGCAGATGATCTGCGCGGCCCTGGATGTGGTGATCCAACTGACCCGCATGCCCGACGGCCGCCGCTGCGTCAGTGAAGTGGTGGAGGTGGTGGGCATCCGCGACGACATCTACGTCACCAATACCCTGTTTCGCCTGAACCGCCGCAACGGCCTGGGTTTTGAGCGCGAGGCGCTGAACCCGGCGGGCGACAAACTGCGCCGCGAAAGCGGACTGGGCACCAACTGAACCGCCGAGGTGGCCCATGATCGGCCTGCTGCTTACCTTGATCTGCCTGCTGCTACTGGGGCTTTCCGGTTGGCTGTTCTACCACGGCGTGCGCAAGACCGAACGCGAGCGGGTGCTCAACCGGCTGGCTCAGGGACAACCCGAGCTGAACCCGCCGCGCCATGCCTGGACCGGCCTGGAGCAGGCCTTCGCCCGCGCCGGCCTGGGCCAGCCCAATGAACGCCTGGGCCTGTGGCTGACGGCGTGGGCGGCACTGACACTGCTGGGTTACCTGTTGGGAGACTGGCTTGGCCTGCTGGCTGGCGTGCTGGTGCCGCCGCTGTTGCTGCGCCTGTCCATTGCCTGGCTGTATCAGCGCCGGCTCAAGCGCATGATCGAACAACTGCCCGCGCTGCTGGATCACAGCGTGCGCAGCCTGAAATCCGGGCGCACCCTGGCCGATGCCGTGCTGGGCGCCATCGAAGCCAGCAACGACCCGCTCAAGCAAGCCATGGGACGCGTCCAGCGCAACGTGCAGTTGGGGGTCAACCTGCCGGACGCGGTCAGTGACTTTGCCGAGTTCTACCAACAGGATGAGCTGCGCATGTTCGCCCTGGGCCTGAAGGTCAATCACCGTTACGGCGGCAACGCCAGCGAGTTGCTGGAGAACCTGATCAAGCTGATCCGCGAGCGCGAGCAAGGGGCCCGGCAGTTGCGCGCAATGACCGGGGAAACCCGCATGACCGCCTGGGTCCTGGGCAGCCTGCCGCTGCTGCTGGTGAGCTACTTCATGCTCACCAATCCGGGCTACATGCTGGGCATGTGGCACGACCCTTCCGGCCAGGCCATGCTGATCACCGCGGTGTGCCTGCAGATCTTCGGTTGCCTGGCCCTGTGGCGCATGTTGAGGAGTATCTGAAATGCTGCTGCTGGCTGCTGCGCTGTTGTTTCTCGGGGCCTTGCTGCTGCTCAGCAACAGCCTGCTGACGCAACGCCGGCGCGAGCGCCAGATTGCCCAGCGGCTGCACGGCCACATGACCCGCGACAACCGCCTGGGCAGTTGGCTGCGACTGCTGGGCGACAGTCGTTTCGGCCAACGCGCGGTGAACATGGACAGCGAAACCCAGACCCTGCTCAACCGCCTGGGCTGGCGTCGCTCCACCCAGCGTTCGCTATTCGCGGCCTGCCAGATCGGCACCCCGGTGCTGGCGGTGTGCCTGGTGATCTTCATTGAGGAGGTGGCGTTTCCCCAAGCCCAGAGCCACTGGCTGACGCCCCTGCTCGCCGCCGGCGCCGGCTACCTGCTGCCCAAGCGGGTGTTGGCCTACGCCGCCCAACGCCGGCAAAAACACATCGCCCTGGAGATCTCCACCTTCATTCCCTTGCTGCGCATCCTGTTCGAGTCGGGCATGGCGGTGGAGCAGGCGCTGCGGGTCCTGAGCAACGAAGCCGGGAAACTGCTGCCGGAACTGACCCATGAATTGCGCCTGATCCTGGCGCGGGTGGATTCAGGCCTGGAACTGGGCCAGGAACTGCATCAGACCGCGACCCTGCTGGCGGTGGACGAGTTCACCGACACCTGCGTGATTCTCCAGCAACTGATCCTGCAGGGCGGCGGCGCGATGAAATCCCTGCAGGCCCTCAAGCAATTGCTGGACGACCGGCGCCTGACCCGACTGCAGGAATACATCTCGAAAATGTCGGCGAAGATGTCGGTGGTGATGATGCTGTTTCTGTTCCCCGCGCTGTTGATCGTGCTGGCCGGGCCCGGCTTCACCGCCATTGCCCGGGCCTTTGCCTACTAAAACAGGACCGGAGTGTCGCGGCCGGCGGCGAGTGGCTCGCCGCCGGGATGCCGACAGCATCAGTGGGCGGTGACTCGCTGGCGCAGTCCCGAGTTGCTCGGCGACAAGGCCAGGGCCAGTTGCGTGCGGTTATGCATGTGGGTCAGGCGCAGGACCTGGGACACGTAGAGCTTGACGGTGTTTTCGGTGATCCCCAGTTCACAGGCGATCTGGTAGTTGGTCTGCCCCTTGCCCACCAGTCGCGCCACATCCAGCTGCCGTGGCGACAGCTGGTTGAAGATCGCCGGCACCTCGAACGGGTCGGCGTCGCCACTGCCGTCCTCCGCGGACTCCTCGCTGCGACTGGCCGCTGGCGTGCGCCGGACCTTGTCCAGATCCTGGTACAGGTCGTCGATGGATTCGGAGAGAAACTGCAGCTTCTGGTTCAGGTGCCCCAGGTGCAGGTTCTTCTGCCGTTCCTGCAAGGCGACTTCCTGACGTTGCAGGCCTTCGAGGAGTTCATCCAGGTCGATGGGTTTCTGATAGTAGTCGGCAATGCCGGCACGCATGGCCTTGATCACGTCCTGCTTGTCGGACTGCCCGGTGAGCAGGATGGCTTCGAATACCCGCTGCTTGCCGGCCAGACGCTGCAGCTCCTGCACCAGTTGGATCCCGTCCATATCGGGCATGTGCAGATCGCAGAGCACCAGGGCAATGTCCGGGTCCCTGTTGAAGCAGTCCACCGCCTGGCGGGCGGACTCGCAAGGGACACAACGGTAACCGCTGTTTTCAAGAAACTCGCAAAGTTCTTCGACAATCAGCGGCTGATCATCAACCACGAGCACTTTCATCTGGGAGGTGAGCTTGTTCACGTGCAACTCCGTGCGAGCCAATCGCCGATTGACCACTCCTGCCCTGCCCGCAGGTTCCGGGCAGCCACGACTTAAAACCTAGACCTACTTTCCGACTATGTACATAGCATTAATCGGCTCGGCGACTAGTGGATCACGCTCACAGTTAAGACCATTCCAGCCAGGACAAAGGGGGCGAACGGGTATTTTTTTGACAGGCCCATGGCTTGCGCCTCGCCTTGTGGCGCAAGCCCCTGTCTCGGCGCAGAAAGGAGCCTGGGGACGATCAGCAGCCACAGCAGGCTGCAGAACCCGGCGCCAATGAACGCCCCCAGCAGATGTTCGGGATCGGAGGCCAGCCCCAGGGCGGCCATCAATTTGACGTCCCCCGCCCCCATCCGCCCCATGGCATACCCGGGCAGCGTGAGCAGCAGGGCCAGCAACAGGGCCCAGGCGCCCTGGGCAGCCGCAGCGCCCAGCCAGGTACTGCCGGTCCACAGCAGATAGCCGCTCGCCAGCAGTGCGGCGCCCAGCGTCAAGGTGTTGGCAATATGCCGTTGACACAGATCCTGCACCGCGCACAGCACCAGCCAGATCCACAAAACCCAGAAATGCATGAGCTAAAAAATTCCTTTTAGCGGATTGATTCTATGCTCAATGGACATAGTGACTGTCAGGGTAGACGCACTCATGAAACCGGGCCTCCCCAGCAAGCACCCCAGCCAGCAAAAGGGCGCTGCAGCGATCGAGTTCGCGGCGGTGTTCGTGATCTTCTTCGCGGTGTTTTACGGTCTGGTCAGCTACAGCCTGCCGCTGTTGATGATGCAGTCCTTCAACCAGGCCACCGCCGAGGCCGTACGACGGGCCGTGGCGGTCGATCCCAACAGCGCCAACTACGCCACCACGGTGCAGAACCTGGCCAACAGCGTGGTGCAGGCCCAGACCCTGTGGATTCCGTCGCTCTTCAACTTCGCCGCCACCGACTACAGCTCGGTGTACGCCAATGGCGTGCTCACCGTGCGGATCGACTACCCCACCTCGAAGCTCACCCAGGTGCTGCCCCGCCTGGTGTTGCCGGTGGTCGGCCCGGTCCCCAACTTGCCCACGACCCTGTCCGCCCTTTCGAGCGTGCAATTTTGAACGCCAGCGACAAGCTGTTCGGGCGCCTGCTGGGCCGCCAGCCAGCACCGGCCGACGAAGCCCAGGCCCAGTTGCCGGCCCAGGCAGTCGGTTTGCAACTGGTGCTGGACCCGAAGGGGCGGATCCTCACCAGCAGCGGACCGCTGCGCCATGCGCTGGCGCAGTTGCCACCCTCGCCCGAGCCCCACCATCTGCTGGACTACGCCCTGCCCGGCTGCGCTCTGGCCCTGGAGGGGCACCCCGCCGACTGGAGCGCGCAGGTGCTGGATCTGGACCTGCGCGGGCTGGGCGGCACGACCCTGCACCTGCGCGGCTGGGTCCAGAGCTGTGGCAGCCAGTGGCTGCTGCAACTGCTGGACATCGGCGACCTGATCCAACAGCGCCAGCAGGCCCTGAGCCGCGAGCAATGCCAGATCTTCGCCACGCTGATCAACGAGCAGATCCGCTTGTGCACCCTGAGCCGGCTGGCGGAGGTGCTGCACGACCAGCTCGCCGACCTGGCCCGCTACTGCCACATCCCTTGCGTAGGCCTGGCCTTGCTCGACGACGAGGAACAAACCTGGGTGCTGCACAGTGGCTACAGCGCCCACGACGCTCCCCGGCTGTGGCAGGACGGCCAGGTTCTGGGCAGCGGCCTGGACAGCCTGAGCGGCAATGCTCCGCTGCACCTGAATCACATCCAGGGCCTGAACGAGCACCCGCGCCTGCAAGGGATCTTCGGTCATCGCGAAGGTTTCCTGGTGCCCTATCGGGACGCGCACGGCGTCGCCGCCTGGTTGCTGTGCGGCTGCTACGCCGTGCAGCAGCAGGCACCACACCTGCTGGAGCGCGACTGGCTGATGCTCACCGCCGCCCTGGCCGAGCCCTTGCTCGGCCGCCTGCGCGAACAACGCGATCACCTGCACCTGGAGCGCCTGGAAGCCCTGCAGGGTCTGTTGGGCGCCGGCTGGTGGGAATTGTGTCCGGAGACTGCCGAGATCCAACTGGCCAGCCAACTGGCCGCCAGTCTGCAGTTGCCCGATGCGCGCAGCAGGCTGGCAGTCCAGGACTGGCTGGAGCTGATTCACCCCGCCGACCGCAGCGAACTGGCCAGCCGCCTGCACGCCCTGACCCTGGGCAAGCCACTGCTGGTCTGCGCGCGCCTGTCCGAGCCGGACCCGAGCCTGCCGCCACGCTGGTACCGCTTGCAGGGCCAGTCCCTGGGACGAGGGGAACAACAGCGGTTCCTGGGCTTCATGCTGGACATCAGCGATATCAAGAACCAGCAGCAACAGGCGGCTGCGGCCCACGCGCGCCTGGACAATCTGATTGCCAGCTCGCCGGCGGTGATCTATGTCCAGCGCTACCTGGAAGGCGCCCTGCAACCGAGCTTTTTCAGCGCCAGCCTGCAACCGCTACTGGGCTGGAGCCTGGAGGACTGCACCACGGCCGGCCTGGCGGACTGGGTGCACCCCGAGGACCACGACCTGTATTTCCAGCGCTGCCGCCAGTTGTTGCGCGACGGCAGCGTCCACGCCCGCTATCGCCTGCGCGACCGCCACGGGGCTTACCACTGGGTCATGGATGAAGCCAAGCTGCTGCGCGACGACCTGGGCCTGCCGGTGGAGGCCGTCGGCCTGTGGCTGGACGTCACCGAGGCAACCCTGGCCGCCGAGCAGATGCGCCAGAGCGAGGAGCGCTACCGGATTCTGGTGGAAGACTCACCGGCGATGATCTGTCGCTACCGCCCGGACCTGACCCTGACCTTCGGCAACCGGCCGCTGGCAACTTACCTGGAATGCCCCGCCGAGGAGCTGCCGGGTAGCGACCTTGGGCAATGGCTGTCCGCCGAACAGCGCGAAGGTTTCGAGCGACGGATCCAGCGGCTGAGCCCGGAGTTTCCAGTCAGCACCGCCGAGATCTGCCTGCAGTTGCCCGGGCGTGAACACGCCTGGTGGGTCTGGTCCGATCGCGGGGTCTTCGATGAGCAGGGACAGTTGCTGGAGATCCAGGCCGTGGGCCGTGACAACACCGAAGTCCGACGTGCCCAGCAGCAGCTCATGCAGAGCGCGAAAATGGCCACCCTGGGGGAAATGGCCACCGGCCTGGCCCACGAAATCAATCAACCGCTGAACGTGATGCGCATGGCCATCGTCAATGTGCTCAAGCGCCTGAACAGCGGCGAGATCCAGGTCGACTACCTCACCGACAAACTGCATCGTCTCGACACCCAGGTGCAGCGAGCCGCCCGGGTGGTGGATCACATGCGGGTGTTCGGCCGACGTTCGGAGGTGGAGCAGCAACCCTTCAATCCGGCCCTGGCCATCGAGGGCACCCTGTCCCTGCTGGCCGAAGGCATGCGCGGCAAAGGGATCGAACTGCGCATCAGCGAGCTGGGGTTCGAGGTGCAGGTGCTGGGCTTCGTCGACCAGCTGGAGCAGGTGCTGATCAACCTCATGGTCAATGCCCGGGACGCGCTGCTGAGCCAACCGCCGCGGCAAGCCTTCAAGCCCTGGATTGCCGTGCATGGCCAGCGCGACGAACAGCGGGTACGCCTGTGGGTCGAGGACAATGGCGGCGGCATCGACCCGCGCCTGCTGGAGCGGATCTTCGAACCCTTCTTCACCACCAAGCCTGCGGGTATCGGCACCGGGCTCGGGCTGTCGGTGAGCTACGGCATAGTGGAAAACATGGGCGGGCGCCTGAGCGTCAGCAACGGAGTGGACGGCGCGCGCTTTTGCATCGAGCTGCCGATTGCCCCGGCGGATCAGATCACCAGGTAGGCCCGGCCGGTCTGCCCGCAGGTGAGGTTGGCGCCGACCTCCACATCCATCAGGTTGATGCCGAGGGTCGCCAGCAGGCTGTTCAGCAGCGGATCGAGCAAGGGGCTCAAGAGGTTGCTGATCAGCGGCATGATCAGGCTGGTCACCCCATTGATCAGGCCCCCCGCCCCCGCCACCACCGAGCCCAGCAGATTGGCATTGACCGGCTGGTAAACCTCCAGGCTGATCCCGGCAATAGCGCCCGACAGGCTGTTGACCAGATTGTTGGTCGGCGCCGCGTTCTGGTAGCTCGGCGCCTGATTGACGTTGGGCGGCGTGGGAAACGGCGGCGCGCTGCTGGCGTACAGCAAGTCGCGCCCGACATTGGGCCCGGTCTGGCTGAGCCCCAGCGCACTGTCGACCTTGAGCCCGATGCCGCCGGCGGCGAACGCCGTCCGCGCCGGGCCGCAACTGCCGATGCCGAGGATCTTGTGGCAGGTCCAGATGCCCAGGTCGACGATCGGCACCGGCGTGACCACCGGTTCCGTCGACGAGGAGAAGGCGGTACTGGGATCGATCTGGCCGATCTTGATATCAGCCAGTGACGACTCGCTGTGCACCGTGAGGCTTTTGCTACCGGCGTTGTCCGTCGGGCAGCTGTAGTTGGTGACGTAGGCCTTGGCGCCCCCCAGTTCCAGGTTGATATCGATGCGCGCCGTGGGCAGCACCTCGGGATCGACTTGCTGGCAGCCGGCGCCCAGCAGGCAAGCGACAGAGTTGATGGTGGCCGCCAGGTTCAAGCTCAGGACGCTGTTGAGGGTCGGCGTCAGCGAGCCCACCAGACCCAGCAGGGCGTTGGCCAGGCCGCTGATCCCGGCCAACCCGGTCAGGTTGACCGACACCAGGGTGCGCACCTGGGCCGTGCGGACATAGATACCGTTGGCGCCCTTCGGATCGAGGATGGCCAGCCGCGGATCGCCGACCGCCGAGAACTGCGGCGGCTCGATGACCTTGACCCGGATGGTGACGTTGGCCAGGCCCAACAGGTTGGCCGGCACCACCGCCGCCACCGCGCTCTTGCTGTTGGCCAGCTGGATCATCGCCTGCATCAACTGAAAGAGTTGCAGGTTGGCATCCAGGGCGGTGCTTGCCGCACCGCTCTGCAGCTTGAGGATGTCCCCCAGCGTGAGCTGCGGGATCTGGCTGCTCACCGCCACTTGCAGGGCGCCCAGGGCCGCCAGCACATCGGCCGTGGCGCCATCGGCCTGGACCACGGTGGCGGCGGTCTGGATCAGCCGGGTCAGGCTGGCCTGAGTGTTGAGCAACTGGCTGTAGTTGCCCGCGGCAACCCCCAGATCGATGGCCAGTTGGTCGAGATAGCGCAGCAGGTTGATGTCGCTGTTGAGCAAGCCATTCCAGCCCACGGCGCTGATGTTGAGGCTGCCGCCCAGCATGTTGCCAACCAGGGTATTGAGCAGTGGCGAGTTGGCGCTGTTGACGGTGGCCAGGGTGCTGCGAATGCTCAGTTGCGCCCGCGGTGGGGTGGGCGCGGCGGCCACCGCCGTGGCGCTTAGTTGAGTGGTGAGGTTGATCGGCCCCGGGCTGAACAGTGCCCCGATTCCCGCCGCCACGCTGATGGGCACCGTGTGGGTCGCCACGACCCGCACCGCCGCCGATTGCGTCGGGTCGGCATTGAAGGTACGCAGGCTGTTGGCCCCGGTGGTCAACGCGCCGCACGCGGTGGTCAGGGTGCTGCCGGCGTCGACGGTAAAACCATTGCGGGTCGCGCTCTGCCCGGCATAGGCCGCGGCGCTGAGGCCGGCCTGGCAGTTGCCGCCCCGGCTCACGGCTTCCAGCGCGGCGTTGTCGGCGACCCGCTGCAACTTGCGCTGCTCCATGTACAGTCGGCCGCTGTCCACCACCACGACCATCAGCAACAGCGCCAGCCCCAGGGTCACGGCGGCCATCAGACCAATGGCTCCGCGCTGGCGGCGCGGAGCGGTAAAACGCTTCAGGGGAGACATCGGGGCACTCCTTTCCCGGCTCGCAGCCGAGCGCGCACTCCATCGATGCACAGCAGTGTAGTCAAAGGACGGGCCGTCGCTGGCAAGGTGCCAGCTCGCCTGACTGGCGGCGCCAGGGCGCGCCGCCAGTCACTGTCGAGGCCGGTGTCGCGCGGGACTGAAGGCCTTAGTGCGGCGGGTAGTTCTGCAGGATGCGCATCACCGTATTACGCACCGCGGCGTTGCGATCCACCGGGCTCGGCGAGTTGCTGAGCAGTTGCTCGTCGCTGCCGCGCCACACCAGCTTGCCGTCCTTGCCGTCCAGCAGGTCGATCTGGATGGTCGCCACCTTGTAGGTGATGTTGCGAGTCTCGTTGTACATCGGCCCGCCCCAGTAGCCATTCCACGGGCCACCCCAACCACCACCGTAGTTGGTGGTGACCTGTTGCTGACGGTCCTCGACGATCAGGTATGCCTGGACCTTGAGATCGGCCGGGGCTGCGCCCTGTACCGGGCGCAGGCCACGCTGGTCCAGTTGCTCGGCCACGGCCTGGCGGATGCGCTGCTCGGTCAGGTCGCTCTTGATCCGTGGATCATCGGGGCGGTATTGCAGGGCGGGTTCTTTCCAGCTCCAGCTGCGGTAGGCGCCAAAGTCCCGGCTGGCGTCGAAATCATGGTTGACCTGGTTGGCGGCGCAGGCACTGAGCAAGGCGGCGCATACCAGTAACGCGATTCGATGGAACATGCTGTTTCTCCGATTCAAGAACAACCACCGGTGGTCCTAACTGGGAGGATAGGCCGCCATTGCCTTTTGCACCGCCTCACGCAAGGCGTCGGCCCGCTCGCTGAGGCTGCCGCGGCTGCTGGTTTCGGCGCTGGCGCTCCAGACCGGCTGGCCGCTGGCGCCGTCATACAGATTGACCCGAACCACCACCACTTCGACCTCGTAGGTGCGCACCACCGGCACGCTGCCGTACATGCCGTAGCCCGGGCCATAACGGTTATAACCGCCGTAGCCGCCATAACCGTAGTCGTCCTGGACCTGGCGCAGGCGCTTCTCCAGGTGCAGGTCGGCACTGACCCACAGGTCCGCCGGGCGCTGGTCCAGCACGGGGCGCAACCCCCGCTGATCCAGAGCGTTGCTCACTGCCTCGGCAATCTGCGCCGAATCGGCCCAGGCCGAGCCGCTGGGCAGGCGCCCATTGAGCCAGGCCCAGTTGCGGTAGCGTCCGTAATCGCGCTGCGGCGCCGGGTAGGCGCTGCGATCGAAGGTGTTGGCCGCTTGCGGCGGCGCCGGCGGCATAGGGTTGCTGCTGGCGACGTAGGGGTTGCTGCCCTGACAGGCGGCAAGCCCCGAACACAGGAAGATCAGACCCAGGCGGCGTTTCATTGCGCACTCCGTTAGACCGGCCGGCACAGCCAATGCAGATAACGCCCAAGGCCGGCGAAACTTGGGTGTCGGCGGTGAGCCAGTTCCATTTCCAACAGGTCCGTCAGCTCGGCCCGAGCCTGGAACTCCACCGGCATGTAATCGTGGAAAACCCGCACTCCGCTCTGGGTTTCGACTCGCCACAAGCCATCAAGTTGCGCCGCCAGCTCGCGCGGATCAAGCGGTTGTTGCGGGGTCAGGCTCTGCTTTTCGCCGGCCATGTCGTTCTTGCGCATCTTGCGGAAATGGCCCTTGAGCAGGTTGCGATAGACCAGCGCATCGCGGTTGTAGAAGGCCAGGGACAACCAGCCATCGACGCGGGTCAACTGGTGCAGCACCGGCAGGATCGCGTGGGGCTCGGCCAGCCATTCGAGCACCGCATGGCAGAGCACCAGGTCGTAGGGTTCGGTCAGTTGACCCAGCAGTTCCTGCCAGGGCGCCTGGATGAAGGTCGCCGGCTGCCCGGCCTCGGCAAAGCGCTGGCGGGCGCCTTCGAGCATCGGTGCGGCAGGCTCGGCCAGGGTCACCTGATGCCCGTGCTGGGCCAGCCACAAGGACATGTGCCCCAGGCCCGCGCCGATATCCAGCACCCGCAGCGGCCGCTCGGGCAGGCTTTCCTTGAGGTCGGCCTGGAGCACTGCGAGGCGGATCGCGCCCTTGGCGCCGCCATAGATCTTCTCGGCGAAACGGGTCGCCAGCTGGTCGAAATGCCGGTCGCTCATGAGCAGAACCGCCGTTCGCTGTCCGCCAGCTTGCTGCGCACCACCTGGTCCATGTCCAGCCCCAATTCGCTGCACAGCAACAGCAGGTAGAGGACGATGTCGCCCACTTCCTGACCGGCATGGGCCAGCTTGTCCGCCGGCAGTTGCCGCGACTGGTCCTCGGTCAGCCACTGGAAGATTTCCACCAGTTCGGCCATTTCGACGCTGGCGGCCATGGCCAGGTTCTTCGGGCTGTGAAATTGCCGCCAGTCGTTGCGGTCACGGATGGCGTGCAGGCGTTGGGTCAGTTGCTCTAGGTTCATCGGGGTCTCCTGAAGGCGTATAGCTTCCGGGGGATGGGCGTGGGACGCAAGAGCGCTTTCGCCGGCCGGTCGGCTCCTACAGAATGTGCCCGCCCTGGCAGCTTCTATGCTTGGCAGGGAACTCGCCACGGGCATCCATGGCCCAAGGCTCAGCTCAGGCCCCTTCTTTAATCAGGACGCATCCATGCAGGTAGAAAGTTTCTTCGAATGGCTTGGCCAGGCCATAGGTTCGGTCATCCGCTTCATCGTCGACCTGCTCAGCGGGTTGTTCGGCAGCCTGACCCACGCCGGCGGCAATTTCGTCGATGGCCTGGCCCGGGCCCTGGGCATGGACACTTCGATCGTCAGCATCATCGGCCTGATCATCGGCCTGATGTTTCTCTACTGGGCGATCCGCGCCTTCATGCGCGCCTCGATCCTCCTCGGCATCATCTGGCTGGTGCTGGGCCTGTGGCTGCTGAGCTGGATCATCCACTGAGGCCGCGCTAAAACCTCGGCGCATCCTGGCGCCGGGGCTACAATGCCGGCTCTCGCAAGGAGCCCGCATGTCCCCCCTGATCACCGATTGGCGTCATCGCCCCACCCATCGCCGCGTCTGGGCCCTGGCCGCGCCGATGATCCTGTCGAATATTTCCGTGCCCCTGGTGGCCCTTGTGGACAGCACCGTGATCGGCCACCTGCCCCATGCCCATCAACTGGGTGCGGTGGCAGTCGGCGCCAGCCTCTACACCTTCCTGGCCTGGGCCATGGGCTTCTTGCGCATGGGGGCCACGGGGTTCGCCGCCCAGGCCGCCGGCCGCGGCGACGGCGCAGCCCTGCGCCAGATACTGCTCCAGGGGCTGCTGCTGGCCCTGGGCCTGGCACTGCTGCTGGGAGCGATCGGCGTGCCGCTGAGCGGCGCGGCCCTGCACCTGATGCAACCCTCGGCGGGCCTGGACCAGATGACCCGGGCATTTTTCCACACCCGCCTGCTGGGCCTGCCCGCGGCCCTGGCCAGCTTCGCCCTGGTGGGCTGGTTCCTCGGCACCCAGAATGCCCGGGCGCCGTTGGCCATCCTGCTGAGCACCAACCTGGTGAACATCGCCCTCAACCTGTGGTTCGTCCTCGGTCTGGACTGGGGCGTGGTGGGTTCGGCGCGGGCCTCGGTGATCGCCGAATGGACCGGCGCCCTGATCGGCCTGGCCATGACCCGGCCGGCCCTGCGCGCCTACCCGGGGCAGATCGCCTGGGCCGCATTGCGCCGCTGGCAAAGCTGGCGCCCGCTGCTGGCGGTGAACCGCGACATCTTCATTCGCAGCCTGGCCCTGCAATCGGTGTTTTTCCTGATTACCGTGCAAGGCGCGCGCCTCGGGGATGCCACGGTAGCGGCCAATGCCCTGCTGCTCAATGGCCTGTTGCTCACCGCCCACGCCCTGGACGGTCTGGCCCACGCGGTGGAAGCCCTGTGCGGCCACGCCATCGGCGCCCATGACCGCCGGGCCCTGCGTCGTTCGCTGGTGGTGGCCGGTGGCTGGTCATTGCTGGCCAGCTTGGGATTCGCGCTGATGTTCTTGCTAGCTGGCCACCTGTTCATCGAGATGCAGACCGACATTGCCGAGGTCCGCCAGACCGCCTTCACCTATTTGCCCTACCTTGCCGTACTGCCCCTGATCGCGGTCTGGAGCTACCTGCTCGATGGCCTGTTCATCGGCGCCACCCGGGCCCGGGAAATGCGCAACGGCATGCTCCTCACCGTGCTCCTGCTGCTGCCCTTCGCCTGGGCCCTGCAAGGCTTTGGCAACCACGGCCTGTGGCTGAGTTTCTTATTGTTCATGCTCTTGCGCAGCCTGACCCTGGGCGCCTTCGCCTGGCAGCTGGAGCGGCGCGACGCCTGGTTTGCCGGGGCTCACTGAGTCGACTCGACAAAGCCGCTGACCCGATCCAGTACCGGCGCCAGCCCGCGCAGGGGGCGGGACAGGGCGGCCACCAGGGTGGCGTGATTGGTGCGGGAAAAATAAAACTCCTGCACCGGCACACCCGCCGCGCGCAATTTGTTGGCCAGGCCACCGGTATTGCGCTGCGGGTTGACCAGCGAATCCTGGTTGGAAGCGATCAACAGCGCTGGCGGCGCGCCCTGGCTGACGTGATTGATCGGCTGCGAATCCGGCGGCGAATCGGGGTAGAAAAACACCGGACGCACCTCCAGGTTGCGAATGGGAAGAAAGTCATAGGGCCCGGCCAGGCCGATCCAGCCCTTGATGATTTGCGGCGTCAGCCCGACCTCTCCCAGAAAGCGCGGATCCAGCGCCAACATCGCGGCGTTGTAGGCCCCGGAGCTGTGCCCCATCAGGAACAGGCGCTGAGGATCGGCGCCAAAGCCGCCGATGTGCCCATGGGTCCAGGCCACGGCGCGGGCCGCGTCCTCCAGAAAGGCCGGGTAACGCACCTGTGGATAAAGCCGGTAGTCCGCCAGCACCACCACCATGCCCCGGGAGGCCAGGGCCTCGCCGACAAAGTCGTAGTCGGCGCGCGAGCCGCTGTTCCAACTGCCACCGTAGAAGAACACCACCACCGGAGCCCCCGCAGCCGCCTGCCGCGGCTGATAGACATCGAGCTTCTGCCGTGGATCGCTGCCGTAGGCAATGTCCGGGGTCTTGATGAAGGTGCTGCCGGGGGTCAGGGAGTTGAGCAGCTTGAGCGGCGAACAGGCCGCCAGCACGCCGATCAACAAACCGCCGAACAACAGCCGCCAAGTGCCGCGTATTGCATTGCTCATCGCTCCTCCCGTCTGCCTTGCGCTTTGCA
>Ga0194135_10000230_pt1 | contig 32413 bp, 29 predicted proteins | sample LitLau_LLRF_2013_FD_134024 | JGI IMG/M metagenome (GOLD analysis project Ga0194135, IMG submission 134024) | Freshwater sediment microbial communities in response to fracking from North America - Little Laurel Run_MetaG_LLRF_2013 (version 2) | ecosystem: Environmental > Aquatic > Freshwater >... | reverse complement strand
GGGGAAAACCGCTCGCTCGCTCCACTTCCCCCACTACTCATTCAGTTTTCTCTGTGGACACTGACCATCAGCAGATGAAACATTCGACATTTTGTGTCGAATCGCTTTGTCGAAAGTGTAGTAAATGTCCCGTGTTCTAACTTTATGATCTGTAAGGAGTCTCGCATTGTCAGTCTTTGCGCATTTTAATATTTTTGAGATGCTTATTCGCTTGACGTGAACTTAAAAATTAGGTGCATCACGCCAAGTCTATTCACTCACTTTGGTAGTTGTGTGAAAGCGTTTTTCGACACTTTCTTTAGCCTTCACACGGAGGCCTTTGAACATATAGTAATATAAATATGATTATAATCCTCTTTATGGATTACGCTTAATCCAATTACTCACCGTCTGGCACTATTTTAGAATGCTACTAATACTTGTCGGTATTTACTCGCTCCATACACTTCTATACACAATTTCTCCTATTGAGGCTGAAATGAAGCAACGGTTGGAAAAAGCGCTTATCTTTAATTTACTCCATTTCCAGAAAGAACAGGGAACAGAGCCCAGGGACGCTTTTTCTTATCTGATACGACTTGGTGTAAAAAATTACGAAAGACTTGCGCAAGATGTTTGGATGAGTGAGAGGCAATAGGGAGTCGAACTTTGACTGGGCTTTAAATAATCAAATAATTTCTAACACGAGAAGCACATACGGAGAGAAAGAGAGAAATAGAAATACATTTTGTAAGAGAAAATTGTATTGCCTAACTAGAGCTAGAAAGAAAGACACACGGTTGATGGTTTCTTTGGAAGATTCGTTCATTTCTCAATTCCCATGCTCACTCAACTCAAAAACGATGACACAATTCTCTTTGTTGTATTCCTCCAAGTGTATTATTGGGAGTAACACAGTTGGTCTGAATCATTGGGCTTGAGAAACACAAGTCTTTGAGATACTCACGGTTGACAGGAGATGCCAAAAATACCATTCATAACCAAGCATTAACTTGATGTTCATATGCTGAGTAAGTCTTGCATTAAATGTGTCTCAAACGTCAGAACTTCTCTTAAATTGAACAAACAGACTCGAGTAGATATATTTATATTCCGGCGAAAGTATCTTCATTTCTAAATGTTGCATGAGACACATAAAAGTAGAGCAAACTTTGCTCCATGGTGCGAGAGATTATTCAGCCTCACTGATTTTTAAAGAACTCCTCTCAGACAGTCTTAATATTGATTTATTATCTCAGTAGGAACTCTGAGTGTGCTCCTTTGTTCTTCCCTCGTGTGGACAAAAGACTTTCCCTTATTTAAAACAACCAACAAGAGAATTAATCAAGTGACAGAACTTTCGCTACTATGCATACAATACACACAACCTTTCTCCCAAATACACCAAATTATAAACTGTTAGCAAAATCTTTTTATACTCCCTCAATCAAACTTACTTAGTTTTAATAGCTTTTCCTCTCAATAGAAACCAATCAGCTTCAAGCAGCACACTACCAATCTCCTAAGTCTTCAAAGAATTGAAAAACCTCGGGAAAACACCTGAAACTTGAGTAATACTACGCAGTGCCTCAATATGTATTGTCTCTCTTTTGTTGCACACCCACCAACTCGAATCTTAACAGTGTGAGAGTGAGAACGAACCTAAAATCAGTCTGTATGCATCTTTCTTAATGCTCAAAGTAAACAAAATAGAGTTCTCTTCTAGAACAAAGGCTGTTTACTGGCAGAAACAACATATTTCTTGGATATAAAGACATCCAGTTTTCCCCACAGTAGACTTGTAATAAACGGCAACAATAATTACAAGAGAAAGGTGAAGAAGATGCCAACAACACGACGGAAATAAATTTGACTTTCTAGAGTCCGGACCTTTTGTCTTGGAACTTTCTCCAAGAAGCCAACTGAACTGAACTGAACACAGCTAGGTACCACCAGCTTACACAAATACTTGTGTGTTCATACAAGCTAAATTCAAATTATAAGTTCGTAGACAAACTCAATTTTGTTAAGAAAGAACACACGACAAAGTCCGAATTAGGTCATAAGGGAATTAGTATATGAAGTAATATGAACGATAAGGAGAGGGAGAAAGAGAAAGAAAGAAGAGTTCCTATTAAGGTTGTGGGTCTTTCCTTCAGTCTAATGTTAAAGTGTTGTGTAGTGTGATAAAGTAAAATGCTTACAAGGAACGAGGTGACAGAATTGTAAATGGCAGACTGAGAAAAGAGATTAGACACGCGTACCGAATAGGAGAAAGCATAAACCTGTGAATCCAACAACTGATTGGATTTACAGTTTCACACAAATGAACACTCGAGTAATATTAATATATCAAGTGTTTTTCAAGCTCATAATTTATTTCCCCAGTGCTCTGAGCTATTCACCTCCGAACCTTCCTTGTAATAATTTATAGCGTTTGTGAAGACAGTTCATACCTTCATGCCCATTTTCATATACACACACTTTAACGGTTGTATGAAAGAGGGCCCATAATTCTCAGAAGGCTGCGTGTCCCGGAATAAATCAGAGATATGAAATACACACACACACACACAGTTCACCTCAAGTTTGACTATTGAAATCCTTTAAAGAAAGGGCTGCGCTTTTTTAACCGTAAGTCAAGTGAACAGTTCACAGTTGGGGAATTCTTTTGCCTACCTTATTCATCTTTTTCTCGCAACTCGAATCTCGTCCATCTTCATGGGAACAATTTGCAATTCAGCTGGTTCTCGTAGGTTCTTCTCAGCGTGATTAAATATTCTCGTAAATTGTCTATTACACTAATGAAATTCGTGTGTCCTCTTCACTTTCTTGAAAGTAGGTAAACGCGTAAGCGGTGAGATCACAAACACATCCTTAATGTGAAATGAGACTTCCGCTTTCTCTTTGACAGACAAATCTGGCGTAAGATTTGGTTCAAGGATATACGCAGAGTCTCAAAGAAAATTACAGCGAAAGCAGAAGAAGGCCCACGAAAGAAGCATCTCTAAAGAAACGCTCCATCTCTCCCTCCAAGTAATCAAATTGAGTAAGCAGAGATTGAAGATTGGCAATTAGACTTGGCCTACTACGTCTAGAAGGTTGGAATGAGCAGGATTTTTATCTTTTTCTCAGGCCACCCAGTCGTTTTGTCAGTGTGAAAAATGTATACCTTTGTAGCTCACTTAAATATACGTAGATGAAAAATCTGCAAAATTAAACTAACAGTCTGGTACTTCGAGTACCAATAGTAAGCTCCATAAGTTCTCATTGCAGGGAAAATGAGAATTGATTGACCGAAATTCATAATATTTTGTCTCACTCACTACGCGGTATCCGTACCATTTGCATTTCAGATTATCTCAATATTGCTGGAAGCGCAACCTGATAACCTTATACAACTTCACAAAGAGGTAATTAAGCGTGAGTGTGGAAGTGGAAACGTAACTTAATGAAAATGCCTTCCTGTTCTTCAACGGATATTCTCTTCTGAACTTGTTTGAAGAGATAAAACAATAGTTGTTTAATTTACGTGTTGAGCATCAATGCACATACTTTTTTAAAGAAACGACGGGGACGATGAATAATAAATGTAAATAAGGTTAATTTGAAGCTTAAACCGAGATTTAAGTGAGCAATTACAGACAACTTGAGACCAGCTGAGACCGACTAAACAGTAATAACAAGTATTGGCTAAGAGAGTAATAATCGCTGTCTAATTCAAAGGAGATGATGATGCCAATTGTAGCGAGTGGAAAGTTGGTTTCTCATGGGGTCGACAAAAGCCATGTCAGCATGGGGGTTACATAAGGATGAACTAATGGTAGCTCTGGTATAGTTGTGGTTCTGGGTAATTCCATAGTAAATTATACAAAGGCGACAAGGGGAATTCACCCGTGAATAAAATATGCATGTGAGTGTAACCTCCTTCAACTTTCTCCCGATGTGGTCAATATAGAGACACGGCTTATCTGTTCAAAGGTACGGACTTACAGAGAACACACACAGACACACGTATGTAAGCATGCATATTATAAGTATATATAGACTTCATTCCAGCCTGCCTACCCCACATGCCTACATATGCATATACTCACACACTCGCATAACTTTCCCAACTCTCATTTGAGACTTAACTGCTTAGGGCTTAACTGTGTGTATATACAGAGGAGTTCAATGTTAGCTGTGACTCGAGTTGAATCTTCCAGGAAATTATGTAAATAGCTGCGAGTCTGTTTTAAATATCGTAATCCCGTCTCTCTTATTATTCCTCCCGATCCCTCGTTTTCTCAACACTTTCTAATTCTTTCTTTCACTTGTGTTAGTGTGTAGTAATTTCTGGTAATATGTACTTTCTGTCTTGAGCAAAGATCCATTCATTACAGCCATTATTATCAGATTCTACAATAAAAGTACCCATAGACTCCTAAAACTCTGCCTTGCGTTATCGATAATCTTTATATTCTGGGTGAAAGTTTACTTAAAGCCAACTGCTGGTTCTTTCTTCTGCTTCTTGATTCTTAGAATTTGAGTGAACCTTGAGAAATATATACACACAATACACATTTACATCTTCCCATTTAATAAGACAAGTTCAAGCAGATATTCATTGAGATGTATAAGGAGGCTTAATGAGATTTCTGGAGAAAAAACCTCCTCTGACATATCCCATTTCCTGTCTTGAATAATTTATTGTCTTCATTGAAACAAAAAACAGAGGATAGAACAAACATAACATCCCTGTAAATATACTCTTAGGCCTATATAGACTGTTCGTATGTGTGAAAGCATTCAAACACACACATATACACACAAATATAGATCGACGACAGGGCGACCTTCCTTGCACAATGCCTCTGTCTTCATGAATGAGTCTTGACTCTAATTGCTTTCTATTCTTTGTTTCGACTTTCGCTCAATTTTTAATTAAACTCATTTATTCTTGATATTGACTTACATGAACACACTCCGTAGATAGTTAAGTACTCGTTCGTGTGGTAGAAGGCTTAAAAGAACCCTTGGGAAAGAGACAGCAGAGAGAAGAAAGCCTTGAGAAGATCGTTTCAGTCTTCTCCTCAATTCAGCTTAAATACAAGCGACACAAGATGAAAAGTTATTATTGGGGAAATAATGTGACCTATTTTGTTACGACTTTCTATCCCTCGGACTCTCTCTTTCTTTTCTACAGACAACGAAAACAACCCAAAGTGTTTTCTCCGACCAATTCCACCCGAAACCATCTTTCGTAAAGTGACCATTTCCTGCTTTCTCTCTCTCTCTCTCTCTCTCTCAACTGCTTATTCCGTCACAAACCGCATCACTTGGGCCAGGTAAAGTGTTGAGGTACGTCGCTTCCATCCAGCAACCCCAAACTTTGCTTCTACTTTGTATGACACACTCAAATCTTGACGCTCTCCTCCTCGCCATCCTCTTTACTTTCTTCCTCATGTATAGTTTCTAGAACAAAAGATTTAATGCTGAACACCTATTGCAACCCAACAACCGTCTCTCTCGCTACTACTTTCTCCCACTTGCCTCATTCCAAATAGAAGAGGTAAATTCACATACACACACAGTGTACACGTTCATATCTTTCTCCAACTCCCATCTCAGTGGTGGCTTATCTTATTCTGCTCCCAAACGACCATACCGCGTTCTCATATCGATCGTCCCGAGAAAATGCTGTTTATGAGAGAAAGTGTAATGTGGGAGTATTAACGGATGCGACCAGATTTCCTCCTCTACTCTAGACTAACATATTCTTCTCGAGTGGAATTCATTTGCTAAACGTTCTCATCTCCACCATTCGCAACCAAACTCCAAATGAGCTTCCTCTCTGTTTATTATTCTCTCCTCTTCAAATCTCCAATTGCCCGTGTAAACATCTCTAAACATCTCAAAGACATTCCGACTTTACACCGAGTTTAACTTTTTTCTTTGATCTACAGACCAACTTTGTCAAGAAATATTTTGCATTCTCAGCACCTCCAAATTTTAATGAATGTGACTGCTCACTCTTACGCTAAAAACTCGGTTCGTAGAAACTAACTTAAAAGAGAGAGAGAGAAATAGAGCAGCTTGTTTAAACCTCCTCCCATCGTCTGTACTTCCCAACTTAAGTGTGTTCTTATTATAATTTCCTATCTACTATATCTCTCTCTCTCTCCAAACGGAAGGAGAGAAGGAAGGAATCTTGAAGAAAAAAAAAGTTAACGCGTTGCGACAACACGTTCAACGTTTAGATAAACTCCTCAATGGTATTTCTTATTCCTTCGCCTGCTTTCTCTCTGTTCTTCTAAGAGTTTGTCTCTAAAATAGCTTTTCCTTTCCATTTTATTGCTATCCGGCACACTGACTAAACCTCATTCTTTAATAAATCGCACAAATCTTCCCCACTACCGTCCGCCGCTTCTTCTCCTACTCTCCGCCCTCAAATTGAGAACCAAATAACTAAAAGACTATACACAGCGTGATATATAATACATATATAGTACCAGAGAAACAAAGTTAGAAAACAAATTCCATAAAATTTGCTACGTGGCCATAAGATTCGAGTGAAGATAACGGAGGATCAGAAATGGTAATGTATGTCCACAGAAGACACAAAAACCTTACTGTGTGTATCTATTTCCATTGCTATATATGAAACGCATACAATTCGTCTTCCACTTTCCCCAGATATTCTTCTATCAAAGATTCGTGTGTGTCTTTTCGTCATACACACTCACACACACCTCTGCTTTCTTTCTTTCCTTTCTCCCCCAGTCAAAATACTTCGATTTATTTCCCAGCTACCTGTCTTGCGGTTAGTTATCCCCATCTGACATCATCTTACGACGAACAAATGGGGTATAAAATGAAAGAACGGAAACTTATACAGAAAACAAAATGGTATTTTTGTCTCCAAACATTTTCCATCTTGTTCTCTTCATTTCCTAATCCGTTTCAGCCGCAGCGTCTTGTCGTGTCGTTCCTTCGGTAAGCTTTATGCATAGACTTCAATCAGTCACACATACGAACATCCGAAAGATCCTTCCCAAAAAATATATATATATGCTGCCTGACACTCGTTCGATTCCATTTTGACGTGCGGATCTAATTCAAGAATATCTTTGTGAACCATCCCAACATCTTTCCACCACTTTTGTCTCTCGTCTTTCTTGTATACATGTATACATAATATTACATTGAGTCTATAGCTATAGAAAAGTATCCATTTCAAACATCCAGTCCTACCCGATAACCACTAAAATAGAAAATTAGATGCAATTTAACTCCATTTCTTCCTTTTCTCGATTTCGGTGGGGAGCCAAATGGTACACTTTCCAGTGACACGAGATATAATATACATTTGTATACTAGATATGAAAGTGGCTGGAGTAAAATGCAAAGATGAAGTTGGGGAGATAGAGAGCGACATTTTATGTATGCAATTGGTTCGTGTCACACAGCGAGCGTTTCTTGGTCAGTGGAGAAAGCATGGGACTCTTGTGGATATTACGGATGATCTCTGTGGGGCGTGTGCTCAATGAAATAATAATAATAATACTAGTAGTAAGTAAATGATGAACATAAAGACGGAATTGATGGGAGCATTTGGCTCAATAAGTGTCAGCTGGGGGTCAGAAGTGAGAAAGCGAGATTACCTGTGCTTCGGGGATTTGTCTTGTGGAGAATCTCTTGAGAAAAGAGTCTTCTCTCTTCAACGGGGCTTTCTTTTGCTGGATCGTCTGAATGGCGCCGGATAATTGAACAGTAGTTCGTAACTTCATCCAACGTTGGTTGCTCTTCGACCTGACATCAAATCAGTTCATTTCTTAATCCTATGACATAGTACAACACACACAAGGATCTCCTTCCAATCCAAACATTATTCAGAAACACATTCCTTGAAATAATAAATTGCTCCAGAAGAGCAGCTCTCTCCCCTCTCCTACTTCTTCCATCTCGAGAAATTCAAGACTACTTGCATTGATTGTCTACTTCACTAAGGTAAGAGGATCATCTCAAATGTCATTAAGTCATGGGTTTCTTCATTCAGTTTGGATTGGCAGTAATTGAAACGACGAATATATATATACATAATATATAGATTGTTTTACAAGGATGGAACATTGACAAGACCAATGATTGAATGTACACATTTAATTTGAAACGGTGGTTCAAAGGATGAAACATTAAACGAAGGGCGTTCGAAACATCAAACACAGACACAAACACGAGAGATAAGAGTATCTCGTACAAACTATCGATATATATATAAATATATGTGTACAGAATATATACCACGAAGCACAACTAGTACAACCAACTATCAACCCAACAACGGTAATGACACTGTGTGCAGAAGACATTCATCTATAAAACGAAACTGAAACCCCAAGTTGTTCTGTGTAATGGACGAAAGTACGAACGAGGCACGAAACAGATGACCACACATGACAACTTCTGGAGAAAGGTCACACGAATTATTACAACCAAATCACATTTACACAGTTACACAACAGAGCCAGAGTTTTTGTGCTTTCTTTCACGATTGCTGACGGAATTTTGCATGACCTCGCGCATCAAATTTTTACACCAACAAACATTCTACACGAAACAACAACGTGCTCAAACTTTTTTACTTTGTGAATAGACTCTCCTTTAAATAACATCGCATGTAAAATTAATGCCCACACACATACAGCGCCGACAGAATTAAAACAATTTGTGAAGACAACACATGTTATGGAATCAGCGAAATTCGTTGCGGTCACGGAAAAGCTGAGAATAGAAAGTGACACAGACACTAGCTATAGATACAGAGACACAAGAAGAGTTTTACTTCAAAAAGGAACAAAAAGGTTTATTTTAACATGGATATGGAATACTATTATAATTTTACGGAAGAGTTGTTCATTCATAACCAGATCGAACAATAAATTCAGTGTAGATGGAAGTATTACAGGTGTTTCAAGCTTTCAAGGTCTATTAAAAGTGATGCTGGTTGTCTTTATCTTTACTTGGGTGTTGAAATAAGTCAGCTAACAAAGTGAGTGTTGCAATAAGCACGAATTTCCCATGCGGATTTCTGTTGAGAAATCTTCTACCTATAGTTTACGCTTATAAAGCAGAATCAGCTATACATAGAGAGTAGATGTGATAAAATGGGATCAAACAATACTTCCTTTTACTCAAATCACGGTTTACTCAGAAATCTTCGATGTTGGAAGCAACATACAAAGGCAATGAATTTAATTCTATTCTCAACCGTGTCCATAGTTTGAATTAATACGCAGATCACGGTTCCAGTGAACACTGCTAGTTCTTATTGCGAGATTCTTACTTGTTCTGGTAGTGTGCAATTTTTCAACAGTAATAAATCTAAAACAAAAACTGCTTTTATCTCATCCTCGCACGCAACACGGTAAATAAGATATATACAGGGCGAAATGCAAAGGAGCCAAGCATGTTAAATCATAGGAACCGAAATTTACTTTGTGCTGTAGACTTTATGATATTTCCATTAAGGGAACACAGAAGGGTTCAACACCAATTCATCTGACAGTGCAGTCTTACGACATGAGACAGATGCAGACGAGACGAGCAAAAATATTTGCAGAACGAAGAAAAGTCAAGAAAGCAATCTAAAAACCTATTAGAATTTAGGACAGTGTTGTTTAGAACAAACTAAAGGGAAAAGGTCGTTGTAAAAAGCATTTGGCTTTGGACAGAGAAATGGGTGAAGGAGACCAGGAGGGAGGAGGATCGAAGGCTACTTGAATGAAAGTGTATATATAGTGTCTCTCTCGAGCTGTGTGGTAAACTTGAAGAGAAGAAGGAACCACTTGAAACATTCATCTAAAGTTTTGGTGAAAGAAGAAGAATCAAGATTCACAGAGAGCTTCTAAGTCAACGAAGAATTTCCTTAAAAGGTTGTTCATAATTTGACACCATTCAGTCCTCTTTTGGTATTCTTGAGGGAGCAGCAGCTGCACAAGTCCAAAAGAGCACGAACTCCATAAGTAGACTGGGATAGTTTGGAGAAATCAAGAGTGACAATCATTTATTGATTTTCGGTTTTGACGTGAACGAAGAAATGGATGAAGAAACAACACCCGAGGGTACGCACACATACTTATAGACACACGAATAAAGTCAAGGCATGCACGATGGCTTCACATTATTTATATGTACGAAGAAGATTATGTGGTTACGGATTAATGAAAGACTCCTGCTTGCTTCTGAGTAATAATCAAGATAACTTTCTTTCATCACTATATATACCTTCAATGGTCTATGATGAGGAACTTAAGCTGCTCCCTACCAAAAACTCCTCCAGAGAAGTCAGGATGGAAATTGACGGAAAAGAAAAGAGTAGTTATTAAATTACAATTAGAAGACTACATAGATCATGGACTGTGTGCATGCCACTCGAGAGTTTTCCCAGATTCGATTTCTCCCAATTGCATCAGTTCTATTCATATCGACGAAACCTCCTTCTCTCTCGTTCCTACGAGACTTCATAAGAATGGCTCATCAAGACGAGAAATATCGCGATCACTATCTCACACACACACAGTTAGAAGCTTTAATCCCCTCTTTCTCTGTATTTGCGTGTGTGTGTGCCTATCTATGCTTTCTTCGGGCCCACCAGATGCCCGAAGATTGTGCAAAACTCTCGTTCAGTGTCTTCTTCTTTCTCCTCCATATGAACAACTAACAAAAGTACAAATAGAGTAATAGAATCCACACCCTATCTACAACATTGGCTCATCTCTTTATATAGACTTCTTTCTCTGAGAGAAAAGACTCGTTCATTCGATGAGGAAGGAAGCGAGCAGAGAGAGTTGCCTACTCAACGGAGACTATATATATTAATGCATTTCCACAATCTCCTCTCATCATCTTCCGAGCAGCTCAGATTGTTTGGATAAATGTGGATAGGGTTGGCAGGGAAAGTAGCTTTGTGAGGATGAATAAAATGTGTGCACACAAAAAGTACATCCCGACTGGAAAAAAGTACAGAGAGAGAAGGAGAGCAGAAAGTCCGAACGGACAAAAGTATCCAGCTTGATGATGTGAAGGAACTTGAAGGAGTGGTTCACTCTCGTCGAAATGAATCTCTTTTATTCTTCGCATGCCAGTCAGCCTCCTATATATTATATCGCCTCAATCCTACTTTCTCCCGTTTGACTCATCAACCAACTTCCTAAGAAACAACTTTCTCTTACATTCCAAAACTATTGATGCACATTCAACATTTACAAAGAGAATGGATGATGATGACCTTATGTCGAGTCAATCTCCCTCACTTGCAATCTCACAAACTCACTTCTAAAAGGTTAAGCGAGCTTCAGATTGATTTGCTCTGAAAGATTCAGCACATTCTCGCCATATATTATCTCCTCCACTGCCAAAAACCACCTTCCTGCATAATTTACACCACACCTACTTTGATATGCCCCATCATCATCATTATTATTCTTTAATGTAAGGAACCAATTCGTAGCACGACACACACGTATCTCTAAACACAACACTCGGGGATATTCTTATTCTCTCATCTGCTGCTGCGAGGTGGGAGGAAAGAACGATTAATTAGACTCACAGTCCTTCACTACCTACACATCTTCTTCCCATCAGGTATTTTACTTCTTGATATATTCACACACAAATTGATCGAGAGACTAATTAGTCCCACTTATTTGCATTCCCATTACACTCATGGCTCGTTGACTTACTCTAATAGTCATTCACAGAAGTATCCGCAAAGAGACCAAACCAAAGAAAGCTCTTTTAAGTGGCATTAACATAGCCGTCAACTTCATCCATCCTTCTCCTTTTCCTCCGTTCCATTAATTCGAGCCTCTGCATTTTAATTTGTCTGCAAACTCATGCCGTATATTTCTGCAGCGTCTCTCTTCCTCAAGCACTTCAAATCTTTAAAGACAGACATATCACACCACGGCGCATTGGCCTAAAACACATGCAATATTCAAAAAGCATTACAGTAAGTACTACTGTACTGTAGGATTTATACTGCGTACATCTTCATGACGAGAGAATACCAATGAAAAGCAAGCAATTACGCGAACAACCAACATTAACTATCAATACTTTGAAGTTAGCATTAGTATTAATTAGCGAGCAAGTACAAAAGAGAAATTTCCAAAGCTCAAGCTTATTAGTTACAAGTTGGACCACACAAAGTAACATTAAAGCCGAATTTTCTCCATCAATGAGACACAATAAAGCCACAGAGGTATCATGGTATGAAACACAAAATACAATTTATGTACAGGCAGGCGCTGTTCGTTACAGAAGCTATGGAGAGTCTACAGGTGTAATATATAAAGTATTTCTCAGTGAACGTCAAACTAATTAAGTATTAAGTGATGCAGGAGGAAATGTGTTAGTATTAGACAGCGCATAATATGTAAAATTGAATACTAATCTATCATAAGTAGTTATGATGAAGGAACTAGAGACTATATATAGTTCTCGAATCTATAGGAGAGACCATTAAGAATATATAAATACAGAGCAGAGAATCATTTAGGTTGTGAAATGTACTAAATGAGACGACGGGTGAAAGTGCGAGGAGCGATGAAATGTGTGTATATTTACACAAAGAGTAAAGTATACACAATAAACGACGGGTGCACAAAACATGGGAGAAATATTCAAAAGGCTAGCTTAAAACTGGGACACAAAAAGACGATTTGTCACTTGGACGAAAAATTCGAGGTTTAAAGGGTTAAAGGTTAAAAAATAAGTGTGTCACAAAAGGGATAAATCATCATTTGATTGAATTGGGGAACTGACAGCATTTCTCTTGAGCAGACAAGTCTTCTTGAGGCTTCAGGCAATTCCTAATCTCATTCTACATACTCCCTCAACTCTATCGGCGGCAGTAAATTACTGTGTACATACTTCACACACATATATATCTATACATAATGTGTGTGTATTGACTAAATTGCCAAGAGTGTCACACAGAGAGAAAGGATGACACTCCCAAAATAATTTCAACCCGGACTTTTATTTTTCTGTTGCGAAATAAATGAGGAAAACAATGCGAAAAGTTGGGAAAGAGTATATTTGAAAGATACCAAATGAAAGTCTGGCCTATGTCTCTCTCCCTCTCGCTCTCAGTATAAGATTGAACGACATTTCTCTAACTTTACACACGATTTCTCCTTCCCAGTCGCTGCACAAATGTTCTCCAGTACTTTTAGTTTAGCCTTCCAGATAAGCTCTCTCTCTTTCTCAATTCTTTACTTTCTATATGTGGGAAACTCCGAACAAAACCAAAGTCCTCGGCGTTCTCTACTCTGCTGCTTATTGTTACACTACTAGTTTCCTTTTTGATGCTGCGGGAGATGCACTGGCCTAATTTTCTACTTTTTCTATCGTTATTATAAGCATGTATGCATCGTTATCCATGTAATTTCCGGGATTAAATGCAATCTGATAAGGGAGAGAGTTTTGTACGAGGAGTCAGAGTGTGTGTGTTGACAATAATACGACTAGGTGCTTTATTAATGGTTGGCTAACTTGATTAATGGGAATTTATATTAGAAAACGTTTCTGCAAATCTATCTGATATATATCTGTCTCACTCTGTACTTATAAATAACTCTCTGCATGTAGATACTTAAGCCTTTCACACCCCAAAACTTCTCCAACTAATTTACTCCCTATTCGAAGCAATAAAAGAACTTTTACGTCCATTATTGTTTCTCTTCAGAACAATGCCGTGTCAGTTCAGCCGAAAGACGTGCCAGCTCATTGTCAGTTTAAGCAGGGTAGTCGGTCTCACTTTCTCTCTTGCCTTCCCGAAATGAGCGGACTTTCTCTGATTTCTATCATTTAATCACATCCATTGTTTTATCTTGATTAGAAATCCATGACTCTCGATTCCTAATCCTCTCTCTCTTTCTCTCTGCTTCTCTTTATACGCATATAGACAGAGAGAGAAAGAGAGAGAGAAACGGAAGAGACTTTCTCACAAAACCAACTTTTAGCACAAAGCTCTCCTTTCGAGAAGACGAATTTTGGAACAAGGAGACGACTTTTTAAAGGGACTATCACATCTACCATTAAAACTTTCTAGGAGGAAAAATTCAAGGGGACTTTTGATTTGGGATGTACCGACCTCTTGATCCGCCTAAGTCGAGCATACCATGCCATAACAGCTCGAAGATTTGTCCATTGTTGTTCACCCACACTTTTTGATCTACTCCTGCTGTGCTCTGAAAGTCTGAAATGCAAAAAATCTCCTTGCACAATATTCTTACGCGCGACCGTCGTCCCTTACTTACCTACGTTCACACTTTGCGTTTTACATTGTATAAAGTGGCTCAAATTGCTACAAGTGCATCGCCATTCACACACAAACAAACGTTACATTTACTGTTCACACACAGTTATAAAGTTATAGTGTATTAACGTATTTACACTTAACTCTGATTGTCCTCTTATGCAATATATGGGTATGCGTGTATTATTAATGTGCCTATATGCAATTGGTACAGTCAGATAGATATACACATTAGAGTTTGTTTGTCGAAAAGTCTTGCAGTAGTCTTATACACAGGCTATAGTCATACGAATGAAATCAATCTCTGCAGAAGATTATCATCATTTAAAGGATAATTTAACTCGACATTTGATAAAGTAGGGTTAATAGTCACTCTGACACACAAACGCTTGGCTTGCATATTGAAGAGTATCATGTGTGTAATACCTTTATCCTTTATCGATCGACCCAATACATGCATCTCACAAATATAATTCCTGTCAGCAGCTTTCACCTTTTCTTCTCAATCGTGAAACTCCAATATAGCTCGCCTCTCAGTCAAACAGTCCTTCTCTAATAAACGTTGTCATACCCAAAGAAGTGGTGCTGCGCTGCTGATGATTACCAAATCCGATTCAATCAATATCCTAAATCTAATTAACTTTACCTCAACTGCATTCATAAGAACTGACAAGGATATGTGGCTGGCTACTATACATACCGCACCGTTAGGATGAGGTAACCGTGTTCTATCTTAATCTGCCTTCTATTCAAGAGTACAATTAACTACAATGACCAGAGCGGCTATTACGCAGCAGTGCGACATACTTTTGAACAAGCTCTAGAGGTAGCATTTCAACGAACCCCCTAACCTCTCTAAACTTTTGAAGCTGAAATAGCAACTTTTTCAATCTGAAATAAAACTTTTGAGAGCACTTAGAGTCGACCACAAAAAGGGAGAAATGGCAGTCAAGTAGCACCTAACCTTTCTATAAAGTCTCTGTGAAACTGACTGTCGGTGTTTCAATTAGCGAAACTTGATGCCATTTTCCTCAAAGGTATATATGTATACGGCGAGGACTACATGTGTTAAAACACTGAAAGCCATGTACTTACTTATTATTAGTATTAGTGATTATAGTAAGTCTCATGTACGTGTGTGTGTGTGTGTACTTTCTAGTTTGTGTTTGGAGTGCGAGTGTACAAGCCAAACTCGCCTTTCGCCTATGAGGCGTAAAATTACTGGATGTAATTAATCCAGGACCCAATTCGGAGGCTTAATAAAATCTACCCACCACTTTTACTTCCACTCTATTTCCTTCAAATGAGATTGCGGATGTGTAGAAAGACTATTCCGACGCTTTTTGAGTCTTTTAAGGAATTGACTCACGTGAAAATGCTCTAAGTATAAAGTATTATTATGGGTGTAGTCTCTGAAGAAGATTACACTTGAAATTGTTTCGGATATGGGCAGTCTCATAATAATAAAGTGTACAAATCGAGAGGTGATGATGATGATGATGATGACGATGATGATTAAAGTGGCTTATCTCAACTACTATAAATATATATATATATACTACAGAGAGGAACGTACCTTGTGTAAATGATTTATGTAAAGAAATGAGGAGTCTTAATTTGGATGCACAGAAGGGAAGAGATGAACGTCGCCAGGTGACTGTTCGTCGTGGCCATGATGAAACTAACTGTGAGATCTGGAGAAAGTTGGACTACCACTGGACATATGGCAAAGCTTTCTCATAAAGTTTGTTTGACGGTCTTGTGTGATAAAACCAAATGACATTTCCTCTCCTCATTCGCTTATATTTACACGTTGTTATTTGTTCAAGAAAGATCTTTGAATTCCTCGCATTCCCTGCAAAACCTCAGATCCCCACCACCACCACCGTAGCCTGCTTTCTTTTCTTTCTCATCATGATAGTTATCTAATCTGCACACACACACATATCCAGACACACACACAGACACACAGAGATCCTGTGGTTAGTATAACTCCCCTCTGCCTGGATACGGTGTGAGATGAGAAACTCTACCTTCGTCTCCTGTGTACAGTTGGAGAGAAATTGTGACGTGAATTTTTATGAGACTTTCTCACTTGACTCTTTCACCTCCTTCCTTTATATATTTCCCTATGCTATTCTTCTACTCTCCTCCGTGAGTTCTTCCATTATTTTTATACACAAAGTTCAAAGGTCTTATTATTCCACACACTCTGTTCTACCTTTTGTCCTCTTAAACACATTAAGCACCCAGTATTACAAGAATAAACTGGAGTAAACGGCGAATGATCACTACTAACATGGAAACTTTGTAATACTTTGTATCAAGTCAGCCTCTCACTTAATTCACGTCAGATCCACTTGCACACACTATACACACACACACATGTTATTGAGATACACCTTTCCTCGTCGACCCTCAAAATCAAACTAAATTTGTAATATTCCACGAGGGCGTACATATAAGTACAAACTATACTTGCAAAGCTTCGTGGTTTTTACTGAAGGACTAAAGACTACACAAAAGACTCCTCAAAATCAAATTGGGTGGATTCTCCACAAACTCTAGTCCTTTCTCCTAATTTATCCTTTTTAGTACAAATTCTCCTCAAACTCACTCGCCACACGCAAACCATTTGTAAGGAACATCCACAACTCGCCACCATGTATCAGAACACACCAAATATTAACCCTAATCTATCTACCTGGAGCATACACACTGGTGTATGTATTATGTCTGGATTCCCATGACATAATTGAGTAAATGGTGAAACTATAAGAGGTGGTAATCATGAGATCAAGTGTCTTTCATTACAACTCGTTTGCGTGTCTCTTATTAAACTAATAAATTAAGTCAATAAAGGCGTGTTCCGTATTCAAATATGAATGGGGGTGGGTGGCAGCAGAAGCAGACGAGCTTTCACCGTGTCTCTCTCCTCAACTGGCATAATAACTACCACTCAAACCCTTCACTACTCATACACATATATACTCTCGGGAAATTACACAGCTCGTTTCATGTTATCTACCTTTCCCACCACCACCAACCACACCACCTTTTTTCGCTAACCATTTGCAAGTAACATACACATTAAACTACCTATCTGGATATCCAGAAAAGAACATGTACTTAACTCGATTTCGAACTCGAATATTATTTTACCCAGAAAAACAAATAACGCTGGAGCAAGGAAAAATACAATCAAAATACATCGTGGGTACTTTCTACGGTATCTCTCCCTCCAATCTAATGTCATATCTTCAGAGAGAAGAATCTGTGAAAAACCCTATATGTACTTTATTGACGTAGACAAACTCCCACGTAGATAGTAGTTGCAAGAACTGGATGGTTTCTCACTTTCACTTGTAAGTTTCTCCAACAAATAATAAGTTCACTTTTTGGTGTACGCATTACAAATCATCAAGTGTGCTTTGAAGGTCTGTCTTCTGATATAATATATGATATGGTCAAAGGCCTCGACTTTGGTCCTTTCGTTAGATTCTACAAACAAAGTTCTGTCTGATGTACTAAATTAATTATGATATTATGCAAGGTTTTAGAATATCAAATGAACGAGAAGAGAATTATGTGTTGTGTCATTTGGTTGTACAGTAAAACTATCATTAAGTTATTAATGTCAAAGAAGGTATTATATTATACATTCGTCTGTGTACTGTGCAGCTTGATACTACTTGTGACTTATATGGCCAACTAGCAACGTGGTGCAGTTGCAATGTGTCCATTTAACTATGCATTGTATATACAATATATACTGCTTTAACCAGTTTACCTGTTACAATATAAGATTAAGCCTGTGTCTAGAAGGACTGTAGACACAACTCTTACCCACGTAGCGTTTGAGCGTTACTCTCGTAACATGACATCGAGGTCATCCGAAGCAATATTATACATATATGTATATACTTGTAGTGAAAGTGTGTAAGTATGTCATCTACATCCGACAAGAAAGATGTGTCATCACAAGATGACTGAGAGTCGTGTTAACAAGTCTCTTAATTCGAGAGTACACAAAACACAGCGTGTGTGTGTGTGTGTTTCTATAATACATGAGAACGTCAAAAGTAGGCCGTCGTCTTGAGATTGCATGTAAAAACCTTAAGGAGTGCAGATGAGCGAGCGACAGTAAAAAGGAAGAGGAACAATCGGTGAAACTTACCCGGACGAGAAAGTTTAGCCGTATAAAATGAAAGAGACAACTTACCGATGAGCAGGACTGTCTGAGGGTGAACAAGAAGAAGTGGCCGGAGCTTTGGAAATGCTCGTAGAGTCACTTTGATTCCCTTTTTGATCTGGTTGCACATCTGAGTGATGTGACAAGGAACTCGAAGTTCTTCTGGAGGATTCACCACCACGACTAGCCCCTCCACTCTCTACTCCTCCACCACCACTAACATTTCCATCTTGCTGGTAACCACACGTCGTGGAACTCTCTGCTCCAAATTCTGTCTCATTTGGGGAAACTTTCCCTTCCACCTCCTCCACCTGCGAAATCACACACACTCTTAATTTCCCATTCTTCCTTCATACTCAGCCATATCTGTCATCATCTATATCTCAGCCTACCTCCCTCATCGTTTCATTACTCCTCTCTTTGCAAGTATATATTATACTACACCAAACCAACTACACAACCTTTCATTAATGAGCCATCAAGGCTGCTGCTGACTTTTTACTTCTTACTTATTGCATTTGACAACTTTCTCACAATCGTTCATGCCTTACAATTCCTAATCTATTTCATCGAGCTCATTATCTACTCTTACATTTTACTTATTGTTAGTTAGGTGCACTGCTTTTCATTTCAAGCACACGTGCTTTCTTCATCATTATAATAATCACCGTCTGCAAAAAAGGCCGAATCCATTTGCTATTTAGTGTCTTAATTATTTTTTGCAACTTTTTTTTGCTTCTTCTCAAGAATTCCAATCGAGAAAATCAAGCACACGATGGAATACAAATTATGTGACTAAACGTTTAGTTCTATACTTTTAATTAAAACGCACAAATGATACAGACACGTGATTAAAATTCTCCTAGAATTAACAGAATTGAATTTAAAAAACTCTTTTGTCAAATGCATGAATGTCTAAAAATTACAATTATTTTAATTTGCCGGAAAAAATAAACTAATCAACTCTGCAATTCTCTGTGTAATAGTTAGAGCATTTGCATGCACACACCAATTGTACCATTTATAATGTTCCATTCCACTTGTGCACATCTTAAAGTGGTAAATGAATTTTGCTATGTACACACTTCGTTGACTATGTACACAATAAACACAGTCACGTATTTGTTTAAACGATTATGGCCTAGGAATAATTGAATATTCTCATGGAGCAGAAATAGAATTCACCGAGAGAAGTATTCGCCGAGAATTTGAAAATGACCAGCATTTTATTAATGCCAAAAGTCCCTCAAGCTGTACTTGCCATTTAATTATAAATTATAACAAAGGGAACATGAGTTTGCCACGAACCCAGAATAATATAATATACGAATGAACGAAACGAAAAACAATACGAGAAGCTTATTGTGTGAACCTCCAACTGATATGGAAATCAAATGAAAGGAGAAGCAGCAGGGCTACCTAAAGAGGAACCTTACATTTGCATGAGCATACTCCAAGTTCAAATAGTTAATATCATCAGCCACCGTCCATACTGAGCTCATCTGCGGCTCATGTGACTTTTGTCTCTTTCGAAAAAATCGTTTCGTCAGTTGGAAAGCCGTGGTGGCCAAGTGAACTTGATAATAACTGACAATTGAACCTAATAGTTGTACAATTATCTGTTGACCGGTGGTGGGACTCTTCACTACAACTGCACTTTACCATTCCACTGAACCACTTTTCATGCTACAGATCCAATGTATGCGATCTACAAACAACTGAATCACTACTACGTTCTTCACTGAGATATAGCCACAAAAAATATACTTATGTAACAACACACTGCACTTAAAAACTACTCGCACAATTCAATTCGTCATGTCTCTCGACAATTAAGACTATCCACTCGGAGTGAAACAAATCTCATGCTTAATCGAGTATCACTTTCACAGGAGTGAACGCTGGTTGCAGATCTCCAAGAAATCTTTGTCTGCTGAGGGAACAGAATGGACTGTGCGAATAGTTTAAGAAGGGAGACAGTAAGTTGGTCTCTACGAATAAGGGCTCACGCAAGCGTCTCAACGAGATCAACGAAACATCCACAGTTCCTAACTCGGCCCTGCTGCTCCCTACTTTCACCAAATACACCAAGAGCCATCTCAGTTCCATCCTTCTGAATCTCTCAATTCACTCTTTTCCCTTCAGCTGTCTCTCTCACCGAAAATTCCGAGATTTTCCTCTGATTGACTCTTGTCTGTCACTTTCACTTGCATCCCCCATGCAAATTTCCCATGCATATCCGAATTCTCAAACATCACAAATTTTTGTTCTTCTCAAGAGAATAGAGAGATCTATAGTAGTACTCAAACTTCTGCTAACTGCCAACCCACAAACCGGAAATGGAAATGGGCCCAATCATTCTAATCTTTAATGCGATCTAATCTCTCCCAAACGTGTTTGCATGGGGAAATGAGCAAACTCAATGAAAAATGCATGCTCTCTGTGTTCTTGTGTAAAAGTTCAGGGAACAACATTCATTGAACATGCACATAGACTCACGTTACAGGAGTGCATAATATATTAAAGTGAAAGGAGAAACCGGAAAATGCAAAGACCACATGTTTAGTGAGACACTTCATGCTTAACTAATAGGCTACGTACGTGTCTGCCGTTTCTAACACTATCCCTGGAAGAACAAAACCTTAAGAGATTTCAGGTCCACTAACTGCTCCTGCTGCTGCTGCTCCTGCTTCCCTTAACCTACTTCTTCTCTCAGGTTTCTCTCAAGAGTCTGCCAACTGCCAACTAAGCTACCAACTGAGTGCTCATTCAACCGATATTTACAACCCACCTATGAATTGTTGTCCTCAGGACATTCAGCGAAGTAGAGAAAGCATCTTTCACCTTTATTCTCTCCTAGATTTTGTGTTCATCATGACTTTCTTTTACTGGGAAAACCATCCCTTGAATTTCCTCCCTTTGAATTACATTCTGCTTCAACGTACATCCACGTACATACACACAAACACACATTTGGAAAGTGAGAAAACTTCCAAACTCCGTGGTCGCCCTCATTATCCAGGCTTACAGCTTACCAACCAAGTCTAAAATCTACGGGAGCAGAATGAGAATAAATCCGTCGCACTTCCTCCAACTTTCTCACAAACTCCAAGTCTAATCCCGAGTGACATGATTCTTTAAAAATATCGATAGTTTCCATCACGTCTCTTCATAAATTTTTCCTTGACCCACGTTCATTGGTTCTTTCTTTCCCGCATCCTTCCCATTGATTACCTGTGTGTGTGTCCCATCTAATTCCTTACGTAATCCTAATCAGATTCAGTAAATAAGATAAAGTCTCTCAAAAACGGCAGCTCGTGGCAATAGAAAGAAACAGTGTGACAAGCCCTCATAATTGGAACCCAATAAAGCGTACAGAGAGCTGGAATTGCTCAAGCATGGGAAGTCCATTAGAGACCTTCATCATGAATAAGTAGTGACCAGTGTGTCATGCACAATTATGGGAACCGTACCTCGATCGGCACCATACACCATCCTCTTCTGCTGTTTTATTCCTTTCAAACTTGGTCTATATTTATATGTATTTATACCTATACACAGAATCTGAGATATTTTTCAGGCTATATACCTATATATACTTACAAAACAAGATATATCTCCTACCACCAAAGAGTCTCGTATGGTTTAAAGAACCACAAAAATACATGCAACCTCTCGTACCTTCGCATAACTTTGCGATTGATCCTATAATAATTACAATCCAATTTATAGGATGGTTCGCATAATCAATATGAAGTACTGCGGTAACTAGAAATCAATTTTCCCCATCCCCCACCACTATCAATCGTATTATTCTTACGTATGTCGTCTCTCGTGGACTTTTACACGTTGACCCACACAAACACACTCCACGATACAACGTAAAACCTAAGAACTTTCACTTGAATAAAGCATTGCATCAGACTGTCAGCCTATAATAAACGTCGACCTATTTCCCTACGCTACTATATTGTGAATAACTGATGCATTAATCGTAGACTACGAGACAGGTGTGCCGTGTGCCTTATTGAGCCGATTCCACATTTTCTTCACTTCTACTTCTTCACCACCAAAAAACCTTTTACTCCCGAACCGAACTGGGCCACATCATCCCTACCAAGTAACAATATCCTCCTACTGCTACCTCCTCTCTTCCTATGTGTATCAAACACAAATACACTCACATAATATTATACATGGTAATTCTACGTATAAATCCACACCTCCACAATAATGCAACCAGACTGATGCTCCGAATATAGAATGTCAGTTAACCCCGGACTGCTCACGTATTTCACCTTTTCTGCTTTCTCCTACACACGACACTCAGTCACGCAATGCACTTAATTAGATAAGAGCACATTAAACGCGCATTACTGAATGATATCACCACAATATCATTCCTTCTTCGTTACGTATTTAATTAAGAGCTTAATTAACTGTTAATGGACTTAGAAAAACCCTGCCACTTAATCTATTACATAGTAACATCAAAGTTGATTATATCATCTCCTTCCTTGCCCACACTTGAAACGAGCAATGAGTAGTTTTCTACCTGCGAGGAAGAATTTCACGAAATCTGCTACATAAGAGGGAACCTCCCTTTTGCGAACTCTTTTCTACCTATAAATACACACGTACCCTCCGAATTTCTTTGTCCTTCTTGAGACCCAAAAACTTATCCAACCAGACGCTCATTCACCTATACATATACGTATTGAGTGGCAGAGACAATTCTGTTAACTTTCCCATCAACAAAGTAATCTACGGAGCCCTGACGTAATTTCCTAACTCGGAAGAAATGCACATACATACAAGTAGTCCTACTTCCATAATGATCCAGCATTTTTGGCCAAACTACTCAAAAGATGTTTGTTTTCTCTTCAGGCTACCTCTGCTGCTTCTTGTCTACTTTATGCATTAGACGTTCCTTCCGAAGCCACCACCCAAGGTTGGACAAAACTCATTCAGGATTATCATTTCTCATGCAGGGTGAGCAATTTGTTCTCTAATCCTTCCCTTTCATTTCCAGAAGAGGAAAAGTTTAGCCTCAATTTGCGGAACTATTACAAAACTACACCTAAGACACACGACACACACATTCACATACTTGATTGCTCAAGAGGCTCTATTTAGAATGCGTGGAGGGTAGTGTCACTGATACTTTCAATTCTGATCATCAATTTTAAGCGTCCCTATCTAAGTAACCACCACGAGACAAACCACAATCTACATTTTGCACATGCAGCAATACCAACTGCTCAAAATGGGGCAACCATTAACGTCACAACTTCTTTCAACTTAATCGAATGACTGAGACAGTTAACATACAAATCATGTCATATGACAAGACGAGAGACAAAGGCTGGCATTCAAGCTGAGAGAAAGTAATTACCGGCTTAAGAGTCAGTGGCAAATATCTGTATCTTGTTCGTTGTCGTCCTCGAGAGTATTGTGACATTTGAAAGTTAACATAAAATCACTTTTGAGCATGGAAACTTGGTCAAAACTTTTAAATCTCGTGTTGCACTTGCAACTTTCAAATGTCTTTTTCTGCTAATGTCTCTTTGTCCTTCCTACAAAAGTTATTCCACCACCAACAAAAGGGTCGCGAAAATATCTTTTGTGAGAAGTACTTTATGACACAAACTCGTCTAATAATCCTTGCATTACATGGATGGTGGGTCTTACTTAATGGGAGGCAATCTCTCAGAGTTTCTCTCTTTATATACTTCACAATTAATTTCACGGTCTAAAGAAACAACAAAGTGTGGTCACTTTATTCTGGTTTGTGGGCCAGCAGGGAACACTTTACAATTTGTCCAGGTGAACTGGAGGTGCCGGTGGACCTTTCCGTGGACACTTACGATAGCACACTAAAAGGAACAGTTGTGAGACGTAAGAGTGGAGAAAGTAAAGCTAAAGGGACGAACACACTAAAAGAACCGTCGCTCCGAGTTTCCTTCTTCTTTTTCACTCATTCCTAATTAACGTTGCATTTGACATTTGAGGGTATCGATTTCGGATTCGATTGAATATTCCTAGACACATACACACTCTCTCCTTTCAGTCTTTCTCACTCAAGCTTACACACACTTCTCTCTTTGCGGTCCGCACACTAAAAGTCAACTAAATTGTGACCGAGTTGGATAAACTAAGAGATAAATGTAGCAGAAAATGTGTGGAGGAAACGGAAAGTATTACTTTCCCTGAGCCCTCTCCGAAATAAGTCAAGACTACGAGTGGTGGGACTTGGTTAACGTGTCCCAAACACAGAAGGAGATACTTCCGAATCGTAACAGAACACACTGCCAGTCTTTAGACTGCGAGTGCGGGTTTCAATTCGGAGTTTCTTCCCAACTGCTTCACGTAGTAGTATCAATCTGAAGGAAAACATAGGAAGCCGTATTAGAGAGAAAGTACCCAAGGTTTTTATGTGTCAAGACTCACTCACTCTCTCTCTCTCTCTCTCTTACTTTAAATGCTTAGTCTTGCACTTTGGGAAACATACACTCACACATTCACTCACAAAATCTCAGGTAATGTTCCCTGCCTGGGCGTGTATACACAAACACTTTCAATCGTTCCTACTAAAATACTAAAATAACACTCTCCTATTGTTAGTCCCTTCATAAAATCATAACTGCAACTAAACACACAATAAACCCGTTTTGTTAAAGCTCACCGTCCATGTAGGCATTGTAATTCCATGAGATGAGTCAGTCGTTGTCGTTGCGGTAGAACTGGTAGCCCCATAATTCTGAGTATTATGTCCACTAAGTATTTTTTGAGCGTAGGAACTTCCTGCCTGGTAAGCTGAGCAGCTAAGCTTCATCCTGGTGCCAACAACTGCAAAGAACACAATAACAATGCAATCTTAAACTCTTTTTACACTCACGTGTTTAACACAACAAGACATACACTTTTCCCGTGAGGAAGTAATGGATGGGTTCACTTCATTGTCTAATCCTTCGGGCTTAATTTCAGGCCATTTAACATTTAAATTTCGCTTCTTTAATCAACTCAAACGTCCTTTCTCCGAACCTCGTTGTCACGAATTTGATGAATACGTCGTAAAAATAGATTAACTCTCTCTCTCTCTCTTTCTCTCTCTACTTTCTCCCATCCCTCGGTAATAAGGGCGCACAAATATAGACACATACACACCCGTTTTATCCTTCTTCCTAATAATAAGACCTTTCGCAAAGTAGACACTACACTCGACACTAACTCTATAATAAGATATATTACACTCACTTTCGTCAGTTAAACAGATGGATCCAAAAGCTAAGAAGAAAGTTGGAGAAAGAGAAAACTGGAATTACTCGTGTATATATAGTATTGAAATTTACAACTTTGGAAGTTGGATGGGATGCCTGACAGGAAGAATGAAACTGGGGGTGAAGTCACCAAACAAGTCCTTCATTCACCGACTCGTGTCACACAATATTAAATTCTTACAGCCTTGTATCGTATCCTTGCCGCATACACTATCATATTGTTATCACTGTACATCTCCTATCATCGTGATCATCCACCTTATTCCCTTAAAGTATACGGCTAATAATATCCTGTAAACTTTCTTCCCTTGTTTCCTGAGAGGAACTTCTAAAGAGGAACACTTCACTAGAGATCGTCTCGCGTCTTCATCCTTAAATCCACAAACTCAGTCACAAAGTAGTTTCATACTCCTGCATTATATGTATTTGTGTATAAATTGTGTATCTTGTGGGAAACTTCAGACTCTTTTGTGTCGTATCATTATTATTGTTAGTAGGTGAACTGTCATCACATCCCAAAAGCACACGTATATTCTAATACACACCTTGTAGCAGGGAAAGTAGTAAAAGAAAAACAACAAAGCTTAGTAACTCTTTGACAATTCCCTGAGGAAGAAGAATGACTCACAACCGTATAATATATTATTTAGAAAGACACAACCGTCGTACTTATAATAATAAAGCAGACTGATGGTAGATCCTGTGTCAGTTTAGGATGTGCAGGAAAATACAATCTCTGCGGCGGATACAACAACAATAAACTATAACTTTATATGCATATATACATCCTAAAAGAGTGATTTCACCTTTATTCAATTTACAAATTTAGATTTGATTCCTTAGGCAATCGAAAAACGATTAGATTTATTTGAAAAAATACTCCACACACACTCCATCGCAGAGACTTATTTTGTGTGAGAGACATCAGATACGAACTTGTGCACTTGAATATCTAAATCTAGCTCTAATACATATAATATACTACACACACCACAGCATGTCCCACCACTACCAGCACACAAAGTGTATTTACTATGATGATGTATGATTCACTTCCTTGCCCAGGTTGTTCGTGCAATTTATTCACTCGTTCATCATGGGACCTATAAGAAAGTACTTTCCTTTCTCCCCACGTGGTTCTCGTGGGCTAAATGCATCCCTGTCAAAAGAAAAAGTAGATCGTGACTCTTGTATTATACTTCTCAAAGTGTGCGAGTTACTTTTGGACACACGAAAAATAAAGAACCCATAGTTTGTTCGAGTATCCATGCGATTCTCTCTCTCCCAAATACAACTCTCGAGTAATTCTACATAAGAGCTGTTCTCGATGTCACTAGAGAGAAAGTCGGCTATAAAAATTCTGACTCTGAGAAGGAATCTCTAGAATATCAACGACTACTCGAGTGATCATCATTTCCTCTCGGAAAAACCTGGAAACAAGAGAGACCCCAACAAGAAAAACTTGGGAGATGAGTCTCCTTCCACTCTCTGGATTTTTCATGATGATGACGGTCACCAGGTCAAAACTTTACTGTCGAAAATCCTGTCTTCCTTCCTTTGAAGTTTCTCTCTACGGTCATTTACAGTCTGCATCATGTGAGCAAGGTTTTCTTATTATCATCATCCCTTATTCCAACACCCAGTCCTAAATATACATCATACCATATACAACCTATGTACACCTTGTCCCTTTCCTTCATTCCCAAAGCCTCCTCAAACCTGGGAAATTGAATCCTGGAATTCAAAAATAACTCATGCCCAGAACAAGTAAAACTCTTTTTCCTCAAACAGATCTGATGAGAATCCCTAAGCTCTTCACTCTCTACACATACAAACACATGAACACACTCACACACATTTTACTTTCTACACTGCACAGATATTTCCATTTGAAAAGTTTATGCACACGCTGTCTTTGCGAAAAATCACACAATCATAAACCATATCATCAGCTATTTTTAGATCGGGAAGATTAATAAATATATTCCACAGGAAAAAACGCGAGTGCCATCGATAGCAAAGAAGAATGAGCTTTTGATGAGCCCTCCTTACTGTAGTAGTAGTAGTAGTAGCAGTGGGAATGACATATGAAATTGCGTCAATCCACTTTCTCACAAAGCACAGAAGGACCTAAAGACCTCCTGTTATGTGAGTATGCATTCATAATGATAAATTCATGCTAATATTTAGACTCGTTAATCCAAGTCGTCCTCAGAAGCACAGAGCAGAGAGGCAGCGTGTGTGTATGTCCATGGAAAGATATATATTGTGGATTTATAGATTCTTGTCAGTTCGTATGTATGTATGTGTGTGTGTTTGCTTCCACCTTAGAAAAGTAAAGGAAGACAAACAGTGAATGAAAGAACTCACTCATTCACTTCCGCTGTGGGTTCCATCCGTCTTCTGTGTATGTCTCTCTCTCTTCCTCGAACAGTCCGCACAGATTGAATCATTTCCCCTTGACTACTTTCCCTTTGGACTCTGTCACACACACTTCTCTATACGCTTCTTCTTCTCTCTTTCACCAATATCCGCTATTAAAAAGACCTCCTCGTCCGTAATAAAAGCACACTTCAATCAGTCATGCATACTTTCTCCATGCACACACATACACATCTTGTTCTTTTTCATTCACCAACTTTCTACATACATATTCTTCCTCCGTCTTGCATATATACGCAACAAATAACAACCCACTTGACATCACACCCTCCGACATTCCCACCACCATACAGATGACAGAATATTACTCTTATTCCTTGTTATGGATATGCCTCCTCGTACTTTCCCAAGGATATTCACATCATCTGCACGAACGAATCCATTTCACCCATCACCAGCACCACGTCACTCTATGAAAATTGCACCACCGCGTATTGTACGAGACATATATATATGTATGTATGTATGTATGTAAATTAATACAACTTTCACCAACTTTCATCACGGACACAAATACACAAATTATACATGAGAGCGAGTGAGCACAAAAATATTTCATTCAGACTTCCTATGGTCAACATATTACATGATAATAAATATCACGAGATATTATATGACGACGACTACCCAGAGTAACTTTGTCATTTGGGAGCCTAAGACAATTCAAAACCCAAGGACCTCTCCTCTCACTGTGTTTCCACAAAGCCACCCTTAATTCTCCGCAGTCTCTCTAGTATTTTACATGACACCAGTCTTTGTGATAACGTAATCCACATGTATGTACATAGACTCACACACTCTGCTATAAGGTATAGTATACACATATCTAAAGTGCTATACAATATCAAGTATACATGAATGTTCCTATCGGAAACATATAAACTCTCTCTTTCTCGATGTCTCCATCTCCTTTCACTTCACACATCCTAATGGCCTCCAGAAAGATACTTATCAGTCAGTGTGGTGAATTCTCTCTGTGTGTGCAGTTTTGATTGGACCCCACCCACTTCCCTTCCTCAATTGATGGTTTATATTCTCAAAGCTCACACTAATATGCTCGGTATTCCATACATACTGCACTCATCTCTTAAGCAGTTCTCATAGCGTCTCTATAGCTCATCCTGCAGTTACCCAATCTAAATCACTTCTTGAATTACATATAATCTCCCATCGGTTTTTCGAACAGACAGACTGAGTCGCTACTCTACAACTCTTTTCAACCGACTCTTCCCGTGTGTGTATTTGTTCGTTGATGGAAAACAACAGAACACTCTCTATGTGATCGTAGAGAGAAAACACACAGCAGAGGATTACATTCACAGACACTTCCAACTTTTACTTACAAGGGAAGACTTCCCGGTTATGCCAAACACCTTAAAACAGTTATGATGACGTTAGAAGTACTGCATTACATTACCCTTCGTGAAATAATATCAACTATATATACCCTGCAACCATCTGCCCTGTACAATATCCTCTCTCGAAGTCTCAAAGTATTGTTTTCCGATCGAAGCTCTCCTGTCATTTTTGGATATTCTGTTCCTTCCAACTCAACAACACAATTACTTTCCAACTTTCTTCTTCTTCTCTCTCTCTCTCTCTCGCTCCTGCATTCCAGTACTCGGAATACACTTTCATTCGAATAGTGTACAAGTATCTTCCAAAAGAGTTTTAGACAAGACATATAAGACAGAAATCCAGAAATGTTGAACAGAATTCGTCGTCCTTCGTTTTTGCAAATGTCAGAGAAGATAACCAAACAAGAAGTTGTGCAGGAAAACTTTCTCCATCACAATGAGCACACACACACACACACACAAGAAAGATTGCATTACTTTCAGTTTTATGAACCACTTTTCTCTTTGGGCAAAAGAAAGGGGAAGGTTGCTGATTCATGGTCCATTAGTAATTTGTCACGATGCATCTATCATATCTCGTTCTTGTGTCCATTTTAATCTGATTTAGAGAAGGACCTTTTTTATCCGAAAAGTCAAGGAGATGCACTCCACATTCTTTTTCTCCTGGAAATCCGCTTTCGTTATTGCATTAGATTCATCTTTAACCCTGTCGTGCATCAATCTCAAAAAACGAGTTGTAATAAAACTCATAAAACTCACCACACATGACCACCGATTGTTATTACACAGAAAGTGCGCCCTTCTTCTGTAAAAGAGTGCTTTCATACTTGTCAGCCTTATAAAAACTCTCTTTCTCTTGTATTTTCTCGCATTACTTGGTGTTCCATCAACTTCCTGCCACCTCTTGACTCTCGTGAGCTTCCCTCTAAGGCTTCTTCTTCACTTTTGCAAACCTACTCTCCATTCTCCATATAACTAACAAACAACAACTGCCTATATGTATCTTAACTCACCTGCGTCTGAGGATCAATACATGAGAAAACACTACAACTGCAAACGAGTTTTAATTACTCATGCATTTATTCCTTCCCTCGAGGTCATAAAGCCGACCGTAAACGGATGATTTCTCTTTCAAGTCTCTGATTATACATATATACTTACATGTAATTGCTTCGCTCTGTGACTGGTAGAGAATGACAGAAGGAAATATAATTTATAAAGACGACTAATATCAGACTGTTTAGCTAAACATTTAGAGAGTCTTTTGCTTGTTTCACCCACCACTCATTTCCCACCACATTGTTGTGAATAATTCAACTTGCCAAATGCCAACAACAACACGACTCGGGAGACGGAGAAAGCAGAGGATGATAATAATGTTGGTGCAGCACGAGATATATAAGATTCCTTTTATTTCTAATGGAACGACGGCAGGACTCGAAGAGCAGTTGCGGTCTGCGACCTATCACCACTTTTCCATTGGAGGAAACCACGTCAGAATAGAAAAGAGTGAAAGAATAGAATTTGAGGAAGTATGAGGATATGAGGAGAGTCTCAAGAATGCACAAAAGCTGTACTTAAAAACCTGCTTTCTACTCCTTCGTGCTCTTTCTAGACCTAAAATAGTTTTGTTGTGGACCCAGCACACACACACACAATACAAAGAGTGGCCCAATTCTCTAGAAAGAAAAATCTTCGTGCAGAATTTCCACCCTGTCTGATTCCCGTATAGAACACACTTTCACTCTCACGCTATGCAATGGGGATGATGACACTTATTTCGAAACAAGAATTTGGATAATACAACTTGAGAGCTAAGAGCGATCGCCACAATCGAATTTCTACCTCAAGATTCCCTACATAAAGAGATAAAAGTGTGTGTGTGTGTGTGTCAGGAAAGGTTGCTCGACTTTCAAAGTAATTCTTTTAATGTTCCGCAATAAGTTTCCTGGACAGTTGAAAGGATGAGGGGCGGTAAAAGTAGGGAAGGAAACCCTAGGGAGCTCACTCTCTCGGATTTTGAGATATGAGACTATCATCGCCATATCCTTTTTTGCAAAATTAGCACAAGTTGGGAGAAAATAAATCATCATTGCGGACAGGAAAAGACTTTCTGTATCCTCATTACCGATTTTATTACAAATTGTTTAAATAATGAGCAAGGGAAAGGAGTTCGGAACAGCGAGATAACAGTTAGTTAGGGTCCTGTATAATGTAAAGTGATATACCTCCAATATCTTCATGCTCATTATCCACGGTCTATCGTTTTTAGACACATGCAAACATATTTTCGAAATACACGCATGAACGAATAGAATAAAAAGATGCACATAAAAGGAGCAGTAACCAGTAAAGATTACGTATACATATCTATCAAACCTGTACAACTAAATATTGCGATGATACGTAAATTAGATAACCTTTTCCTTTTCTATTTTTACAGCTGTTATTATATTGCTTAAATCAACCAGAAGGGAATTGTATGGACATTTTTGGGGATTAATCTTTGATTTCTCCCAAACAAAACCTCCTCCAAGAAACCCAGTGCACTACTTGTGACTTGTCTCCGATAAAATACTTTCCCCTATTTATTAACCCCCACAGGCTTCCTTAACCTGCTTTTTAGTATAGATATATTACGTATATATCATATTATGTGCTTACATGTATATTATACATATATATATAATAATATATATAGGTTGCACTTCTCCATCTCAATTCTTGTGACTCCTTCCTTGCCAACAACAACTGTGACTCTTCACAGAACTTGATATGAAGCCAAGACTCGGTGTTCGCGTTTATAGTGCAGTTCGCGATTTCTATCTACTTATCTCACGCATTCACATCTCTC
>Ga0194135_10000229_pt1 | contig 32496 bp, 35 predicted proteins | sample LitLau_LLRF_2013_FD_134024 | JGI IMG/M metagenome (GOLD analysis project Ga0194135, IMG submission 134024) | Freshwater sediment microbial communities in response to fracking from North America - Little Laurel Run_MetaG_LLRF_2013 (version 2) | ecosystem: Environmental > Aquatic > Freshwater >... | reverse complement strand
TAATAGTACGACGACTGGGTGGACGAGTCCTGCTCGAGAGTTACCGTTGAATCACAACAACACCATCACAGAAGACAAGGAAGGAGGAACACAACAACAAGACGGACTCTTCTCTCTATTATTAAATTGTCGTCGTCATTCTAGCGTTGTTGTGTGTGTAATTGTCACTGATACGTAGAACTTCCTTAAAAAGTTATCACCAATCCTTATCTGCGCTTGTTTGGGGACAAGGAGGTATGAGCAGAGACTCTCTTCTGACGACAGCGACAGGGCAAAAGGTGTCAAAAGGAACTTATATCAACTCGGCCGCGTGAAATGTTAAGGTGCAGTTGGAGATTGAATGCCACCACGAGTCTTCTTCTTCAGAAACGAAATCAAGTTATTAGTCAACGCCAGAACTTTGTTTCAAGCTGTACAGTCAACTCGGAGTATTGCGATACTGGCTTTGTGGTTTGGGATTCTCGTTCGAAAGCGTTGAAGCCGTTGAAGACTACGTACCCTCACTTTTTGTCGTGGTACGCTTGTGGACCTACTGTTTACGACTCAGCTCACTTAGGGCACGCAAGGTATGGTAGTTTTTTTTGTTTTTATTTTGTAATTTAGGTAGTCCTTTTAGTATTGTAGTAACCCTGTCGGGTAGGAAGTTTATTGACAATTAGTGCGGTGTAGTAGATGCGATCAAAAGTGTGATTTGATTCCAGCCAGAAACTGGAACTTACAGATCGCATCTACTAGTGGAGGAATTAGTAAGTACTAATTGTAAGTAGTTGCCGAAAGGCTGTTATTGGGACCAAAAAATAGTTCTATTTACATTGTGCATAAAATAATGGTCAAAGTTTCGAATCCAAAGTGAGAGTCAAAGAGCATTCTCTCACTATTTGGATGACGAGTCACTGACTGACCATTTTGCTCTGTAGTTCCTATATCAGACAAGATGTTATTCGACGAATTCTGGAGAAACTGGGGGGAATCACTGTCGTTCAACTTATGGGAGTTACCAATATTGACGACAAAATCATACACAAGGCGAACCAGGTGATTGCTGTTAAATTATTATTTACATCATTCGGGAGGCTTTATTTTCTTTTGTTAATAAGGTTTAACGTTGTATGCGTTTTAGACTGGCAAGTCGTGGGAAAGCGTTGGCAGAACTTACGATGTAGAATTCTTTGAAGATTTGACAAGACTCAATATTAAACATCCGCATATTCAAACTAGAGTTAGTGACTTCATTCCACAAATTATTGGCTTTGTTGAAGTATTAGTGAACAATGGATTAGCTTATGCTTCTTCAGATGGTAAGCTTAAATTATAATACTCTCAAAGAAGAGTTAGTTTTGGCGACAGCCGCTTCCAGGCGCATTAATGTTCTTATGTTTGTTTTGTTTTTATGTTTGTTAATGTTTGTTTTTATGGCTGAATTTTAGGTAGTGTGTACTTTGACACGCAAAAGATTTCTAACTACGGGAAATTTAGATCACTCGAAGAAAATGATGTAGAGGAAGATAGTAATGAAGTTAAAAAGAATGCCAGAGACTTTGCAGTTTGGAAAGGTTGGAAACCGGGAGAACCATTTTGGGTCACACCATGGGGAAAGGGCAGGCCTGGTTGGCATATTGAATGTTCAGTAATGGCTAGGTAATTAGAGTTCTATTGAAAATTCTCCAGTGTCTGATCAGTTCTCAAATGCTTGAGTTGAAATATTTTGTATTAAGCCACTTTTTTGGTTCCAAATTGGATGTTCACACTGGTGGAATTGACTTAATGTTTCCTCACCACGAAAACGAAGAAGCTCAGTGTTGTGCTAGATTTGGAGTTCATAACTGGGTTTCTCATTGGTTGCATTTTGGTAAGCAGAGTTTTATACCTATTTCGGGAGGGTTTCGAACATTTTCTCATATTATTTCTCACCTCCAGGTCACTTGCAAATGAAAGGAAGTGTTAAAATGTCGAAATCTCTAGGCAATACAGTTTCCATTCAAAATTTCCTCCAGGAAAATTCTTCAGATGTTCTTCGAATGTTTTGCATTACATCAAAGTATCAAAACGGTTGGTAAACATGAATTTAAAAGATACATATGACGTTTTGACAGGCTCTTAAACTGATTTCATGCCTCATAGGGCTGGAGTTTTCAGACGAATCTTTGAATCATTCTAAGTCCCTTCTAAGGAAGTTCAACTCCTTTATTATTGATGCTGACTCGATTTTGAAAGGAAGCAAAAATGTGGCAATGCTGCAATCTACTGAAAAACTGAGAACGACGCTGAGCATGGCGTCTGTAGAAGTAAAGTCTTGTTTAACAAATGACTTCGATACCGCTGGAGCCATTCAAGTCATCTCTCAGACGATCGATACTTTCAATAGAAGTTTCAAGCTGGAAACGGGGCAAACTATGATTCCCTCGTTATTTAGTATAGATTACGGACTAATTCTTTCTTTTAAAACACTGGTCCAAGATTTCCTAGTTCTGGTTGGCTTTAATGACACGGCAATGGAAAAATCAGTTCCAGATAATTTCAACACCAATATTATTATTGAAGAATTAACTCAGTTCCGAGCGTGTGTTAGAAACTATGCGTTAGCTTTGTCAGAGGTATTTTCTTATTACAGAAAACATACGGCTTGCAATCTAAAATGCTGAACTTCTTATTGAGATATCTTATTTCTAGACCGACAAGAAAACCAGACAGTCAAAAATAGCGGAAAGGAAGGAGTTAATTGAGGCTTGCGATGACTTACGATTAAGGCTCAAAGATGTCGGCCTTGACATTAAGGACCACAGAAAGCAGTCTTCGGTTTCTGTTTCAAGCTTTAAAATTACCTAAAGTTTAATGATTTAATTGATTTTATGCCAGATACAATAAAATTTGTTTTTCAAGACTGAAAAAATTAAATAGCATTGTCAGCTTATTTGACATTCTTTGGTCCTCATACGTCTTGGAATATCAGTTAATTTATAGCAAATACGAAATCATTTCAATGCAACTTATCATGTATACATTTACATTTACTTGCTTTCAGACGATAACTGGAATTCTTGGCATAGAAAGCTGTTAACTTCAAGCGATGAGCCATCCAGGAGAAACGGAAGGAGACGTTGAAATGGGAGTGACATTAGCTGGATCCGCACCCCAAAATCAACAACCCAGGGGTCATCATTGGCACAGGACGCATAGGTGTTCTCCGACCAAAGAGTTGAGAACTGAAGGCCAAGATGGAGATGACCTCGTGTTTAGTATGCCGGGATACCCAGAACTGCCTAGTAGGGACAACACGGACTGGCAATATGTTATGCGGAGGACAATGCAAGAAATAATTCCCGGACTGTTTCTTGGTTAGTTAATTGCTTAATTGAATACCTCGGTTTTAGGTTTTCTTGTGCTAACAAAATATAATTATGAATATTTTAAGGTCCTTACGCTGTTGCTACTCGGGCTAAATTAGGAGAGTTGCAGGCAGCTGGAATAACTCACGTAATTTGTGTCCGAGACATTCTCGAACGCAACCTAGTCCGACCGAATCATCCGGATCACTTTAAGTATCTGGTTGTGGAAGTCAAAGGTGTATTTACATGTGATAGCAAATCTGAATTAATTTAAAAAAACAATACTTTAACGTATTTCTAATCTAGATGCGGTGATGGTCAACATCATTCCCCATTTTAAGACTGTAAACGAATTTGTTACTCAAGCATTGGATTCAGGAGGAAAAGTATTGATTCATGGAAATGCAGGAATCTCTCGATCTGCTGCGCTTATAATTGCGTACATTATGGAAAAGTAATCAAACAATTTGTTTTTATAACATGCGATTGAGAATGAAACTTATTCATGAGATCCAATGCAATTCGATTTTTTGTGTATATAGATATGGGGTAACTACTAAAGAAGCTTTCTCTTACGTCCAGTCAAAGAGGTTCTGCTGCAACCCTAATGAAGGATTTATGGCCCAGCTTAGAGAGTATGAGCCAATCTACAGAGCAAATCACGAAGTTCCAGTACCTTTGCCTCTTAATCGCCCTGACTTAAAGCGTAGCCGTGATTCTGATCCAGAAAATGGCATGGATGATGAGCAAGCGTGAAACTTATATTGATCGTACTCAAATTTAAGCATCCTGTATCTCATCGATTGTTAATTCAGTCTTCTTGTATTTTAGATGTAAGTTTGTATCACATCTGTTGTGTGTGGGTTTTAATTATTTGAAAGGAATGTGATTTGAAGTAAAATTATTGTAATTATCTATTCAATACCTATTTTGCACAAATTGCGGCACAGCCTGACCTATTGTACCTAATTAACACCCAGGATTGCTAAACCCAAGATTTCAGGATTCTTACCCACTGTTTAGCAACCCTGATTGATACCAACAATGGTTCACTTACAAGTCAACGCTCTCACTTTCTCCTACATTCAGTTAGCAGTGTCAGCAAAGAAATATTTACTTAAACAATGTAAAGTAGGAAATTTTTAATGTACCAAACCGTAGGCGTATGCTCGTTTAGTTTATTATTATTCATTATTTAATGTTTTTACGGTGCTACTAAGTTCGTGCTTGTTTATTTTTATATTTAAGGTATAATTATTATTAATTATGATAGTTAGTCATTTCACACATGGGTAGAACTGGGCTCATACTTAATATTAACTTGGGCTTTGTGGTCGCCAAACGTGTTCGCATGTCTGCCCTTCTCATAACAGATTGAAATTGTTAATCTACTTTTTCTAATGTTAACATCGTGGACCTACGCTAGAATGGTTCAAGGTTCATTTCAGATCAATTATTAATTATACAGATATTTTGTCCCTGTCGTATGTTTCAATAAAAGCCAACTTGTCTTCAGTGCGGCGTAAATATACATATTGAGGAGTTTATAATGGATAAATATTTTTTGTTAAAGTTATGTACGTTTACATTAGTTGTAGATGCTGTTGCTTCGTGAAATTATGTAGTTCATTTTTTTGCCTACTTTTTATCTGACGAACAAACAGACAGTACTTCCAAGAAGTTTAGTTGCACGCACAGCAATTTCTTATGCAATAAGTGGCACTCGTGTTTGAGAAGTTATCGCGACGTCCAGGGTTAGAAATACAAGGGAAAGGTTAACAGCAGTTATGTTATGTTATGAATATGATGCACATGATTTGCTGTTTTATACTGGCCAAGTAGTAAAATGAAATCGAATAAACGTTTGATTACACGAAATAAACCAGATGCTTCACATTTCATAACTTCACTGGAATCGTGACTGACGAGACTTAATTGAGAGCGATCAATAATTACAAACCACGAAAGGGTACAGACCAAAACTCATAGATTTATTCCTCCACAGTCAAAGAAACTTCCATGGATTTTATAGCAAAACAATTTTTAGTAGAATTAGTCTACTCTTCGTCCACAGTAGTCTTCTCTGAAACGTACAGACCGTCCAAGAATTTACGGATATCCTTGTTCTTAACTGTCGTACTCTGCTGGATCAAAGCAGCTGAAAACACCACAGAAAATTCCGTATGAAGTATTGAATACCCCGAGCTAACTTCCTACATCCACTTTCATAAAACACTATCTTACCTGATCTCGATACGGCTTCAATGGAATTTCCCTGAATAATCAGTTCATCCTTTTGTTTCTGAGAGTTGGTCACAGTGACACCCTTGGACATCTTCACTTGTCGGATGTACTTCTCTCCCAAAAAGTTACGAACCTACAAGAGAACGATGAAAATATATAAGCTTGTGATTCACAATAAACGACCTTTATAATCCTAGTCTTTCTCTCTGACTATTACAATCCTATTTAACTTCTCAAAAATAATATGCTTTTTAATAATAATATGCCCTTACTTCAACCATACTGTTCTTGTCAGTAGTAACACAATTGATGGGGAAATGAGCATACACACTCCTCATCTTGTATTGGAATCCCTGCAATCAACAACAACAATTAAAGTTCCAGTATAATAATTTTACTAGCCAACCCATGCAATCTCATCAATCTTAACTTTCGAGGCCGGTTTCAATCTCAATGTAATACACAACTTCAAAGTTAAAATAAAACACACACACATACCTTGGTGACCCCCTTCACCATGTTCTCAATGTGACTGCAGATGGTCCTCACAGCAGCAATTTCCTTCTTCGACCCGAACCATTTCTCCACGCGGACCGTCTGAGGATCGACGACGGTAATGTCGATGGACAAATGCCGGAAAGATCGCCGAAGAACTCCCCTGGGTCCCCGGACGCACACCCTCCTACTTCTTGCCGTCGCTGTCACTCCCTGGGGAATTTTGATCGTTTGGTTGACCACAATCTGCTTCATTTTCGAAATTTAATAGGTCACAAGAACAACGATTGATAACAGTTCGCTAAGCGAAAAATGTGGTCGTGCTCTCTCCTGCTCCGTGGTGCCTGACTGCTGCTCAAGAAAAGACGGTGTGCTCGCCGAGCTGGTTCGCCAAAGACTCGCAAGAGATGGAGATTCACGGCCACCTCACTTTCCCAACATGTCCCGTGTCTACAATAGTACTACTTCTATTCTACGAGGTTAGGGTGCGCACTCTCTCTCTCTCTCGTAACTCATAGACTCTTATAGACGTTAGGGATGGATGCATTGTAGCTTCTGAATTCTATGAGGTTACTTGGCAAGAAGCTTTGGCTTGGGAGGGTTTTTAGTAGCGAAATCGGCCTCGATGTTCTCAAGCCACCCCACCCATAAGAGTGAGACTGAAGTTGGGTCACGAAAAAGTATTCTTTTCAAGTCTACGTGTCTCAGCTTCAATAAACTCGGTATTTTTCAAAATTACGAGATGTAAGTTTGATAAAAAGATAATTCAAAATTTATAACAAGTTTTATATTGCGACGCATTTGTGACGAAATGTTATTGTTGGGAGTGTGACCATATATATTATTGACTAGATGGATTGTTAAGACGAATTATTGTTGGTTAGTTGACAAATATGAAATAGTTGATAAGTTAAAGTTAAGCTAATAGTAAAGAATAGTGGGGGAAGATAAGATTGACGTTAATTTTATTATTGCTTTTATTGCAGGTGTTAAATTGGCAATTCCGAAGTTTCGGGTAATTTGGAAGCTGTCTAGCTAGTTCGTGAGTTTGGAAGTAGGGACCTTCGGGAACTCTGTGAGTTGCAGAGATTGCAGACCATTTAAGGGCATGCAGTTCGAACGAGGATATGGTGATGTCACAGATTTGGAGGAATTAATGTCAAGTTCCCTTCGTACTGCAAAAAGTACTGCTGCACCTCACAGTAGAATTGTCAATACAAATTCGTATTTCATTCAGTGTATTATTTCTCCAAAATACGGGGTTAGTATTTTTTCTAAAATTCTTATCTTACTCTCTTCTAATGTGCGAGTTAACTTATTCTATGAAATGAACAATGCTGTTGAAATCCAGGGTTAAAGTTTTCCAGTTAACTTCATTAATTTTGATTGTATAATTCATAAATCATAAAACTAAATTAAGCACAGGATTCTAAAGATACAAGAAATAGGAAGAAATTCATCTGGGCTGACTCATCACCAACAAGAATATGTATGTGTATATGTACGACATGTATTACAGTTTGTAGATTGAATCTACCCATTACAGTCTATTGTTCGAGAGATTTATTACTTTCTGGTCTGCTGTTGTGTGGGCATTAGATTTATGTGAGAGTCATAATAATTAAGTAATCAGCACCAGTTGTGTTCACAGCAGCAGATGCGTTGAGATTCAACATATTGTACTCTCATTGTGGAGTTTTAATTTCAATTATTATTATTCAGAGCATTTCAGTCAAAGTAGCTACTGATTTTTATAAAAATAGAGTTTTAAATGGGTAAATGCATTATTATAACAAAAGTGAACTATTTAAAGTGACCTTTGATTTTCTTTCAGAAAAAAGGTGTTAGATGAACGAAGGAATAATTGTCTGAAAAGGAGCAATTCCACAAAATGAAGCGAACCACGTGGTGGGTGATAGACTTTATAAAATACTTGTACTCGCTGTTCATCACAACTCTCTGGTACGTGACCAAGGGGCTTATGAGACGTACCACGAACTTATGCGAATTACAACGGTCCGTTTATGGGGAATTGCCTGGATGCAGAAGAACAAAACTTGTTGGTATGTCTTGTTGAATTTGTGGGTAATAAATAGTAATAATCGATGGTCCTCAGAAGTGTATTACTTTTTTCTACTTGCAGAGTCTTCATTGAATTACTCTCGGAATCCTGACGTTCGAAATGCAATGGATATGGTTAGAAAATCTGTGACTACGGGCAGTCTCAATTCACGTGGAACAAGAAAAAGTCTCATGATAAACGCAGCTACAAGAATATCTGTAGCTAAAGGAATCAGTTTGAAGGCTCATTCTAAGTATGCAAAAGTTGTTAATTAATAATCTTACTTCAATTCATAATCGATCTATGCATGCATGCCGTAAGTCTGAACCACAAATGATAATGATGATAATGATTTTAAATACTTTTTTACCATCCTAGATTCGTCACTGGATTGGCAGATTGCATCGAACTGATATCAGCCTATGAAAGTGTAGTTGAAAGAATCAAAATGGAATTGCACACTCCGTACTCATCTGATAATCCGGAACATGAGAAAATGGTAAAATTGTCCGAATTTGCTGAGCTAGGATAGTGACTAACTTTGTTTTGTATTTTGTATCACCAGCTCATGTCCCTTTGGACTCAATTAAAAGCACCGGAAGTTCTCACCGGTAGGATGTCTGCTCAATGGGAGACTTTGGGATTCCAGGGACGTGACCCAGCTACAGACTTTCGTGGCGGTGGTATTCTATCACTGAAAGCCTATTTGTAAGTCCACAAGAGTTTTGGAACATTTACGATTTTTTGGGGCTTACACGGAACCAACAGAGATTAATTTTCGCGTCTTAAAATTTCAGATACATTGCCTGCGAACACACCCACGTAGCGAAACAGCTTCTTGAGTTAGCTTGCTCACCAGTGAAATACGAATACCCACTAGCATGTGCAATAATTCAAGTTGTCGCAATGGTGGCTCGAATGTGGGAGGAAGGGCTTGTTAAAAGTCATTTTTACAACCGTTTTCATATCATACTGACGGTCGAAGACAGAAAAACCTTGCCATTTGAAGAGCAAATGCTTTTAATATTCTTCGAACTAGTTCTAGCCTTAGTCATAGACCTCAACAATATGTGGATAGAAGAAAAACCTTTAGATCTTCGATCGTACCCCCCAATATTTTCTAAATTCGAAACTAAAGTACAGCGAAGTTTAAAGCAAGATGACTGCTGTTACCTTATGGCAACTCGTATAGTGTGAAAGTATAGCTGAGAAAAAGTTCCAAGCACAAAAGTTATATCTCTACACTCTAGTCAGACAAGAGAGAACGTCCTCCGAGTAATTATTTGTTGTAAATGCATGAATGTTTGATACAAAATCTTGTTAAGTTTAAAGCTACAAAATGATTCACGCACAATGTGAGTTTACACAAAATCATTTTTACGTAATATATTGCCTTGAAATGCCTTGTATTCACAAATAAAACCAGAATCTCATCACATAAAGTTTACCAACTGTTTCTCATTAAAAATTATTAAAAAATTAATACATTCAAACTAAACTTCATGACATTACCGTCTATAGACAGAACCGGAAGTGTAACAATTGGCACCACTGGAAATATTTTTGATCAACGAATCCATATCACACTCAGCGACATGTTTGTACTCTTCAGGAGGAGTTACAGCCAAGTAGAAGTGGGCAGCCAACACATGCTTGCAATCTACAGACATAAGAACGGGGTTATTTAAATTAGTAGCTCATCAATGAAGGGCGTATGCTCGAATCTGCAATCTCGTGTTTAATGAAGTTAGCTCACAATATTTAGGAGACCTTGGATTTTGATAAGCTCTACACTGACAGAAAGAATCCCCAGGTGGGACGTAATACGCCTCAGATCCGACTTTGGAGTGGACTTCAACCAGAACACGCTTCGTGAGGTGACTCCGGAGAACAGTGACACAATCACCGTCCAACAACTCGAAGAAGCTTCTAACTTGGAAAGCGTCGAAAGTAGACGATAGGGCGGTCACGTCATCACGCAGCACTAGTCCAAAAATGAGTTAGGAAGAAGCATTATAATGAATTAGCATCTTTAAAAAATCGGAAAAAGAATTAGTTCCAACAGAGGAATTGATAATAATTTGATAACACACGAACGTTTCTTGTGTTCCTTGAAATTGGAAACGACATTGCTGAAGACTTCGAGCTCAACGGCAGATCGGAAGGGAAATCTCCGTAGATCAGTGTCAGTGGCATTGTTAGTTCCCCCGTGGGGGGCACCCGCTGCCATATACTCCCCCAGTACACACCGAATCTGAAGAAATATTCGAAATATTCCGAATGTCAACTACAACTAGATATTGCAGGAGTGAATGTTGAGTGTTTACTTTCTCGTTGTCCCTCTGGGACAAGTTGAAATGTCTTTGTTGTCGAATGCTAGAGCGGTGATGTAACTTCTCAGGATGCCCCCCATTCACTGGTCTGACTTTGGATTCTCGTGTACTTGGTCGTACGGTCAGGTCATAGGTCACACCTTCCTAAAAAGTAAAAGCGGATGGTCCGGGATGATACTTTAATATGATAACTGCTTCTGGCCGTGCCTTTTGCTGATGGGTTGCCGCCTGACATTAGAAAGTTAGAAAGTATTCATTACTCGCTCCTAATCTCAACCTGCGCGATGCGCGACTCATGTTCATCCGCCATAGGCATTCGAGCGCGCAATGCGCGTCTAAAGCGCAAGCATCTTCACACCAGGACAACGGAATTCGACGCCTATGTACTAGTTGAACTCAGCAAGAAGAGTCCCATTGTTAATTTGCATACTGAGGAAATAACTATAATGACTCTCAGAAGAAGAGACGACAACGTTTGACCTTTCATGAAGTTCATTTGGATTTAGATTGTCAAAATATGTGACCTATGACGAAGGAATGCAAAATAATGATTGCGAATGACAAAGCGAGCGAGGAATGAAGGAAGGAAACCACTAAAACGGGAAGGTGCACATCTTCAATTGTACATTGTATATCAGTGCAATGTGTACTATATAGAAGAGAGATTTTGTTGTATGAGAGTTTTTTAAAGTTGAAGATTTGGAAAGTGTACGGAGTTCAAAGATAAGAGCGTAGACTTGGCATAACAATAGACAACTTTGCGTAGTATTGCATCTCGTTTCTTCTCATATGAGATTATGTCTCAGAAATAACTAAAAGACTTAAAAGAGCAATGAATGTGGGCTTGTCAATGTAGAGAAGAGAGACTTAGTTAGAAAGACTGTCTCCAGTAATCTTCATGATTGATAAAGCAGTTTAGTAATAATGCTAATACGATGAGAAGAACCCGAAGAGTCTCATCATCAGCGAAGACTTGTGGGAATTTCTGTGCAAGGGAATACTTGCAAGGACCAAACGTGGAACTTTATGGAAATGAGTCCAATGAGAAATGCATTTGAATTCTGTAGATTAGAAGGTTACTTATCGAGACAATCGACTTCTGTCTTTCAGTTTAGTAGAAGTCGTGGACCAGAAAACACAGCTTAATCTGTCTTCTGTCTCTAGTTACATTTAAACCAGCCGTTAGTCTCATCCGCAAAGGTAAAATTCCCGATTTCCGGAATCCCCGATTTTATCACTTAATCTTTTGTAACTAAAAATTCTCGTTATCCTCATAAAATCTATAAAGTCTGTGTGTGTTAAGACCCAAACTTTTTTCATCTCTTCCAGGTTAGCAAGTCGAGATGTCGACGATGCCCATGGATTTCATCGGAAGTAAGATAAGTCTTTGTTCCAAATCGGATATCCGCTATGAAGGAACTCTGTACTGTTTGGATCTCCGGGAGGCCACCATCTCTCTTTCTAAAGGTAAGAATAATTTCCCATTAAAACTTCGATAGGACTTCAACAAGTGAAGTGAATTCAACAAGTCTCATGTAGTTGAAGTTGGAAACATAATGGTAAATGGTAAAATAACGCCCTTCTTCGTTTCAAATCCATTTGTACTTGCGTGTTCTTTCAGTTCGTTCTTTTGGAACTGAGGACCGTCCGACTGACAGGCCGATTCCGATAAAAGACGAAATCTACGAGTTTATTGTGTTCCGGGGATCGGACATAAAAAGTATCGACGTGCTGGCTCCCCCCCAACGAGGGTCGACAATGCCTTGTGGATTGCCACAAGACCCAGCCATCGTTGAAGTTTCTCAATTTGTAAGTTCGACGAGTCATCGGTCTCTTATCTTTCGGAAATCTCCATAAAGTTATATGTCAAACTTGCAGACCCGTGGAATGAACGTGGGCAGCAGCCACAGTGGTCACCACTGCCACGACCAAAACTGCAGGGATCATCCCGTACGATACTCCACTCAAAGTAAGTGACCATCCTACTCTTGAGCATTCACGGACTATATGCACTCTGTATATTCCTGTCTTACAGCCAACGGTTCTCATTTGTCTAGTTAGTTGTGTATGCAAATAGCGTAGTATTAGCAGAAAGGAGAAGGTGGTCCATCATATTCAAAATATTCAAATTCATCGAGTCTCTAAAATGCTGATTACAAATTACTTTAGTCTTGAGTCATTCTATTTTACCTTGGAGGTGATCCACTTTTGTGTTTTTCGTGAATTGTTCACGGTTTCATTTGCAAATGAATAGCATCATCATCATCAGATCACCCTGAGATGAAGTGTATACATAATATATAGTTAGAGATTTGCATGAAGATTGCAAATTCAGCTTTGAACTGCGGTCAAATGTGTTTTAGCTTATCTTTTGTCTTTGAATATTAGCAATTTCTAGAAGAACATATTCGATTTTTTAGGTACCGTTGAAAGGAAGTAATATGTGGTGTACTTCTTGGGAGACAATGCGTTGATATGCATAATTCATTACAAATTTGACTTTTGTTACAGGGCAGGGAGTATTTGATAGTCTTCTTAGAGGATCTGGAGGACGACCTCATCGTGGGAATCAACGAAGAAGCTCTAATGACAATGGGAATCAACCTGACAGAAGCAGGAACAATAATAATGGTGGCCGTCAATCGAACAGGGGAGAGAGGAACCCTGAGAATCGTTCTAGACAAGAATATCGAGGGGGATCTTCATCAGGAAATAACAATAATGCTGGAAACAATGAACGCAATCAAGAAAGTCGTCGTGGACGAGGAAACACGCCCAACCGGAACAATCAAGGGAGCAACAATAATGCCAATGGTAGCAATCGAAACAATCGTGAAGGTAGTCGAAACCGAAACCAACAAGCTCGCCAAAGAGGAATTATTGAACCGCAACAGCCACCGAAAGTAACTTTCGAGGATCCATTCGATTTTGAGAAATCAAATGAGGAGCTGAAGACAGCCATGGAGAAACTGAAACTTGGTAATTGAAATATACACCTTACCTTACGATGCATCAATTGGTTCTTATAAGAAACTAGTTAGGCTGTGATTGCAATATTTCAATTTGGTATGAATTTTTTGTGTTTTAGCTGGTGACGAAGAGAACAAGGAAGCGGATGCGAGTGGATCAAACGTGGTTGAAAAGAAGGAAGAGCCTCTGATTTACTATGACAAGGACAAGTTTTTCGACAACATTAGTTGCGAGGCATTGGAACGGAAACAAGGGTGGGTCGAATCTCTGTTACGTCTTAGGAAGGCCTTCATCTTTGCAGTCAAACTAATTGAGTAATCTAGATTTGATTTCTATGATGATTTCAGGAAAGCTGGGAGGGTTGACTGGCGAGCAGAACGGAAACTAAATGCTGAGACTTTTGGCCTTACCTGGAACCCAAATCAGCCCCGAAATCAACGAAATAACGGCAACTTCGGTAGACCCAGGAACTTCCGAGGATTCCGAGGAGGAATGCGGTACAACTACAATAGATACAACAGGAACTCCAGCTTTGGAAATGGCTTCAACAATGGAGGCAATGGAAACCGCGGTCAACCTTAAGTCTTGATCAAATATAGATGCTTTATTACGTTTTGATTGTGATGATAATGAGTAATCTATTCGGTTCTCTACTTCATTAGTTGTCTTTCTCTACTTTAGTGATACATAATGATTAAAGTAATTCTCATATATTATGTACTGCATACACTCCTGTTATGCCTGCCAAATTTATAATCGGATGATGGAATAAATTCGGAAACTAAAAAGCATTTCTTTCCTGTCTCGTTTCCATGTATTATTAATTTCATGGGTCATAATGCTGCTGCATACTGCACCTTCTCTTCTGCATTCTATCTAACTTATGAACACTTGACCACATTCTCAAATGATGATGAGTAGGAACTTTTTAAGTAATTATGCATATTGAACATGTATATGGACTAATGTAGCTTGGTGGCTGAATGAATAACTGTAGGTTTAGAACTTCATGAGTCAGCAATCAGAGTTTATTGAAGTATCATTCCAGGTGTACAAATGCTTTAATAGTCTACTACTACCGAGTATGGGGTTAGAAATCTCGTCTTAAAATAAAAATCAGTCAACAAAGCCAAAACGTCAAAATAATTCTACATGCATTCAATGTACAGGTAATTCTAAGCCTAATGAGGTCAGTCTATCATTTATAATAATAGTGTTACACACGGCTGATATCTGAAGAATGCTTTAGGTCTTCAATGCGGTCTTTAAAGCCAAGGGTGCCACGTTGGGTCCATGCGGCATAAATTATCGGGATTATTAGCAGCAACTACTAAGGTGTTGACCTAAAACCGAAATCACAATTAAATTACAAATTACACGATGGCTACTTATAAGAAAGAACACGCTTTTAGTATAGCATTTACCTTGCTTTCGATTCCGTCAAAAGAAGATAAGGCTTGAAGCCGTTTTACAGTTGCATTCACTGATTTCGTTACCATACTTATCACAGCGTCTGTATCGGCTTCATTGACAATTGGTTCGCCTGACCTCCTAAGAGTTATCATTATTTCTCTATCATCTTGCTTCTTCTTCATCCATGAAATCATCTCATCTCGCAAAATAGCTCGCATAAGAGCTGGTAATTTGTAGTTTGGATAAACGAGACACCTCGCCAGGGATATCATCCCAGAAATGACAGGGCCGTTAACTCCAAAGGAAGATATGAATTCAGCAATGTTCGGAGTGAGACGGAATGGGACTGGGCGGTTAGACTCCAGTTCCCCTACAAAAGATAAAAACCAATTGATTGACAAAAATCACAATAGCTTTCTTAACATTTTCTATTCAAATCAATGATTACCTGTTGCTTCGTCGATGTCAAACTTATAATACGAGATGTTCACCATCCCCGAGTCTTTATGAAGATACATAATTTCTGGATTGAGCCTTGTCAGTTGAAAAGCGTACTCAGCAAAGGCTGATAAGCACAGTTGAAGTGTAAACTGTAATTTGTAAATCAAGACATTCACGACCAATACACAAAATAAGTCATTTGAAAGGGTTCTGAGCTTATTATTACAATCTTTCGGAACATCCAATAGTCACAAGGTGAAGGAAAGGTAGTCACTGCCCATTCTCTTAACATTGTTCGGGGAACCAAGTTAGCTTGAATGTCTCTCAGGATTTCTCTCATAACTTGATGAGTTACTTGGCCACCGCGACTCTACAGAAAAAACAATCATTAAGTGTTGAAAAAAACTTTATGAAAACAAAATTATAGATTCTGTGTTACCTGAATAGCACCTAGTTTTTCATAATAACGCGAGATAGCTGCATCATACTCCATTTTCTTTTGCAGGCAGAGTGTTTTAAAAACATCAAGCAGAGATAAAGATGCTGGGTTATCTTCAACGAGTCTCATTTGTGGAGATACAGGAACAACTTTTGGTACGGTGAACTTCAGGTTTCGTTTAGCAGTTACCTTAAAAAGTATGTCAACTTGATCACTTACTGCAATTACAGAGGCTGAATTACAAGAGGTATGTTAAACTAAATAATAGCAATACCTTTTGCCTTCCCAGATAGTGGTTTAGCATTCGAACCATTTGTACAACACGTTCTTCTTTTCTAGCATCCGTAAGACACGAATCGTGAGCAATCAGATAAGGATAGACTTTCCCGTTAGAACCTCGGATACAAATCCTCCTCCCACAGAAATTATGCTTTTGAACGATTTCTACTCTAGGCTGGAATCTCGCAATTTTTATGTAATAAATTGCATGCTACCGAGAAAACAAAGAATCAAATACTTGCTTCCATCATTTTGAAATTTTGTAATTATAAGTACCTTTGGAATTAAACACTCTCCAGGAAGCTCAATGTCAGCAATTTGACTATTGAAATTCAGTAAGAACCGATACTTGTCATCCATCAAACAGGACCTACAGAGTAATAAAAAATAAACGATTGTACAAAAATCTGATACAATAATTAGCAACAATGTTTCCATTTCCAATCCACAACTATATAAGGAAGAAATCGTACTTGGGGAACTGCTTGCATTTATGTTCCAAAATTTTTATCCATTTTCTTAGTTTTAAAATAAGGTATTGAAGTTTTAGTGATCCTGGAGCTGAGCTTTCAAAATCTACTGAGAATTGTATTTTCATTTGATTGAATGAAGGGTCTTGATTATTAGTTCTGCGAGTAAGCAGAGCCTCAATAGTTGGAGTTCCACTTGTTCCCACAGGAGCTGCAGGGGCTTGAGATGGAGGAACACCCATCGGGCTACCGTGGCCGAAAGTTGAAACCAGCTTGGAGACAAAATTTTGTAATTGCTTCGTGATCGTTGTTTCATGAACATCCGTTCGATTTTCAAAGGCGATGGCGTAACATTTAGCTAGCCCTAATTTTAGCTGTCGCAACACTTCTTCGTACCAGTTTTCTCGGAACCAAATAATCTGCAAAACAAATTATTTAGTTAAAGACCGAGTAATCGCATTATTATCAGCTGTTACAATTTATTTTATCATACCTGGTCCACTATTCCTTCTAAACTGGCTAAAATAGTAGGATGTAGGTCTCTCTGCATATGCATTAGTTTCGAGCATCTCCACATACTTGGAGTAGCTTTAATTGCTTGAGCTTCAGACTGAGGGCCTGGTGATGGAGTTGTTACATTTGCCCCGGATGTTGAGGGTTGCTGATTTTGGGTTCCACTTGCATCGGTTCCTTGGGAAGTTGGATCTGGAGGGTGACCAGGCGATCGAACTGGAGACCCAATTCCAGCAAGTCCACCTGCTGCTGCAGTTGCTTTAGCTTGTGCGATTAGTTCTGCACTTCGAACCTTTTCTCTTTGCTCAACTTTAAGTGTCAGGTACAAAGTTCGTATTGGAAAGTAGACGGCTTGAGGATACATTCGTCCAACTTGATTGAGTACATTGAGGAACATCTTTCCATCGATTCCATGCCGCACCAACGAAGTTAGTAGCTGAGGAACCCAAGGAAGCCATTGGATTGGAGGGACTCCCATACAATACTTGTCCACAGTATCTGCAAGTGTTCCCTTATCATCGTCATACATGAGCAACCACAGTATTTTGGCAATGTATTTTCTGGCTTTTGATTCATGATTATGTCTGCAAGCGTGCATAAATGCTGTGACGGCAGAAATCCCAAGTTGCATATTTCTTGATTCTCGAGTGAATAAGTTTTCCAAATAATCGCCCCAAAGTCCCCAAGATTTGGCTTGAGCATCATGCATTTGGCATGCTGCTGAAAACGCCTTGTTGGCATCATCCGATCGTCCTGTAAAAATACCGTGTGAGCTAATATCAACCACGTCGAATTTTAAGCACCGATTTTACCTATTTGAGCCAACAGAGAACCCTTCAGGGAGAAGAACTCAGATGTCATTTCTTTGGAAAAGTACTTCAAATTGGTTGACTCCACAATTTCCAGAGCTTCCGAAAGTTCATTTCGACCCAGAATTTGGGCTTGCTGAATGTAACATTTAACTTGCTGCTTAATTTTTTGAAAGCAATCTACAATGGGAACACTTGGAATAGTATAAATTTTGGATAGGGCTTCCAAACAAACGGAAGTTTGGTTTTGCTTTCGAGCAATTTTTCCGAAGTGACAAATCGCCTGAAAATTTAAATTCATTAGTGTAATGGCCAGAAATATTATCACGAAATTTGCAAGACAAATCAAAAGACATAAGTCAAGGCCAAGCCGATTTTGCAATTGTGAACTGTCAGCATAAATTGTAGTAAGAAGTGAGTCCTTTAACTAATTAGTCAACAACTACGTCATTAGTACTTTAAAATTGTCCACTAAAGAGTCAGCAGCAGTAGAGAGAGCTCGAAATGAAGCATTTAGAACAAGTTAGCTTGCCAATCTGTCACTCAGATACTCACTCCGCATTGTGTACAATTTATGTTGTACACAGTTTGAGATGTAAACATTAATAAAAAACAAAATAAAAGTTACACCACCAAAAGTGGGAACAAACTATTAGCGATGGATAAATTGAGCATCTCAAATGATGCTGATGATTAGTCAAAATTAAACTCAAAGTAATGTATAAAACAAACAACCTCACAACAAAACTCAACTCCAGAAGTAACATAAAATTTAGATAGATAAAAATGAGCGTTCTGAGACAGACCTGGCAATACTGATGAACTGAAAAATTGTGTATCTGAACCTGAGCTGATGCATGAACGCCTAACATTGTCTGATTTCCACTGTCATTGTTACCATCAACAAAATGATGAGAAATGAACTGATAGTGGAGCTGCCGCCAAGTAAATATATCGGACCAGTGACTCAGTTCATCTGAAATACACGGTAATCGATTCCTCCAGGTCTTTACAACAGATTTCGTTTCGTGCATGGTGTTCTGGCGACCATGAAGTAAAGCTTGATGCACTAAGGTAGCTTCGTGAAGCTCCACAATCTGAAAGTATTGACAAATTATTTATTACAAGTTGGTTATGGCAATCAGCTTTAATAGTTATATTACCTGCTGAGCAGCTTGAAGAAGAGGAATGTGAACTGATGAAACCAGGTGAGGCAAACGCTTCCATTCGCGAATACACAAGTTCTGGCAAGTCTCCACGTATCTTTCCACTACTCCCAAATTTTGGTCTTCACTTGAGCAAATCGCAAGGTAACCCCGATGTAAATTAACTCGCCATGCTTGATCCCTTGGGCAATTAACCTCTACTTGGGAGAGTGCATCTTTCACGGCTGGCCAATTAGCTTGCCTCCAAGATGCTTCAAGAACTCCAAAAGGGTTTAATCCTGCCTTGCTTGTTCCGTATTCCATAACTATGTCCCATTGGTTAAGCTCCTTGACACACCTAAGCACACAAACACACACAAAGTCAAAGTCTATCTTGTTATTGTCGTAAGATTATTTTGAATTGAACTGAATTACTTTAGCCAATGATCCTCCCATAGTTTATATTCAAAAAATGTGGAAGCTGTAGTAGTTGTTTCATTCTTAGCTTTGGTCATGGCAAGTTCAAAACATCCTTGAGCTTTTTCGTAATATCCTTGCAATTCAAATGCAATACCAATATTTGTTTCAGGAAACTTGGCTTTTCTTTGCCAGAGTCCAGCCCATAGATCTTCTTCTTTTAAAACTGAATACAATTCAGAAAGGGAATCTAAAATCTCTTGCTGTTGAGCAGCAGTGTTAACAGAAGGTGCGGTAGGCGGAGATGTTGAGGGCTCGAACTCGTAACAATCTGCAGGCGAATCCTTTTTGGTTTTCAACTGTGGAGTAAAACTGCATTCAAGTCCAAGTTGTTCTAGTAGGAGACCCATACGATGCCAAAGATTGTGTGTTTTCCCCAAGTAATACAATACATTCCTAGAATACAAAATTAAGATTTAAGACTTCTGTATATTCCCATCTTTCTAACTAACTGGAACAATAATGGAAAAGAAATATTGATTGAACTAACGTTTTAATAGGTACTGCTGGTGTACACTGACACAAAGCTTCAACAAAAGTTCCGATTGCGCTAGGTTGGCAGTTTTGCTGTATAACATGACATCCGCTGCAAAGAAACGGCACCATTTCGTTGGCCAGTGCAACTTGCTGCTTTTCTGAGAAAATCTTCCAAATTCTGGGGAAGAACTCGATCCACATTTTTTCCGCTAAAGTTGTGTCATAATGACAGAGCTGTACTAAAGGTCTCAACAAAGATGATGTTGAGTAACTTTTCCGTGCTAAAATTATGAAATCCCTTTGTTTACTTAGAATAGACTTCATGTTCTTGTCGGGGTGTGCAGGTTCAATTAAGCCTTCCTTCATAAAACCATCTTCAAGCTTTGTAATAATTTCACTTAATTGGGCTTCGTCATTTTCATCCACAGTCTGCAACTTCTCCAAATCACGTTCAACTTCTTGCAAAAGGGTCTTTTCGATTTCTCGCAAAGCAGGTCCAAAATCAGGTTCACCCAAGAAAAAGAATTCTTTCGACTGAGAATCCAACATTGAGTACCCGAAAGTCACGGGAGGAACTTGACAGTCTTTTGGTTGAATTTCTAGAGTTGTATCAGCTGCAGTCGCAAGAAGAAGCTCTTCACATTGTTTAATCCAGTAATGAGGTCCCATTGCTTCCCAATTTTGACTGCACACAATGTATAAAAGTCTTTCATGAAGTTTGCGTCTGATTGAACTATCAAAAACTTGGAAAAATTTTTCCCGGATGAGAGGCTGAGTGCATCTAAGTCCGGATAAGAATGCTGGTTCGAGCTTTGAATTCAGCTCTGTACTTTTCAAATTTTCATCTCTGTAGATAAAATTTATCAATTCCAGAAACAGTCCGGTAAGATCTTGATCATTTGGAAATCTCTTCTCCACATTTTGCATTAACTTCACAAGTAAAATAGACTTTTCGCGGATGCTTGGAGCTTGATTCACAATTTGAGGAGATTTGTTCTTTACCCACTCGTCCAACATTTTGATGATTGTTTGCATAACTTTTGTGTCAGGTGATTTTTCAATAAGACTAACAAGAACTGTACCTATAAATGCTTTTCGCATTTCAACTCCCATCACACCAACTCTGTTCTTCACCAAATCCAAAGAGAGAGTCAAGAGTTCAGTTGCTATTAAACCATCGTTGACAGCAGGACCCAAATGTTCTCTAGATAACTTTTGCAGACACTTCATGAATGGAATTATGATTCTGTCGATATAACCAGGACTGCTAGCACATGCAGCTTTGCACATCATCAATGGCCCAAACAGAGTTTGCGGATTTGCATTAGACATTTTGTCATAGGTATTGAGCCCTTCGAAAATCACTTTACTCACGGTTGTATACAGAGGTTCTAGCTCTTCACATTTCGGAATGTTTGCTGATACAGCAGTACCCGGAAACTCAGTGGGGTACATTCCGGTCAATTTAGTCAGCAAAAAGTGAACTCCCCGAATCACTTTCCCGTTAGACGAAGTCATGCACGCTGCAATCCCTTTCTGGATGCTTTTGATATGGTCTAACACTGTAGAACGGTCCAAGATGCCAATGAGAAAAGTGAGGATTTCAAGGGCAGTGCATATGTTGGGATAGTTGACTTGAGGAGATTCTAAAGTTGCGAACAATTTATCAAACCAAGTTAACTTCATATCGTTTGATTTCCAGACATCAGGCTTCAACACAGTTTTGATTAAATGAATGCATCGCTTGGACAAAGCTTCTCCTTGTGATCCCACACTCGGATTTGGCTCATTCACCTAAAATAGTCGAAATCAGTATGGTAAATTATTTTATCACTGTCTATCTGTAGATATTTTAATTAAAAACAGGAAGAACCAATTACCTGGCAGGCCATTCTGAGAAGAAAATTAATTATTGCATCCGTTTGCATCTTATCGATAGGCTTATTTCCAGTATCATCGGCTTTTCCATGAGGAGACGTAAGCTTAACTCGTTTTTCATCCGGTTTTCCTTCGTCCCCTTCATTTTTTATTCGCTCTAGTTCCCACTTGATAATTACTTCTGCTACTTCTACAGCCAATTTTCTGTGTTCATAAGTGCTGGTAGCAGTAAACCCTAGTCTTGTAATTCCATTTATCATGGGTGGCACCAACGGATGCCTCACCGGGTAGTAAATTTTCCAGTGTCGAACAACTAGAGAAAAAATGTGCATGAGCTGACTCAAAGAATGACCTTCCTCAAGAAGAATTTTCTTCGTCCAGTGAATCAACATAGTAAAGCCATCATCCATTCTCGTCGGTAGTGCTGGTGTAATAATATCCAAGGCTTGTTTGACGACAGGCTTGGATTCCATTAAAGATGCTTTTAACAAACTGTGAAATAGTTGAAGAACTATTCGCTTGTGAATATTAAATTTCGCAATTATGTGGCACAGCAGCAAATGCCCATAGTATTTGCTACTAGAATCAACACAACTGTTATTCAGAAGACATGGCCAGGCAAAGGTTATAGCTCTCCGGAGTTTAGGTTGACCGACGTTAGACTTATTCCTTGAATCGTGTATGTGGGCCGGAGCTAGTTCTGTGATCAAGCTCAGCAATTGATACAGAAAGATCCGGATTGAATCTGGAATATCAGGTTTGTCCGGATCACAAATCTGCATAATGAAGACGGTAGGAATTGTCGTATCCCCTTCAGATTCTGGTTTTAGATTGACACCAAGTAATTCGTCTGCTTGCCCTTTTTCCAAACTGTAAGCCAGGCAAGGTACTAAAACATATTGCATGATTTTGGAAAGTAGCTCTCGGGAATAAGAGGGATCGTTGTAGGCATCAACAAATTTTTCAAATGCTTGCCTTTTCCATGAAACACTGAATTTAGTAACATTTTTGTCGATATAGTCTTTGAGAAAATGGTATTGGGATATAGTTCTGCCGCAAAATGCGAGTAAGAGCTTGAACAGCATGTCATAATCCTGTGGATTGTGCGTATAGTAGCTTAGTAGTAGTTTTGAAATCATTTGAGGTTCTTTCCAGGTTTGAATTTGTAACTTTCTTAGAGAGCCTATGATGGCCTGAACTTGAGGGCTCATAGTTTGTGCAGCATTTGGAACAGTTGTAGGTGTCGGAGCTGTTCCAGGTACATTACCCACTGGTGTTTCTGCAGACGGAGCTAATGGTGCTGCAATAGGGTTGTTTGCAGAAGAAGCAGCCCTTAAAATCGCATGAGCACTATTGCAAGTTGACTGATATTCTTCGCTGTCCCACAAATTTCTAAGAGCTTGAATCACTTCACCACGGTTGGGTCCATTGCCCAAAATCCAATCCGCATCAAAATCACTCAATATTGTCATAACTTTTATGGCGAAGTATTGTATTTCTGTTTGTTCTTGAAGTCCAATGGTAATTGTTGGAGGAACACTAGCAGAGGCTGATATCTGATTCGGTGACAAAATCGGATTTTTCTTAATATTAAGAAAATATATTAGCTTGTCTGGTTTTTGCATCAAACATTCTCGAAGTTTTCCAGCTTCTGGATGCTGTAAAAAGTATGCAAAGAATCTGTTCCACTCTAAGGATTGGATGTAGGGAGCGCTGAATGCACAATCAATAAACTGGCTAGGAGCTTTAAGAAGAAATTTCATCAATGGCTGACGCATAGGACAACCTTTGCCTAACATTAATGCCTTCTCCCCTTGTAAACAGAGCTTGCAAAGAATCTCCATAATTCGAATGATAGCTGTTGTGTTATTCATGTATTGAAACAAGTTCAATACTGCTACGGCTGACTTCAACTCATGAACTCCGGCTTTGTTAGGAGTTTTCTGGTGCGACAATACAGATAATTCAAGACATTTTCGGAGAATCTGCAACAAGGATTCCCAAACTTTATCGGGGATTGCTTGAGGAAACAGCTGGTATAAATATGCTAACTGAGTCAAAGACGGCATGGTCATTGAACGCATAGTAGCTAACGACTGAAGAGCTGGTTGTACTGCAGCAGCTTGAGTCTGCATATTCACAGGAAAATCTTCCAAGAACTTTTTCAAACACTCAAAAGCACACTTTTGTAACTCACTTGGTCCACTAGAAAGAGCTTTCAGGAAAATATTAAACACTTTGTCTTTCTGAGGAGCCATGAATGCAACGCAGGCTAGAACTTTTAAAGATGCAATCCGGACAGGAGTCAAACTAACAACTCCTTTATAACATGGAAGCTTGTTCAGTGCACTTTCTTCTGCATCTGTCAGTGCAATTAGTTCACTTACGAATGCTTTACTTTCAGTTGTCTCGGGGTCAAGCTTGATTAATTTAGGCTGCAGGCTCAAGCAAAACCAATTTCCCTCTAGAATTCCTATCTGAGATTGATACGACTGGTGTCGAATGACATGTTTTTTCGGTAGCACCATTTCATTAAGAACTTCCTTATGAGGTTCCATTACAGCCGACACTGTTTTACCTTGGAGCTTTGCTAGGAGTTCTAAACCTTGCATGGACTGTAGACGAACATTGGAAATAGGCGATGTGACTTGCTTAGCTAAAGTTCTTGTAATCTCCAACATACATGCGCCCTTCTGATCAACCAAATTTTCGTCCGTACAAGTAGCACATATACGGAAAAGCTTCATCAAAATTTCTTTTGCTAAATCCAATGTACCAGCTGAGACTTCGTTAGTTAAGTCGGTGAGAATGAAAAACATAGCTCGCATGATTGTATCATGCCTGGAGAGTATCCATCGCGTCGACATGTTGTCAATGAAAAAATTGATGGCCTGACATCCTCCAAGTTTAGTATACCAAGCTCTTTCGTAGCACAAGCTTGTAAACTTTTCCAAAACATACTCCATCATTGGGACAGAGCAGGCCTGTATAACCCACAAAGAGCAAATTAACATTATTGAATGTACGTACAGAAAATATAGTCAAACTCAAACGTACCACATCTTTGGATCGAACAATATTTATGATGCAATTGAATACAACTGAGAGTCCGAACAGTACAGGCCTTTTCAAATCTTTATCTTCATTTCCAAGAACGTCGGCCATGGAATCAAATATAACATAAGGATCCATGTTGCAAGCCTTGTTGGCAAAGCTCCCTACTTGCTGTACTGTCATAACCATTGCAATGTGTCGAAGAAGTGGCACCAGTAATGTGTAAACTTCTTTTCTTAACTCCTTAATTGTTGTTGCAATAAACCATCCTGACATAGCTAGGTTAAGTATCCGCCTGTTTGCTTCGCATGCTGCCCTTTGTATCGGTCGTTCACTAACTTGGTCAGATTCGCTTATTTTAGGATGCAACATCACTCTGTTTGTCAATCCATGGTCCGGTTCAAATTCCAAAGAGAACAATACGAAGACTTTAAGGAATTCCCAAGCTTGTCTTTTATAATACATATCAACAGATGAAGAAGATATTTGCGCTTTCAGCGTATTTACTGCTACTTGCACAGAAGCTTCAAGTGGAAGATTGACATGACTTTTGTGGTCTTGAAATGAAATAACGACATATTGTCCCGTATCAACTCCGTCCAAATACTCCAACTTTTGAGGTTCTACTAGCATTTTTCTGTTGCTCCCACCGAATTTGCCCAGTATTCTGCAAATTGTGCAAATTATTAAAAAATTCACGGTTGCGAGTTTATAATTACTAGTTCAAGTTTTGAAGTTATACCTGTAGGCCGTTACAGCAGTGTGATCTGAGCAAACTCGCAGTGTTCTCCACAATGCTTGCATTAAATCAGCTCGAACAGGCTGAATGTGTTCATATAAAAAGTCAGGTTGCAAATTATCCACACAAAGTTCTAATGTTCTCAAGCCCTGACTGATCAAAGTGGAAGACCCATTTAAAGCAGACACGAGAGGATCCATAAGCATCGGCAAGTAAGGAAGTAGACTACTCAATCTAACAGGTACAGTGAGACAAAGTTCCACAAATAAATCTTTCATATGTTGCTTATGAAGTCCAGACTGAAGGCTGTTTAGTCCTGTGATTTAAAAAGCACTACTTTAACTCTTCCATAACTTCAGTACTAAGGAAGACGCATATCACTTTATACAAAATTTTACCTTGCAGCAGGCTAGGAAGTAACGGGAGGAATTCTTGGTATAGTAAATCATGAGATCCTCCCCCTATAGATCGGAACAATGCTCGTAACAGGAGAAAATAATTGAAGGGATCTTTAGCATTTAGAGCTAGTTCCATCGACTTGTTGACAATATCACGAAGGTGTGGGCGGAGCATTTGCTCGTTTTCAGCAGGAAATAAGCTGACAGATCCAAAAACCAGCTTGAACAGCCGTAAGTATAAGTTACTTTTTTCAGCATCTTCTCCCATTTCTGGCATTTTTTTCAACAAAAATTCCACAAGAATAGTAGCAAACACAGCCGATGTTGTAGAGTTGGCCAAGAGATTATTGGCTATCACTTGAATCGCATTATTTTCATGTATCCTTTGCACCAGTAATTCAATGCTAACGCTAAAAATCTCTCTGAAGGTGTACACGTTGAGCAGAGTAAACTATATAAAACAATTAGCAATTACCTTCTATCACTCTTTTAGTACCAAATATCTTTAGTTAATGACAATTTTACATATACTCACCGCTCCAGCGAAATGCTCCAAAACTTCTTTTTCCTCTTTTGATCGGACGCCTTGTGCGTTGATAGGCCGTTGTGTGGTAACTGTACCGTTAACGCCAGTAGTTGGCCCATTAACGGCATAAATATCAATAGCCTTCAGACCCCATTTCATCAATCTCAAGTAGACTTCAGTCTCTTTTGAGTTGAATTGCTTATACGGGTTAGGTGTATTAGCAGAAGCATTTTGGTCAGAATTAGGTGGTTTACTAGATGCAATTCCCCACGATATAGTTTTGACTGCACACACAACTGTTTTGACTAGTCCTCTGCATTCCGTAAATGAATAGTTCTGCATTGTAGCAACAAGTGGACCTAGCCTCTTTCCTTCTTCTTTGTTAGCGAAGAGTCCAGCAGCTATTTCTTGTGAAGGCATTTCATCCGATGACTCCATATCTGTGGATGAACGTTTCGTACTTATTCCTGCAGCAGCCTCCTTACTGCTGCAAAATTAGATTCAAATTATTAGACACACGATCATCGTAACCCATCGATTCAAGAGGTCAGCCTGTTTTATACTTACTATTTTTCAGTGAAGTATGGTACATGAACTTCAGAAACCACCTTAAACTTGTGCACTAATACGTCTAACATTCTCGTAAGTATTTCGCGACCGATTCCGGTGCCCTTTCCTTCATCTGCAGCCTCGGATTTTAGTCTAATACTGTCCACTAAATTGAATAACAGCTTGCAAGACATAGTTTGAATACTGCAAGAAGTCAGCGAAAGTTAATAACAATTCTACTCCAACAAGGTATTATTTTATGGTTTGAAATTAGGACCTTACCTTAGTGGTAAGCTTTCGTCATGAACATGGCAAGAGAAGAAGAGGACAGCTCTGTTCAAATCTGCCAGAGAAAGATGTTGTCTGACATGATGAACAAGATCAGCTAGTGTGCTGTAGGCCAAAGGTCTCATGGTTTCGTTTACAGTCCACCCCTTCCCCAGTAGTATGTCCTCATCAAATAGTTTTTCCATATGAACTACGAACTCTAAACATTTAAAAGCAAGAGATGATTTTTTTTGCCAAGTCTGAAATAATCTCTTATTTAAACTTACTAAATCTCAAGTCTGTAGCCATTATATGCCTCGTGGCAATAAACAATTCCCTACGTAAGTATGCGACTTCCATTGGACACAATACCAGAAGTTGTATTAACCCAGTTACCAAAAGGTTACTGTGTTGGACCACTAAGTCTTGATAGAGCTTAATAATGTAAGCCAGAAATGATAAAGTTTTTACTTGGGCGCCCATGAACTCTACCAAGACTTCTTTGTTAAAATGGGGATTATTTCTGTCATAAACAAATTCATAATTGATTTCATATTATTCATAAGAAAACCGTAAGTCTAAACATAACTTACTTTTGAGCTTCAGAAGGTTGCAGAGTTATCGTGGCCATTACGACAGGAATAAAGTCGGCAACTTCAGTCTGAACACTTGCTTTGTAAATCTGGTACATGAGAACAACGATTATAGGAAGCTCCTGAAGAACCTTTAATGATCTCCTCGCCTTGGGTAGAATGGTCGTCTGTGTCTGAAACAATAAATTTCATATTAGAAAAATGTCAGCATACACAATAAAACTTGGTCGACTTACTGGAGCACCACTAGATCCCTCTCCGGCACCTTTGCCATCCATCACAACAGAAACTACTGTGAATGTATCTTCTAGAATCTCGTCTAGCTTTAAATCAGCAAGACTAGAAACTTTAAGTGGTGGTCTTGGTTCGAAAACTTTTTCCATTTGAACCGGCAAATCTTTGTACACAGATTTGACAAACATCAGAAACTCAGTTACTTCACTAACGAAAGGTGGTCGGAACTGTTTATGAAATTCAATGATAATCCTCAAGCAAAGAACAACATTATCCTCATTATCCTTCTGAACTTGACTAAAGATGAAGTTTAAGATAGTCCTGATATGCGGTCTCAAAGATTCACTGATCGGTAAACGGTGAATCATTTCAAAAATTCCTTTTCTGATTTGCTGCAATACAAACCAAACAAATGAATAAAATATAATTCAGCTCCACTGAAAAATCCCCATTATATACAACATTCTCGAATCGAATTTCCTTACATGGACAGGACTTTCTGATATAAAAACAGGCTCTGTAGTTGTCAAAACCTTTTCAAATGCAGGTAACACAGCTTCCAGAAAAAGGGAGTAGTAGGTTGAGATCAAATTCTAAAAATTTAGAAAAAGTAAGTTAACAGAATGATAACAATTACACAAACATTCTTAAACCATAAAACAAGCCGGTTCTTAAAAATGTCTCGTCTGTGCTTACATCAAATTCCGCAGACATGTAGTTGACTGTCTTTAACATCTCCTCCTCCGTCGCCTCCCCGCTCTCCATATTCTTCAGTTGGACTGAAAGCGTCTCCATTTTACCGTTCTTGATAGGACCGATAAATAAACAACGTCCCCTGCCTTGCGGCTTACTGCTACCCTAAAGATATTTTACTACTCAACAGGATGATCCCATACGGTGTCCGGACTCCTCTTCAGGACTCAGTGGACAGTATCAGATCTCTTCCATTTTTAGTTTAGAACTATCAGGGAAATAATTTTGCTGCTAGTAATTATTAATAAGTTTTGAATGATAATTATTTTACAATAAAAACGATGAGGTTGTTTTTACTCCGTAAACAAGAAGGTGATTTGCGTGAGACCAGGCGAGAGACTGTGAGTGAGAAATGCCTCCAGCTGCCTCCCGGTGGCCCGCCTTCAAAAGCAACTCACTGGGGCAAGGTGACACTCTGGACAAACTCTATATACTCTCTCGACGGCAGCGAAAGAAGGAGACTACTTTACCAGTTCAGTTAGTAAGTTTATAGATCTATGGTTAAGTTGCATTGCAAGTATAGTTAGAGTCTTTAAGTTACGTAATTTTTAAAAATGATGAAAGTATGCTCTTGATGTTCCAAGTAATAAGTGTTGGACTACTTGAGGCTTCATATGTTTGTCTGAATTTGATATACCTTTATTATTTGCATAATGCTATAAGCTGTCTTGTTCGGGATTTTCAGGGGAGGTAAGACAATGACAAACTTATTACAAAAGTCTTTGGATAAATGTCTACTATTAATTTTGATACATAATTGAGTGATAAAATACGCAGTAAAAAGATTCGACTGAGACGTGTTGATTTATACATTGCTTATTGACGACAAAGCTGGAATAGGTACAAATAAATACAAAATTAAATTAAGCCTTGAATTCTGCGGTCTGTAATCAGGACGTAGTGGTCAGTCAGACTAGATAGACGCTAGTCAGAGTTGAGCTTGTCTCTCAGCTTTGTTCCGTTTCCACCGAATGGTTTGAAAGATTTCGAATTTTTGCTGTTGGAGGGTGAGTTGTTGAATTTAGCTTTACGGAAGAACTGAATTGTTCCGGGAACGTAATCGAAGTCAGGAATTCCGCGTCGTTTTGGAACTTGAGGGGATACCCCGGCTTCCTGCACAGTAGCAGCTTTTCCATCCAATCTATAAAAGAACCATAGAACATACAATTTAAAAGTTTGCTTCAATTTTTACTTTTAATAAATTATTGCCTCATTGGATATCATAATTGTAATCAAAAACCGACAACTGACACGACACGTTAAGAAATTATAGTAAAATTTTAGGATTTGGCTATCATACCTATTCCCACCGCCAACGAATGGGACGAATTGAGAATCAAATGTAACATCTTCAGGCGCTTCTTCTTCCTCCTCATGTTTCACTGCTTGGGGGATATGAGGCTCTTGATACCCGATTGGAGGAGCAAATTCAACCTAGAAAAAAAAGAAACCGCATTTACTTACTTAAAAATACAACACAATTGATAAAGCATAGTTTTCTATAAAATGAAATATAATTACATACATCCATATCACACTCAATAATAGAGACTGCGGGACCAGGACGAGTTTCTAAAACACGAAGTTCGTACAATCGATTATTATACTTGACTCCAATCACATCTCCCGTCGTAAGGCAAGCGAAAGATCTCAAGGCATTTTCCAGCATAGCTTTAGGATTCGTGATGTCTAAAAATTCAGGTGACTGAGGTTCAAACTTCGAAAAGCTTGCAACGGGAAGGGTAGCATTTTCAACTTGCAAATTTGCACCCTCGTCGATCAAAAGATTTCGCATCATCTACAAAAATTAAAATACTTATTAATTCCAACTACTAAATTGAACCACCAATATATAATTCATTTATCATTTAACTAACCCAATAAGGTAAGTAGCACCGCCCTTCATCTGCCACAAATTCCAGGACACCACAGTGGGTGTGCCTGTCTGTGGTAGTATTGCTGAGTTTAAAAAGCATTGGATAAACTACATTCATTCTGCTCAGATGCTCCAAGGCTGACGGAGGCAGAATAACTGCAATACAAACATATCGAGTTAATCTTATATTGAACATTTCATCATGATAATTAACTCATATATATTATTGTTATTATTCCTTACTCTTTCCACCATTGTCAACATCCTGGCGCTCCTGACCCGGAAGCATCGAAACTGAATAGCACCTATATACATAATTGAAGGGACGAACATTTTCGTGAAACAACCCCCCAAACGGAAACTGAAATTTCAAAAAAACACACTTCAATCAAACAAAAGCCTTGTGCCCTTTTATCGAACACCTACTTATCATTTTCAAAAAACTTCAAAAAATCCGCAGTTGACCTTACCATTTTGCATAGAATTCAGAAGAAGGCAATTTAGAGTTCGTCAGTGTCGGGCGCTGCTGCGAACACTGCGAAGACGAGGTTCAGCAAGAGCGTCGAACGGCGAACTGATGAGTGATGAAGAGAAGTCCGTGTCTTCTGTTTCAATGACTTGAGAAAAATAATAATTGAGTTAGGTTCCCGCGGTGACGAAATCCACGGATACGCGTTCGCAAGATTTAGTTCCACACTCGCCACTCTCTCGCTCTATGTCACTTCCCTTGCTACTACTACGACCTTAGTTATTATTGCACAGCCTCTTTGTTGTGAATTTTGCACTGCATTTGCATTTTCATCTGTGTTGATTCCTCTTGTGAATCCTAGCCTAGCCTTGTTATTATTAAACTATTATTGCATTGCTTCTTGAACCTCTTATTGCGACTAATCACACAAGTCACAAGTGACTGCCGACTGGTAACAAATCGATTTGAATCTTAGGTGCTCAGAGATTATTATAGTTCGGTCTTGAAGATTAGATGCTAATTGCTTCCGCTTAAAACTGCATACAATTATAGTTATGCTATAAGATTCTTCATATATAGCGCAGAACTCCCATTATTATTGTGTATGGTTCATATAGTTCATAATTTCATAAGCATATTTAATATTTAAGCAATAGAGTCCACAGATTTACAGGGCATGTTATAGACTGAAATTGAATGCCTAATCTTAATGTTACAAGGCTATAACCCCTTCCCTCATTATGTAATGCATTAATGTAAATGCAAGCTGTATTTTATGTGAGGCAAGCAATGAAAATGAAGAAAGCAAGAATGAAGTGAGCATAATTGGACTGGATTCATGATGGGTTTGCTGGAGTGATCTGGAGAGAGGCGTCTTAATGCAAGAGATGCGGAGGCGGAGAGGAGATGTGGTGGTGGGAGATGACGCGGGAGGAAAGATCAGACGAGCCTTTGGCTCCATTACAAAGCCCTGGTATTAACCCGCAAATTTCCACTACAAATGACTGATAGGTCCTCCGGAGTGAAACGATGGCGATGATGTGACAGCTGTCCAACCCTCATGTACTATTATCATCATTTGTCCAAATCCCCACCCACACGAAATCTAAATTCTTTCGATTCTGCCTCTAAATATGTTAAACATTGTCCATCTGACCAATGCATCTCGAATTTATGAGCAGGATTCGTTTCTGAGACAGAATGGTGTGCCTTCAGAAAATGTTCGTATTAATACTGTTGGACGATGATTATTGTGTGTGTAGTGGGT